>Ga0208391_1001089_pt1 | contig 13475 bp, 13 predicted proteins | sample Knorr_S23_td_Bot_FD_185612 | JGI IMG/M metagenome (GOLD analysis project Ga0208391, IMG submission 185612) | Marine microbial communities from Southern Atlantic Ocean transect - Knorr_S23_td_Bottom_ad_3770_LV_A (SPAdes) (version 2) | ecosystem: Environmental > Aquatic > Marine > Oceanic | place... | reverse complement strand
GCGGTCCGGGTCGTCCGGGTCCAGGGGGTCGGCCCGATCGTCGATCAGGTTGAGAGCCTGGATCACGTCCATCATCCGGGCCGCGAAGGCTTCCTGATCGTCGGCCGATTCGGCCAGCTTGCGCATCCTTTGGCCGAGGCGTTTTTCGAGCCAGCCGCGCCAGATTTCGACTATCCGTTCGGCCGCCTCGGGCGGCGCCTCGCCGGTGATCCGCTGGCGCGCCATAAGGCCCAGGACGTCGGCCAGGTTGGCGTCCTTGCGCTCGGTGACGCCGGCGAACCCCTTGGCCCGGCAGCGTTCCTCCAGGAGCGCGCCCAGATTGTCGGCGACCCCGGTTAAGCGCCGGGCGCCCAGGCTTTCGCAGCGCACCTGCTCGACGGCCTCGAACACGGCGCGGGCCTCGGCCCCGGCAGGGAGGTTTTTACGGTGGATGGCCTCGTCGTGGTAGCGAAGCCGGAGCGCTAGGGAGTCTGAAACACCGCGCAGCTTGGTCATCGCCGCCATGTTTACCTGCGGCGCCGGCGCCGGAAGAAGAACCGTTTCCTCGCTCACCGACGCGCCGCCGTGGCCAAATTGGACGCTCACCTCTTGGCGACCGGAAAGCGCTTTCAAGGCCGCGGCGGTGACCCGTTTAACAAGATCAGGGGCGTTTTCAGCTGGGGCCAAGGGAATACCTCGACCTAGATTACTTCTTGCGCCGCCGATTCCGGCAATTCCTCGCCCATGCAGCGCTGATAGTATTCGGCGACCACGGGACGTTCGACCTCGTCGCACTTGTTGAGGAACGTCAGCCGGAAGGCGAAGGCAAGATCGTTGAAGATTTCGGTGTTCTCGGCCCAGGTGATGACCGTCCTGGGCGACATCACCGTCGAAATGTCGCCGTTCATGAATCCGGCGCGGGTCAGGTCCGCGACCTCGACCATGGCGCTTGCCTGTTGGCGCCCTTCCTTGGTTTTGTAGGAAGGCACCTTGGCGAGGACGATTTCCATCTCTTCCTCGTGGGACAGGTAGTTCAGGGTCGCGACGATGTTCCAGCGGTCCATCTGCCCCTGGTTGATCTGTTGGGTGCCGTGGTAAAGCCCGGTGGTGTCGCCCAGGCCGATCGTGTTGGTGGTCGAAAACAGCCTGAAATAGGGGTGCGGGCGAATTACCCGGTTCTGGTCCAGCAACGTCAGCTTGCCCTCGACCTCCAGCACCCGCTGGATCACGAACATCACGTCGGGGCGCCCGGCGTCGTATTCGTCGAAGACCAGCGCCGTCGGATTCTGCACCGCCCAGGGCAGCATGCCTTCGCGGAATTCCGTCACCTGCTGGCCGTCGCGCAAGACGATGGCGTCCTTGCCGATAAGATCGATGCGGCTGATATGGCTGTCCAGGTTGATGCGGATGCAGGGCCAGTTGAGCCGCGCCGCCACCTGCTCGATATGGGTGGATTTGCCGGTCCCGTGGTAGCCCTGGATCATGACCCGGCGGTTGTGGGCGAAACCGGACAGGATGGCCAGCGTCGTGTCGTGGTCGAAGCGGTAGGCGTCATCGACGTCCGGCACGTGGTCCTCGGGCTTGCTGAAGGCCGGGACCTCCATGTCGCTGTCGATGCCGAACAACTGGCGCACCGAAATCGTCAAGTCCGGCATTTGCTGGGACAGCGGCGGGGTGGCCGTGTCGATGGTTTCCGAGGTCGTCATAAGAAGATGTTCCAGATGTCTGGCGTGGGGGGCGTAATTTGGTCCCGGCGCCCCGAAAAAACAAGGCCAATTTCTTGCGCCCGCGGTTCGTCAGGCCGCCAGCATGTCCATGATAATCTGGTAGGCCTCGTTGATTTCCTTGATTTTTTCCTCCCCCCCCTTGTCGCCGCCGTTGGTGTCGGGGTGGTGCCGCTTGACCAGTTCCTTGTAGCGCCCCTTTACCGCCTCGGCGACCACCGGGCCGGAAAGTCCAAACACGGCCACCGCCCAGGCCTGACGGGTCCCCGGCTTGGCGTTGCGGTCCGGACGCTGCCCATAGCCACCGTCCGGGTCCCATTCGGGGCCGAACCCGCCCCATTGGCCCATCAGGTCGTCGGCGGTGAACGGGAAATCGCCGTTTTTGCCCCCATTGCCCCCATTGAAATTGTTTACACCGCCGAAGGACCAACTCGGGCGGTGCCACACCGTATCGCGGCGGACGTCGGCCTCGACCTCGGCGTCGGTCATGCCTTCGTAAAAATTCCAGCCGGCGTTGTACTGGCGCACGTGGCCGAGGCAGAACCAGTGATAGTTTTTGAGTTCGTTCCTGGATTTCGGTGCCCGGTGTTCGCCATCGCCGTCGCAGCCGGGCCAGTCGCAGCCGCGGATTTCCGGTTCTTCGGCCCCGAAACGCTCAAGCTCTATGGGATTCAACGTATTCGCCATAACCCGTCAACTATGGGCGATCGGTTATGCGGTGACAAGCGGGGGACGGAAAATTTCGTCCTTGACCCTTTTAATTTCAATGCCTTACAGAAATTTCAGTTGCTTCAGGTCACCCACGGTGACGGCCAGCACGCCGATTGAAATCAAGATCAGGCCGGAGACGATGATCAGCGAAATCTCCTCGCCCAGTATCAGGGCCGAAAACAAGACACCCAATACCGGCACCCCCAGCGACCCGAGGGCCGTGCTCATGGCCAGCAGGTTCCGGGAAACCGTGACATAAGCCCAAAAACAGAACCCCGACGCGACCGGCCCGTTATAGACCATGATGGCGATCAGGGGGGCCGACCACTCGAAGCCGGGATCGCCTTCGATGGCCGCCGCGGCGACCACCAGTAAAGCCGTTCCCAATAGCATTTGCTAGGGCATCAACTGTATAATCGGCCCCCTCCAGGTATGACGGCGGATGAGGATGATGGCGACGGCGAAACTCATCGACGCCAGGAACATGAACCCGTTGCCGGTGAGCTCCGAAGGGTTGGAGAAATAGAAGCTCAGCGGATTGAACAGGACGGCGATCCCCGCCAAGCCCATCGCCAGCCCGACCAGGTTCATGCGGGTCAGCCGTTCACCCAGGGCAAAGAAGGCTATCGGCGCCACCCACAACGGAATGGTGAAAACCAGGATCGCCGAGCGTCCCGCATCCATGCAAGACAGGCCGGTATGGATCAACTCCGTCGGCAGGGCGATCTAGAACACGGCGACGGAAACCAGGATCGAGATTTCACCCCGGCCGGGGAGGCGGACGCCATCCTTCAGGGCCAGGAAAGCGAACAAGCACAGCGCGCCCAGAAACACCCTTGTCGCCGCGAACCACAACGGGGTGATGAACTGCAGCCCCATTTTCATGATTGGCCAGTTGACGCCCCAAAAAAGGATGACCCATGCCAGAAGAACATAAGGTAGCCCCCGGGATTCCGTATGTGAGGAATCATGAATAGCGGGGTATGTCCTTATGCATACTTGATATCATGTTGTATTATGTTCGAAAGTTACCAACTAGCAGGGTTGTGAATAACTTAAAACGGATCGAACCGTTCCCCCCTTTCGAGAGGCGTTGGGAGTTTTGGCGATAATTCGAAGCAATTTTAACCTTGCCTCGGGCGCAGGGGTTTGCCCGCCGGCTGGAGGTTGACCCTTGCCGTTGCTCAAGGGATAGTTTTCTATCGAAAGGGAATTTTCGGAATACGGTCTCTATAAAAAAAGTTAAACAAATAGATATGAAAACGAAATTGATAAGCAAAAACATTACCATCAACGGCCGCAGAACGAGTCTTCGCCTTGAACAGGCCAGTTGGGAGGCCATGAACGACATTTGCCAATGCGAAGGGCTGACCCTGCATGAGCTTTGTTCGTTGATCGAAACCCACCGCCAGGGCGCCAGCCGCACATTGGCGGTGCGCGCCTTTATCATTACCTATTTCCGGACCGTTGTCGCTGAATATGGCGCCCTGCAAAGGGGAACCACGTCGATGCTCCTGCCCGAGCTTGGCGCCCGCCGCTAGGTGGTAAGGCTCAGGTTTCCTTGTAAAAATCAGGCCACAGCCGCCTGACCACGACGCTGCCCTGGGCATAGGCGTGGCACGTGTTCAGTTGCGGTGGCGGGCCACCGTCGGCGCCCGCCGCGTGGCGCTTTTTCCGGGCCGTGGCGATAGTCTGGTGCGCGGTGACCGCCATCGGCCCGACCAGCAGGTCGGTGATGTGCGTGCACCCCTTGACGCCGCCCAGGCGCTTGAACACTTCCTTGCGCCATCCGGGGGTAATGGCCGCCCCTTCCAGGGTTTTCAGGTCGCCCGCAATGTCGCCGCAGATCGCGTAGGGGGCGGCCTCGGTCACGCCTTCGGCCTTGTGGACCACCAGGTCGTCGTCCAGGGAAAGCCTAATCATCATATGATGGACCGCCTCGCCGGCGGCGACCCCGCCGCGGTCGACGTTGTCGAAGGAATAGGTCTTGGTGTCGACGATCTCTGCTTCGATATCCCAAAGGCCGTCTTCCCTTTCATAGCCCCGGCATTGGATGTCGCGGGTATGAAGATGCTTGCGCGGTTGCGGTTTGGAGAGCGGCATGGCGGTGGGTCCCTCAAACAGCGGATCCCCGGCCATCGGCGGGGTTCGGGGAACCGGCGGGTGGTGGCGGTATTTTTCAGCCGCCGTAGCGGTCGCCGAAAACGAAAGCCTCGGTTTCTCGGATGTTTTCCTCAAGCGATAATTTCACCGCCATATACAGGTCGCGGATCGATACCATGCCGACGCATTTACCGTCCTCGACCACCGGCAGATGGCGGAAATGGCGGGCCTGCATCAATTCCAGGGCATCGCCGGCGGAATCATCGGGCGCCAGGGTATCGGGATTGGCGGTCATGATGTCGGTGATCGGCGTTTTTTTCGCATCCAGGCCCTTGGCGACGACACGCCGGGTCAGATCGCGTTCGGTGACGATGCCGGTCATCAGACCCTTGTCGTCCTCGACGACGATGGCGGCGACATTGACCTTGGCCATCATGGTGGCGGCTTCGTAGACGGTGTTATCCGGCTTCAGCGCGCTGATCGATTGTTTGTTGACAATGTCGGGCATTATTTTCCGTTGCATTGCCCAACTCCTTTTGACATTTCCTAGCCTAAGAACCTTTTTTATTTTAGGGCAAGCGGGGGGGGGCCACGCAAGAGGGTTCGATAAACCAGTGGGATTCCAGGGGCTAAGCCGTTCCGCTTTCAACGGCGGATAATTACCAATCAGCCCCTTTCGCGGGGCGGCGTGACCCGGATGCAGGTGATCTGATGGCGGTGCCGGCGGACGATTTCGAACCGGAACCCGTAGAACATGAACCGTTGGCCGACCTCGGGGATGCGGCGCGATTCATGGAGCACCAATCCGGCCACCGTCGCCGCCTCTTCGTCGGGCAGATTCCATTCGAATTCGCGGTTGAGGTCGCGAATGGTGACGCCGCCGTCGATCAGATAGCTGCCATCCGCACGGGGCACGACGCCGGATACGGAAACGTCGTGCTCGTCATCGATCTCGCCGACGATTTCCTCGAGGATATCCTCCAGCGTCACTACCCCCATCAGGCTGCCGTATTCATCGACCACCAGCGAGAAGTGCTCGCGGCGCTGACGAAAAGCGTTCAGCTGATCGTCGAGCAGGGTCTGTTCGGGGATGAACCACGGTTTGGCCGCCAACGCCATCACGTCGAGGTCGGTCAAATCCTCGCCCAGGGTCCGCAACTCGCGCAGCAGCGACTTGGCGTGAAGCACGCCGACGATGTTGTCCGGATCGTCGCGCCACAAAGGAAACCGGGTGTAGGGGCTTTCCAGAACCTCGTTGACCACCTGCTTCGGCGGCAGATCGGCGTTGATGGCGGTGATGTTCTTGCGGTGGATCATGATTTCGCCGACCTGCACCTCGCCAAGGTCAAGAACGCTGCGCAGCATCGCCCGTTCCTGCTTAACGTCTTCTTCATCGTCCTCGTCCTCGCCGGCGTGAAGCTCGATCGCCCCGCGAAGCTCCTCGGCGGTGGAACCGAAAACTTCCTCGGCGTGATATTCGATACGGAACACCTTGAGGATGGCGCCGACGACGAAATTGATAACTGCCGTGACCGGTGACAACACAGAGACCAAGATGTTGACCACCGGGGCGACGTCCCGGGCTGCTTGGTTGGCGTTCCTGAAGGCGTAGGTCTTGGGCAGGATTTCGGCGAAGATCAGGACCAGCAGCGTCATGGCGATGGTCGCATAGGCGATCCCGGCATCGCCGAACAGCGCGATCAGCATGCTCGTCGCCAGGGCCGAGGCCATGATGTTGACCAGGTTGTTGCCGAGCAGAATGGCGCCGATCAGCCTTTCCTTGTGTTCGTAAAGACGGTTGACGATCCTGGCGCGGTTGTCGCCGTTTTGCTCCAGTTGATGCATCAACGGCCTGGAGGCGGCCGTCAGCGCGGTTTCCGAGCCGGAAAAGAAGGCCGACAGGATGAGCAGGATGGTAATGATGATAACGGTGGTTAACATGGTTTTCTCGAACGGTATCCAGAGGGTGAAAAATTAATCCTTGTCCTTGCGTCGCCGGGTTCCCGGCGCCATGCCGCCTGAGGCGTGGGGACGGCGGAAACTCAAGCGCCTTGGGGCTCCAGTGCTTCTTCCAGGACTTCCGCCAACAACCCGAGATCGACGTCCTGGGTGATGAAGGCCTGGCCGATGCCGCGTAACAGCACGAACGTCATGGCGCCGGAGCGGACCTTCTTGTCCTGGCCCATCAGGTCGATCAAGCCCGCCGCCGACCAGCCGCCATCTGTCAGGCCATCAAGTCCGACTGGAAGGCCGACGGCGGCGAGATGGTCTCGAAGCCGGTCCCGGTCTTCGCCGGGGCAAAGCCCCATCCGCACCGACAGGTCGAAGGCCAGGCCAAGGCCGATGGCGACGGCCTCGCCGTGGTTAAGGGCGTTCGAATATCCGGTCTGGGCCTCGAGGGCATGGCCAAAGGTATGGCCCAGGTTAAGGAGAGCCCGGGAGCCTTTCTCCGTTTCATCGGCCTGGACGATCGACGCCTTGGCCCGGCAACTGGTCAACACGGCATGACGGCAGGCTTCGGGGTCGCCTTTGATGACGGCCGGGCCGTTGGTTTCCAGCCAGGCGAAAAAGTCAGCATCGGCGATCAGTCCGTGTTTGACCACCTCGGCGTATCCGGCCCGCATCTCGCGCGGCGGCAGGCTCCCCAAGGCGCCGATATCAGCCAAAACCAAGCGCGGCTGGTGGAAGGCGCCGATCAGGTTCTTGCCCTGTGGGGTGTTGATCCCGGTCTTGCCGCCGACGGAACTGTCGACCTGGGCCAAAAGCGTCGTCGGAATCTGGATGAAATCCATGCCGCGCAGCGTCACCGCGGCGGCAAAGCCGGTAATGTCGCCGACAACGCCGCCGCCAAGGGCGATCAGCGTCGTCGTGCGCTCGACCCGGTGGTCCAGCAACTGCCCCCATAACGCCTCGACGTGGGCGAAATCCTTGGTCTGTTCCCCGGCTTCGAGAACTATACTTTGGTGGTCGATCCCGGACTCATCGAGAGACTTCTCCAGGGTTCCCAGGCAGTGCTTTTCGACGTTTTCATCGGTGATGACGACGGCCCGGGGTTCGGCCAGGATCGGGGCGATCAGTTTTCCGGCGCCGGCCAGCAGGCCGTCGCCGACGAGGATGTCGTAGCTGCGTTCGCCCAGGTCCACGGTCAGGGCTGCCGGTCCGTCGCTCATCGGCGGGCTTCCTTGGCGGCGCCTTCGCCCCGCCCGTCGAGGGCGTCGGCGATAAACCGCGCCGTGACGTCGGCGCCATCGTCCTTGGAATCGACGATGATGTCGGCTTTGGCATAGACCGGGTAGCGCTCGTCGATCAGCTTTTTCAGGGCCGCCCTGGGGTCCTTGTTCTTCAACAGCGGCCGGCCGCCGCGGCGGCGGGTTCTGCGCACCAGGACGTCGAGCTCGGCGCGCAGCCAAACGGACACGCTGGCCGCCGCGATCAGGGCCCGGGTCTTCGGGTTCATGAAGGCGCCGCCGCCGGTGGCCATGACTTGCGGCCCTTCCTCCAACAGCCGGGAAATCACCTTTTCCTCGACGTCGCGAAAGGCCTTTTCGCCGTAAAGCTCGAAGATGTTATCGATGGAACAGGCGGCCGCCTTGACGATTTCTTCGTCGGCATCGACGAAGGCCATGTCCAGTTTTTCTGCCAGTCTCCGCCCGACACTAGTTTTTCCGGCCCCCATGAGACCGACCAGAACCACCGATTTCCCTCTAATATCAATCACTTAACTTTTTCTTCCCACACTCTTCCCCCTTTTATCTCTATTTTACCCCTGTGTAACACACTTCAAAGTCTTCAGCGGCGTCGATCAGCTTCGCGGCTTCTACCGTCATTCGCCTGGCAATTGACGTGCGCTACCAACGAAAACATAGCCTCGGGACACGTCTAGTTGAGTTTGCCTTAGGTGCCGTTAGGCAGACCATATGCCCGATTGTCGGATGCCGTTTTGTGGTTGTTGACGCAAAAAAAGTCAGTTCCTTTTTATAAAAAGAGGGGCTTCACATTGTTCGATACGAAGGCGAACCTAAGGCGAAGTGCGCCTGTTATGTTCATCGATCTAACAAAGATTAACGTTTGATCTTTATTTTCGCCCGGTCTGCCACAGTTTTTCAACCTGAGACAGTACCGAAAATTAGTAGGTCTATCTATCAGGCTATGGAACAAAGCCGATATGTCCGCTTTACCCCTCAAAGCAGACATAGCCAATGTGTGCGGTCAATGTCTCCTTTTGATCCAAAGCGGACAATCGGAACGGTGGTTGAGCCGTCACTAGAGTGGTTTGCCCCGATCAAGGATGATTTTTCCATTGATCGCAAGTTTCTCAAGCTGCCAATACTCTACCTTGGAAAAATCAGGGCAAATAAGCCGGGCCGCAGCGACAAATTTGTTGGGGGTACAAAAAACTGGTCACGGCCCCCATGAGACCGACCAAAACGATGGATTTGCCGGAGGGTGGTGATGGTTCGGCCGTAATGCGAGAAAAGGGGAATGACTGGCCCCAAGGCCGGGGTTGAGGCCGCCAAAGGCAGCCACCGCCCCTTGGAGCCTGAGGCAGGGTCGTTGAAAGCGCTTGCCCGAGCCGATAGACTGCGGGCCCATGAGCTGCCGAAAAATTGCCATAGTCTGAACTTAGCATAAACAAAATCGGCTGTCGTTAGATCACCTTTGGTGCCGATTTAAGATGGGTAAAGCCGGAGCGACGAGAATGAGAAGGATATCCAGGGCGATTTTCATTCTGGTCATCCTGACCCTTGCCGGCAGCGCCACGTTCCTTGCCACCTGGGACATTCCGCCCCCGGTTAAAAAAGTCGAAAGAGTCCTTCCGAATGACCGCTTCCCCCGCTAGACGATTCCGCCCAAGGAGTTCCAAATGGGTCCTTTCTTGCTTGAGGATTCTGGCCGTTGCGGCGTTGGCGGGGTTGCCGGCATCGACCCTCGGTGGGTCCGAGGTCCAGGCCCAACAGGATCAGCCCATTCTTCTGACGCCGCCGCCAGGGGTTTCTTCGCCGGCCGCTCCCTTGGCCGTCCCGTCCCCGCCGCCCGCCCGGGCCTCAACCCGGCCGGCAGAACCGCCGAGCGAACCGGCGGCGGCCAGCTCGGTGCTGCCGGTGGCGGCCACGCAACGGCCCTCAAGGGTGAAAATCGACAGCCTGCAAACCATCGATCCCGATACCACGGGCACCTTGACCGCGTCGCAGGGCGGTTTCGGGGCCGACATGTGGCTGGGGACGGAGCGGGACATCGTCGAGAAGCTGCTTCCGCAACTGCCGGTGAGCGGGTCTTCGGCGGCCATGCGGGATCTTATGCGCCGGCTGCTGTTGAGCGCCGCCCGGGTGCCGGAGGGCAAATCCAAGGGCGTCAGCCTGTTGGCGATCCGGGCCAAACTTTTGGCCGCCATGGGGGACCTGGTGTCTCTCAACACCCTTCTCAATGCGACGCCGGGCCGGTCCAGGGACCAGGAATTGGTGCGCGTCGAAACCGAAGCCCGCTTCCTTTCCAACGACAACGCCCGGGCCTGTGCGCTCGCTGGCGGGCAAATCCGCGATGACAAGGTTCCCTATTGGCAAAAAGCCTTCCTGTTCTGCCAGGCCCTGGCCGGGGAACACGGCAAGGCGTCGCTGGGGATTTCGGTGATGCGCGAGGCCGGCGAAAAGGACGAGGTGTTCTTTGCCTTGATCGAATCGCTTGGCACCGGCACGCCGGCGTTCCTCGACAGCCTTTCCGACCCGACGCCGCTGCATCTGGCCATGGCCCGGGTGGCCAAGGCGAAATTGCCGGATGACGTTATTTCGTCCAACCGCCCCGGTGTCCTCAGGACCATTGCTATCAGCCCCAACGCCCCCATCGGGCTTCGGCTCGAAGCCGCTGAGAGGGCCGAATCGGCAGGCGCCCTGGCCGTCGATTCCTTGCGCCAGATCTATTCCAGCATATCGTTTTCCGAACAGGACCTCGCCAACCCGCTATCGCGCGCCGAAACCGAAGGCGGCCCCATGACGCGCGCCCTTCTTTACCACACGTCCCTTATCCAAACGGTGCCCACGGCCCAGGCCGAGGTGGTGGCCCGGGCCCTGGCCCTGGGCCGCGAAGAAGGGCGTTACGAATCGGTGGTCCGGGTATTCATGCCGGTGTTGAAGCGCATCCCGCCGTCGGCTGAATTGGTGTGGTTCGCGCCCGAGGCCGTTCGGGCGTTGTTGCTGCGGGGCGATACCCTCGACGCCGAGGCGTGGTTCGCCCTGATGCGGGCCAGCGGGTTGTTCAACAAGGATACGGCCGAGGCGATCGATCAGTTGATGCCGATCGTCCGCCTGATGGGGTCGTCCGAGGCCGCCGAATGGGACACGACCAAGCTGTCGGCCTGGTGGGAAACCGTCAAGCAGCGGCCGAAGCCCGACGACGACGCGGCGATGTTGTATTCCATATTCGACGCCTTGGGCGAACCGGTGCCGGCGGACTCGTGGAAGAAACTGGTCACCGGCGACAACCGCCGGACCGTCACCATGCCCAATCCGGCGCTTTGGTTCCGGCTTCTGGAGGCGACGGAAGCCGCCAGACAGCTCGAGCCCGAAAAGAAAACCGCGAAATCCGATGAAACCGGCTCCGATGCCGCCGACGGCGCCTTTAGGGTCCGGGACCGGGGAGCGGGAGATTCCGGTTCGGCCGCGCCCCGGGTCCGCCGCCGGGTCGCCGAAACGGTGCTGTTGTCGCTTTTGGCGCTCGGCGAGGCTGGTCCCGCCGGGGCCGATCCGTTGCTTCTTCGCCAGGTGTTGATTAGCCTTCGCCACACCGGTTTCGAAAAGGAGGCACGCGCGATGGCGGTTGAAGCGGCCCTGGCGGCCGGTTTATGAACGCCGGGGGCGGCTCCCGGCAACCGAGTTCCCGGCCGGCGTTGTCGGTTCCTGTCGAAGCCTATCTGGACAAGCTGGCGGCCGAAGGCGCGGCCCGAAACACCATTGATTCCTACCGCCGCGACCTGCGGCATTTTTCCGCCTTTACTGAAGCGCGGCGCCGGGCCCCCGAAGACGCCACCCAGGCGATGATCCGCCAGTACCTGAAATCCCTGTCCGAAGCCGGCATGGCGCCGGGCACCAGCGCCCGGCGGCTGTCGGTGCTGCGGCAGTTTTTCCGCTTTCTTTACGCAGAAAGGGTTCGTGACGACGATCCGACGGCGGCTCTCGACAGTCCCCGTCAGGGCAAGCGTATCCCGAAATACCTGAGCGAGGCCGAGGTCGACGGTCTGTTGATGGCGGCCAGGGAGTGGACCGGCCCCCACGGTTTGAGGCTGGTGGCATTGCTGGAGATCCTTTACGCCACCGGGCTTCGGGTTTCGGAACTGGTCGGCCTGCCGCTGTCGGCGCTCGGCCGCGACGGGCAGATGCTGATTGTCCGCGGCAAGGGCGACAAGGAACGCATGGTGCCGTTAAGCGAACCGGCCAAGGACGCTATCGAGGAATACTTAGATGTGCGTGAGAAATTCATCCCCAAGAAACGCGCCGCGACGTTGGCCCGGAACTGGCTGTTTCCGTCCCGGTCCTCGGGCGGCCATTTAACCCGGGCGCGTCTGGCGCAATTGTTGAAGGACGTCGCCCGCAAGGCCGGCGTTGCGCCCAACCGGGTGTCGCCGCACGTGCTTCGTCACTCCTTCGCCAGCCACCTTCTGGCCCACGGCGCCGATCTCAGGTCCTTGCAGCAGATGCTCGGCCACGCCGACATCGCGACGACGCAAATCTATACCCATGTCCTGGATGACCGCCTGAAGGCGCTGGTGCGGGACGCCCACCCGTTGGCGGACATTCCGGTCAACGGGCGTGAGAGGCGGCGACGATGACGCTGATAATTTTCGGGATCGTTCTTCTGGCGGTGGTGCTTGGGACCTTCTACCTCAAGGACCATTTCCGGAAACCATGGCTGGCCCGGGTGGCCTATAGCGAAGGCACCATGCGCCTTACCATCGTCGCCGTAGCGCTGATCCTATTCGGCGAATTTTTCAACTAGGGCCTTGTTCGGGGCTTCAACCGCCGGTTGGGGATTTATCACCGATCCTTGGTATCAATCGTCGGCCCCGCCCGAAATTCGGGCCGCCAGCCAGCGAGCGGTGCGGAGCAGCCGGGCGTCGTCGTCGCGGCGGCCGACCAACTGCACACCCACCGGCAGGCCATTGGGGCCTTCCATCAGCGGCAGGGTTATGGCCGGGGTGCCGCATAAGGTCCAAAGGGTGTTGAACACCGGGCTGCCGGTGGCGTCCAGTCCAGCCGGGGCCTCGCCCACGGTCGCCGGGGTGATGATGGCGTCATAGCGGTCGAACACGCCTCCGAGCCCGTCATTCAGGCTCTCGCGCCAATCCACGGCTCTGTTGTAATCGACGGCGGTGACATTTTGCCCGTCCTCGATCATGGTTTTCAGGATATCGGTTAGCTTGTCCTTGCCGTGCTCGTAATAGCCGGCGAAACTTTTGGCCAGGTCCGCGTTCATGATGGTGCGGTGCCATTTGACGGCGTGCTCGAATGGTTCCGGCAGTTCCAGGTCGTCGCATTCTTCGCCCAGAAACTCCCTCAGTTCATCGAAGGCGTCCTGGGTTTCCTTGTCGGCCTGGTCCCACACCGCGGTCTTGGCAAAGGCCAACAACGGCGGCATGGGCGGTTCCTCGCCGGAGGTCTCCAAAAGCGGGGGGCAGGCCCGGGCCCGGGTATCCTTGTCGCCGGGATCATAGGCGACAAGGACTTCGGCGATCAGGGCGGCGTCCTCGACCGAGCGGGCAAAGACGCCCACGGTATCCAGCCAGTGCGATTGCTCCAGTATCCCGGTGCGGGGGATCAGCCCGTGGCTGGGCTTGAAGCCGACGATGCCGCAAAAGGACGCTGGGCGGATGGTCGAGCCGTTGGTCTGCGAGCCGACGGCCAGCGGCACCATGTAAGAGGCGACGGCGGCGGCCGAGCCGCTCGACGAGCCGCCGGGCGTATGATCGGG
>Ga0208391_1001082_pt1 | contig 13556 bp, 9 predicted proteins | sample Knorr_S23_td_Bot_FD_185612 | JGI IMG/M metagenome (GOLD analysis project Ga0208391, IMG submission 185612) | Marine microbial communities from Southern Atlantic Ocean transect - Knorr_S23_td_Bottom_ad_3770_LV_A (SPAdes) (version 2) | ecosystem: Environmental > Aquatic > Marine > Oceanic | place... | reverse complement strand
GCATTAATGCAAGATGATATGAAAAAGTTAATAGCTTATTCTTCCGTGGCGCATATGGGTTTTGTCACAATTGGCATTTTTTCATTAACCAAGCAAGGACTAGACGGAAGTATCATTCAAATGATGAGCCACGGCTTAATATCTGCTGCACTCTTTTTATGTGTAGGTGTTGTCTATGATAGATATCATTCACGTATGATTTCCTCTTACGGCGGATTAGTAAATATTATGCCAAAATATGCTTTGGTATTTATGATTTTTGTTTTAGCTGCGCTAGGATTACCAGGAACAAGTGGTTTTGTAGGGGAGTTTTTAGTTTTAGTTGGAACTTTTCAGGTAAATATTTTTGTTGCAGTTCTAGCTAGTTTGGGAGTTGTTTTAGCAGCGGCATATATGCTTTGGCTGTATAAAAGAGTAATTTTTGGAAAAATGGCCAGTTCTGAAATAAAAGAAATGGCAGATTTAAATAAAACAGAAATATATGTTTTTGCATCCTTGGTATTTTTGACACTTTTTTTTGGTATTTATCCAGAACCATTGTTTAATACTATTGATATTTCCGTAAATAATTTGATTGATAATTATCAAACAGATTTGAATTTTCATTTAGCACAAGTAAATAATTAGATGCAAACAATTGTTTATATCTTGCCTGAATTATTTTTATCAATAGCAATAATGTTTCTTTTGATGCTGGGCGTTTTTATTAAAAAAAGTTTTAAATTAGTAAACTTGCTAACAATTTTAAGTTTGATATTTGCAATAGCCCTGGTTCTAAACCAACCAAACGAAATAATAAAAATTTTTAATGGAAGCTATATAATAGACAAGTTATCAATTTTTATGAAAGTACTTACTTTGTTATTTTGTGTATTTGTTTTGCTTTTATCCAAAGATTACATCAAAAATAATAGTATTGATAAAATAGAATATCCAATAATTATTCTAGCATCGACGCTCGGAATGATATTGATGATTAGTTCTTATGATCTAATTGTTTTTTATCTAGGTTTGGAGTTACAATCCTTATGTTTATACATATTAGCTTCTTTTAAGAGAGATGATGAACGATCCACCGAAGCTGGTTTGAAATATTTTGTATTAAGCGCTCTTGCATCAGGTCTTTTACTTTATGGTTGTTCCCTTATATACGGATTTACAGGATCTACGAACTTTGAAATTATTTCAGAAAATTTAAGTGAAGGAAATACAGGCGCAGTCTTTGGTATGGTTTTTATAATTGTTGGTTTAGCTTTTAAGGTATCTGCCGTACCATTTCATATGTGGACACCAGATGTTTATGAAGGATCACCAACTTCCGTCACTAGTTTTTTTGCTCTTGTTCCCAAAATAGCCGCTTTAACAGTTTTTATTAGATTTATGTATGTTCCATTCATAAATGTAATCAGCCACTGGCAAACAATAATTATTTTCTTATCAATAGCGTCAATGATACTAGGCGCTGTTGCAGCAATAGGACAATCTAATATTAAGAGACTGATGGCTTATAGCTCTATAGGCCATATGGGTTATGCTTTAGCAGGATTAGCTCCAGGAACTAACGCAGGAATTCAGAGCACAATAATTTATTTAACAATATATTTAGTTATGAATCTTGGTGCATTTGGCTGCATTTTTATGATGAAGAGAGAAAATGTTTTTTATGAAAAGATTAATGACTTATCTGGGTTATCAAAAAACCATCCTATGTTGGCCTTAGGTTTTTTAATAATACTTTTCTCATTAGCTGGCATGCCTCCTTTGGCCGGTTTTTTTGCAAAATTTTATATTTTTATGGCTGTCATTGAAGCTAAAATGTATACACTTGCAATCATCGGTCTTGTAACAACAGTTGTTTCGGCATTTTACTATTTAAGCATTATAAAAGTGATCTATTTTGATGAACCGATCGAACCTTTTGAGGAAAACTATGATTGGGGTCTTAAAGCATCACTAGTTTTATCTACTATATTAATTTTAATTTACTTTATTTATCCATCAATCCTTACAGAAGTAGTTTCTTCGATTGTAATTTTTTAATGAAATTTAAAATTTTTAAGTTCAAAAACGTTACAAGCACCAATGATGTGGCTTTAAATTTGATCCAAAAAGAAAAAAAAATAATCGGGTGCGTTTATGCCGACATGCAAACAAAAGGGAGAGGTACACACGGAAGAAAATGGATTTCAGATAAAGGAAACTTATTTGGATCCCTTTTTTTTCCGTTGGAAAATAATTATCCAGCATTTAATGAATTTTCGATAATAAATCCTGTAATACTTTCTGGTGTTATTGAGAATTATTGTAAAAAAAAAAATGTATCCTTTAAATGGCCAAACGATGTACTTGTAAATAGAAAAAAAATTTGCGGAATTTTACAAGAACTAATAACTTCAAATAATAAAAAATTTTTAATTATAGGAATAGGAATAAATATTGTTTCTCATCCAAATATCAATAATGAATATCAAGCTACAAATATTTTTTTGGAAACCAAAATTAAACTTCCAATTAGAGAAATAATGGACAAAATAATTTTTTCATATGAAAATTTTTTTTTAAATTTAAATTCATATAATTACTCAAGTTTTAAAAAAAAGGCTGACTTAATGGCTGAGAATTAAAAATATAAAATGAATGTATTAATCGGAGATATTGGTAATACTCTTACAAAAATTTGTGTTATTGAAATTAATTCTTTTAAAATATTGAAAACAATTTATTTGAATACTAATAAAATTTTTTCAAAAAACTTTTTAAAAAAAGCCCTAAAGAAAATTTTTAAGAAAAAAACTATATATAGAGTTGCTTTATTTTCAAGTGTAGTACCGAAGTATCAAAAAATTTTAGAAAATTTTTTAAAAAAAGAATATGCAATTAAGTTGAGAGAAATTAAGGAAAAAAACATAAAAAAGATTGTTAAAATTAATATTAAAAATAAAAATCAAGTTGGTTCAGATAGAATTGCTAATGCGGTTGGTGTATACAAATGGTATAAATCTAATTGTATTGTTTTGGACTTCGGTACTGCAACTACATTTGATGTTGTGACCAAAAACGGAATTTATAATGGAGGAATAATTGCTCCTGGGATTGATCTTTCATTAAAAAGTTTAGTAAGTGCAGCTGATCAAATACCTGTTTTTTCCATCACAAAACAAAAAAAAATAATTGGTAAAAATACAATCGAAGCTTTACGTTCAGGTTTTTATTGGGGTTATTCTGGGTTAATTAATAATATTATATTAAAAATTGAAAAAGAAACAAAAAAAAAATATAAAATTATTTTTACAGGAGGCTATGCTGATTTATTTAAACAATCTATCAGAAGATCTTTTACCGTTGATAGAAATATAACAATTAAAGGTATAATTGAGATTTTTAAAGAAAATAAGGAACAGCTTAAATAAATGAAAAAAGAAGAATTTATTTTTTGTCCCTTAGGGGGTTCTGGAGAAATAGGAATGAATATGAATTTATTTGCCTATGGTAATCCAGAGAACAGAAAATGGATTATTGTCGATATAGGAGTTACTTTTGCTGATGAGACAATACCGGGTATAGATTTAATTTATCCGGATCCAGGTTTTATAGTGGACAAGAAGGATGATTTAATTGGTTTAGTCTTAACCCATGCTCACGAAGATCATATTGGAGCTATAGCACATATTTGGCCTAAACTACTTTGCGATATCTATGCTACTCCGTTTACAAGCGTTTTGATTAATGAAAAGTTCAAAGAAAAAAAAATTGATATAGGAAAAAAACTAAAAGTTGTTAAGCTTAACGGCACTGTCCAACTGGGTCCCTTTAAAATCGAATTTGTTACATTAACACATTCTATACTTGAACCTAATGGTTTAAGTATTGAAACTCCTGTTGGTACAGTTTTACATACCGGTGATTGGAAATGTGATCCTAATCCTTTAATTGGCGAAACAATTAATGAAAAAAAACTTAAACAAATTGGTGATAAAGGAGTTTTGGCGATGATTTGCGATTCAACAAATGTATTTAATGCTGGACGAGCAGGATCAGAGCTGGATGTGAGGAAAAGTTTATTAAAAATTATGGAGAATAAGCAAAAAAGAATAATTGTAACTTCTTTCGCATCAAATGTAGCAAGAATGGAAAGCATTTTTTATTGTGCTGAAAAAATAGGAAGACAAATATCTTTAGTAGGCAGATCTATGCATAGAATTTATAAAGCAGCAAAACAATGTGGCTATTTAAATAATTTAATCAAGCCTATTGATCCAAGAGAGGCCAAAAAAATTTCAAGAGAAAAAATAGTATATTTATGTACAGGTAGTCAAGGTGAACCAAATGGAGCAATGATGCGTATTTCTAACTATATTCATCCAGATGTGTTGATTGAATCTGGTGATACAGTAATTTTTTCATCAAAAATTATTCCTGGAAACGAAAAGAAGCTTTATAAATTACATAATCAGTTAGTTAAAAACGGTGTTGAAGTTATTTCTGAGGAAAATGAATTTGTTCATGTATCAGGACACCCAAATAGGGAAGATTTGAAGGATATGTATCATTGGGTTAAACCCAAATCAGTTATTCCTGTCCATGGAGAACATAGGCATATGTTTGAACATATTAATTTTGCAAAAGAAATGCAGGTTCCATATCCGGTTAAAGTTGAAAATGGAGATATAGTTCAATTATTTCCAGGAGAAAAACCAAAAGTAGTTGATAAAGCTCCAGTTGGCAGAATGTATGTAGATGGAAAAATAAGTGTTGGAGAAGAGTCTCAATCAATAAAAGATAGAAAAAATTTGTCCTATAATGGCTTTTTAGAAATAACCATAATTATTAATGATATTGGCTCAATAGTAAAAAAACCTATTATTTCTTTTAAAGGAATTCCAAGCAGTGGAGAAAATAGCAATTTTATTTTTGATTTAGAGGATCAAATTCACAAAATATGTAAAACTTTTTCATTAAATAACTCTCATCAAGATTATAATTTGATTGAGGCACTTAAAACTAATTGCAGAAAAACCGTTAAAGAGAAGACTGGAAAGAGACCTTACACGAACGTAAATTTGGTAAGAATTTAATAATTAGGAGTTTATTTATTCAATATGTATCTATCTAAGCTATTTATTCCACTATTAAAAGAGACACCATCAGAAGCAAAAATTAAGTCCCATCAGCTTATGCTTCGATCAGGTATGATTAAACAATCTTCTGCGGGAATATATTCATGGTTACCTTTGGGATTTAAGATTATGAAAAAAATAGAGCAAATTGTAAGAGAAGAGCAAAACGAAATTGGGGCCCAGGAATTGTTGATGCCGACAATACAATCAGCTGAAATATGGAAAGAAAGTGGAAGATATGATGATTATGGCGAAGAAATGTTAAGAATAAAAGATCGTCAAGGTAAAGAAATGCTTTACGGCCCTACTAATGAAGAATTAATAACTGAAATTTTTAGGGCTAGTGTAAAATCTTACAAATCACTACCTCAACTTCTCTATCATATTCAGTGGAAATTTCGTGACGAATTAAGGCCAAGATTTGGTGTTATGAGATGTAAAGAATTTCTTATGAAAGATGCTTATTCCTTTGATTTGAGTGATGCTGAAGCAACCAGATCTTATAATAAAATGTTTTTCGCTTATTTGCAGACTTTTAAAAGATTAGGACTTACAGCAATACCGATGGCAGCTGACACAGGACCTATTGGAGGGGATCTTTCACACGAATTTGTTATTTTGGCTGAGACTGGTGAAAGTAAAATCTATTCAGATAGAAGAATTTTCGATGTAGATATTAGTCAACATAATAGTGAAGATAATTCAATTAAGGAATTAAGAAAAAAATATGACGCTTATTATGCGGTTACTGACGATAAATTTAAAAAAGAAGATTTTGAAAAAAAAGTAAAAAAAGAACATCAACTTGTCACCAGGGGAATAGAAGTTGGGCATATTTTTTATTTTGGTGATAAATATTCAAAACCTCTAAAATGTGCCGTTGATTTACAAGACGGAACAAAAGTGGATGTTAAGATGGGATCTTACGGGATAGGGGTTTCAAGATTGGTTGGTGCAATAATTGAGGCCAAGTTTACCAATAATGTTATGAGATGGCCGCAATCGGTGACACCGTTTGAAGTTGCAATAATTCCAAGTTTGCAGAAAAACGATAAATCAAATTATTCAAAGGCTGAGACAATATATAACTTATTAAAAAAAAATAACATTGATGTTTTGCTTGATGATACTGATGAACATTTATCAGCAAAATTTAAAAAATTCGATCTTATAGGCGTTCCGTACCAAATAATTTTAGGTTCTAAATCTACTGATAATAAATTTGAATTTAAAGAAGTTAACGGTAAAACTAAAACGATGTCCTTGGAAGAAATTAAAAATAAATTGCTCAACAAAAGAAATTTAAATTGATTTCAAAAATCGAACGAACCATAGCTTTTAGATATTTAAAACCTAAAAAAAAAGAAGGTTTTTTAAAGGTAATTTCCATTTTTTCTTTTACCGGTATAGCTCTTGGAGTGGCTATTTTAATTATAGTTATGTCTGTTATGAACGGATTCAGAACAGAGTTAATCAACAAAATTTTAGGTTTTAATCCTCATATTATTGTCAAGCCTTATGAAAATAAAATTAACAAAGAAGACCTCGATAAACTCAGTGAATTAAAAAATAATATTCTAAAAACTGCTTTTACTTTTAGTGGTCAAGGAATCATACTTAATAAGGAAAATACGGTTGGTATATTAGTACGTTCCTACCTTAAGAATGATATTCATAAAATTGAGTTAATTAAAAAAGGTATTATTGATGGTTCATTGGAATTATTTAATAAAAATACACTTTCTATAGGAAAAGAATTAGCAATATCATTGAATTTGGTAGTAGGAGATAAAATTACTATAATGTCTACATCAAATCTTCAAACGCCCTTTGGGAATTTGCCTCTCCAAGAAAAATTTATAATTTCTTCCGTCTTCAGTAGTGGACTTGCAGAATTTGATCAAAATGTTGTTTTTATGCCATTTGAAAATGCTAATTCTTTATTTGAGTTATCCGACACAGATATAGATCTCGAAATATTTTTAAAAAATCCTGATAAAGTTCAATTAGTTAAAGAGAAAGTACAAGGCATATTTAGCGAGCATTATGTTTATTCATGGGCGGATTTAAACAAATCCTTTTTCGGAGCATTGAAAGTTGAGAGAAATGTAATGTTTATTATTTTAACTTTAATAATAATTGTTGCGGCGTTCAACATTATTTCAGGATTAACAATTTTAGTAAAAAACAAAACAAAAGAAATTGCTATACTCAGAACTTTAGGTATTAGCAAAGCATCTATCTCAAAGATTTTTTTTCTTACAGGATTTACTATAGGTTTTCTTGCTACAATTACAGGAGTAATAATTGGTATATTATTTTCATACTATATTGAAGATATAAGAGTCTTACTAACTTCAATTTTTGATATACGATTGTTTCCTGAGGAAATTTATTTTTTAAGCCAAATGCCTTCAGAAATAAATTTGGGTTATATATTTATTATTTCGCTTTTCTCACTTTTAATTACTTTTTTGGCTACGATTTTTCCATCTTTATCAGCAGCAAAATTAGATCCAGTTAAGGCTTTAAAATATGAGTAAAGAAATAATTAAATTAGCGAAAATCTCTAAAAAATTTGTTGGAGCTAACAAAGATATTATTGTTCTTAAAAATATTAATTTAAAAATTAATAGTGGAGAACTAGTTTCATTAACGGGACCTTCTGGTTCTGGTAAATCCACTTTATTACATCTTATTGCCTTATTAGATCAACCCACATCAGGTGAAGTTTTTTTCAAAAAAAAAAGTTTTTCGAAATCAACAGAAGGTGAAAAAGATTTGGTAAGAAGACAAGGAATTTCAATAATCTATCAACAAAATAATTTACTTAGTGACTTCACTGCTTTAGAAAATGTTACAATTCCACTAGTTATTAATGGGTACAATTGGAAAGATGCAACCAAAAAAGCTAGTAAAATTTTATCTTTAGTTAATTTATCTAAAAGACTCAATCATTTTCCAACAGAGTTATCTGGTGGAGAGCAACAAAGAGTCGCTGTTGCACGAGCATTAATTACAGAACCAGATTTAATTTTAGCAGATGAACCTACCGGTAGTTTAGATAGAAAAACTGCTAATGAAATATTTTCTTTATTTTCAAAACTTAAATCTAAAAATAGAGCAATACTTTATGCAACTCATAATAGAGAACTAGCAAACAAAGCAGACTATAAGTTAAATATTTTAGATGGTAATATTACTAGGAAAAATGCATGAACTTACCAATAAGCAATTTACTCATCTAAAAATCCACACGCAATATTCCATTTGCGAAGGTGCATTAAAAACAGCAGATCTTGCAAAATATTGCAAAACAAATAAAATTCGCGCTGTAGGATTATGTGACTCAAATAACTTATGTGGTGCATTAGAATTTTCAGAATTCGTAGCAAAATCCAAAACGCAGCCAATTATTGGGACACAAATTAATATTGAATATAAAGGCCTGAGTGGAAAAATCCCATTATTTGCGAAAGATTTAGAGGGTTATAAAAATTTAATTAAACTATCTTCAAAATCTTTTTTAGAAATAAAAGACAATGAAGAACCACATTGTAAGATTGATGATATAGAGTCGAACTGTAAAGGCTTGATTTTGTTAACAGGATCTTTTGATGGCTTAATAGGAAAGCTGTTTTTTAAGAATCTTACAGATGAAATAATTGCTTTGCTTAAAAAATTAAAAAAAACTTTTAATGACAATTTTTACCTTGAGATACAGCGACACAATGATGATGGTGAAAAATTATTCGAAAAATTTCTACTCAATGTTTCTAATAAATTAGAACTGCCTATAATCGCTACCCACGAGGTGTTTTATCTAGATAAAGATATGTACGAAGCTCACGATGCTTATCTTTGTGTTGGTGAAAAAACTTATGTAAATGTAAAGGATAGAAGAAAATATTCTGATGAACATTATCTAAAGACTGCTGAAGAAATGTATAAACTTTTCCATGACCTTCCCGATGCTGTAAAAAACAATGCAAATTTTCCATTTAGAATTTCTTATAGGCCAAAAAATTCTGTACCAGTTTTGCCTAATATACAAGGAAGTAAAGTTGAAAGTGTAGATAATGTATTAATTAAAGAGTCCACGGAAGGTTTGAAGGAAAAACTGAATGAGTATGTTTTTCCATATTGTAATAAAGAAGACTTAAAAAAAATCTCAAACACTTACAACGAAAGACTAAAGCATGAAATTAATATTATTTCTAAAATGAAATATGCTAGTTATTTTTTAATTGTTTCTGATTATATCAAGTGGGCAAAAAAAAATGATATTCCCGTTGGCCCTGGAAGAGGATCAGGAGCTGGCTCTTTGGTTGCTTGGGCACTTTCCATAACTGATATCGATCCGATTAAGTTTGATTTAATTTTTGAAAGATTTTTAAATCCTGACAGAATTTCAATGCCAGACTTTGATATAGATTTTTGTGAAGAAAAAAGAGATAGAGTTTTTAACTATTTAAAACATAAGTATGGAAAAGGTGTTGCTCACATTATTACCTTTGGAAAACTAAAAGCTAGAATGGCTTTCAGGGATATCGGTAGAGTTTTGGGTTTGCCGTACGGATATGTAGATACTTTATGCAAAATGATTCCATTTGATCCTTCCCGACCTCTTTCTTTAGAACAGGCTATAGTTCGAGAACCTAGAATAAAAAAAGAAGAGAATAAAGATCCAAGGGTTAAAAAACTAATAGAATTATCCCTTAAACTAGAAGGTCTATATAGAAACATGGCAACGCACGCAGCTGGAGTCGTTATTCCTGAAGAGAATTTAGCTGAATTTGTTCCATTATATAAGGACCCTTCATCCAGTTCACTTTTACCTTCAACTCAATTTGATATGTATGCCTCCGAAAACGCTGGTCTTGTAAAATTTGATTTGCTTGGTTTAAAAACTTTAACAGTAATAAATAAAACAATATCACTTCTTAAAGAAAAAAAAGTAAAATTAGATATAAAAAAAATTAAACTTGATGACTCAAAGATTTTTGAACTGTTAAGTTCAGGCCATACAGTAGGCTTATTTCAATTAGAAAGTGCCGGAATGAGAGACGCTTTAGTTAATATGAAACCAAACAAGTTTGAAGATATTATTGCTTTAGTTGCCTTATACAGACCAGGACCTATGAGCAATATAGCAATTTACAATCAGTGTAAGCATGGCAAAAAAGAGCCAGATTATTTACATCCAAAACTTAAAAAAATCTTAGAACCAACATATGGAGTTATTATTTATCAAGAGCAGGTTATGCAAATAGCTCAAATTTTATCGGGATTTTCTGCTGGTGAAGCAGATATTTTGAGACGAGCAATGGGAAAGAAGAAAAGAGCAGAATTAGAAAAACAAAAGGAGAGATTTGTAAACGGAGCTACCAAAAATGGTATACCAAAAGATACAGCAATTTTTATTTTTAAAAAAATTGAACCATTTGCAGAATATGGTTTTAACAAAAGTCATGCAACCGCTTATGCAATGATAGCGTATCAAACTGCTTATTTAAAAACTTATCATCCAAACGAGTTTATTGCGGCATCCATGTCAAATGAATTATCCAATACGGACAAATTAAGTGAATTGTTTGAAGAATTGAAAAGATTAGGAATTAAAGTTTGTCTTCCTTGTGTCAATGAAAGTTTTGCTGAGTTTGTGCCACAAGGTAGTTCATTGTTCTATGCTTTAGGAGCGATTAAAAACGTTGGTTTTGAAGCAATATCTCAAGTAGTTCAAGAAAGAGAAAAAAATGGAAAATTTAAATCTATTAGTGATTTTATAAACCGAGTTGATCCAAAAAATATAAATAAACTTCAATTAGAAGGATTAGTTAAAGCAGGAGCATTTGACTCAATTTTTAAAAATAGAAAAGTTCTTTATGATAATATTCCTAATATTATTCAGAATTCCAAAACTATACATGAAAATAAAATTAATAATCAATCAAGTTTGTTTTTAGAAGATAATCATAAAATTTCTTATTTAATGACAGACAAAGATTCTTCTTGGTCAAGCGATGAAACTTTATCAAAAGAATTCGAGTCAGTTGGATTTTATTTATCCAACCATCCTTTAAAAGATTATGAAAGTATACTTGAGCAATATCAAGTTAAAACATTTAAAGAATTTGAAAATACCAATGAAAGCCAAAGTTTTCTAGCAGGCACTATTATGTCGGTAAAAGAAAAAAAAACTATAAAAGGAACATCTTTTGTCATTATTAAATTTAGTGATTTAAGCAAAGTATTTGAACTTTTTATTTTTTCGGAAATTTTGGAAGAAAATAGAAAGCATTTAGTTGAGGGGCAATCTTTTTTATTAACTGTTATAAAAGATAAAGAAAATCAGGAAAATCGATTTAGAAGAATAAGTGTAAGAAAGATTGTTAGTTTAAAAGAAATTACGAAAATGGGTTATAATGATGTTTATATAGAAATAAACGAGTCTGATAATTTGAAAAAGCTTTATGAGGCTATTAAAGAAAAAGGAAATGCTAAAATTAAAATTTCTATTAATGATAAACATAAAAATTATTTATTTGAATTAAAGGATAAGAGAAAATTTGATTATGAAACTTTAAAGTACTTAAATAAAGAGCGTTATATCAGGAAAATAAGAGTTTAAATTTGATATTGAATTTCTGCTTGTAAAAAGGTAGAACGTCTAGCTTAAATACGCACACAGTTGTTGGTTGTAAAACCTCCGGTCCTTAAATGGAAAAAATTGTGGTGGAATAACCGGGAAACAATGAAATTACCAAGTGTTACTATAAAACAATTACTAGACGCCGGCGTTCATTTAGGCCACAAAACTTTTAGGTGGAATCCAAAAATGAGTCAGTATATTTTTGGATCAAAGGATTCCATACATATTATTGATCTTGTACAGACTTTGGAAATGACAAATGTTGCATTACACGAAATACACAAGTGTATTGTTGCAGGAGGTAAAATATTGTTTGTATCAACAAAAAAACAGGCCACAGAAACAATTTCTGCTCTAGCTAAGGATACTTCACAATTTTATGTTAATCATAGATGGCTTGGTGGAATGCTTACTAACTGGAAGACTATATCCAATTCAATAAAGCGTTACAAAAAACTTTCCGAAGACTTAAAACAAGAAAGCACAGGTTTCACAAAAAAAGAAATTTTAAAAATGGGTAAACAAAGAGACAAACTAGAAAGATCATTGGGTGGTATAGCCGATATGAAAAAAACACCGAATATGATTTTTATAATTGATACTAATGTTGAAGATTTAGCAGTTAAAGAAGCTGTAAAATTGCGCATTCCTATAGTTGCAATAATTGATACCAACTCTGATCCCACAGAAATCAATTTTCCAATACCTGGAAACGATGATGCAAGAAGAGCCATAAATTTGTATTGTGAGCTAATAAAACAAACGATACTAGATGCTCAGAAAAATATATCCACAAAATATTCTGAAGAGATTGAATCTAAAGAAAAAAAGGAAGAACCTAAACAAAAAATAAAAGTAGAAGTGTCTAAACCCAAAATAAAAAGCGATGCAACAGAAAAAAAATCCACATCCATTTTCTCAAAAATTAAAACGTTAGCATCCAAAAAATAAGAATAAAAATATATAATTTTTATGTCTTCAGGTAATTTATTAGAAAAGGTTAAGCAATTAAGAAAAATTACTGGAGTGGGATACAAAGATTGTAAGAATGCAATCGATGAAACACAAGGAGATATTGAAAAGTCGGTAGAACTATTGAGAAAAAAAGGTATTGCAAAAGCCAGTAAAAGAATGTCACGAGTAGCGGCTGAAGGTCTGATTTGTATTTATGAGCAAGATAATCAATTTTCAATGATAGAAATAAACAGCGAAACAGATTTTGTTGCAAAAAACAATCAATTTGTAAATTTTGCTGAAGAAATCTCCCAATTAGCATTAATCAAATCTGGAAAAATGGAAGATATTTTAAATTCGACAATGACAAACAAAAAAAATGTTAAAGATAATTTAGTTGATTTAATATCTAAAATTGGAGAAAAAATTACTTTAAGAAGAAGCGCTTTCATTGGGAAAGATAAATCAATAAATTTTTCGTATACACACTCTTCACTTAAAAAAAATGTTGGAAAATTGGGAGTGTTATTAAGCATAGAAACTACAAAGCCAAAAAATGAAATATTGAATTTAGGAAAACAGTTGGCGATGCAAGTGGCTGCTTCCTCACCACTAGCAATAGACAAGGAGAGTTTAGATCAAAATATATTACAAAAAGAAAAGGAAATAATTAAAGAAGAATTGAAAAATAGCGGAAAGGATACTAAGATTGTAGAAAAAATAGCTATAGGAAAATTGAATAAATTTATTGCAGATAACACTCTATTAAACCAAGAGTGGATTATGGATCCCAAGAAAAAGGTAAAAGATGTGCTCAAAGAAGTTGTCGGCAA
>Ga0208391_1001072_pt1 | contig 13640 bp, 9 predicted proteins | sample Knorr_S23_td_Bot_FD_185612 | JGI IMG/M metagenome (GOLD analysis project Ga0208391, IMG submission 185612) | Marine microbial communities from Southern Atlantic Ocean transect - Knorr_S23_td_Bottom_ad_3770_LV_A (SPAdes) (version 2) | ecosystem: Environmental > Aquatic > Marine > Oceanic | place... | reverse complement strand
CAACTGGTTCATGGGTGTAGACTATAAAGACGGCACTATCGTAGCAGTAACAGATATGGGTTTAATAATAAAAGGTCATCACTAACATAAAATAAAAGAGAGGATATTTATGATAAATATTATCATAATAATTTCCATTTTAATCACCGGTATTTGTAATGCCGAAGAATTCAATGGAAAAGTATTATCGTTGATTTCAACAATGAAAAAATCAAGCCCCGCCCATTAGCGGGGTTTTTTTGTTTATGAAGAGCCGGGTATGGGAATCAAACCCACGCACTTCCGATTACGAATCGGATGCTTGAATCAACATCAGCTAACCCGGCAGTAAAATATCCACTGAATTTAGTAAAACATAACATTCTTGATTTTGTAAAAAAAACCATAAAACACAGAAATTCATTAATCCCTATAAATACCTGTATGTACTTATATTACTATATTTACAGGAATGTAGCATTGTAATTAATATATATCTTTCGTAATGAGCGGGTCGGGGGTTCAAGTCCTCTCGGTGGCTCTATTCTACTTCTAATAATTCTACTTCAAAAATGAGCGTAGAATTTGGTGGAATCACTCCCATACCCTGATTCCCATACCCCATTTCCGGTGCGATAATCAGCTTGCGCTTTTCACCTACTTTCATACCAATCAATCCTTGATCCCAACCTTCGATCACTTGTTTTACACCTAAAGTAAAACGATAAGGATCTTTTCCCGGTTTAAGTGAAGAATCAAATACAGTACCATTTTCCAGAGTGCCCGTATAATGCACAGTAACAATGCTGTATTGTTCTGCAACAGTACCAGCGCCTTCTTTTAGCGTTTCCATGATTAATCCATTATCCATGATTATCCTTTCGTTTTGGCAGCCAGTTATAATCATTAGGCAAAGAACTAAAAGTATTAAAAGTCGTTGTGTCGATATAAGCATATTTTCAGCGTAATTTCCGCAGGAGTTTACAGCGTACCATGACAAAAACTGCAACCTTGTTTTCTTCATTACACTTACCACCACTAGCTGATCGTATCCGTCCTGCTTCATTAGATGAATTCATCGGCCAAAATCATTTGGTAGATGATGACCGCATTATCTCTAAAACATTACAGCAAAAAAAACCCTTTTCCATGATTTTCTGGGGGCCTCCTGGTTCGGGTAAAACAACCTTAGCGCGCATCATTGCTAAATCAGTAGAAACAGATTTTCATGAACTGTCTGCCGTCTCCAGCGGTGTGAAGGATCTGCGCAATATCATTGCCACAAGCAAAAGCAACCAGGATGCTGGTCGCTCAACTATCCTCTTCATTGATGAGATCCACCGCTTTAGCAAATCCCAGCAGGATGCCCTGCTCCATGCTGTAGAAAAAGGTGTTTTAACTCTTATTGGTGCCACAACAGAAAATCCTTCATTTGAAGTGATCAGTCCTCTTCTGTCCCGTTGCAGAACATTAACACTCAAACCATTGTCAGCAGACCATTTAAAGCGTATTATGGATCGGGCGTTAGAATTGGACATCATTTTATCCAAAAGTGGTGTTACAATTGATAATAAAATCCGGGAAAAACTTATTCATTCTGCTGGTGGTGATGCCCGCAAAATGCTTAATACACTGGAAGTAGCTCTAAACCTTATAAATGAAAAAGGCATCATCAGTGATGCGATTCTACAGGAGGCTCTGCAGAGCAAAACACAGCTCTACGACAAAACAGGTGATTACCATTACGACACTATCAGTGCATTCATCAAGTCTGTCCGTGGGAGTGACCCAGATGCGGCAGTTTACTGGCTGGCTGTCATGCTGGAAGGCGGAGAAAAACCCGAATTTGTTGCCCGGCGTCTCGTGATCTTGGCCTCTGAAGATATCGGTAATGCCGATCCACAAGGTTTGACCATTGCTACAACCGGTTTCCAGGCCGTCCATATGATCGGCATGCCGGAAGCAGCCATCATTCTTGCGCAAGTAACCACTTATCTGGCCAGCGCGCCCAAATCCAACGCTTCTTACTTGGCGGTAAATAAAGCCATGGGCAAAGTGCGAACGGATGGAACTCCAGGCGTACCATTGCATTTACGAAATGCACCCACAGGACTCATGAAAGACTTGGATTATGGCAAAGATTACAACTATCCCCACAATGCCCCGGAACATTTTATAGATGAAAATTATTTCCCGGAAGGTGTTAAGGAAACTTTCTATGCACCGACTCATTTAGGCTATGAAGAATTTATCGCAAAACGTTTGAAACAATGCTGGCCAGACCGCTACAAAGATTAGTTCTTATTCTCCCCCTTTTACTTTTTTCTCAAGATAAACGCTTGCGCTTGAAACAAGCCGATCTTCTCGAAAACAAAAATATAAACGGTAAATCCACACAATTTTTAACAGGTAATGTTGTGTTCACGAAAGGCAAAATGACCATCCGCTGTGATCGTGCTCAATACCACGAAAAGACCAGCCAGGGTTTATTAACCGGAAATGTGATAATGGATAAAGAAGGCCAGAACCTCACTGCTGATTCAGTCCACTTTGATTCACCCAATGACAAATTCACCTGTTACAATTCAGTCCACATCTGGGATAAAGACTATGATTTAAGTGCGGACACGGTAATCTATTATTCTGAACTGGACAGCGGAAGTGCCAGCGGTAACTCTAAAATGATCCAGGAAAATCAAACCATTACCGCCCACCATTTGCGTTATGCCAAGCAAGAAGGAGAAGATGCCGTTTCCTATACAGCTGAACAAGATGTGAAAATTGTAGAAAATGGACGTGTTGCCACCTGCGGATTAGCCATTTACGATGTGCGCAATGACAGAACCTGGCTCCGTATCAAGCCCAAACTCGAAGAAGAAGGACGCATCCTGGAAGGCAGTGAAATCCAGATGTACTATGAAAATGATGCTCTTGATTATGTATTTATCCCCTCCAAAGCACATGCGATCAATACAGCGTCCGGTTTTCGAGAAACAGAATTAAAAGAGCTCGATTCGACCATTGTAAAACGAACATCTGCTTCATTTATTGATGATATGACCGGTTCCACTTTAAAGGGATATTTCGTGAACGGTAGTTTGGATTCTCTGCGCTTGGAAGGCATGGCAACAACGCTTTACCATATATTTGAAGATTCTGTGTATCAAGGTAATAATCTAGCATCCGGTGATACAATTGTCATGTCATTCCGAGGTACCGATAGCACTGAAGTTCAGTTAAAGAACATTTATATTTCTGGAGGATCCCGAGGTGTATTTACTCCGGATACGTCTAACAAAGATGTGGACGCGCCCATAACCTATACATCCGATGAAATTATTTATGATTTGCAAACGAAAAAAACGGACCTCACCGGTGAAGCCAATATCAAATACACCGATGTGGACCTGACTTCAGGATTCATCAACGTAGATTGGAACAACAATTTGCTCAGGGCTTTTCCAACCAATCCGTCAGATACAACTTCAAAGTTTCAAAAACCCAAAATCATTGAAAGAGGGCGGGACCCTATGGTAGGGGATACGCTGATTTACAACCTAAAATCTCGCAAAGGGCGTGTTAAACAGGGGCGTTCCAAAGCAGATGATGGTTATTATGCAGGCAATGAAATCCGTAATAATGATCAAAAAGTATATTATATCGAAAATAGTTCCTATACCACCTGTGACCTGGAAACACCCCATTTTCATTTTGAAAGCACCAACATGAAGATTATTAACCAGGACAAGGTTATCGCCCGGCCCATTGTACTCTATATCAGCAGAATTCCTATTTTTGGATTACCCTTTGGCATCTTTCCCCACAAGAGCGGTGGCCGCCACTCCGGCTGGATCATGCCTGGTTACGGCGAAAATAGTCTCAGAGGTCAATATATTAACAATTTTGGATATTTCTGGGCACCCAGTGATTTTTGGGGGACAAAGTTCACCATGAGCTTTGGAGATCGTCAGGGCTTTGTTTTCAATTTGGACAATCGTTACGCAGTACGATATAAATTTAATGGTTCACTTAATCTGCAGAGCAGACAGTTATTATCTGCAACGGATAATATCACGGAGATTGGTACAGAACGCAATTCAAGTTACCGAGTACGTTGGCAGCACACCCAAAAATTGCGTCACAACCAGAACCTGAATGTGAGCGCCAATTATTCAAGTAGCGGTGAATTCAGCCGGAAATATACATCAGATCCGCAAGCACGTATGAGCCAGCAGCAAACAATCTCCAATGCCACCTATTCCAAGCGTTGGCCATCCATCCAGGCATCCATGAACATGAATATTTCCTCAACGACAAACCTGATGGCCGATGACAGGATCGATTCATCATCCGTTTTTTATACAGCACCATCAAAAGCCGGATTACAAACTAATATCACTACTGCAACGCTACCTTCCATGAGTTTTAATCTAGGCCAGCGTAACTTTTTCCCCAATAAAGGCGGCGAGCAACGCTGGTTAAACAATATAACCTGGCGCTATAATACATCACTCGTGAACAAAGAACGCTTTTATTATGAATCTGATGAGGCCATAATCGATGATACCACCAGTTATTATATGTGGAATGCTGAAAAACAGAATTTCAGGGATAATGTTATGCGGCATTCATTATCCATCAGCTCACCCACAAAAATATTTCGTTATATAACATTTAACCCCAGTATCAATATGAAATCTGATTGGGTGAATAAAACATATTCTGTTGCTAGTTTAGACAGCACTACCAATACAATACAATCAGTTGAATCACTAGGATTTGCCACACGGACCACAGGAAGTTTTGGTGCTTCAATCAATACACAGGTTTACGGACTTTTTCCGTTCAACATTGGCAAATTGATTGCTATTCGCCATGTAGTATCACCTTCAATTGGCTATTCATTCAAACCTGATTTCTCTCAACCTGTTTTTGGTTCCGACTTGGGTTATTTCGAAACAATATCGGATACATCAGGAAATAAACTTTACCACGACCGCTTCAGCGGTACCATGGCCGGCGGCACACCGCGGAATGAATCCCAAGCAATGACCTTTAGCGTAAACAATAATTTCCAGGCAAAAGTTAGCCAAGGGGATAAAGAAAAAATAATTAATCTATTCTCTTGGCGCATGAATACCAGTTATAATATGGTTGCAGAACAATTCAAATTTAGCAATCTGTCATCTTCTCTTCGTTCTAAAATCGGTCCATCGAATGTTGACTTGCGCATGACCCATGATTTTTATGAATATGATGAAGGTCTGAACCAGCGAGTGAATAAGATCAGACAATCTGAAAAAGGAATTCCTTTACCGCGCTTAACACGGATGAGCTTGTCTACCGGTTTTCAGCTTTCCGGTCAACGGATGGGCACAAAAAATGCAGCTGCAGATACATCTAATACGACTGCTCTGCAAGACAGCGTTGCTGTTGTGTCTCCATTGTCAAAAAATAGCGGCGGTTCGAAAGGTAAACTCTGGAGTACACGTTTTAGTGTAGGCTATTCATTGCAGCAAAGTAACCCGGCATTGAAGAAAGAAACATTCTGGCTCAATACAAATTCCAGCTTACATATTACCAAAAACTGGCGTGTGAGTTATTCTGCACGTTTTGATCTTATGCAAAATGAACTCATAAGTCATCGCTTTTCCATTTATCGAGACCTTCATTGTTGGGAATTGGCTATAGACTGGACGCCAAGCGGGTATGCTTCCGGATTTTATTTAAGAATCAATGTCAAGTCACCCACATTGCGGGATTTAAAAATAGAGCAGCGTGGTGGATACAACCGCATCGTGCCTTTTTAATTCCTTTTTCATTCTCTAACTAAAACATCGCAAATTCAACAATGGTAAAAACAGATTTTAAATACTGTCCCCAGTGCAAAACCGAATACGAGCACAAAATTAAGATCTGCGCTGATTGCAACGTTACCCTTGTGGATGAAAAATCACAAGATATGCCCCTGGAAAAAATTGAATGGGTTGAAGTAGGTCAATTCCCTGGAAAAATCTTTGGTGAAATGTCCGGTGAAATTTTGAGGAATAATAATATACCTTTTTTTCTGAAATCCGATTTTTTTTCATCCGCATTCAATATTACACTAGTGAATGTACCCGGCGCTGTAGTAAAGCTATATGTTCCTGAAAATGATAAAGAAAATGCAGAAAACTTAGTAAGGAATATGACTCTTTAACCCATGACCCATCGCACGATCAAAGGCACTCACGATATTCTTCCGGAAGATAGCGTTCGCTGGCAGGAACTGGAACGTGTTATTCATGACGTTGCTGCCAGTTACGGCTACAGTGAGATTCGTACACCTATTTTTGAAAATACAAATTTGTTTTCCAGGAGTATAGGTGAAGACACCGATATTGTTTCCAAGGAAATGTATTCCTGGAAAGACCGCTCTGGTGGTTCCCTAACCTTACGTCCAGAATTGACTGCTCCTGTGGCCCGCGCCTACATCCAGCATAATCTGGGGAGCAAGTCACCGCTGCAGCGTATGTACTACATTGGTCCCCTTTTCCGCAGGGAACGACCTCAAAAAGGCAGGCAAAGACAATTCCACCAGTTTGGTATCGAAACCTTCGGATCAGGTTTTCCCGAACAAGATGCAGAAATTATAGCGGTTGGCAATACAATTTTTTCCGAATTAGGATTAAAAGATATTTCTTTAAAACTGAATAGCCTTGGTTCAAGTACATGCCGTAATAAATATACAAAAGCGCTCAAAGATTATTTAACTCCACACAAGGACAGTTTATCAGCAACCAGCCAAAAACGGTTGGAATCAAACCCTTTAAGAATTCTGGAAACAAAAAATCCTGAAGAGCAGAAGCTCATAGCTGATGCACCTTCTATTACTGATTTTTGGACAGCAGATGACAAGGAACATTTTAGTACAGTACAGAATCTGTTAAACGGATTGAATATTCTTTACGAACTGGATCATCAAATGGTTCGCGGCCTGGATTATTATACACGGACGACCTTTGAATTTATTTCCGGTAATCTGGGAGCACAGGATGCCATTTGCGGGGGGGGCCGCTATGATGGTCTAGTTGAAACATTGGGCGGAAAACCAACTCCTGCCATTGGCTTTGCCGCCGGCATGGAGCGCATACTATTGTCCATGGATATTGGTAGAGATGACGCAAAAGAAAATACAGTTTATATGATCAACCTTGTTGAATCTGCAAGCGGCCAGGCGTTGTTCATCGCAAATGAATTGCGAGAGTTAGGATGTTACGTTATTATGGATACATTGCGGCGCAGTTTAAAAGCTCAATTACGCGATGCCAATAGGATCGGTGCAGTTAAAGCTGTGATTATGGGCGAAGAAGAATTGAAAAATAAGACCGTTCAAATAAAGGATCTTTCCTCGGGAGAACAGGAAGAAATAGTCATGAATGATCTTGTGAAACATTTCACCGTTTGACTTTTCTATAATTTATTTTACATTATAATACGCGCGTGAAAGAAGTTTAAAAATCTCAAAAAAAATATGAGCAAACCACTTATAATCGTTGAGTCACCGGCCAAAGCCCGGACAATCGAAAAATACCTCAGTAATGAGTATGATGTCTTTGCTTGTGTCGGCCACATAAAAGATCTGCCCCGCAAAGAATTGGCTGTTGATGTAGAAAAAGATTTCGCAGCCAAATTTGTTGTTATAGAGGGCAAAGAAGATATTGTAAAGAAGATCAAGGAGAAATCTGCTAAAGCGTCTGAAGTGATCCTGGCTACTGACCCTGACCGTGAAGGTGAAGCTATCGCCGCACACATAGCAGAAGAAATTGTGAATGATTCCGTTTCCAGAGTGCAGTTTACCGAAATCACCAAAGAAGGTATCATCGAAGGCATGCAACAACGCCATGATGTTGACTTAGATCTTGTTAATGCCCAATATACTCGCCGTATTATTGACCGCTTGGTTGGTTATAAACTGTCTCGCTTATTATGGAATACACTGCAAAAAACAATGAGTTTTGTGAAAGAATCTCTATCTGCCGGCCGCGTACAATCTGCGGCGTTGAAAATGATCGTTGATCGTGAACGGTTGCGTGCAATATTTAAATCAGCTACTTATTATGATCTCGAAGCTGAATTGGAAACTGATGTTTTAGAGGGTTTTAGTGCTGAGCTGATCACAATAGATGGGAAACGATTGGCTACAGGTAAAGATTTCGACAGCAATACAGGTAAATTAATAAAAGATAATGTATTACTGTTATCTTCTTCCCAAGCAACAGCACTTGTACAGGAATTACAAAACGGACCTTGGGTTGTAAGCAGTGTTGAAGAAAAACCACAAACGTCCAATCCTTATGCACCTTTTATAACCAGCACCATGCAGCAGGAAGCTTCACGGAAGCTGCATTTTTCTGCACGAAAGACCATGCGCACTGCGCAACGCCTGTATGAAGCAGGTTTTATAACGTACATGCGTACTGACTCCATTCAGCTTTCCCAAGAAGCATTAACAGGCGCGAGAAAAGTTATTAAAGACCGTTATGGAGATGAATTTCTTCCAGATAAGCCAGTCATATATAAAAGCAAAGTCAAGAATGCACAGGAAGCACATGAAGCTATACGTCCTGCGGGGGTTGTATACGCTGATGTTAAAACAGTCAGCGCAAAGGTGGGCAGTGATGAGGGAAAACTGTATGATTTGATTTGGAAGCGGACGGTGGGCAGCCAAATGAAACCGGCAAAATTGAAACGTACAATTGTAAATATTGAGAATCAAAATACAGTATTCCGCGCTCGCGGCCGTATCATCCTTTTTCCAGGTTATATGCGTGTTTATGTTGAAGGCAGTGATGATCCGGACGGCAAGTTAGCTGACCGCGAAAAATTCCTGCCAGAAATGAAAAAAGACCAACGATTGGTATGTAAAAATCTCACTCCGGAAGAACATATTACCAAGCCACCGGCACGGTTCACGGAAGCGTCTGTTATAAAAGAGATGGAAAAACAAGGAATTGGAAGGCCATCTACCTGGGCCAATATTATTGGACGTATTCAGAAAAAAGATTATGTTCGCAATCAAAAGGGTTCTCTCGTACCTACATTTTTAGCTGTAGCAGTTACACAATTACTGGAAAATCACTTTTCTTCCATTGTCGATTCACAATTCGCTTCAAAAATGGAAGATGAGTTAGATTCTATTTCTCGTGGTGAATCAGAACCTCATCCTTTTATGCATGGCTTCTATTTCGGCAGTGATGACACGCCCGGTTTGCACCAAATGCTGGAGGATGAAATTGATATCCGTAAAGCGTGTACTATATTAATCACCAATGGCAGTGTGGAAGAAATTGTTATCCGTATTGGAAATTATGGTCCCTATTTGCAACAAGGTGATGGGCGTAGAAATATTCCTGGAGAATTTTCTCTGGGTGATATTTCAGTTGAAAAAGCCATGGAAATACTGGCGAACGATTCCTCCCAGACACAACTCCTTGGTGTGGATGATGTATCAGGACAATCAATTTATTTGAAGGAAGGGCCCTACGGTCCCTACGTTCAGTTGGGCGATACCAAAACACGGAAATCACTCCCCAAAGGAACAGAAAAAGAAAACGTGGATCTTGATTTCGCCATACAATTGCTTTCCTTGCCGCGATTGCTGGGCATGCATCCCGACACTGGTGATGAGATTCGTGCTGATTTTGGACGTTACGGCCCTTATTTAAAAGTTGACGAAAAGAACGTCAAACTACCTCACCCTCACGATCCGCTAAAAGTGACACTGGAAACGGCTGTTTATATTATTAATAATCGAAATAAGCCCAGCAGTGCATTAAAGACGCTTGGTAATCATCCAGAGACTGGTGAAGCAATCGTTGTTAAAGATGGTCGTTATGGACCTTACGTTTCTGATGGAAAAGTAAATGCGAGCCTGCCCAAGAATGTTTCGCCAGATGAAATTGATCTTGAGACTGCAGTCAACTTAATAAACGATCGTCGGACTAAAGGGCCGACGAAACGCAGGAGGCGAAAAAAGAAATGAAGAAATTTATAATCTGTTTAATAATTTCAGTTCTTATTGCTGTGCCAGCCAATGAAGAATTAATCACTGATATAGAACAAAGCCTTATGGCGCCCTGCTGCTGGAGCGGCACAGTTGATGATCATGGCCATACGCAAATGGAAGGCGAGATTCGAACAATGGTGGAAACTGGGCAAACACGTCAACAGGTTTTGGATCATTTTGTTCGAACGTATGGTGAAAGAATACTGGCAATACCAGTGGCTCAAGGATTTAATATCATGGCTTGGGTCGCTCCGGTAATTATTGCCATTGCAGCATTAACAGTATTAGGCTTATATCTTCGTACACCACAGAAAATCGATGAAAAGTCAGCAAATCACGAGTCAGGTACTTCAATCCCATTCAATGACCAGATTGAAAAAGAACTGAAAGAAATGAATTAATGGCAGAAAAGTCCCACGCCCTAGATAAAATTGTATCACTGTGTAAGCGGCGCGGATTCATTTTTCAAAGTTCCGAAATATATGGCGGCTTCGGCGCTGTGTATGATTACGGCCCTCTCGGTATTGCATTAAAAAATGCCATTTCACAACTGTGGTGGCGTTCCATGACCCAGCTCCATGAGAATATAGTTGGCTTAGACAGTGCTATTTTCATGCATCCAAAGATCTGGGAGGCGTCCGGCCATGTGGCCGAATTTCATGATCCGTTGGTGGATTGCAAACAATGCAAGGCACGCTTTAAAGCTGATGAATTAACGGATGAAGATCCTAAATCTGTCGATTGGTCTACTTTGCAATGCCCGAAATGCGGAACCACTGGAAAAATGACAGATCCCCGACAATTCAATCTCATGTTCAAAACACAAATCGGGCCCGTGGAAGATGAAGGCCCTATAGCCTACTTACGACCTGAAACAGCCCAGGGCATTTATGTGAATTATTTACTGGTTCAGGGTTCGCAGCGCTTGAAGGTACCTTTTGGTATTGCCCAGATTGGTAAAGCCTTCCGTAATGAGATCGTGGCCAGAAATTTTATTTTCCGTACCCGGGAATTTGAACAGCTGGAAATGCAGTATTTTGTAAAGCCTAGTATGGATGATGATGAAATGAAGTCCTGGAAAGAAGAGCGCTTTAATTTTTATATAGATGATTTGGGAATCAATAAGGATAAACTTCGTTTTCATCAGCACGGCAATGGCGAATTAGCTCACTATGCTAAAGAAGCCTGGGATATTGAATATGAATTTCCTTTTGGCTGGTCAGAAATTGAAGGTATTCATAATCGCACAGATTTTGACCTCAAGCGCCACCAGGAATTTTCCGGAAAAAACATGCAGTATTCCGATCAAGTGGCCAATGAAAAGTATTTCCCCTATATCATTGAAACGTCAGCCGGACTCAACCGTATGATGCTTACCGTACTGACTGATGCCTACTGGGAAGATACCGAAAATAATCGCACTGTATTGAAACTGCACCCATGTTTAGCACCTATCAAAGCTGTTATTTGTCCCTTGGTCAAAAAAGACGGTTTACCTGAATTAGCTAGAAAAATCACTGCTGATTTAAAAAACCACTACAAAGTCTTGTACGACCAGCAAGGGTCCATTGGCAAACGGTATTATCGCCAGGACGAAGCCGGAACACCTTTTGGAATCACGGTAGATTATCAATCTCTCGACGATCAAACAGTAACTCTCCGCCATCGGGACAGCCAGAAACAAGACCGTGTTTTAATTGCTGCTCTCGTAGACAAAATCGGTGTTGAAATCCAAAATTGGTCTTAAATCCCGCCTGTTTTATAATATAATAAAAAACTTAAAAATCTTGTTAAATCACCAAAAAGGGCTATAAGTTCGCGGGAATTTGCCCAAGCGGGTAGAAGAAAAACGTATATCTAAACACATAATAAACAACTAATCAAGGAGAAAATGATGAAGAAAATCATTTTTATGCTTACCCTTGGGATGTTTTCTGGCCTCATGGCCCAGGGTTCCATCTACGGTACGGTAACGGACCAGGATGGAAATTCATTGCCTGGCGCTAATGTAGCCGTTGAAGGAACATCCTTAGGCGCAGCAACCGATGGAAACGGTGCGTATTCGATCTCTGGTGTTCCTGCCGGATCATATACGGTAACCGCTTCATACATCGGTTATGAATCCTCAAGTCAAAGTGTTTCTGTAGGTGCAGGTGCAGTCCAGGCTGACTTATCGCTGACAATGAGCGCATTGGCTGGTAGAGCAGTGTCTGTGATCGGTTCTCGATTTGCTCACTCGGCAGAAGACCAAGCTGTACCTGTAGACGTCTTTACAGCCCAAGAAATCCGCCGTGCCGGTTTTACAGAAACCGCACAAATCCTGCAATCTTTAGCACCATCATTTAACATGCCCAGAACATCTATAGCAGATGGTTCTGATACAGTAAGGCCCATGACTTTAAGAGGATTAGGTTCCGGTCAGGTGTTGGTGCTTGTAAATGGTAAACGCCGCCATACCACCGCTTTGGTGCACGTGAATAATAGCCCTAGCCGTGGTGATACAGGTGTTGACCTGAATGCAATTCCGGCAGCTGCCATTGAACGCATTGAAGTTCTTCGTGATGGAGCAGCCGCCCAATACGGTTCTGATGCTATTGCCGGAGTCATTAACATTGTGTTGAAATCAGGCAACAGCGGTGGATCATTCAATGTATACACCGGACACAATGAACACGTCATTGAAGCAATTCCAGTAGGCTACGACATGTATGGAATAAAATATGGGGATGAAACAGTACCTTATACATGGAACCCCACAACAGAAGTGAATTATATGCGGATGATGGATGGCAATCCTATGGCTATAGTAACCTCAAGCGAGGATTATACCATCAATGATGGCGCAGTAACACAATATCAGCTGACTCGCGGTTTTTCAATCGGCAATGGCGGTTCGCTGCTCATTGCTGCTGAATATCGCGACCGCGGACTGTCCAACCGTGTCGGGTTCGAGGGTGAACAGTATTTTGAGCCCAACTCAGATTACTGGAGTGATGATGAAGCTGAATCACAGCGGTTGCAAGCCGGTTCAAACTGGTTCGTAGACCCATTTCGTATGAGATGGGGTGACCAGGCACAGAGTAATATGGGTTTTATGTTCAATGCTGATCTGCCGGCTGGTGACAAACGGTACTATGCTTTTGGCGGATACACATCCCGTAATGGCGATACCGGTTGTTTCACGCGTCAGCCAGATCAAGGTAATAAAGTTTGGCTAAGTTCTAACCCCACAGGCTTTGTACCGCACATCCAGCCAGAGGTAGCTGATTATTCAGCATCCATGGGTGTTGAAGGTGTGTTCGGCAACTGGAGCTACGATATTAGTAACACCTATGGAATGAATGATTATCATTTCTATATGATGAGTACGAATGCTTCATACGGCCCTGAGCAGCTGCGTTCCTATGACATTGGTGGTTTTAAGTTCGATCAGAACACTACCAACGTGGATGCAACCACAAGAATGGGCAACATTAATGTTGCTGCCGGTTTAGAACTACGTTCTGAAAGTTTCCGTATTTATGCCGGCGAAACTGCTTCTTTTGCCAATGGGCAAGCTGGAACCAGCATTGTTGGTTGGGATTCTGCAGAAGAAGATTCCTTAGGCAATGTG
>Ga0208391_1001064_pt1 | contig 13688 bp, 12 predicted proteins | sample Knorr_S23_td_Bot_FD_185612 | JGI IMG/M metagenome (GOLD analysis project Ga0208391, IMG submission 185612) | Marine microbial communities from Southern Atlantic Ocean transect - Knorr_S23_td_Bottom_ad_3770_LV_A (SPAdes) (version 2) | ecosystem: Environmental > Aquatic > Marine > Oceanic | place... | reverse complement strand
CCACAGCAGAACTACCCATAGTCTATTTGCAATAGCTACCGCGATGGCAAGGTTTTTGATGCAAAACGAGGTCCTGGATGATCCTCGTTTCGTAGACAGGATGATGCAGGCCTGGGGGAGCAAATGAACGACGCTTCCTCTTTGCTCATCTCTTGCCGCCCCACGTGCCCATCCTGCACACACCGAGCGGCAGTGGGCATGTCGGGCAGCATGCGGGGGGAGGGGGTGGCGGTGGCCATCGAGCTGCCGCCGCCGAAACCGTTGGTCGTCAGAACCTGCCGTGGTGGATAGCGGGGATCGCTATGTTCGGCCTCATCATCGTGGTTGGCACCACCCAGCTGGCCCGCGGAGGACCGTCGCAGCCCGATCCGGCACAGCCGGCTCCACCCACGGGCGCAGGTACTCTTCCCGACCTCAGTTCGATGACGCCGATTGAAGCGGCGAACCGCTTGTTCAATCGTGTGATGAGCGCGGTAGAAAACGGTGACTCGTTGCAGGCGCAACAGTTCATGCCGATGGCGGTGGGTGCCTATGAGCGTGCGCGACCGCTCAACGCGGACGGGCTCTTCCATCTCTCGATGCTGCTACGCACCGCCGGCGCACTCGATGACGCGCTCGCGACCGCGCAACAGATCCTCGAAGCGGATCCAGACCACTTGCTCGGCCTCCAAGCTGCGGCGGAGGCCAGCGCCGAGCTCGGACGGGACGCCGAGGCCGCGAGCTACTACCGTCATATCGTCGACGTGTACACACCGCAGATGGCGCGCCAGCTGGCAGAATATCTCGAGCACCCAAGCACTACCGACAACCTGCTCAACGTCGCGGAGGCGTTCCTGGCTGCCCGCTGAGGCCGCCAAGGGCTCGTAAACCCCATGCGCGTCTACTTGACTGGGGGGACGGGGCTGTTGGGGTCCCACCTGGCGTCGGAGCTGAGGGCTCAGGGGCACGAGGTGGTCGCGCTGCATCGCGCGGCCGCGAACACGCTCGCTCTGGAGGAGGTCGAGTGTGAGTTGGTCGAGGGTGACGTCTGTGACGAAGCCAACACGCTGGCTCCCGGTATGGAAGGCTGTACCCATGTCGTGCACGGCGCAGCACTCGTCTATGCCGACGGCACCTGGCCCGAGGTGCGGGCGGTCAACGTAGACGGGACGCGCAACGTACTTACTGCCGCGGTTCAAGCGGGCGTGGGGCACGCGCTGCACGTTTCGTCGGTTGCTGTCTATGGCCCGGCTGAAGCGCCGGTAGATGAGGACACCCCCATCGACTCGATCATCCCTGCGAGCGACCTCTACGCCCGCTCGAAGCGAGAAGCGGAGGAGGTAGCGCGAGGCATCGAACGCATCAAGAACCTCCCTGTTTCGATCGTTCGGCCGAGTGCGATCTACGGTGAACGAGACCGGCTGATGGTCCCGGCACTACAGAAGATCCTGCGCATGCCCATCGTTCCGCTGCTGGGATCAGGCACGAACACCGTCCCCGTGGTATATGCAGGCAATCTGGCCGGAGTGCTGATTCGCGTGTTGGAGGCGGCCCGAGGCGGGACCACCTATGATCTGGGCCTCGACCGCCCGCTCAGGCAGTGCGATTTATTGAAATTCCTGGCTCGTGGTCTCGGCGAGCGCGTGCGCTTCGTATCGATTCCTGCTCGACTCGTGAATGTTTGTGCGCGTTTGCTAGATCGCTTGGGTGTATCGACTCCGGGCGCGAGGCACCTCCCGATTTCGCGCGCGGCGCGGCTCACGCTCGCAGACAATCCGTATCCTTCGTCGCGCGTGCGCGCTGAGCTTGGGTGGGATCCGGTGTACGAGCACCGTGACGCGCTACTGCAAACCGGCCGCTGGGCCGCCGACCACCCCCGTGGCCCACGGGCCACCACCACCACCGGGAGCACTCCATGAGCGAGAGTAGCGATCCGAGCCCCGAGCCTCAGCCGTACGCGCACGACCGTCAGACGGAAGACGAGCGCCTTCTGGAAAGCGTGGAGGAGTTGCAGACGATCGGGCGAGATGCGTGGAGGATATTCCGCATCATGGGCGAGTTCGTCGAAGGATTCGAGGGCATGAGCGAAATCGGAAGCGCGGTCTCGATCTTCGGTTCGGCTCGCACGGAAAGCGACGATCCGATGTACCAACGCTGCACCGAAACCGCGCGGCTGCTGGGCGAGGCAGGGTTCGGCATCATCACCGGCGGTGGACCGGGCATGATGGAAGCCGCGAACAAGGGTGCCAAAGAGGCCGGCGCGCGATCTGTCGGCTGCAACATCGAGCTGCCCTTCGAGCAGTATACCAACGACTACATCGATGTCTCCATCGACTTCCGGTACTTCTTCGTGCGCAAGATCATGTTCGTGAAGTACGCGGAAGCGTTCGTGATTTTCCCCGGCGGCTTCGGCACCATGGACGAGCTCTTCGAAGCGCTCACGCTCATCCAGACGCACAAGGTGCGCAACTTCCCGGTCGTGCTCTTTGGCTCCGAGTACTGGAGTGGGCTGATGGAATGGATGCGCGCCACAATGGCGGTCGAGGGAAAGATCGCCTCGAGCGACCTCGACCTCATGCTCGTCACCGACAGTCCCGAGCAGGCGCGCGACCACATCGTGCATCGTTTCGAGCTGCGCAAGTCGATGCGGGACGGCACGCTGCCGCCGGATTGGAGCGAGCCTAGGTGATGGTGGTCCGCGTCAGGTGATCCATCCGCCGGTCGCGACGACCCGCCAACCCTCCGGCGTCTCGAGCAGATACCAGGTCTGGCCGCCCGCGTAGCCGCCCGGACTCTCATACCTGGTCGAGTAGTCTGCCCCGACCAAGACGAATGGACCGGGGGTTACCAAGTGCGGCCCGCGCAGCTCCGTCGTGTCGTGTCGCTGGAGGTACAGGCCCAGCGTGGGGTCATACAGATAGGTCCCGTGCTGCACGCCCATGAGCGAACGTTCATGAACCGCTAGGTCATCGAGCGTACGCTCAACGGTGAGGAACCGCTCTCCGGCGTCGACCTCGGTGCGGTCGGCGAGAATCCACAAGGTCCTACCGTCAACGAGCGTGTCGCCCAACACGGTGGTGGTTCCTACGCCCCGCCAACTCTGGAGGAAGCCTCGTGTTCTGCGGCCAAAGCGAGCGTGTCCACCCAAGTGGCGCCCACCTCCAGACGGCCACGCACTGTGGCTGGAGGTAGAGGTAGGAGGGCCGCGCGTTGATGGTGATACGGCCGCTCGCCTCCAACACCGCGCCCGAGGCGGCGAGGCTGAGGGTTGCTCCGCGCCTGCCCTCCGCACGGCCGAAGCTGATGTCCAAGACCCGCGTCACGCCATCGCCTCCTGGTCGATCGCCGTCTACGTGCAGCCAACTCAACGACTCCGAGACTCGCACGAGCTCGGGAGGTCGGCGTGGGGGGATCAAACGCTCACGAACATTGACCTTGAAGTCATAACCGGCCACGGAACCCCGTTCGGACTGCCCGAGCGCCCCGCCGGGGTCGGCGAAAGCAGTTAGCACCACGACCGTCGTCAACCCGACGAGCTTGCACCACGCGGCGCCTCGATGTTGTTGTCTCAACGGACCTCCGACGTGTTGTGGGTCTCCACGGAAGAAACGGCAAGTGTCGCACCATCATTGCTGTTGCGCGGGCGGGATTAGCAGAATGGGGTCCGCCGCCTTGTAAGGAAACCCCTCTCCCAGCTACCTTTTTTGGCTTCCCGACGGAGGTCCTGCGGCTGCAACATGTGCGGGGCTCTCGGACCTGCGGGGACCTTTTCGTCTAGTGCCGCCATGTTAGTGCCGCCATGTCGCCAACCGGCTGTGCTTCGCCGACACCGACAACGCGGGCTGGAGGACGGAGTGAGCAAGACCGCGACGGAGATACCATACGGCTACGCGCCCACCGGCAAGGACACCGGGCTCGTAAAGCCGAAGGGTACCTCCAAGATCCGGGCCCACGAGGGCCTCGAGACGATCGATATCAGGTCGCGGAAGCCGAGTTGGTTGAAGGTGCGCTCGCCGGGAGGACCCAACTATTTGCGGTTGCAGAAGAAGATGCGGTCCGAGGGCCTGCACACGGTTTGTGAAGAGGCGAGTTGTCCGAACATCGGCGAGTGCTGGGAGGCCGGCACAGCGACGTTCATGATCCTCGGCGACGTATGCACGCGGGCGTGCAAGTACTGCGGTGTCGCCCACGGTCTGCCCACGCAACTCGATACCGACGAACCGCGCCGCGTAGCGCAAACCGTCGCAGGCATGGCGCTGGAGCATGTGGTGATCACGAGCGTCAATCGCGACGAGTTGCCCGACGGCGGAGCAGAGATCTATGCCGAAACGATCCGTGCGATTCAAGCGGCGGTCCCCGGCTGCTCGGTGGAGGTGCTCATCCCGGACTTCAAGGGCGACGAGGACGCGCTGCAAACGGTCGTAGATGCGCAGCCAGCGATCTTGGGACACAATCTCGAGACCGTCGAACGCCTGCACCCCGACGTGAGACCGGGCGGTCGCTATTGGCGTTCGATCTCCTACCTCGGGGCGGTGAAGCGGCTCGGCCCGAGCATGATTACCAAAACAGGCATGATTTTGGGCATGGGCGAAGAGCACGACGAGGTGAAGCAGGCCATGGCCGACTTGAGAGAGGCGGCTGTCGACGTGCTCACGCTCGGACAGTATCTGCGCCCTTCTGCCATGCACATCCCTGTAGCCCGTTGGGTAACGCCCGAGGAGTTTGCGATCTACAAGCGCATCGGTGAAGAAGAGTTCGGATTCAAGCACGTAGAGTCGGGGCCGCTCGTGCGCTCGAGCTACCACGCCAAGGAGCAGGCGCGTGACGTGGTGGCTGGAGGACCAGGCAAGATCCAGTCGGTGATGGAATCGGACATCCCGGCGCCCGCGGAAATGCGCCTGGACCTGGTTCAACTCGAGCTCGGCCGTCCTGGCCCTCCACTGGTCGGTCCACTCGCCCGCCCAATCGCCGGTTCCTGAGATGGCGGAAACCAGGACCAAGAAGAAGCGCGGGAAGAAGGGGGACGTGTTGGACCGATATGGCGTGAGTCCTGAGCTGGCGCTCGACCTCCTGCGGGACATGCTGCTCTATCGGCGCTTCGAGGAGAAGGCTGAAGAGGCTTACGCGATCGGCAGGATCGGCGGTTTCTGTCATGTGCACATCGGGCAGGAAGGCGCTTGTGCGGGCAGCATCAAGCCGCTGCGCGAAGACGACTATGTCGTCACTGCCTACCGCGACCACACACAGGCGATTGCCAAGGGTGTGCATCCGAACGCAGTGATGGCCGAGCTGTTCGGTCGTGTGGGCGGGGCGTCCGGCGGCAGGGGCGGGTCGATGCATGTCTACGACAAGTCGTGCCGGTTCATGGGCGGCCACGGCATCGTCGGCGGCCAAGTGCCGCTCGCGACCGGCATTGCGTGGAAGATTCGGTATGCCGAAGAGGACACGGTCGCGATCGTATACATGGGCGACGCTGCCGTGAACCAAGGTAGCTTCCACGAGTCGCTGAACATGGCGGCCGTTTGGGAGTTGCCGGTGATTTACGTGGTCGAGAACAACGAGTACGGGATGGGCACTGCGTTCAGCCGAGTCTCCAAGACAGACATGTCCGCCAAGCCGGTTCCCCACGGCGTCCCGGCAAGTGTTGTGGACGGTCAAGACGTGCTCGCCACGTACGCGCACTTCCGCGAGCTGATCGCGGAGGTGCGGGGCGGAGGCGGTCCTCGCTTCGTGGACCTGCAGACCTACCGGTTCCGTGGTCATTCGATGTCCGATCCCGTCTCCGGCACCTACCGCCCGACCGAAGAGGTCGAGCGTCGCAAAGCGGAAGACGACCCGATCGCCGTCCTACGCGACAAGCTCCTTGCCGGCGGCCACCTCGATCAGGCCGGCTTGCAGGAGATGGACGACGAAGCGCGCCAAATCGCGCAGGACGCCGCCGACTTCGCAGAGGCTTCGCCCGTACCCGATCCCTCGACGCTCTATGAGCATGTCTGGGCCGAGATCAATGAGCACGGGCGTCTCTTTTTCGACGGTAGGGACCGATGACCGTGCTCCACGCTAGAGGTCGTTCGTAATGGCCGTTATGACCTACCGGGAGGCGCTCAACGAGGCGCTACGCGAGGAGATACAGCGCGATCCCGACGTGTTCCTCATGGGTGAGGAAGTCGCGGAATACGACGGGGCCTACAAAGTGTCCAAGGGTCTGCTCGAGGAGTTTGGCGACAAGCGCGTTGTCGATTCACCGATCAGCGAGTTGGGATTCACCGGACTTTGTGTGGGCGCTTCCATGGCCGGGCTGCGTCCGGTCGTGGAGTTCATGACGTTCAATTTCGCGTTCCTGGCGATCGATCAGGTCATCAACAACGCGACCAAGATGTACTACATGTCTGACGGCCAGTTTCCGATGCCGATCGTCTTCCGCGGACCGACCGGCGCTGCGCTGCAGCTCTCGGCCCAACACTCGCAAGCGTGCGAGACCTACTACTCGCACGCACCTGGCTGCAAGGTCGTCACGCCGGCAACGCCGGCCGATGCGAAGGGGCTGCTAAAGGCCTCGATCCGCGACAACGATCCGGTCGCGTTCATGGAGGGTGAGCTGCTCTACAACGTCAAAGGTGAGGTTCCCGAGGATGACGACTACGTCATTCCGCTCGGGGTGGCCGACTTGAAGAACGAGGGCTCGGACGTCTCCATCATCACGCACGGCAAGATGGTCCACGTCGCGCTTCAGGCAGCCTCCAAGCTCGACAAGGACAACATCAGCGCCGACGTGCTCGACCTGCGTACCATTCGCCCTCTGGACATGGACGCAATCCTGGAGACGGTCAAGAAGACCAACCGGGTTGTCTATCTGGAAGAAGGGTGGCCCTACGCGGGCACCGGTGCACAGATTGTTGCGATGATCCAAGAGGAAGCGTTCGACTACCTCGACGCACCGATCCTACGCGTGACGCAAGCAGACGTCCCGATGCCGTACGCCAAGAGCCTCGAGATCCTTGCAAAGCCTTCCGCCGACCGGGTTGTCGAGGCGTGCAGGAACGTGCTCTACCGATGACCTGGTTCCGACGAGGCCTCCGGGGCCGAGGACGGCGATAGACATGGCGACCAAGGTCCATATGGAAGCGTTGTCGCCCACGATGGAAGAGGGGCAGCTGGTTCAGTGGCTCAAGGCTGAGGGCGACGACATCGCAAACGGGGACATCCTCGCCGAGATCGAGACCGACAAGGCCACGATGGAGCTCGTCGCGCGCGGTGAAGGAGTGCTTCGCAAGATATTCCTCACTGCCGGGGGGACCGCGGAGGTCGGCTCGGTCATCGGGGTGATCGCTGGGGCCGACGAGGACATTTCGGGCATCGCGGGTGTGAGTGGCGGTGGGGCAACAGCAGCGCCCACGGCTCCGCCTGAGGCGCCTGCAGAAGTGGCCCCAATGCCAGCTGCTCAGACTCTACCGGCTCCTGAGGCTCCGGCGGTGTCAGCCCCGGCCACATCAGCTCCCGCGACAACGGCCGCCGCCACGCTGCCGGCATCTGCCGCGAACGGGGGCCGTGTGAAGGCGTCTCCGCTGGCCCGTCGGCTCGCGGAAGAGATGGGCGTCGACATTGCGCGCGTCCCAGGTTCGGGTCCTGGCGGACGAGTGGTCAAGCGAGACGTGGAGGCGGCGAAGGCCTCGGGAGTTGCGGCCCCCGTCGACACACCCGCCACGTGGGCGAGCGATGGCGCCGAGTACGAGGACATCCCCACGTCGCAGATGCGCAAGGCGATCGCGAAGCGGCTCGTCACCTCGATCGGTCCCGTACCGACCTTCTACCTCACCGTCGACGTGGACATGGCCCGCGTGATCGAGGCGAGAAAGAGCATCAACGCGATGCTCGAGAAGGACGGCATGAGGGTCTCAATCAACGACATCCTGCTGAAGGCGATCGCCGCGGCGCTGCGTCAGCACCCGAACTGCAACGCCCAGTGGCACGATGGCTTCGTGCGCCGATTCAATGCCGTGCATCTCGGGGTCGCGGTCGCGATCGAGGACGGCCTCATCACGCCGGTCATCAAGAATGCCCACGCCAAGGGCATCGCGCAGATCAGCGCCGAAGTACGCGAGCTCGCGGGCCGGGCTCGGGAGAAGAAGCTCATGCCCGACGAGTACACAGGCTCGACGTTCACCGTGTCCAACCTCGGCATGCTGGGCATCCACGAATTCACGGCGATCATCAACCCGCCCGAATCGGGTATCCTGGCGGTTGGCGGCATCGTAGAGACCCCGGTCGTGGTCGACGGCGAGGTCACCGTGCGGCCACGCATGCGCATCACCATGAGTTGCGACCACCGTGTGATCGACGGGGCGCAGGGCGCGCGCTTCCTGCAGACCCTACAGGGCATGCTCGAGGAGCCGACAGCGATCCTGTTGTAGCCCTCGCGCACGGACGCGCTCCCACCGGATCAGCGAGGTAGCCCCATGACGCACTGAACCGCCCGAGATCTGCTTCTCGAGAAAGCGAAAAACGTGCCTGTCGACGTGTGGTCATTGGAAGGAATCCGGGGCCACCTCGCTTCGCTGGAGGCGTCTGCCAATGGACCCGCCCGCATCATCCGCGTGTCGCACGAAGGCTCCGAGGTGTGCACGATGTTCACGCTGGGGCCAGGAGAACAACGGCCTCAGTTCTACCCTGAGGATGTGCCCTTCCTGCAAGAGTTCGGCTCCGTCGTCGCGTGGGACAAAGACGGCGGCCTGAAGGTGATTTGGTCGACTCGCCGTACCGAGGCTCAGAAGACCGAATTCAAGGCATGGATGGCCAAGGTCGACTTCTCAGCTATGCCGGAGGAGTTGCGGACTCTGGTCGAGCAGATGCAGGGCAAGACGAAGGAGGAGATGAAGCAACTGATGCGCGACAGTCTCGGCAACTTGGCCGAGTCCGTCACCGATTGGAGCAAACAACTGTTCGGCGGCTCTCTCTCGGCAGGCCCACCGGACTACCTGGATACCGGGCTGGCCGACATCGTCTCGTTTCACGAGGAGGCTGGTTGGACCGCCGAGCGCCGCGAAGGAACGGAGGGTCCGTTCAAGGGGTCACGTTGCGGCGGGGATCGGTCGAACGTCAGGCGGTGGCGGTATCCGTCATGGGCTTTGGCAGACTCGACTTGATGGAGCCCGCGCCGGACGCTGGTTCCTGAATCGTCCTATGCCTGCGCCCCACGGTCCCCTTGCTAAGGGGCCGCGTGCTGACAGAGAGGCCCCGACCGGCGAACCGGTCGGGGCCTCCTTCAAATCCACGTCGAATCTTCCCGATCAGCTCAGTTGCCGGCACTCCATGGCGGCACCACGTGATTCGTACGCGCGTACGCGATGAGCTGTCCTAGATGCTCATGCATGTCACCAAGCGCCATGGCGATGTGCGCGTGGGTCTCCATCTGATTTCCGTCGAAGTAGCGCGCGTCGGCCATACGTCTCTCGCTGTCCATGTCCCGCACCACGCCGGCCATGTAGTCGAAGGAGGCCTCGAGCGCGGCCATCATGTCGGACTGGGAGAGTGCTGCGGCTCTGGTGAGCTCAGCGCCAAAGCCCGCCGCGGCTCCCGGTCCGGGCGCGGAGCCCCAGGCGCCGGGAAACAGGTTGGCCTCTGCGATGGCTAGGCCCAGGACCTCACGCACCGAGCGTACTCCCTCCATGGGCCGCCAGTCGTAGTCGGATTCGTCGAACGCACCCGCTAGACCGACCCACTTGTCCTTCATGGTTTCGATGTCACCCACCTGTACTTCGTGCCACGACTTCACCTGCGCCGACGTCGTCGCGGGCAACGCGAGCATCACGGCCAACGCCACCAAACTCCACACAGCCTTCCTGACCATCATGTTGCTCCTGTTCTGGTTCACCGACCCTGGTACTGCCTGAGAGCTACATCATGGTACGCGGCGCCATTCGAAAGGTGACCAAGCTGGAACTGGCCAATGCGACCGGTGAGCGGTGGCCTGAGCTCGGTGAATGGACGGACCGGCGTCTCGAGAGGCCGCGCGGGTCCGGCTCGCGAATCAGGGGGAGTGCACCGTAGTTTCCAGGTTCGCCGTCAGCGGGATGTTTCATTCGCAGCACGAGGTCATCACATGTTCGAGCGCACACTACTCCGTCGAGCCGCATGGGGCGTGGCTGTGGTCGCCATGGCCACACCGTCTTTGGCCCTCGCCCAGTCGGACGACTCCGGCATCAAGAAGGTCTCGCTGGAGATGTACCTCGACCAGGAGACCGTCTCGAACCCGCGAATAGCCCCCGACGGCCAGCGAATCGTCTACGCGCGCGGGTGGATCGACAAGATGAATGACCGCCGCAAGTCGTCGATCTGGATCATGAATGCAGACGGTACCAGGAATCATTTCCTGGTGGATGGGTCCGGCCCCATCTGGTCGCCTGATGGCTCCAGAATCGCGTTCACGGCGAGCGATGAGTCCGACGACTCGCAGATCTTCGTCCGGTGGATGGACGACGAAGGGGCGACGACTCAGATCACGCGTCTCGAGAAGAGCCCCTCGAACGTCGCTTGGGCTCCCGACGGCAACACGATCTCGTTCACGATGAACGTCGAGGCCGCTCCGGCTTGGACCGTGAACCCTCCTGGGCGACCCGAGGGAGCGAACTGGACAGCCGCGCCGAAAGTCGTCACGCGCGCTGACTACCGGCAGGACCGGGTAGGGTTTGTGGACGATGGATGGCGTCACATTTTCGTGGTTCCCGCGGAGGGCGGTACGCCTCGTCAGCTCACGGACGGCGAGTGGAATCACTCAGCTGGAAAATGGACCGCGGATGGTGTTGAGCTCCTCTTCTCGTCTTTGAGGACGGAGGACGCGGAGTTCTCATATCGAGAGTCCGAGATCTATTCGGTCAATGTCCAGTCAGAGACCATCACCCAACTCACGCGACGCGCGGGTACCGACACCGGTGCTGAGCCCTCCCCGAACGGCGACCTGATTGCGTACCGGGGCGTGGACCAGCACAGCGACACTTACCGCAACCTCGGCGTCTATCTGATGAACCGGGACGGTTCCAATCAACGTCTGATCTCGGGTGACTTCGATCGGCAGATCACGGGCGGGATGCGATGGGCCCCCGACGGATCTGGTCTCTACATCACCACCAACCAGGCTGGCGCGAGAAACCTGCATTTCCTGAGCCTCGATGGTGAGGTGCGGCAGCTGACCGAGGGGGAGCACTTGCTCGTGACCACTTCGTTCACCGACGGCGGCATCGCGGTGGGCACGCGCACCAGCCCCCACGCTCCCGGCGACGTGGTGACCTTCGACCTGAACCAGCCCGCTGTGGTTACTCAGCTCACCCACGTGAACGACGACATTTTCGCGGGTGTCACTTTCGGCGAGCTCGAGGAGTTCTGGTATAAATCGACCGACGACCTCGACATCCAGGGCTGGATCATGAAGCCCCCGGACTTCGATGCTTCCAAGAAGTACCCGATGATCCTGACCATCCACGGCGGACCCCACTCGATGTACACCACGGGGTTCAACTTCGGCTGGCAGGATCATGCCGCGAACGGCTACGTGGTCCTATATACGAATCCGCGCGGCAGCACGGGTTATGGCAGCGCCTTCGCGAACGAGATCAAGAATGCGTACCCGGGCAAGGACTTCGATGACCTCATGAACGGGGTCGATGAAGTGATCGCGCGCGGCTACGTCGACGATCAGAACCTCTTCGTCTACGGCTGCTCGGGTGGGGGCGTGCTTACGTCTTGGATCGTTGGGCACACCGATCGCTTCGCGGCTGCTTCCGCAAACTGCCCAGTGACCAATTGGCTGTCCTTCGTGGGGACGACCGATGGCATCGGTTGGTACAACAACTTCGAGACCTTCCCATGGGAGGATCCGAGTGAGCATCTGCGCCGTTCGTCTCTGATGTATGTCGGCAACGTTACCACGCCCACCATGCTCATGACCGGCGAGAACGACTTGCGCACCCCAATGCCGCAGACCGAGGAATTCTACGCGGCTCTCAAGGTGGTGGGGGTCGAGAGTGCCATGATCCGTTTCAAGAACGAGTGGCATGGCACCTCGCGTACCCCGTCGAATTTTCTTCGTACTCAGCTCTTCCTACGCGAGTGGTTCAAGCGGTACGCGCGCATGCCGAGCATCACCGACTGACGCGTTTGCAATGTGCTAGTCGGCCTTCAGCGCCCGCATCGGTTCGGCGGATGCGGCGCGCCGGGCCGGTAGGTAGACCGCCAGCCCCGCTACACTGAGCAGCAGAAGCGGTACTCCTATGAAGGCCACAGGGTCGCTATTCTACGCGTCGTTGGCCGACTCCCACCGTAACCGATATGTACCGCTCCCGACTCCTGGCGATCTTCAGTTCCCTTGCGATCACGCTCGCGGGGTGTGGTGGCGGTAGCCCGGCGATCACGAGTGACCCGCCGGTCGAGACCGACACGACCCCTAAAAATGCCGAGGCACACAACGCCGCACCGTACGTGGTGCTGGTATCGTTCGATGCGTTCCGGTGGGATTACCAGGACCTCTACGCGACGCCGAATTTCGATCGGGTCGCAGCGGCCGGGGTACGTGCCGAGCGCATGACCCCCGTGTTCCCAACGAAGACGTTCCCCTCGCACTACACGATCGCTACGGGGATGTACGCGGAGAACCACGGACTGGTGGGCAACACGTTCTGGGCCGAGGACCTACAGGCTTGGTACAGCATCGGGAATCGAGCGGCCGTCGAGGAGGGCAGCTTCTACCGGGGTGAGCCGATCTGGGTCACCGCGGAGCTGCAGGGCATGATCGCGGCTTCCTTCTTTTTCGTCGGTTCGGAGGCGCCCGTGAAAGGTGTCCAACCTACGTATTGGAATCGCTTCGATGCCTCGATTCCTAACGACGCGCGTGTCGATCAGGTACTCACGTGGCTCGGCATGCCGCTCGAGAATCGGCCGCACATGATCACCCTGTACTTCGAAGATGTCGACAACGCAGGTCATAATTTCGGCCCGGGTAGCGCGGGCGTAGGAGACGCAGTCGCGACCGTTGACCAGAATCTGGGTCGCCTACTCGATGGCATCGCGGCTCTGCCCCATGGCGACGACGTCTTCGTAGTTCTGGTCTCGGACCATGGCATGATGAGCGAACCAGCGGACGGTGCCGATGTGCTCGACATCGCTCAATATCAGGGAGTTCGACTGGGCGCATCGGGTCCCTATGCGAGCCTGTATGTCGATCAGGGTGGCGCGGAACGCGCCGCCGCGGTGCGTGACTCGATTGCCGCGACGATGCCCGAGAACGGGGTCTATCTGCGGGCGGACGTGCCGGAGCGGCTTCACTACAGCGCGGATCCGCGCGCGGGCGATATCGTGATCGTGGCGGCCGAAGGCAGGACCATCGTGGCTCCTGACCGTGTGCCCGACAACGATAGCTTCAACCACGGATGGGACAATGCTTTCGTGGGCATGGGCTCGATCTTTCTGGCCCAGGGTCCGGGCATCGCTGGTGGGCAAACCATCGACGTCTTCGAGTCGATTCACATCTATCCCCTGCTCGCCCATGTGCTCGGATTGACGCCGAACCCGGATGTGGACGGCCGGCTCGAAGTCCTGCAACCGATCTTGGGGAACTAGGCTGGCCGTACTCGGCGGGTGACGGCCGCTGCTACCAACCCCCGCCGCCACCTCCGCCGAATCCGCCGCCTCTGAAGCCACCGCCGCCTCTGAAGCCGGAT
>Ga0208391_1001056_pt1 | contig 13776 bp, 13 predicted proteins | sample Knorr_S23_td_Bot_FD_185612 | JGI IMG/M metagenome (GOLD analysis project Ga0208391, IMG submission 185612) | Marine microbial communities from Southern Atlantic Ocean transect - Knorr_S23_td_Bottom_ad_3770_LV_A (SPAdes) (version 2) | ecosystem: Environmental > Aquatic > Marine > Oceanic | place... | reverse complement strand
GCACATTCTCTTCACGCCGGCGACATTGGAAGACGTCGAGGGAATGGGGTTTGCTCCGATGGCCGTGCAACCGAGTCGGCAACGTGACGGCATAGGCTCGAAGCTCGTGCGTCGAGGACTCGATGCGCTGCGGGAGCGGGGTTGCCCCTTCGTCATCGTTCATGGCATTGACGACGATGGCGGCGCCGTCCGCCGCAAGCGCCAGGGCGATGGCGCGCCCGACGTTGCGCGATGAGCCGGTGACGATGGCGGCCTGGCCATCGAGAGGAAGGCTGGAACTGCTCATGATTGAATCCCAGTGATTATTGCGTTGAAGACCTGAACAGCCTTTTGAACAGGGGGCTTATCAGCGGCCAGAAAAGACTGAGCGCCGTTAGAAAAAAGAACAGGTTAACGATGGGGCTTTCAAAAAACCGGAACCAGTTGTTGTCGAACAAGATCATCGATTGTGACAATCTTTCTTCAACCAGCGGCCCAAGGATCAGACCCATGACCAGCGGCGCCGGTCCGAACCCATGACGCCGCATAACAAAACCAACAATTCCCGCGATCAGCATGACCCAAACATCAAAAAGGGACGAGCTGTAGGAATACGCGCCGACCAGCGAGAAAACGAAGACCGCCGGCCACAGGAACGTTTTCGGAATTAAGGTTATCCGCGAGAAAAGTTTTGCACCGGCCAAACCAATCCCTAAGAACATGAAGTTGGCGATCAACATGGCGCCGAAGATGGCGTAAATGAAATGGGGCGTCTCGTTCATAAGGTACGGCCCCGGCCTGAACCCGTGCATGATCAACGCCGCCAGGATAATCGCCGTGGTGCCGCTGCCGGGGATACCGAGCGCCAACGTCGGCACCATGGCGCCGCCAGCGGCGGCGTTATTGGCGGCTTCCGGCCCGGCGATGCCTTCAGGACACCCTTTGCCGAACTCTTCTTTGTTCTTCGACCACCGTTTGGCTTCGTTGTAACCCATGATGGCAGCCACTGTTGAGCCCTCGGCGGGGAGAATGCCGATAAAGGTGCCCAGGCCGCATGAGCGAAGAATGGTCCATTTGACTCTGTTGAAATCCGCCCGGCTCGGCAGCTTCACGACAATGGATTCGATCCGTTCCAGCGTCACCTTCAAGGTCTGTGATTGATTGAGCAATTCACCCATGGCGAATAAACCAATGAGCACGGCAACAAAATGAATGCCGTCGCTCATTTCAGGACTGCCGAAGGTAAAGCGTTCGACCCCGGTGGTCAGATGAATGCCGATAGTGCTGATCAGGACGCCCACGGTGCCACCGATGAGATTGCGGATGGATGACTTACCGCTGATGGACGCCAGCATGGAAAGGGCAAACACCGCCAAGGCAAAGTATTCGGGCGGATTGAAACTCAGCGCGACTTTTGCCAGCATCGGCGTCGCCAAAAGAAAGACAACGAGACTGAAAACACCCCCGATGACGCTGCTAACCGCGGCCAGGCCAAGGGCGCGGCCGGCTTCACCTCTCTGCGCCATGGGATAACCGTCGAACGCCGTGGCCACCGCCGGTGGCGCGCCGGGCGCATTAATGAGGATCGCCGTTATGGAGCCGCCGAAGGTGCCGGCACAGTACAGCGATGCCAACATGGCAATGGCGGCAACGGGTTCAAGGCCAATGGTAAACGGCAGCAACAAAGCCACGGCCATGGGGGAGCTCAATCCCGGCAAGGCCCCGACCGTAACACCGACCACGACGCCGCAGAATATGAGGAAGAAGTTGAAGGGATCGGCGAGGAGAAGAAGGCCTGTGATAACGGGTTCCATGGATATTTCCTACGGCAGAAACAGGGCTAGAATGCCTGGTTCAAAATAAACCTTGAGCAAATTGGAAAACACAAACGCCACGGTCGAAGGAAAAATGATGGCGAAGGAAAAAATCATCTTTAACCGGCGTTCGCCCCACAGCGGGGGCAGCAGGATGCACACCAAAATCATGGAAATGATCGTGCCCAGGGTCTCGAACATGACGACGATGCCAAACAACAGCAGCGCCGTGATAATGGCGATAGGCTGGACCTTTGCCTTGCGATCTTCGTCGAGCTCTTTTTTGCCTGCTTTCAAGAAGAGATGCTCGAACGGAAGCGACAAGGTCAATACGATGATGGTCCACAACAACAACTGCGGGAACCATTCCGGCGGAAGGTTCTGCGCCAGCAACTGAGGAACCTCCTCAAACTCCGAGGTCCAGTAATAGACCAGACCGCAGAACGCCAGGATGATTACCGTCAGTACAAGGTCCGGCCCATGGACGAGTGCCGATGCGAAAGTTTCCTTCCGCACCTCACTCGTCTCAGGGCCGATGTCCCGTTCTTTCGGGACCGGCTGGTCATTCATTGCCTGAAAAAACCCTTACTTGGCCAGCCCAAGCTCTTTTAGGGCCTTTACCGCAGTCTTGTATTCTTCCTTGATCTGTTTGTCCCAGACCTTATGTCCGGCGACGCTGGTCGCCACTGTCAGGCCGGCACTCTTCAGATAGTTGGCGAAGACCTTGTGTTTCATGGCCTTGACCAACCCCTTCGACAGCGCATCGATGGCTGACTGCGGCGTTCCCTTAAGCACCCAGTATCCCCGCGTCGTCGACGTTTTGACCTTGTAACCCAGTTCAAACGTTGTCGGCACATTGGGATAGTCTTTCAAGCGCTTCTCGGCCATGACAGCCACGGCGCGGAAGGTTCCATCCCCGACCTGTTCGGTGGCTTCGCTGACGTTCGGCAGTGTGGCGTCGATGCCGCCCGCCATCAGCGCCTGCACCATTTGCGCGCCGCTGCCGAAGGGGACGACCTTGTATTTTATTCCCGCCGCCTTGGCGAAAGTGGCCAGCCCGATGTGTTCGGTGCCGCCGATCTGGGCGACACCCCAATTCAGCGCTTTATCCTTTGAGGCCGAGACCAAATCAGCCAGGCTCTTATACTTGCTTTTACCCCCCACCGTGATGAAGGTGGGATCGTCCATGGCGCGGGCGACGCCGACGACGTCATCGATCGTCAGCACCGACTTGCCCCGCGCGATGGTGTATAGATGGCTTTGGGTCAGCGCCAGCAGCGTGTAGCCATCTTTCGCCTTGGTCGCCGCATACTGATGCGCCTTGGCCCCACTGCCACCCCGTTTGGCAACCACCTGCATATCGACGCCAAGGGTGCGGCGCGCCCGGACCATCATCATCCGCGCCGTGGTGTCCGTACCGCCGCCGTAACTTGCGTGGATGACGACTTGGATCGTTTTCGAGGGGAATTTTCCGTCTTTCTCCGTGGCCCAGGCGACGGTGCCGGGCAGAACAACGCCGAGGCCGAAGACGGCGCACAGCGTGGCTAAGGTTACTTTGGTCAATTGGAAACGAAACATCGTGAAAACCTCCCTGTGTTCAATTTTTTGGAATTAGCCGTTTATTATTTTTGTATACGATTTCAATTCTTGGGGATATTCTCATTTTAAAGCTGCACGAGTCAACGGAAGCCCAAGACAGGGCGCAATTGATTTCCTATAGACCCTATATCAAAACGGTTTGGCGTGGACGTTCAGATGCCGCCAGACTGCTTCACAGAAACTCGCCGGACTCGCGGAGTTTCTTCATGAGCAGGGAATGGCGAAACCCCAGGGCATGGGCCCTTTTGTAATCCCTGAGGGCTTGGGTCACTTTACTTTTTCTCTTATAGGCGAGCCCCCTGTCGGCAAACACCTGGGCATTGTCCGGATTCAGCTGGATGCCTTGTCGTAATCCCTGATGGCCTGATCAATAATGCCCCTCTTTCTGTAGATATTACCCCGGTTGCCATAGGCTTCGGCAAATTTGGGGTTCAGGCGGATCGCCTCATCGAAGTCTGCAATGGCCCGACCGAATTGGCCTTTGACATAAAAGGTATTGGCCCAATTGTTGAGGGTAGAGACAAAATCTGGCTTCAGACGGATGGCCTCATCGAAGTCGGCGATGGCCCGGTCCCAATGCCTTTTTTCTTGTGAGTAAGCCCCCGGCTGGTAAAGGCTTGGGCAAGATTTCGCCCGGTGAACCGACCCGACTGAATATTCCGGGTACAAGCAATGATTTGGATGTCGGGATGGCCGCCGCCGAAGTCACACCGTCGAACTTCCTGGTTGAAATCCGCCTGGACGGTTTGTGCCCATGCAGCCAGGAATAAAGCGGCGAGTGCGGCGTATCTGATCATGTCCCCCCTGAAACCAGTGCATCCCTGCGTCCCGGATGGACGGATAGGGACAAGCCTAGCCGGAACGGCGCAACCGGCGGCATGAAGGGGTGGGTTTCCGGGGCTTTTGGGGGCAGGCGAATATCAAGATTGCTTAATTTTTGTGCGAATCAGGCCGACCCCGAAAGGGGCTCTCAAAAGAGGTTTGAAGATTATTTCAACGCTTCTGCGTGCACAAACGATGAGGCCGCGAAACCTATTCGAAGGGCGTCAAATACTCTTTGGTCCAGCGCTGATAAAGCATTGCCGTATCCGTGGTCTGCGTCGATGAGAAGCGGCAGGTTTCCAGCCCGGCACACGCGATACGCCTGTTCTGCAAGTTCGGAAAGTGTAAGGGTTACGAAATCTGGTGCACCAAGAACGGCCATCGATGAAACCGAACCGGCAAGGACTCCGGTTTCAAAACCCAGGTCATCAAGGCGTCTATGTGATTTTCAGTCCGAATGGGAAGGTGCTTCATGTAGGCAGAACAATTAAGGCCAAAGGTGGGATGCCGTGCTAGGATGAACCGGTGTATGACCTGAGGGTACAACCTTCTCGGGGGAGAATATGTCCATCGCCAACAGCCTTGTTGAAAACGCCTGGTATGCGGCGGGGCTATCGGGTGATTTCGCGCCTGGCAAAGTCCACGGCCGGGTCATTGCCTCTAAACCTATGGTCCTGTGGCGCAACCGGGACGACCGAATTTCGGTCTTCGACGACCGGTGTATCCACAAGCGCATGCCACTGTCAGCGGGCCGCATCATGGACGACGGCTGCCTGGAATGCGTTTACCACGGCCTGCGCTACGATGCAGACGGGATCTGTGTCGCCATCCCGTCGCAACCCGACGGGCCGATCCCGGCGCGAGCCCGATTGCGACCCTATCCCTTGTGCGAGCAGCAGGGCTTGGTCTGGGTGTGGCCTGGCGACGAGGGCCGGATCGGCAACTGCCGCCCGCCGGCGACCCCTGAAATCGATGACGCCGACTGGGACACGTGTCCCTCGGACCGTCTTCCTGTCAGCGCCAACTATCGTCTGTTGATCGAGAACCTGCTCGACATTACTCATTTCTATCCGCTGCACGACGGCAACATCGGTGACCTTTCAAACAGCCGCATACCGGCGGAATTTATCGAGGAGGTGATCGACGGCAACCATTCCATCAAATCGATACGCCATGTGGAGAACTACACCCAGCCGTCGATGCTCGTCGACTGGCTGGGGTACAAGGTGGTCGATCGGGATCACACCCACAACATGATGAACCCAGGACTGACTCGGGTCGAGATGCGGGTCGCGCCGCCGGGTAAGCTGGGCACGGATGAGGACCGCGGCTACGTCCTCTATCACACCCATACGCCGATCGATCGGAGCAACCTGGAATGGCGGTGGATATTTAATACCCGTGCCAAGCACCGCTGGGCCGACGATCCTTCGAAGTCGGTCGCCGAGGGCATCGCCCAATCCTTTCCCAAGGTTGCCGAGGAGGATCGCTGGGCCCTGGAGAAACAGCAACAGATGTTCGCCTATGCAGACGATGGCTACCAGGAAGTGCCGTTGAAAACGGATCGGGCGGTGCTCAGCATCCGTAAGTTGTTCATTGCCTTAGAGGCTGCCCACTGAGGAAGACCGGATTTTGAGTTCTTGGAGAGATATTAGAATTATTTCTGCTTTACCCCCAAAAGCGGACATTCCGTCTGTTACATATGAATGACACCTTTGCCTAGATTCATGGGAGCGCAATGTCGGTACAGGGAATATATGGAGATGCTATCAGACAAAATTGAAGAGTGGCGGTTGGAAAGCGACAACTCGAAATAAAAGCGCCACTCTGTTAACCGGATCATCCTTGAACTTGAGTCACTCACGTCCAGGGCACGTATCCAGGACCGCAAGTCTTTGATGCATATTCGACGAAACCAAGGTGGTCCAACGAACACAACATTTTCCACTTCTCTTGATCGCCATTTCTTGCAGCGACAAGTGCTTCCACGATGTCAGCTATAACTGTCGTCTCTTGGTCCTTTTTTTGTTGGAAGCTTAAATTCGAGAACTCGGGTGATAGCATCATCGCACCTGAATGCTCTGCAAAAATACTCCTTGCCTCCTGCTCCTCCACGGTGAGCCGAAACTCAATGTGATTACGCCGGTCAACAATAAGCCAATTAGAAAATTCAGGATTTCGAGAAAAGACGGGCCATATTAACCGCCAGAACCCACCGGTAGTCATCTTGTATTCGGTATTGTCTAGTAAACACTCAGGCATCCTAGTTCACCGGATCATCCTTTAACCTGACGTCACTTAACACCCAGGAGCGCTGCCCGGGTTCGGCGCGAGACCGTGAAACCAGTTCCCGCTTGGTTGCCGCATTGCAGTGATGACAAGGCAGTTATATGGGTTTCGTTTGCCGTTTTCTCAATATTTATTCGTCTCAAATTGAAGGTACGACAAACACATCTTTTTTTCTTTTACTCACCCTTTAATCACCGTAATCCGATGAATGTCCGTTTTGGGTCAAAATCAGACTCCTTCCGAATGTCCGCTTTCGGGGGGTAATCGGACGTGATTCAGAGCGTGGCTATGACTAGCAGAAACCCGGGGAATAGGGTATAGGCCGAAAGGCGCGTTATGTATTACAGCCTCTCGCCATAAAGATACCGGGGGCGGCAACACTATGCAGGAAATCTACCGCCGCTGGTTGACGTTACCGGGTAACGTTCAGGGCTCCCTTATTGCCCTGCTCGCCTCATTGATCTCTGTTCTAATGACCTCGTTAATCAAACATGTGGGACAATCCATCCCAGTGGTTGAGATCTTGTTCATCCGCCAAATCTTGGTGCTGGTGATCATCTCGCCGGTGATCCTGAAAAACATCAATACCGTGTTCAAGACCAAGGTCTTTCGTTTTCACGTTCTGCGCGGCTCCATCTCCGTTATCGCCATGCTAACCGGTTTTACGGCTGTGGTGCATCTACCCCTGGCTGAGGTGACTGCCATCAGTTTTGTGCGCACTCTGTTTACAACTATCCTCGCCATCCTATTTCTGAAAGAGGTCGTCGGTGTTCGGCGCTGGTCCAGCGTGATCGTTGGGTTCATCGGGGTGCTTGTTATCGTCCGCCCGGAGCCGGAAAACATCAACTTTTACGCTCTGCTCGCCATCGCATCGGCCTTCTTTGTCTCGAGCATCAACATCGTCATGCGTAAGCTCTCGCAGATTGAAAACTCGTCAACCATCATGGTGTATCAGTCCATTATTGTGACTCTGGCCATGGCCGGCCCTGCAATCTATCTGTGGGTGATGCCCACTTGGGATGAGGTGTTCTTTATTGTGGTGATCGGCAGCCTGATGTCACTGATGCAGTGGATTTTCATTCAGGCTTTCAAGGTCGGCGAGGCGGCGGCCATCGCACCCATGGAATATTCCCGCCTGCTCTACGCTGCCGTCATCGGCATTGTCTTCTTTGCCGAGATTCCGACCCTATGGACACTAACTGGTGCGGTGATCATCATAGCAAGTACGCTGTATACCCTGCATCGCAATACGCTGAAAAAGCAGCTAAAAGCGCCAGACGGTCCGTAAATCGTCGTGGCTCCATCAACAATGAGGAAAAAAAATTGGTTGTTAAGAGTTGATCACGGCCGATGCCCGCTTTGGGGGGGTAAGTGGACATTTTTCGCAACCACCCGCAAAGTCAGTTTGTAGCTGTATCCTTGGTGGTCCTCGTAGCGGCATGCCCGGAACTGTTTTAGTGGCCCGTTTCCGCGGAGGCGTCTTTGCTCAGCACGAATTGGCGCGAGCAATAGGGGCAGATGACCTCGCCGGCATCGCCGATCTTCAGGTAGACCGTGGGATGGCCCAACACCCCGCCGCCGTCGCAGCCGATGGTGGTTGTTGTGACCTCGATGATTTCGTCCGTCGTCATGATACAGTCATCCTTAAAGCCGGGGCCAAGACCGTTGCCCCGCCGATCACCGAATGATACCGATTGCCGCTGGACAATCAATTTCCGCTTTTGAGAACGACCATACCGCCAATGCAAAACAACCCGCCACCGGCCACTGCCCCCGACTATGCCATCGAAACCGAGGGCCTGTCCAAGACCTATGGCGGCAACGGCGGGGGTGGGTCCGGGGGCGGCAACGAAGCCTTGAAGGATGTTTCCTTGCATGTTCCCAGGGGGTCGTTCTTCGGATTATTGGGTCCCAACGGCGCCGGCAAATCGACGCTGATCAATATCCTCGCCGGGCTGGTCATCAAAACCTCGGGCGAAGCCCGCGTCTGGGGCCATGACATCGAACGCGAGATGCGAAATGCCCGTCTTTCCATTGGCGTCGTGCCGCAGGAACTGAACATCGACCCGTACTTCACGCCGAAAGAGCTGTTGGAGGTGCAGGCCGGTTTTTATGGCGTTAAAAAGTCCGAGCGCCGCACCGCCGAGGTGCTCGACGCCGTCGGCCTGTCCGACAAGGCGGATGCCTATGCCCGGTCATTGTCGGGCGGCATGCGCAGGCGGTTGTTGGTCGCCAAGGCGATGGTGCATTCGCCGCCGGTGCTGATCCTGGACGAGCCGTCGGCGGGGGTCGATGTGGACCTTCGCCGCCAGCTGTGGGAGCGGGTCACGGAAATGAACCGCCAGGGCATCACCGTATTGCTGACCACCCATTACCTGGAAGAAGCCCAAGCGCTGTGCGACACCATCGCCATCATTAACCATGGCCGGCTGATTGCCTGTGAGCCAACGAAGGACCTAATCAGCCGCCTGGATACCAAGGAAATTACGGTGACCCTGGACCGCGATATCGATGGTATCCCGGAAACACTGAGCCCCTACGACGTCGACCTCAATGACGGCCGCGACCTGACCTTTTCCTATCCGCCGTCGAAAATTAATTCCGGCGAAATTCTCACCGCCGTGCAAGACGCCGGGCTTGGCATCGTCGATATCAAAACGCGGGAGGCGGAATTGGAAGATATTTTTCTTCAGTTGACCGGCAACCCGGACCCGGCCGGGAAATGACCGCCACAACGGCCCCCGGCGTGAAGTTCTTCAGTGGCGCCCTGCTGGCGGTGATGCTGGGGGCCTGCGCGCCGACCCTTCACTTGCCGGGTGAAGCCATCAACCAACCGATGTTGGCCGGCAATGGGGTGCACACCGCCGATGGTCAAATGCTGCCCTTGAAAACCTGGGCGCCTGAAAAAGGCGCGCCCAAGGCGGTCATTATCGCGCTGCACGGATTTAACGATTATTCCAATTTCTTCGCCGCACCGGGGGCGTTTCTGGCCAAACACGCGATCCAGTCTTACGCCTATGACCAACGGGGCTTCGGTGCGGCGCCGGGGCCCGGGTTGTGGCCGGGCACGGCGGCGCTCACCGATGACCTGGAGACGATGATCCGGTTGATCCGCGGCCGCCATCCACAAACGCCGCTCTACCTGTTGGGCGATAGCATGGGCGGCGCCGTCATCCTGGTCGCCGGAGGCGGCGGAAGTATTGCCGATATCGACGGGGTAATCCTGGCGGCGCCGGCGGTGTGGGGGCGCATCACCATGCCCTGGTATCAGCGATTGGGCCTTTGGATCGGCGTACGGCTGATTCCCGCCCTTAAGCTGACCGGCGAGGGACTGGGGATCAAACCGTCGGACAATAGGGAAATGCTGTTGGCGCTGGGCCGCGACCCGCTGGTCATCAAGGCGACCCGCATCGACGCCATGCATGGCTTGGTTAACTTGATGGACACGGCGCTTGAGGAGGCCGCAGGGTTCAAGACGCCGGCATTGATCCTTTATGGCGAACGCGACGAGATCATCCCCAAGACACCGACCCGGATGATGCTGGCGCGGATGCCGGAAATAACCCGGAAAATCCGCCGAGTCGCCCTGTATAAAGACGGCTATCATATGTTGTTGCGCGACCTCAAGGCAGAGGTGGCGTGGCGGGACATCGTCGGCTGGATCGCCGATCCCGAAAAGCCGCTGGCGTCCGGCGCCGATACCGACGCCGAGCTCAGGCTGGCGGGGAATACCAAGGAACAATGAATATGAGGAGCAAAACGTGATCATCGATAAACGGGTGCCAACCCTGGCGGACGCCGTCCAAGGGATCTCCGACGGCGCCGTGGTCGCGATCTCGGGCTTCGGTGAAGCCGGCAACCCGACCGAGTTGGTCCACGCCCTGGTCGAGCAGGGCGCATCAGACCTGACCGTCGTCAACAACAACGCCGGCACCGGGCAATTAGGACTGGCAAAACTGTTGGCGGCGGGCCAAGTCAGCAAAGTCATCTGTTCGTTCCCCCGGTCGGCCAAATCCGTCGTGTTTCAGGATCTTTACAAGGCCGGCAAGATCGAGCTTGAGGTGGTGCCGCAAGGGACGCTGGCCGAACGACTGCGCGCCAGCGGCGCCGGTATCGGCGGCTTTTTCACCCCGACGTCGGCCAGCACCCCGCTCGCCGAAGGGAAGGAAACAAGGGTCATCGATGGCAAAGACCATGTGCTGGAATTACCGATCCGGGCCGATGTCGCGTTGATCAAGGCGGACAAGGCCGATCCCTGGGGCAACCTGACCTACCGCAAAGCGGCCCGCAACTTCGCCCCGAACATGGCCATGGCCGCCGCCCTTACCATCGTCCAGGCCCGTGTGATCGTCGGCCTGGGTGATATTGACCCTGAACAGGTGGTCACCCCCAGCATCTTCGTCGATCGCATTGTCGAGGTATCTGACCCGGTCAGCGAAGCCGCTGCGTTGTTGGAGCAGGCAAACGCATGAGCACACCCATTTCCGGAAAACTCAATCGCGATCAAATGGCGTGGCGCGTCGCCCAAGACATTCCCGGCGGATCTTACGTGAACTTAGGCATCGGCATGCCCGAAATGGTCGCCAACCATCTGCCCGATGACCGCCAGGTCATCTTCCATTGCGAGAACGGCATCCTCGGCATGGGCCCGGTGGCGGCGCCGGGGGAAGAAGATTTCGACTTGGTCACCGCCGGCAAGAAACCGGTGACGGCCGTTGCCGGCGCCGCGTTTTTCGATTCCGCAAATTCCTTCGCCATGATCCGGGGCGGCCACCTGGATATCGCCGTGTTGGGGGCGTTTCAAATTTCCGCCGCAGGCGACCTGGCCAATTGGTCGACCGGTGATGCGGGGACGACGCCCGCCGTCGGCGGCGCCATGGATCTGGCGCAAGGGGCCAGGGACGTATTCGTGATTACCGAGCACACCACAAAAGACGGCGCGCCCAAGATCATGCCCCAATGCACCTATCCGTTGACCGGCGCCGGCGTCGTCACCACGGTGTTCACCGACCTCGCCGTGATCGACATTCACAAAGACGGGCCGGTGGTTCGGGAGATCGCCAACGGCTTGAGCTTCGACGACCTGCAGGCGCTGACCGGCGCAACATTGACGCTCGATGCCGACTGCAAGGCGTTGAGCGCGCCCGCCTTTTAGTTGGCCTTTAAGTCCCGTAGGCGATCTGCTTGCACATCTTGACCAGGCTACGCTTCGAGACCCGGTCCGCGAACGCGGTATCGGGGCAGGCCTCGAGAACTGCCTGATAGAGGCCCGCATTCCCTCTTGGGGCAGACATGGTTGTCATGGACTTTCCTACGATTTCAGTGGCGCAGAGCAGCGTATGTTATCGCTACGCACATTCGTAAGTATAATTTAGTACGCAAGTGCATCAGTCAATTTGTTGTTGATAATGGCTGTGGCAATTCGGGATTGAGTGACCGCCATTCCGAAGGTTTTTTGGCGTTATTCTTCGGGCGGCAACCCTTGTTGGCTTTGGCAACCTAATGAGCGTTCCCAACTCTAGCGTCAAATTCGCGGATTCGATCTTCCAGCCTTCATTCCGCCGCCAAGACATCGAAGGCGACGGAAATACGTACGTCGTCTGACTCATAGGGGATGGTGCGGTGATAGAAATAGGATGGGAATAACACCATCAGGCCTTCTTCGGGGTTGATCAAGCGTACGTCGGGCTCGACGCTGGCATAAAAATCTTCCGGCGGGCGGCCGAATTCGATCCAGCCGGCATGATCCGGATCGTCGGCGGCGATGACGGCGGGAATCTTGGGGTAATACACCCCCGACAACCACGCCGACGGGTGGATATGGGCCAATTGATGGCCTTGCGAATCCATCGCCACGCCCCAGATGCTGAGCCCCAACCGCTCCGGCCGGTGGGCCAGGAAGGGGTGATCGAGGTCAGGCGGCACCGCTTCACGGTATTCCTCCACCGCCGCCATGATCATCCCTTCCAGGGCCGCCACCGGGCCCTTCGGTTCCACCAGCAGTTCACCTGAATGACGCCCGAAGCGCGTCGCATGGGATTTGGGCGCCAGGGTCAACGAGGGATGACCCAACAGATGATCGGCAAGCGCCGCATTGAAGGCCGCCAGATCAGGAAATTCCTCCGGGATAGGGTTATTCGGTCTGAGCAGGCGGTCAAAGTCATAGAGCTCCCCAACCGCTGCCTTCAGGCCCGCCTCCTCCAGGGCAATGGCCTTGAACGCCAGCATCGATATATTGCCCGGATGGTCCTGGAGATAGGCATCACAAAGATCTATGGCGTCTTGGGCTTTTCCCTGGGCCAAGTAAACGTCGCCCAGGTTGACCCGCACCTTGTCGAATTCCGGGGCCATGGTGATGGCACTTTCATACGCTTCGACGGCGTCATCCAACTTGCCCTGTTCCTTCAAGGCATAACCGATGTTGATCTGGGCGCCGGCATGACCGGGGTCACAGTCTATTGCTTTTCGGTAACAGGCGATGGCCTCTTCCCAATCGCCCGTTTCCTGAAGGGCAATGCCCAGATTGTAATGGGCCTCGGCGAAACCGGGGTTTAGGCCGATGGCGTTGCGAAAGGAATGAATGGCGTCGGCGGCGCGGCCCCGCTCCATTTCGACGGTGCCAAGGTTGTTCCTGGCCTCGAATAGGTCGGGGTTGATCTCTAACGCCCGCTGATAGGCCGTCATCGCTTCCTCGAAACGGCCCAGGGCCTTCAACACATTACCCAGATTAAAATGCGCCGCGGCAGAGCCGGAATCGATGTTGAGGCAGCGCCGATAGGAGGCCTCGGCGTCGGCAAATCGGCCTTGGGCTTCGAGCGCGATGCCGAGATTGTATTCGGCGTCCCAATACCCGGGCCGAGCGTCGAGGGCGATCCGGTATCGGGCTTCGGCGGCCCCAAACTCCCCCGCTGCCTTGAGGACGTTGCCCAAATTGTTGTGGGCATCGGCGAAATCAGGCCTGAAGGCGATCGCGGTTTCCAAAAGAGAGATCGCTTCGGCGCCGTCGCCGGTTTGAAAAGCGGCGACCCCGGCCAGATTTAGTGCGTCTGCATTGTCCGGTTCCGCCGCCAGCACTTGGCCGCAAATCCCCAACGCCTCCTGCGGGCGACTGGCCTGAAGAGCAGCCATGGCACGGCCAAGATCACCGGCGGCGGGAAAATTGCCGGGCATTTCCTCTGGGGCCACAGCCCGTGGCGAGACCCGAACAGGGGGCGTACGTTTCTTCCTTGGCTTTTTCGATGGCAGCCGCCGCCGGGCGCTTTTTTTACTTTTT
>Ga0208391_1001053_pt1 | contig 13798 bp, 18 predicted proteins | sample Knorr_S23_td_Bot_FD_185612 | JGI IMG/M metagenome (GOLD analysis project Ga0208391, IMG submission 185612) | Marine microbial communities from Southern Atlantic Ocean transect - Knorr_S23_td_Bottom_ad_3770_LV_A (SPAdes) (version 2) | ecosystem: Environmental > Aquatic > Marine > Oceanic | place... | reverse complement strand
CTATTCTCTACAGTATCACTATTCTCTACAGTATCACTATTCTCTACAGTATCACTATTCTCTACAGTATCACTATTCTCTACAGTATCACTATTCTCTTTTATAAATTCTAATTTTTCTATATTTTCAGAATATTCTGAATCAGCTTCCATTTTTCCAATACCTGATAATTCTTCTAGTGTCTCTTTACTTACAAACTCTTCAGATTTCTTTTTCTTATTTGTAATTTGTCTGATTATCATAACTCCAATCACAATTGCAATGATGATGTAATTCATTGGAGGTTTCAATATCTGTGTGATATATCCTACTTGTGGAATTATGTATGCAACTTTTCCAATATATTCTTCCTCTGTTATTGGATAATCTGTTCCTCTAATCCATGATGGATTTGCATCACCTTGTGTTCTAACTGTTTTAGGATTTTCATCAAGTATTGACTGAACTCTATGAACAATTACTCTATTATGATCTGAAGGTCTATCAAATACAATAATGTCTCCTACTTGAACTTCTTCAAATGGTTCATGTCCTTGAATAATTATAATATCATAAACTTGTAGAACTGGAATCATACTTCCACTGGCAACTACATAAAATGGATTTTGTGTTCCAAATGCTGCTTGTAATCCTATCCAAATTACTAAAACTGCAACTACAACAATAATGATATCTTTGATAACTCCTTTTGAGATTGCTCTTTTTGCCAATTATATTATCCCCTTAATAATACTCATTAAATTTTTTAATTACTAGATTTTTGTTCCACATTCTTCACAAAATTTAGAACTATCTTTATTGACAAATCCACATTCAGTACATTTTCCTGGTTGGACAGTGGACTCTTCAGGTTTTCCTAATAAAATTACTTCTCCAACTTTTTTGATGCTAGCCCATGCAATACTTCCTTCTGTTCCATCATTTTTAACAATAACTAAAACCATTGATTGTGTATTACCATCAATACCAACTTGTTTTGCTGTACCAACTTTATTTGCATTTTCATCTATCACCATTCTTCCTTCAATTGAACTAACTGATGCAGTAGAACCTGGTTGTGTAGCTTCTACTGTAGGTGCTGTTGTAGCTTCTACTGTAGGTGCTGTTGTAGCTTCTACTGTAGGTGTTGTTGTAATATTAGCGTCTAATGGTTTTGCACTTCCAACTTCCTTCTCCTCATTTGGTTTCTTAAATTCTCTATATTCTGCAATTGAAGCATTACATGAATTACAAATATACTGACCTCTTTCTGCTAAAATTAAATTTTCTGCAACTTCCTCATTTGGATTTTCAAATTCTATTTTTGGTGATCCTTCAAATTCTTTTTCACATGTATTGCAAAAATATTTAGTAATTGTTTTAGCATCTAGTCGTCCTATTGGCGCTAAAAATAAATCTGGACCACCTAAATTTCCTTTCATTTGTTGTTCATCTGAAACTGTGGCCATTACATAACCTCCAGAACCTCTCAATTTTTTTAATCTAAGTTCTGAACTCATAACTGAGTTTTATCAAAACGTCATTTAAGTATATATCAAATCTAGTTTTTTTAGAAAAAATAAAGATCTAGAATTTGGTGAACATTTTTAGGTATGATTAATGTCTGAACAGTATAATGGGAATTACTCAAATTTCAGATGCAAAGTCTTGGGAAGTAGATGTCATAAATTCCGACATTCCTGTATTTGTGGACTTTTGGGCCGAATGGTGTGGTCCATGCAGAATGGTAGGTCCAGTAGTTGAAGAGCTAGCAAATGACTATGATGGCAAAGTAAAATTTGTCAAGGTTAATGTTGATGAGGCTAATGAACTGGCTTCAAAATACAACGTCTTTAGTATTCCAACCTTAATCCTCCTTAACAAAGGTGAAATAGTTAGTCAGCAAGTAGGTGCAGCTTCTAAAGAATCATACCAAAGTATGATTGATAGAGCACTTGCGTAGATTACTAAAAAACATATTTTTTCTTAATTTTTCATATCCTAAAGTAATTAATATTCCAAAAATTGAGTGAGATTATGTCATTTGGAGAAGTAGATACACTTGGTATGCTTTTTGATAAACTACAAAGTTTGTTTGATGAATCCCAAGGATACTATGAATCATTTTTAGATACTAACAATATGTACAAAAAAGGTCAACTTAGTGACAAAGAATTCTTTCAAAAATTAGGTGATTATACAGTAGCATATTCAGCATTAGAATTTCTAGCTATCAAAGTAATATTTGAATTAAAAAAATCTATAGGTTCTGGTTCTGGAAATACACAATCTCCTGGTTTAATGTCGGGAATGGGTCAACCTGGAATGATGGCAGGTGGAATGGGTCAACCTCCAAGATCTGGAACTGCACAAAATCCCGTAGGTGGTGGTCCACCAGGAATTGTATCTGCACAAGAAGCATTTGGAGATGTTGGAACTTTACCATCACCTGATCCAGCTATGGTGCCAAGACAAACTGCTCCACAAAATCCAAATGGATGTTCTTCATGTGGTGCTGAGTTAAGACCAAATTCAAAATTCTGCACAAAGTGCGGAGCTAAAGCATAAAATTAAAAATATAATTTTTTTATTCTTGTGTTGTACCACATTCAGGACAAAACTTTGCTGTCATTGAAAGACTAGTACCACATTCAGGACAGAATTTTCCATCAACTTTTACTTCGTTGTATGCATTTCCAACATTTGCTGAACTTTTTACTGCTCCTGATGGTACGTATACATCATCATCAATTAAGACTGGTTCAAAATCTTGTTCTATCAAATATGTCATCATTCTTGGAATTCCTTTCCCATCATTTTTTGGATCTGGAACTGAATCTCCCATCCAAAATGCAAATCTCATCAGTGTTAATTCGGGAGTAGAGAATGCTAGTGTATGTTTTGACATATAGTCTTGTGCTGCGTTTTTACCGTCAAAAACTTCCATAATGACGGTATTTTTTATTTATGTATAATAGTTTCTGGTAAAATGGACCGGGAGGGAATCGAACCCTCGACATCTTCGTTGCGAACGAAGCATTATACCCCTAAACCACCGGCCCTCAAACTATCTTCCTAAATTGGGCTTTTATTCATTTTCTCAATTAATTAGACTGCTTGTATTATCCTAATCCTCTTTCTAATTTGATTTTTTTAATTACATCTTTAACTAATTCTTCATCTTTTACAACCAATTCTTGTAGCTTTTTCTTATATTCCTCATTCCCCCATTTTTCTAGACTAAACATTTCTTTCACTAATTTTACAATTTCAGATTTATTTCTCTGATGGTCGCGTTTTGCTATCTCTGAACCTTCCATGATTTTTCTTTAAAAATAATCAACTTAAGCGTATTCCTCAACGCATAATAGACTCAATAACATAAAATTTCTAGATGACGTATGATACTGTGATTATTGATTCACACGTTATCCTTCCAACTGGAAAGATTGACAAAAATATTGTAATTGATGATGGAAAAATTATAGGACTTACTAATGATATTCCTGCATGTGATCACAAAATTAATGGAAATGGATTAATTTCAATTCCTGGTGCAATTGATACTCATGTTCACTATGGAGTTTATTCACCAATTAATGAAGCTGCAAAAACTGAATCTCATGCTGCCGCAATAGGTGGAGTTACAACTATGATGAGAATGCTTCGATTAGAAAAGCCTTTTTCAAATTCTTTACAACCTCAACTTCAAACTTCATCAGAATATCATTATGTGGATTATGCAATACATGCTTCTATTTTTACTCCACAACAAATCAATGAAATGAATTTTTGTATTGATAAGGGAATTACATCTTTTAAAATTTACATGAATCTTGGCGGTGAAGTTGGTCATGTATACATGGATATGCCTCCAAATTCTTCTAGTCTTGTAGCATCTAAAGTAAATGTTACAGATGAACTTGTTGAAAAAATTGTAAAAAATGCAGCACAACTTGGTTGTCCTGTACTTGTTCATGCTGAAGATTATGAATCATGTGGATGTGGAATTAAAAAAGCAAAAGAAAAAAACCAAGATGGATTATCTGCATGGTCCTCAAGTCGTTCCCCTGAATTTGAAGCTAAAGCAATTAAAACAGTATGTAAGTTTGGACGAGATTATGATTGTGTAATTTATTTTGTCCACATCGGTTCAGAACGTGCGTTATTACAAATTAAAGAAGAAAAAAAACTTGGTACAAAAATTTTTGTAGAAACATGTCCTCATTACCTTACATTATCTTATGAAAAACAAAATGGTTATCTTGCTAAAGTTATGCCTCCAATACGAACAGAAAATGATCAAAAAGCAGTTTGGAATGCACTATCTAATAATCAAATTGATACCATAGGCACAGATCATGTTGCTAATCAGCTTAAACTCAAGCTAGATGGTGATGATGTTTGGGGTGCATTAGCTGGTTTTCCTGGAATTGGTACTTCATTACCCCTATTACTTAATGATGGAATAAATCAAAATAGAATTACACTTGAACAGTTTGTGAAATTCACTAGTCAAAATGCTGCTCAAATTTTTGGCATGTATCCACAAAAAGGAACACTTGCAAAAAATTCTGATGCTGATATAACCATGATTGATTTAAAAAAAGAGAAAAAAGTAACTTCTGAATTGTTTGGAGGATATTCTGATTATATTGTGTATGAGGGAAGAAATTTGAAAGGTTGGCCTGTTAAAACTATTGTAAGAGGAGAATTAGTTGCTGATAATTTTGAAGTAATTGGTAAACTTGGTTACGGAAAACATGTTACAAGAAGAGTTATTTCTAAATAATTTCAAATTTTCCATTTGTTTTGGCTTTGTAAATAATATCTGGTTTTCTTAGAAAAATACCTGATTCTAAAACACCTGTTGTTTGTTTGATTTTTTGTGTTAATATTTTTGGATTAGTGATTACTCCAAAATTACAATCTAAAATTATGTTTCCATTTTCTGTAAAAAATGGATATCCTCTATCTAATGAACGTATTTTTGATTCACCTCCTAATTTTTTAATAGAATTAATTACTGAATTTCTTGCTAGTGGATGGATTTCTATTGGTATAGTTCTTGTAAAGTTTTTTACAAATTTTGTTTTATCTGCCATTACAACTACTTTTTTTGCAAGACTGAACAAAATATTTTCTCGTAATAATGCACCCCCGCCACCTTTGATTACATATTTTTCAGAATTAATTTGATCTGCACCATCAAATACAATATCGATATGATTAACTTGATCGGATTCCACTAATGGAATGCCTGCTTCCTCTGCAACTAATTTAATTTGTAATGATGTTGGAATGCCTTTGATTTCATAATTTTTTAATTTAATTAGTTTTGCAAGTGATTTTACTAATGCAGTTGCAGCTCTGCCACTTCCTAATCCAATTACCTGATTATTTTTTATTAATTTTAATGCATCATTTGATAATGCCACCATGGCATCATCGTAAGACAATTAATCTACCTCTGTTTGTTCAAGTTTTGATAAAACTCTCTTAATATCGCCCTTGATTTTATCTAATTCATCTGCACCATCATCAAAATCATCATCAATTGTTGACACTTTTGATTTTTGTTCTGGAAGTGCTTTATGCTCTGTTATTTTTATAATTTCTTTATCTAAAGTTGGTTTAGTTTCTAATGATACTTTGGGCTTTGGCATTGACTGAATAATTTCTACTTTATCTTCTACTTTTGGTTGAATAATTTCTACTTTTGGTTTAATTAACTCTGTTTGAATTATTTTTGGCTTTGGCATTGACTGAATAATTCCCTTTGTTTCTTTTTTCTCAAACAATGGGAATTTTGGTTCTGTTCGTGAAATATTGGTTAATGTTGTTAATTCAAATGATTGTCTTGATTTTGTTGGTGGTATTACAATAGGTTCTATTTTTGTCTCTTTTGGTTTTTCAAAATTAAATGTGTCTTTGATTGATTTTGAAATGTGTTGTTTGATTTCTTCTTTTTCTTGTTTAATTTTAGGGGTTTGAATTTTTCCACTTGACATTTTTGATGATAATTCATATAATCTGTCATCAAGCTTTGACAATTTTTGATCCATTAAACTAATCAAACTATCTCCAACTGGACCTAAATCCGGATGTTTACTTGCTTGTTCAAGTTTTTCTAGTTTTGCTAAAATGATTCCTAATTGATGTTGATATTTTAGTAATAATTTGTCTTTTTGAATTTTAGAAAATTCATTTTCTCCTTGATATAATCTTGAAATTGTTTTTGTTAGAATATCTTTTTCAATTTTTAAAGAATTTATCTGATTTTTAATATGTGAACTAGCGCCTAGACTAAGTAATTGATTTTTATCTTTTGGCATTCTTCTAACTGCGACTGCTGTTGCAACTCCTGCTAATGAACTAAGAACTAGAGCAATCTCTTGCATCTATGTATACCATTTAATCCAGGAATATTTTCTTCGTTTAGCCTCTGGGAATCCACAACTTGCACATTGGTGGTGACGTTTATGAAGAGAATTTTTACCACATCTTCTACATCTAATATGGACTTTCTTTTTTGTAAATCCACCCATAGAAGTTGTGCCCTTTACCATTCCAAATCACCTAATTTTGTGGTGGTGGGGGAGATATCATAACTACATTGTCTCCTCTAACTACAATGGTACCCAGGCTTTTTGCCTCGCCTTCACTAGGAATTTCTTCTGAAGACTCGAGTAGCAGATTCATGTGTTGGTCAAAACCTAAAAGATTACCTCTAATGCTCTTATTTCCTTTGAGTTTAATCAATACTACTTGATTAATGCTCTCATCCAATACTTTTACTGCCATATCAACGGACATCTATATCACTCATTGACTTGAATATAGAGGGATTATATTAAAATATCATTGTGTACCTATAATCGATTCTCAGTAAGGTAAGTTTGACACTTTTTTGATAAATTTTCTATTATTTCAGTTAAAATGATTCTGCCGTCTCTTTTTGTTGCTTTTGTGGGATCTCCCCAAATTCCATTTTTAGTAGCTTTTGGAAACGATTGATTAGCTAATTTTCCAATTTTTGTTATTTCTTTTTTTGTCATTTTATCTGTGATCAATCCTTTTTTAGCTAATTTCATTTTTACATTTTTTGAAATTGCTAACATGAGAGATGTTTCTACAAATCCTGCATGATCAAAATCTCTATTCATAAAATGCCAATATGATAATGGAATAACTTTGAGTTTATTTTTCAAAATTTTCTGTAATTTTATGTCTATATTTTTTATTGATTTTAAATTTCCATGATGACCATTAATTATGAAAACTGTTTTGATATTATTTTCTAATAATGATGTACACAAATCTATTAGAACTGTACGTAATGTTGATTCTCTTATACTTAGATTAAAAAATGGAGCATGCTCAAATGAAATTCCATACGTTATAGTTGGAAGAAGAAGATATCCTTTTTTGTCCGCTATTTTTTTTGCTACTTCTGATACAATATCTGAATCAGTTGAAATTGGTAAATGTGGACCATGTTGTTCAATTGAACCAATTGGAATGATTGCAACTTGTTTTTTATTTTTAATTAGATTTCTAAGAATTGGATCAAATTGAGTTTTAATATCTACCATTTAATTCACTTTGTTTTTATGTGAACTTTTCTCCAACGAACTTCTAATTTATTTTCTAAATGCATTTTTGTTGCTTTGAGTAGTGTATCTGCTTCCAGTTTTTGTCCTTTTATTTTTATTTTTTCTAAAGTGTCATCTGGATCAACTTTAAAAGAATCTTGAAAAATGATTGGTCCTTGATCCAAATTTTCTGTTACATAATGTGATGTTACGCCAACAATTTTTGTACCTCTTTCATAAGCTTGAGCATATGCTGATGCACCAGGAAATGCAGGTAATAATGATGGATGAATGTTAATAATTCTATTTGGATACCTCCATACAAAATTAGGACTAAGAATTCTCATATATCTTGCAAGTGAAATTAAATCAATATTGTATTTTTTACAAATTTGAATAATTTCTTCTTCTGCTTTTACTTGATTCTTTTCATCAATTACGGTGAATGGAATTTTTGCTTTTTTTGCTACTGGTTCTAGTGATTTTTCTGTACCTATTATTACTGAAATTTTTCCTTTAAGTAATTTTTTATTATTGATAAATGTCTGAAGACAAAGTGGTTCTTTTGTTACAAATATTGCAATATTTTTTTCTAAATTAGTCTCATGATGTGTATTTACATCCATTTTTTCTTTTTTTGCTAAATTTTGAATTTCAATATCAAATTTTTTTACATCTAATTCTTTAGAAAATGAAACTTCTAAATACATTCCAAAAAGATGTTTGATTACATTTTGATTTACTTTTTCAATATTGCCGCCTTTTGAAAATGCAAAATTAGTAAATGTAGCTACAATACCTTCCCTATCTTTACCTACGACTGTAATTCCGACCACTGTTTTTTTCATAACTTTGTATCCTGAAGTTTTTCTCATTATTAATCATTCACAGAAACTAACTGGTGCGGGAGGTGGGATTCGAACCCACGAACTCCTAAGAGATAGGGTCCTAAGCCCTACGCCTTTGACCAGGCTGGGCGACTCCCGCAACGACCTAACCATTAAACACAAATTTATCTATTATTGAATAATTTCATGGCAAAATTTTTTGGGACTAATGGAATTCGTGGAATATTTTCTGAAGATTTTACATTAGAATTTGTTCATGATATGACTTTGGCTATTGGAACTTATTTTGAGAAAGGACCTATTCTGATTGGTTATGATGGAAGAGAATCAAGTCCAATAATTTGCAAAATTATTACCTCTACTCTTAATTCTATAGGTATTGATTGTAATGTTGTTGGAATTGTTCCAACCCCATGTTTAGAATTTGCAGTAAAGACTCTTGGTTATTCTGGTGGAATAATGATTACTGCTTCTCATAACCCACCACAGTACAATGGAATCAAACCTGCTGGAAAAGATGGTGTTGAGATTTCACGTGAAGATGAATTAATTATTGAAGATATTTATTTTAAAAAAAGTTGGATTACAAATCCTGAAAAATGGGGTATTACTAGAGAAGAAACTAGAGCAATTGAAACATATCTTAAAGGAATTATATCTCAAATTGACTCTAAACTAATAGAATCAAAGTCTTTCAAAGTTGTTTTAGATTTAGGCAATGGTGCACAAGCTGTTACTGCACCTGACTTTTGTAAAATAATAAACTGTGAAACAATTCTTGTTAATGAAACAATAGATGGTATGTTTCCAGGACGTGGTTCTGAACCAACACCCCAAAATCTTTCAGTTCTTTCAAAAACTGTAATAGAAAATAAAGCTAATTTGGGAATTGCATTTGATGGTGACGGTGATCGAAGTATTTTTTGTGATAATCTTGGAAATATTTTAACGGGAGATAAATCTGCACTAATTCTTATTCAACATATTTTAAATAAAAATCCAAATTCTTTAGTTGTTACTTGTTTGAATTCTGGTTTAAATACTGAAGTTTTAGCTAAAAAATATAATTCAAAAGTTATTCGTACTAAAGTAGGCAGTGTTGAAGTTTCAAGAAAAATGATTTCAACTAATGCCTTGATAGGATTTGAAGAAAATGGTGGATTCATGTTTGGAACACATAATCAAGTTCGTGATGGTTGTATGAGTTTGGCATTAATGCTTGATCTTTTAGCAAACACCGATAATCCTTTATCTGATGAGATTTTAAAATTACCTTCATCTTTTACTACAAAGGATAAAATGCAATGTTCATCTGATGATGCTGATAAAATTATCTCTTCACTAAAAGAAGAATTTCCAGAATCTGATATTTCTGATGGTATTAAAATTATTTTTGATTCCCAAAATTGGGTGATGATTAGACCTAGTGGTACTGAACCGATCATTAGAATTTATGCTGAATCTGAAAATCAAGAGAAATTAGACGCTTTAATGATGAAATTTCTTCAAAAAGTAAAATCTATTATTTCCAGATAACACTTTTAATACCAAACACAGGATTCGAAATACTATGGGAAAAGCCTACTATGTAAAATTTGAAACACCTGAAGATTTGGTAAGTCCTATTTTGGAAGCCGTTAGAGTTGCATCAACTAGTGGTAAAGTCAAAAAAGGAACCAATGAAGCAACAAAGGCTATTGAACGTGGTACTAGTAAATTAATTATAATTGCTGAAGATGTTGAACCACCAGAGGTAGTAGCACATCTTCCAATTCTATGTGAAGAACAAGGCGCAGCTTATGCATTTGTTCCAAGTAAAGGAGAATTAGGCAAATCATTAGGTATTGATATTACTTCAGCCGCTGCAGCAATTTTAGATGCTGGCGATGCACAACATATCGTCGATCAAGTTACAAAAAAAATTGCTGAACTTAAAGGCGGTAAGACTGAACAATGAGTGCAACTGAAGAAGTAGTAGAATCTGAAATTATTCAAATTGTAGGTAGAACTGGCATTGCCGGTGAAGTTATTCAAGTTAGAGTTAAAGTTCTTACTGGTAAGGATAAAGGTAGAATTCTTACAAGAAATGTGAAGGGTTCTGTTAGAGTGAATGAAATTTTAATGCTAAGAGAAACAGAACGGGAAGCAAAGAAAATCAAATAGGTGATTATGAATGAGTCTTTTAGTTAAACCCTGCAGTTTTTGTGATAGACCCGTAGCTAAAGGTTCTGGAACAATGTTTGCTAAAAATGATGGAACTGTGTTATGGTTTTGTTCATCAAAATGTAAAAAAAATGCATTAGTTCTAAAACGTGATCCAAGAAAATTAAAATGGACCAAGAAACACGTCAAAGGCGGAATTAGAAAGAATTAGAATTGACCGAACAATCGTTATTCATTGTAAAACCTGATGCTGTAGTTAGAAATCTAGTTGGAGAAGTCGTATCTAGATTTGAAAGAAAAGGATTCAAACTTTTGAAATTAAAGATGTTTACATTTACTCAAGCACAAGCTGAAAATTTCTATGGTGTTCATAAGGATAAACCATTCTTTAGTGAGCTTACGTCATTTATCACATCAGGACCTGTTGTAGCAGCTATCATTGAAGGTAACAATGCAATTGCTACTACAAGAATTATGATTGGAGCTACAAAATCCTTTGAAGCAGATCCTGGTTCAATTAGAGGTGATTTTGGATTAGGATTTAGTGAAAATATTATTCATGCATCAGATTCCCAAGAAAGTTTCGATCACGAATCGAGGGTAGCATTTGAGTGATTTGATTTGCAAATTCGTCAGCCTATAGTGGCAGTTCTTGGTCACGTAGACTCTGGAAAAACATCTCTGTTAGATAAAATTCGTGGAACCGGTGTACAAGGTAGAGAAGCAGGTGGAATTACTCAACATATTGGTGCAAGTTTTCTTCCATCTGATACTATCAAAGAAATGTGTGGTCCACTATACAAAAAATTAGAACAATCAGAACACAAAGTTCCTGGACTATTAGTTATTGATACTCCTGGACACGAAGTTTTTACAAATCTCCGTTCTCGTGGTGGTTCAGCTGCTGATATTGCAATATTGGTAGTTGATGTTAATCGTGGATTTCAACCCCAAACAAATGAAAGTTTAAAAATTTTACAAAGTAGAAAAGTTCCATTTGTAATTGCATTAAACAAATGTGATCAAATTTCTGGATGGAGAAAATCTGAAACTAAATTTATTTCACAGGCAATTAAAGAACAAGATGCATCAATCCAAACTGATTTAGATCAAAAACTCTATGATGTTGTAGGAACATTATCTATTTTAGGATACAAGTCAGAAGCATTTTATCGTATTGAAGATTTTAAATCTGAAATTGCTATAGTTCCAATTTCTGCACGTTCTGGTGTTGGAATTCCAGAGTTACTAAGTGTTTTAGTTGGATTAACTCAACAGTATCTACAAAAAAGATTAGATCAAGAAGAAAAAGAACCTCGTGGTATTGTACTTGAAGTAAAAGATGAAGTGGGACTAGGACAAACTGCAAATGTAATTTTAATTGATGGTACTATCAAAAAAGAAAATAGTATAGTTGTTGCAAAACGTGATGGTGTCATAGTTACAAAACCTAAGGCATTACTTTTACCAAAACCTCTTGATGAAATGCGAGATCCTCGAGATAAATTCAAACCAGTATCTCAAGTAGATGCAGCCGCTGGTCTTAAAATTGCATCTCCTGATCTTGAAGGTGTTCTTCCAGGAAGTACTCTTTATGTTGCAAAAAATGATGATGAGATTGAAAAATTTACTAAACTCATAGAATCTGAAATGCAATCTATGTTTATTGATACAGAAACTAATGGTATTATTTTAAAATGTGATACAATAGGCTCACTTGAGGCTATAGTTGAAATGTTAAAGCGTTCTCAAGTTCCAGTAGCAAAAGCAGACATTGGACCAGTAAATAGACGAGATATAATTGAAGCAAAAGCTATCAAAGAAAACGATAGACATCTTGGAATTGTTTTAGCATTTAATGTTAAGGTATTACCTGATGCACAAGAAGAATCAGAAACAAGTCATATCAAATTATTTGAGGATAAAGTAATTTACAGATTAATTGATAATTATAACGCTTGGGTGGAAGAGGATTCTGCAAATGAAGACGATGCAATGTTTGCAGAGTTAACACCAATTTCAAAATTTACATTTATGAAAGGAATGGTATTTCGTAACAATGACCCTGCAGTTTTTGGTGTACATATTGATGTTGGTAATTTGAAACATAAAATTCCATTTATGAATATGACCGGAAGAAAAGTAGGATATATTCATCAACTTCAATTAGATAAAAAAACTGTATCTTCTGCAAAAGCAGGTGATGAGGTTGCATGTTCTGTTAAAGATGTTACAATAGGTAGACAAATCTTTGAAGAAGATGTATACTATACATTTCCACCTTCACCTGAAGCAAAAAAAATACTAAATAGATTTTTACATAAATTAAGTAGTGAAGAACAAGAAATTTTTAATGAAATAGTTAGAATTCAACGTGAAATAGAACCTATGTACGGTTACTAATTTGAATGCTTTTTACAAATCATATGAATTCCAGGTGCGCCAACTGCCCCCATCATTTTATCTATAATTTTGCCTGATTTGAACATGATAAATGTTGGAATTGATTGAACTGCAAACTTCATTGATATATTTTGATTTTGATCAACATTAACTCTTGCAAATTTTACATTTGGATATTGTTTTGCAAGACTTTCAAATATTGGATGCATTGATTTACAAGGACCACACCATTCTGCCCAAAAATCCACTAACGTTAGATTCTCAGCTGAAATAATTTGTTCAAAATTTGAATTGTTTAAATCAATAATTCCAGGCTCAATTTTTGGCTGCGCTTTTTGATTAATCATCGCATCTAATTTTTTTTGCATGATTTTCGCAATTTCTGGATCTTCAGCCAATATGGATCAAAAATACTATCTATTAAAAAATCTATGTTGAAAAACTATTCATTTAATGTTTTAACTGTTACTTCTTCATATCTTTTTGATTTACAAATCGGACAATGATCAATGTATTTTGTAAAACTTACAGATGTGTATACAATTCCACACTCCCCACAAATTCGAAGATTCCTAGATAATTTTCCCATGTTACTTATCATAAAGTATTATGATTAAAAGCTACCCTAAGTATTGTATTACCAAAATTGCCACCATGGTTTTTGGCTAACTTTTTGAATAATTGTACAAACACCATCAATTAATTTTGTTCCATCCCCACAAATTCCAAATTCTGGCTCTTCTAATCCAACTGCTTCATAAATTGAAGAATATTGTGAATAATTATCATCAAACCATTCTTTGTATGTTA
>Ga0208391_1001051_pt1 | contig 13814 bp, 15 predicted proteins | sample Knorr_S23_td_Bot_FD_185612 | JGI IMG/M metagenome (GOLD analysis project Ga0208391, IMG submission 185612) | Marine microbial communities from Southern Atlantic Ocean transect - Knorr_S23_td_Bottom_ad_3770_LV_A (SPAdes) (version 2) | ecosystem: Environmental > Aquatic > Marine > Oceanic | place... | reverse complement strand
CCAAATTTATGAAGCAATACTTGAAGGTATATTATTGTTCACAATTTTATTTTTCTTACAAAATAGAAAAATATTCATTTATAAAAGCGGCCTTATATCCTCATTATTTTTAATATTTTATAGTTTGTTTAGATTTATTTGTGAGTACTTTCGTGAACCTGATCCACACGTAGGATTACAGTTCTTTAATTTAAGCTTAGGACAAATTTATTCTATATTTTTTTTTATTATTGGAATTGTTCTTTTTTTAAAGAAAAAATAAATGGAAAATTTAAAACAAATTTTAAAAAAAAGGATTTTAAATTTTGGTCCACTTAGTATCTCAGATTTTATTTTAGAAGCTAATTTAAACTCAAGATTTGGTTACTACAATAATAATTTGCCATTTGGAAAGAAAGGAGATTATATAACTTCACCGGAAATTAGCCAAATGTTTGGAGAGCTTTTAGCTCTTTGGACTATAGATTATTGGAAAAAAATAGGTGAGCCAAAAAAATTTAATATAATTGAGTTGGGTCCTGGAAGTGGTATTCTAATGATAGATTTCTTGAGAGTAATAAAATTATATCCTAAATTTATTGAAAAATGTAATCAGATTTTTCTTTTTGAAATAAGTCCTTTTTTAAAAAAAATTCAAAAAAAAAATTTATCAAAAATAGAAAATAAAATATTAGAAAAAATCAAATGGATAAAAAACTTAAATGATATTCCAGAAATACCATTTGTTTTAATCGCTAATGAATTTTTTGACGCTTTACCTATTAAACAAATTCAACTTACAGAAATAGGGTGGAGAGAAAGAATGTTAAACTACAATAAAGACAAAAAATCTTTTTTTATTTCTTATCCAAATAATCCAACCATACTTGAAAATTTTTTACCAAAAAATAAAAAATATAGAAAAATAGGTTCAATATATGAAATTCCTTTTAATATGATAAGTTTTTTAGAAAATCTATTTAACAAAATAAAAAAAACAAAAAGCACTTGTTTAATTATTGATTATGCAAAAAATAAAAAATTTGAAAATTCATTAAAAAGTATTAAAAATCAAAAAATAATAAATCCTTTAAAAGAAATTGGAAATTCGGATATAAGCACACATGTAAATTTTGATTTAATTAAAAAAACTTCAACAAAATTTAATCTAAATAGTCATGGTCCAGTAAGTCAAAGACAATTTCTTATTGAATTAGGTATTTTGTATAGAACTAAAACTCTAATTAAAAATGCAAATAGTAAGCAAAGAAAAAAAATAAAAAAAGGTTTAGATTTTTTAATAAACAAAGAAAAAATGGGAAAAATTTTTAATGTAATCTCAATAAGCAATAAAAAAATAAATAACCTAATAGGTTTTTAATAATGTTCGTATATAAAGAAATAAATAAATACCCACATATAACTTGTGCTTTTTTTTCTAGAAAAAAAGGAGTAAGTAATGGAGTTTACAAATCGCTTAATTGCGGATTAAATTCTCAGGATAAAAAAAACAATGTATTAAAAAATAGAATTATAGCTTTGAAAAAAATTGGTCTAAATAAAAAAAATCTTATAATACCAAATCAAATTCATAGTAATAAAATTAAAATAGTAGATGAAAATTCAATAAATCAGAATATTGTCGCAGACGGTTTATTAACTAAATCAAATAAAATTGTACTTGGAATTTTAACAGCTGATTGTGCGCCAATTTTTTTTTTTGATTATAAAGAAAATATTATTTCTGCTGTACATGCAGGTTGGAAAGGTGCAAGAAATGGGATTATAAAAAATACTATAAAATTAATGCTTGAATGTGGATCAAAGTTAAACAACATAATATCATGTATAGGACCCTGCATTGGAAAAGAGTCTTATAAAGTAAATAATGACTTTTTTAGGAAATTTATTATTGAAAATTCACAAAATAAAGATTTTTTTTTAATAAAAAAAAATATAATGAATTTTGATTTAAATTCTTACATTGTTAAAAAAATAAAAGATTTTGGTGTCAAAAAAGTTTTATTCAGATCATTCGATACATTTAAAGACAAAAAAAACTTTTTTAGTTATAGAAGATCTTTAATATCTAAAGAAAAAGATTACGGAAGATGTCTTTCAGTTATATCAGTAAATGGTGTTAAAAATAAATGAAAATAGTAACTTGTAACAGCAATAATACTTTAGCAGAATCTATAGCAACGAAATTAAAAAAACCATTATGTAAATCTAGTATTAAAAGATTTGCTGATATGGAAATTTTTGTTGAAATCCTTGAAAACGTAAGAGGAGAAGATGTTTTTGTTATTCAATCAACTTCATATCCAGCAAATGATAATTTAATGGAGCTTCTTATTACAATTGACGCTCTAAAAAGAGGTTCAGCAAAAAGAATTACAGCTGTTATTCCATATTTTGGTTATGCTAGACAAGATAGAAAAACTGGACCAAGGACACCTATTACAGCAAAGCTCGTTTCAAACTTAATAACTAATGCTGGTGCAGATAGGGTTCTCACTTTAGATTTGCACGCTGGGCAAATTCAAGGTTTTTTTGATATACCTACCGATAATCTTTATAGCTCTCCAATTTTTATTAGAGATATTAAAAAAAATTATAAAAAAAATATTACTTTTGTATCTCCAGATGTTGGCGGTATAACAATAGCTAGAGATATTGCTGCTCAATTAAAAAGCGATATAGCGATTATGGATAAAAGACGAGCTGAGCCAGGTAAATCAGAAATTATGAATGTAATAGGAAATGTAAAAAATAAAACATGTATAATTATTGATGATATTGTAGATTCAGCTGGTACCTTATGTAATGCTGCTAAAGTAATTAAAAAAAAAGGTGCAAAAGATATTGCGGCATATATAACTCATGGTGTTTTCTCAGGTAAAGCAATAGCAAGAATTTCAAAGTCTCCAATAAAGAGAATTATTGTAACTGATAGCATTGAAGCAACGCAAAGTGCAAAAAACTCAACAAAAATCAATATATTGTCAGTTGCACCTTTATTGAGCGAAGCTATAAAAAGAATAAGTTCCGAAAAATCTGTTTCAGTTTTATTTGATTAAATAAAATTATATTAAAATGTTGAAATTTTAATCTATTTAACTATAAACTAATTATCTTTCTTAGTATTGTGAAATGAAAGAAGTTAATTTAAATATTATTAGTAGAGATAAAACTGGTAAAAGTAATTGCAAGCAGTTGAGAAATTTGGGAAAAATTCCTGCTATTATATATGGAGACAAAAAAGAACCTACTTATATTGCAATTGACTACCCAAAAATTATTAAAGAATTGTCGAAAACTGGTTTTTTCTCAACAGTTTTTAGTTTGAAATTAAATAAAAAGGAAATTAAAGTCTTGCCAAGAGAAGTTCAAACTGACCCTTTAAATGACAAACCTATACATATAGATTTTTTAAGAATAAATGATGAATCAAAAATAAATATATCTGTTCCAATTATTTTTATTAATGAAGAAAAATCTCCTGGTTTAAAAAGTGGAGGTGTTTTAAATGTTGTTAGAAGAAAAGTCGATTTGATTTGCAAAATTAAAAATATTCCTGAAAAACTAGAAGCCAATTTAACGGATTTAGAAATTGGTTCAGTTATACATATGAGCGATATAAAATTAGAAGAAGATGTTGTTTCTCAAATATCTGATAGAGATTTTACTATAGCAACTATTGCTGCGCCAACAGTTATGCCTGTAGAAGAAGAACCTAAAACTGAAGGAGAAGAAGGAGAAGAAGGCGCTGAAGGAGAAGAAGGAGCTGAAGACACTGAAACTAAAGAGGGTGAAGAAGGTAAAGAAGGTAAATCAGAAGAAACTAAAAAAACTGAATTTAAAAAAGAAGAAGATTCTAAAAAATAAATTTATTATCATTAAAATAATTTTTTTAAAAAAAATAAAATGTATCTTTTAGTTGGATTGGGTAATCCAGGATCAAAATATAAAAAAAACAGACATAATGTTGGTCATATGACAATAGATATGATTGTAAAAAAATATAATCTTAAAAAAAAAAATAAAAATAAGTTTGGAGATATTTTTGAAGGACACTTATCAAATGAAAAAATTTTTGCTTTGAAACCAAAAGAATTCATGAATTTATCAGGAGTATCTATAAAAAAATTTCTAGATTTTTATAAAATTAATATAAAAAATTTATTAATAATTCATGATGATATAGATTTACCACTGGGAAAAATTAAAATTAAAATTGGTGGAGGAAATGCAGGGCATCGTGGCCTCAAAAGTATTGATTCTTTAATTGGTAAAAATTATAAGAGAATAAGAATTGGAGTTGATAGACCTAAAAATAATAAAAATGTAGATAAGTTTGTTCTTGAAAACTTTGAAAAAACAGAAGAAAAAGAAATAAAATTCTCTATTAACAGGATAATTTCATTCTTACAATATTTAATAAGTTCCGATACAAATGATATATCTGTACTAATGAATAAACTATCAAAAAAATAAAATGGGTTTTTCTTGTGGAATAGTGGGCTTACCAAATGTTGGGAAATCAACGTTATTTAATGCTTTGACTAATTCACAAAAAGCTAAAGCATCAAATTATGCTTTTTGCACCATAGAACCTAACAAAGCAATAATTGAGGTACCTGATAATAGACTAAATAAAATTGGTAAAATTGAAAATTCAAAAAATATAATTCCTACACAATTAAACTTTATTGATATAGCGGGTTTAGTAAAAGGTGCATCAAAAGGAGAAGGTTTGGGAAATAAATTCTTATCACATATTAAAGAAGTAGATTTAATTCTTCATGTTATAAGATGTTTTGTGGATCCTGACATTGATCATGTCGAAGATTCTTTAGATCCTATAAGAGATATGGAAATAGTTAAAGATGAACTAATTTTATCAGATTTAGTTAGCGCAGAACAACAATTAAAAAAACTTAAAAAAGAAATTGATAAAGATAAAGGAAACAAAAAAAAAATTCAAATTTTAGAACCAATAATAAAAAATTTGATGTCAGAAAAGTCACTTAAAAATTTAAATTTTAATAATGATGAAGAAAAAATTTTAAAAACTTTTAATTTGATATCTACAAAACCAAAAATATTTATTTGTAATCTTAGTGAAAAAGAAAATTTAAAAGATAATAAATATCTAGATCTTATAAAAAACAATCTAAATGATGATAAAACCATAATAATTTCTATATCTGCAGAAATTGAATCTCAAATTGCACAATTGGAAAATGAAATAGAAAAAAAGGAATTTTTAAATTCATTGGGATGGAATGATTCTGGTTTAGATAGAATTATAAAGTCATCCTACGATAAATTAGATCTCATTACATATTTTACAACAGATGAAAAGAAAATACGGGCTTGGACAGTAAAAAAAAATTCAACTGCACCAGATGCATCAAGTATTATACATACTGATTTTAAAAAAGGTTTTATTTGTGCAGAAACAACATCTTATGAAGACTATATAAAATATAGAGGTTCAAAAGGTGCTAAAGAAAATGGCAAAACAAGGCAAGAAGGAAAAGAATATTTAGTTAAAGATGGAGATATAGTTCATTTCATGTTCAATGTTTAAAGTCAAATTTTTCCATAATTATAATCTTTAATTTTTTTTATATTTTTTTTCATTTCATTTTTACTTAAAAGAACTGGTTTTTTTCCCGATTTTAAAATTTGTAAATATTGCTTGGATAAATTTTCAACTTCTTCAGTTAATTTTAAAGCAAATTTTAAATTTTTTTCTCCAACTATCAGGCCGTGATTTGCCATTAAGCATGCATTTCTGTTATCTAAGGCTTTTATAACATTCTTTGATAATTGTTCAGTACCAAATGTTGCGTATCTTGCACATCTAACATTATCACCTCCTGCTACTGCTATCATATAGTGAAATGATGGTATATCGATATTCATACAAGCAATAGCTGTAGAAAAAGTAGGATGGGCATGTATTATTGCAAAAATATCTTCCCTTTTTAGATAAATATCTCTGTGTATTCTCCACTCAGTAGAGGGTTTTAACTTATTTTTATAAGTTCCATCAAAAGCCATTTGAACACAGCTTTTTTCATTTAATTTATCATTTGGAATTGATGAAGGTGTAATCATAAAACCATTAGTTGTTCTATAACTTAAATTACCTGAAGAACCACGATTTATATTTTTATTATTTAAATATTTAGTAGTTTTAACTAGTTCTTTTTTATTCATATTTTTAAGAAAAAATTTTTTTAATTTCGATTTTTGATGGTTTATGAATCCCTTTTTCTGTTATTAAACGAGTTATATATTTTGCAGGAGTAACATCAAATGAATAATTACTAGCTTTGCTACCTTTTGGAGTTATCCTAATCTTTGTATTTTTTCCCTTAGAATTGATACCATGTATATAAGTTAGTTCATCGGAATTTCTTTCTTCAATTGGCACATCTTTTAAATAATTTTTTGAATTTAAATCAATAGTGTTTGATGGTAAAGCAACGTAGAAAGGTATTTTGTTATCGTACGCTGAAAGTGCTTTTAAATAAGTTCCTATTTTGTTACAAACATCGCCATTAGCAGTAGTTCTATCTGAACCAGTTATACACATATCTACCATGCCATGTTGCATAATGTGTCCTCCAGCATTATCAGTAATAATCGTATGCGGTATTTTTTCTTGTAAAAGTTCCCATGATGTTAGAAATGATCCTTGATTTCTTGGTCTGGTCTCATCTACCCAAACATGAATCTTTATTTTTTTTCTATGCGCTAGAAAGATTGGAGATAATGCAGTTCCCCAATCAACTGTCGCAAGCCAACCAGCATTACAATGAGTTAAAATATTAATAGGTTTATTCTTTTTCCTTTTTTTTATTGCAAGAATTATTTTTAACCCATTTTCCGCTATCTTTTTGCAACATTCGATATCATTATTACTAATTTCTTCAGCAAGTTTTTTTGATAGATCTGCCCTATTCAATGGTTTTTCATTTAACAATTTTCTCTTCATATGTCCTAGTGCCCAAGATAAATTAACTGCTGTTGGTCTGGCATCTTTTAAAAAGTTAACAGATGTATTTAGATTTTTATCACTTGGATCTTTTTTCATAGATAAATATATCCCATAGGCCGCTGTTACACCTATAAGTGGCGCCCCTCTTACAACCATTTCTTTAATAGCTTTTTTTATTTCTTTTATATTTTTTAAATATAAAAGTTTAAATTGGTGTGGCAATTGTCTTTGGTCAATTACAACTACTGTAGATTTTTTTTTATCTAGCCAGATGGATCTATAATTTTTTCCTTTAACTTTCAATTTTTCTCCAGATATCTTTTTAAAATTACATCTAATTTTTTTTTAGTCTTTTTATTCCAATTTTTTTTCTGTGTTATTATGGATTTATCTAAAATATTTTCTGTAGGATCTTTTTCTTTATTTATGTATTTTGGTAGCACATTTATAATATTTTTTACTAAAGATTTTGCATTTTTAGAATTTTTATTTAATGTCTCAATAATTTGTTCTACATCAACTTCACCATGTTTATTATGCCAACAATCATAATCTGTAACCATGGCAACCGTTGCATATCTTATTTCTGCTTCCCTTGCTAATTTGGCCTCAGGCATATTAGTCATGCCAATGACATCAATTTTTTGTTTTCTATAATTTTCAGATTCTGCTTTTGTTGAAAATTGAGGTCCTTCCATAGCAATATATGTTCCTTTATTTTGATGTTTTATTTTTAATTTTTTTAATACTTCTGCGCATGCATTTCTAATAAGTTTACTTGTAGGATTAGACATTGGGACGTGCGCAACTATTCCCTCCTCAAAGAATGTTTTTTTCCTTGTAATAGTTTTATCAATAAATTGATCTACAAGCACAAAAGTTCCTGGCGATAACGCTTCCTTTAAAGAACCGCAAGCAGAAAGAGAGATTATGTCCGTAGCACCTAATTTTTTTAGTGCATAAATATTTGCTCTATAATTTATTTCACTTGGATTATATATGTGTGACCTTCCGTGTCTTGGTAGAAATAAAACTTTATTATCATCCACTGTCCCCTTTAAAATTTTATCTGAAGGTGGCCCCCAAGGAGTACTGACTTCAATCCATTTTTGATTTTTTAATTCTTCAATTTGATAAATGCCGCTTCCTCCAATAAAAGCTAATAAAAAAAAATTTTTCATTTATTTCTCAATCCTTGACCATATTTCTTTCATTGTAACGTAAAGAAGTAAAGTAAGAACAATTAAGAAAAGTAAAACTTTTAAGCCTAAGGATTTTCTTTGTTGTAATTTTGGTTCTGCTGCCCAATTTAAAAAATGTACTATATCGTAAGAAAGCTGATCTAAACTAGCATTTGTACCATCAATATATTCAATAGCGTTATCATATAGAGGTGGTGGCATTGCGATAACTTTTCCATCGTAATAAGGATTGTAATAAAGGCCATCTGTTAATTCAAAACCTTTAGGTGGACTTTCTTCATATCCTGTTAATAGAGAATAAATATAATTAGGTCCGTTTTTTATTGCTTTTGTTAATAATGATAAATCCGGCGGGTAAGCTCCACCAAAAGCTGCTTTAGCTTCTTCTTTATTTTTATATGGAGATACAAAAGTATCACTAGGTTCTCCAGGACGTAAAAACATTTCTCCTAGTTCATTTGGCCCATCTAAAATTTCAAAAGTTTCTGCATATATTTTTATTTGACCATCTGTAAATCCAAGATCTCTTAATTCTCTAAAACGTAGTCTTTTCATTCCATGGCACGCTGAACATACTTCTTGATAAATTTGCAACCCCCTTTGCAAAGTTGAATTATCATATCTTCCAAATATGCCTTCAAAACTCCAGTTCTGTTTTTTTAAAGACATTGCTTCTTCGGCAAATAAATTTGGAATTAAAAAGAAAAAAGAAAATATTATAAAAAAAAATTTTTTTATCATTTAATTTATATTAATTTTTTTTTGTTTTTGGATTTTTAAAAATATTTAATGGAACAGGTAAAGTTTTTTCAAACATACCAAGAATTGGTAAAATAATTAAAAAATGCGTAAAATAGTATGCTGTACAAATTCTACTTATAATTAAATAATGACCTTCTGGAACTTTTGAACCAACCCAACCAAGAACAATAAAATTAAAAATGAATATCCAATAAAATTGTTTATATATTGGTCTAAATCTACAGCTCCTAACTTTACACGTATCTAGCCATGGTAAAACAAACAGAATTAAAATTGATCCCAGCATTGCAAGAACGCCTAATAATTTAAACGGGATTGCTCTTAAGATTGCATAGAAAGGTAAAAAATACCATTCTGGAATAATATGTTCTGGTGTAACAAATGGGTCTGCCGGTATATAATTTTCAGGATGACCCAATAAATTTGGAAGAAAAAAAACAAAAATTCCAAAAATAATAAAAAAAACTCCGTACCCAAAAAAATCTTTAACAGTATAATATGGATGAAATGGTATCTTTTCTTGTTTCAAAGTTAGATCAATTCCTGTTGGATTATTTGAACCAAACTTATGTAAAGCAACAATATGTAAAAATACAACACCTACAATTATAAAAGGTATTAAAAAATGTAGCGAATAAAATCTGTTTAAAGTTGGGTTATCAATAGAAAAGCCTCCCCACAGCCATGTAACAATATTATCCCCGATTAATGGGATGGCAGAGAACAAATTGGTTATTACTGTTGCACCCCAAAAACTCATTTGACCCCAAGGTAATGTATAGCCTAAGAAAGCTGTAATAATCATCAGAAAAAAAATTATAATTCCTAGCCACCATAGAACTTCCCTAGGAGATTTATATGATCCATAATATAATCCTCTGGATATGTGAATATAAACTATTAAAAAAAACATGGATGAGCCAACACTGTGAATATATCTTAATAACCAACCATAATTAACATCTCTCATAATATGTTCTACGCTATCGAATGCTAAATCTACGTGTGCAACATAATGCATTGACAGTAATAAACCAGAAACAATCATAATTACTAAAGTAATTCCGGCTAATGATCCAAAATTCCACCAATAATTTAAATTTCTAGGTGTTGGATGATCAACTAGAGCTTCTCTTAATACACTAAAAATTGGAAGTCTATAATCTAGCCATGCTAATGTTTTATTTTTAAATTTTTTTGTCATCTAACCTATCTTTATTTTATTTTTATCAACAAATTTATATTTTGGAACCTTTAAATTTTTTGGCGCTGGCCCTTTTCTAACTCTACCTGATGAATCATAATGGGAACCATGGCAAGGACAAAACCATCCATTAAAATCGCCTTTTGTATCAGATTTTTTTTGTCCTAATGGAATACATCCTAAATGAGTACAGATCCCTACTACTATTAACCACTCGGGTTTTACAACTCTGTTTTCATCTTTTTGTGGATCTCTAAGTTCACTTAAATTTACTTTTCTTGCTTCGTTAATTTCTTGTTTTGTTCTGTGTTTAATAAAAACAGGTTTTCCTCTCCATTTAACAGTTTTTGAAGAACCTTCTTCAATGTTTGATAAATCAAACTCTTTTATACCTAAAGCTAGAACATCAGCAGATGGATTCATTGAATCAATAAATGGCCATATAGCAAAAGCTGATCCTATAGCAGCCATAGAAGTTGTTGTTAATCTTAAAAAACTTCTTCTATCTTTTTTTAATTTGAATATTTTATTTTTATTAATCAATTAATTTTAATATAGAATGATTCAATATTAAATAATAAGTAATAATAATGTAAATATTTCTTTTTTTTAATTAATCAATTCTAAGTTTAGAAATTTATTAAAATAATGCTTACTAATCAAAATAAACAGCAAGTAGAAGACTGGTTTAAAATACTTAAAGATCAAATTTGCAAATCCTTTGAAGAAATTGAAGATCAATTTCAACATAAATTAATTAAGGAAAGACCAGGAAGATTTAGAAAAAAAAAATGGAAAAGATTAAAAAATAACAAAGGAGGCGGGGGAGAAATTTCTATCATGAAAGGAAGAATTTTTGAAAAAGTTGGAGTGAATATATCAACAGTTTACGGAAGTTTTTCAAAAGAATTTAGAAAACAAGTGCCTGGATGTGAGAAGAGTCCAAAATTCTGGGCAAGTGGTATTTCTCTTGTTGCACATTTACATTCTCCTTTTATAACAGCTGCTCATTTCAATACTAGGCACATTATAACTTCAAAATCCTGGTTTGGCGGTGGTACAGATATAACACCAACAATGCCAGATAAAAAAAATATTAATTTTTTCCATAATTCATTAAAAAAAACTTGTTCTATGCATGATAAAAAATACTACTCGAAATTTAAAAAATGGTGTGATGAATATTTTTATTTAAAACATAGAAAAGAAACTAGAGGTGCTGGTGGAATTTTTTTTGATTATATTAATACAAATAACTGGGAGAAAGACTTTGAGTTTACAAAAAATATCGGGAAATGTTTTTTAGAAACCTATCCGAGGATTATTAAAAATAATATAAAAAAATCATGGACAAAGAATGATAGAGAAAAATTATTAATTAAAAGAGGGAGGTATGCTGAATTTAATTTATTATATGATAGAGGAACGCAATTTGGATTAAAAACAGGCGGTAATGTGGAAGCAATACTAATGTCCATGCCACCAAAAGCAAAATGGCTTTAACTAAATTCCTTTAATTTTTCTAAACATTTTTTTCTAGATGGTTTAAAATTATTTGTAACCCACCAACTCTCAATTGATCTCAATATCTTTCCAACATTTGGGCCTGACTTAATGCCTAAATTAATTATATCTTTGCCAAAAATAGGTAGCTTTGGAACTTTTAAATTTTTAATTGAGGATATAATCCTCAAATATGTTTTTACTTTAGAATTAATAGGAAATTTAGCAAAATTATATATTAATAGACTCACACAAATCTCATGACCGTGATAATAAATATATTTAATTTTATTTTTCTCAAAATCTTTAAGATTAAAATCTTTATGTAGTTGAATAATTTTTTTTATTTTAATATTTTCAGTTTTAGATAATTTTAAATTCTTTGATACCCTTGATACATTTTTCTTATTTAAAAGAATTGCAAGTCTAGTACTAAAATCTATTAAATAATTAATTTTATTAAGTTTATTTAATGATTTTATTTTTTCTACATTATTATTATTAAATATTATGTATTTTAAAACTCCTGAATTCTCCATCAATTTTATGACTTTATATAAGTTATCAGATAATAAAATCTGTTTAAACTCAGAATAAACTCTTTCACTTGATAATTTTTTTAAATTTGAAGATAAATTGTTAAAAATATTTATTTGAGAATTATCAATATTTTTTTTTCCATAATAAGCATAAAATCTAAAATATCTTAATATCCTTAAAAAATCTTCTTTAATTCTTTTTTTAGGATCTCCAATAAATTTAATTCTTCCTTCTTTTAAATCCTTAACGCCAACATGATAGTCATATAAATTCCCATTAAAGTCACATGACATTGCATTTATAGTAAAATCTCTTCTATTTGAATCAGTGATCCAATCTTTGGTAAATTTTACTTTGGCATGCCTTCCATCAGTTTTAATATCTTTTCTTAGAGTTGTAATCTCAAACTTTTCTTTATTTAAGATTGCAATAACTGTTCCGTGACTAAAGCCACTTTTTATTATTTTTATTTTTTTCTTCTTTAATATTTTGATTATTTCATTTGGTTTTAGTGTTGTAGCTAGATCTACATCATAGTTTTCTTTCTTTTTTATAATTAAGTCTCTTATACAGCCACCAACAAATCTTGTTTCTTCGTTATCTTTTTTAAAAATTTTAAATAAAAGTTTAATATTTTTATTTGACTTCCATTTTTTAATATTCAGTGAGCTCATATTTTTTTTATTTTAATGTAAATTCATGTCCTTTGCTTTTTATTTTTAATTTTTTTTTTGAATTTTTATTTATAAATTTATTAATCAGTTGGTAATAAACGGATCTTAGTATCTTAGCATTTATATTTTTTCTAATAACAATATAAGGAACAAAATTTTGTTTATATTTTTTATAAAATAAAGGGTTTTTTTTACTTAAAATAATTTCTTCACCTATATTTGTTTTAAATATAATTTCTTGATTTTTATTTAAACCTTTTATATCAAAAGTGGTTATTACAAAAGGCGAGTCTTCAACTTCAATCTTGCCCTTTTCTGCCGGAGTTTCTAAATAAAAATTTCCTTTTTCATCTGCCACTAAAACTGCTGAGAATAATTTTATTAAAGCTTCTTTTTTAATTAAATTATTTTGGTATAACCATTCTCCATTAGATTTGATTTTTATAGGAAATTTTTTTATTATATTTTTTTTTTGCTTCAATGCATTTACAATAAATTAAATTATAATTATAAAATAAAATAAATTTTATGATAAACCCATTTTTAAGAAATTTAGACTCTATTGGTGAATATTTATCATATCCTTTAATAAGGTTTATAACTGGAATATTATTGATACCTCATGGATATGGTAAATTATATAAAGGATTTAACGGAAATCTTGATGTCTTTATTAATTTTTTAGATAAAGAATATTCTAATCCTTACTTTACTGGTGTTTTTTTAGCTTATTTAATTGCATTAACTGAGTTTCTTGGTGGAATTTGTATAGCATTAGGATTTTTTACCAGAATTGCTGCACTATCTGTAACTATATTTATGGCATTTGCTATTTTATATCATTTACCACATGGTTTTTTCTGGAGTAAAGAAGGATATGAATATCCTTTAATGTGGGGAGTTATTACTTTTGCAATATTTCTTAAAGGTTCTGG
>Ga0208391_1001047_pt1 | contig 13832 bp, 14 predicted proteins | sample Knorr_S23_td_Bot_FD_185612 | JGI IMG/M metagenome (GOLD analysis project Ga0208391, IMG submission 185612) | Marine microbial communities from Southern Atlantic Ocean transect - Knorr_S23_td_Bottom_ad_3770_LV_A (SPAdes) (version 2) | ecosystem: Environmental > Aquatic > Marine > Oceanic | place... | reverse complement strand
TCCTCCTCATCCTGCTGCTGCAGAGGTTCATTCGAGAAATCTTGCGCTTGTGGGAGCAACAGAATGTCAACGAGGTCGCCCCTCGGATTCTGCTGCCTACCTCGACCTGCCCGGTCTGCGATGGCCGCCTCGAGAGTCATCTGATGACGAGACATCTGATCGTGACTCACGATATGGAAGTCGAGAAGGCCGCGGAGTTAGTCGAAGTCATGCGTAGTGAGAAGGCTCAATCCGAGGAATGAGGGTGTTCGCGATTCAGATGAGACGATTCCATTTAGCGAATCGATGAGTGATGCTGTGGCCCCTTACTTGCCGAAGATATCGACCAATGATGCTGATCACGGGCTCGCCCAGCGAGCCGCGATGTTGACAAATCCAACACACCACTCAGGTTAATAAGGTCAAAAATTCAGCCAGATTCGATGAAAACCAGTTATTCAGCATTGTTTCTGGTCGCCACGCTGCTCCTCTCGGGAGCCGCGTCGGCTTCCATAGCCAACGATGAGACCACGACCACGCGGGATGTCAGCCGCGAAGACATCGCCCGAGTCTGCTGGAATGCAATGCACTCAGACGATGCACCCGACCGACTCAAGGCTCGCTGCCGTGCTTGGTTCGCCGATCAGATCGACCGTGATGATGATGGTGTTGACCGTGCCGATATCGCCCGAACCTGCTGGAGGATTCACAATGCCGACCAAGCTCCTGCTGCTCTCGAGGAACGCTGCCGTCAATGGCTGCGAAACCAGATCGATCGTGACGACGATGGCGTTGACCGCGCTGACATCATGCGCACCTGCGCGAGGATCCACGATTCCGACCAGGCTTCGGATGCGATGAAGGAGCGCTGCCGCCAATGGCTGCACAATCAGATCGATGTCGATGGCGATGGTGTCGATCGAAGCGACATCATTCGGCTCTGCCGTTGGGCATTCAACTCTGACGATGCTCCGGCTGGGCTGCAACACCGCTGCGCGACATTCGCCCACAACCATGGCTACAACGCTGGCACCCCCGCCTGAGTTGACTCGTCGTACTTGCCTGATTCCGGAGAATTTTGTGTGATGGCGCCGGAATCCGCCGTATTCTGCTTGAAAACAATGTAAAATCTCCTTACCAAGCCGTATATATCCTCAACAACGATGCCGTTTGAATATGGCTCAGAACCAAACCCTGACAATCGCCGCGCTGATCTTCTTGGTCGGCGTAGCTGGCCTCGTCAGCGGTGAAGCCGCCGCTGACGATGAAACGACGAACGCCCTGGACGGATTGGATTCGTCCGATTCTGGAGAATCGAGTGATCCTGCTCGTTACAATTGCCTGACCAAGGAAATGTGGTCCGTCGAGAAGCAAGCATGGTGTGATGAATTTTTTGGATCTGTCCAAGAGCCTGAAATCATCATCTGCATAATGAAACCCGAAATCGAGAAGAAAACCACCCTCGAAAAGGTCGGTGGCTTCCTCTCCGACTTGATCGAAGCTATCGGTGAAGGCGTCCAAGATATATTCGATTTCGATTCGTACAACATCTACCGCTCTACCAACCAGACCAACAGCATTGGTGATGGAGACGAAGATGGAGCTGGTGGAGCTCAGGTATTGGATTACGATTCGTACAATATCTACCGCAGTACCAACCAGACCAACTGAGATCAATGGTGAGTTATCGAATAAAACGCGAATCTTCGACTGAATGATCAGATGTTTGTTAATGCATTTCTCAAATCGGCGACGATATCATCCGCATCTTCGATTCCAATCGAGAGCCGCACCAATCCGGGAGTGATTCCCGACGCGGTTCGGCCCTCGTCAGAAAGCATTCGATGCGTCATGCTCGCAGGGTGTTGAACCAGCGTGTCTACATTGCCGAGGCTGACCGCGAGCGAGCATAGGCTGAGCCCGCTCATGAATCGACCAGCGGCTGCATAACTGCCCAAGTCGATCGATATCATCGCACCGAAATCACTCATTTGTCGAGCCGCCACATCGTGCTTGGGATGGCTCGGAAGCCCCGGCCAGTATGTTTGGTCAACCTTGGCGTGGCCGTCGAGGAATTCGGCGACCACTCTGGCGTTGATACAGTGTTGGCGCATCCGCAGTGGCAGGGTTTTGAGGCCGATATTGGTGAGCCAGCAATCGAATGCACTCGGTACTGCGCCGCCCATGAAGCGCAACTTCTTCCCGGGCCCGTTCTCCATGTATTCTGCATCAGCGCTGACCACTGCACCACCGATTACTGTTCCATGCCCGTTGATGAATTTCGTCGTGCTGTGAACGACGACATCGGCGCCGAGTGCCAGGGGTTGTTGTAGAATAGGCGAGGCGAAGGTGTTGTCGACAACCAGTTTTGCACCGTGGGCGTGGGCTATGTGCGCAGTCTCTTCGATGTCAATAATCGTCATCGACGGATTTGCCGGGCTTTCGAGATAGACGATTTTTGTGTTTGGATATTTTGCGAGTTCGGCCTCCAGCGCTTCTGCCTCGAGTCCTCGAATTCGACTAATTGTGATATTGTAATTCGGCAGTTGTTCAGTGAATAGATGATCGCACGAACCATACAGTACCTGTTGCGTTATGATGTGGTCTCCAGCGCTCACGATACCGAGTATGGCTGCGCTAATCGCTCCCATGCCTGAGCTGAAAATCATCGCGCTGACAGCATCTGCATTTTCCATGCCATAGGCTTCCAATGCCGCGATTTTTTGTGCTAGAACTTCGCGAGTCGGGTTATCTCCTCGCGAATATGTATAGGCTTCCCTCTCGCCCCGTCTCCAACTCTCGATGGCTTCGAAGTCCTCATGAACAAAGGTCGATGTCTGGTAAATCGGATTGATGTGAGAGCCCAATGGGTCGTGGACTTCGCCTGCGTGAATTGCGGTTGTGGCTAATTTGTACTCAACTGTTTTCTCTTCCTCAGACATCTCAGAACCCCGCCAACCCGAGGCAGCGTCGTCATATTATCTTGCGTCAGTGAAATTGCGAAAATGGCTGTGGCAGATCCTTCCTTCTCGAATCACTCAGATTCATGCTCAATTGAATCATCGAGTGTGATTTGGTCTATCTCATCGAGCATCGCATCTGCCTGCAGTCCCAGGCACTTCTTGACCAGCATCATTATTCGGTCTTAATCCAGATATCTGAGGCAATAAGACGACGAATCAGTTGATTCCGCCCTTCTCGTAGCGCCGCGTCCACTTGAGGCGGCGCGGATTGCGCTTCAACTTCAGCATGTTCTTGCGCGACTTGCTGTCCTTGAACCAGAGAACAGTGCCATCTCGCCTCACGAACATCATGCCGGTACCCGGCTCGATCTCCTCGTGGGTGAAATTGCATACTCGGCGCTCGGGCATGATTCTTCACCTCAGCGAGCGTTGAGTCGACGCGCCTCTCGGCCCGTGTCCTTGAGCATCAGAATATCGCCGATCCGGACAGGTCCGACGACGTTGCGAGTGATGATGCGACCGATGTCGCGTGGGTTCGACGCGTCGTTGACGCGGACCTTGACTTGAGTCGCCTCACCGGTCATGCCGGTGCGGCCGACGATCTCGACGACCTCTGCGGGCCATGCTTCGGCTTCTGCCATTTCGATGTCCTCCTAACTCCTAGATTCATCCATTCAAGCGATCAGGGTCTCGTAGTGGCCCTTGACGCCGTTGAAGTGGTCCGCGGCATCCTTGGTGAATTCCATCACGGCGATGGCGGCGGTGCGGGTCCCAGTGGGCATTCCAGCAGCTTCAGCGAGGTAGGCTTGGTCTTCGACGTAGATGAAAGGGATCGACTTCTCCTTGCAGATCATCGGGATGTGGGCCAGAAGTTCGCTTGGATTGACCTTCTCAGCCATCACGACCATCTGAGCAGTACCGCGCTCAGCAGCCTTGGTGACCTCGTTGGCGCCCTTCTTCAGCGTCCCTCGTCCGTCTTTACCGATGGCCTTGACCATCTCGTAAACCTGCTCTTGCACGTCTTGTGGGGTTTCGTATGCGATGTGTACACTCATTGGATTCACTCCTCATGTGGGGTAGTCCGGCGCACGGCGTGGCCGATATAAACGCAGCGTCTGGGTCGCTGATGCTGACCGCTTGACCCAGACGCTGCGAGAATACGATTTCTGATATTTCTTGGGAACCGGAAATGGTTTGAGACAAGCCCTGAGTGAAGCGTTCTTGGTGATTCCTCGAACAGATTTGAGATGATCATAAACAGCCCCTGAGAATGGCATTGCTAGGGCTGACCACGCTATTATTCAGCGATAGGAAATTTGCCCACCAACTCCTCCGACCTCATCTGAGAAAGATGACTCCAGAGGTCGGATGGGTTGGTGGGCATGACAGGATTTGAACCTGTGACCTCCCGGTTATCAGCCGGGTGCTCCAGCCAAACTAAGCTACACGCCCTTGAGCAGAGCCGGCGAGAGGCATACCCATTTTGAAGGTGTGCATCGTGATTTCAACACCTATCTCAGCGAGAGAAGAAGTCATGAAGGGACAGCCGGTGGCCGAAGCCAACCATGCCCGTTGTGAGCGGTACCTCAGGTCGGGCCGTAGCAGAAGCCCTGTCGCCACATCTCGGGCTCGATTTCGTGCAATTGCAGAGTCGCAGATTCCCGGACGGCGAGGGCTACGTGCGCGTTCCGTCCGAAGCCTTCGATGCGATTCGCGCCGAGCCGGTTGTGCTGGTCTCGAATACATATCCGGACGCAGGTGTCCTCGAAACCATCCTCTTGCTCGAGGCGATCAGGGATGTTCGCCGAGGTGACCTCTCGAATCACAAGGGCGAAGAGCCCCAAAGCCTGCCCGATGTTGGTCCAGGCATTTTCCTCGCCATCCCCTACTTCGGATATTCTCGCCAAGACAAGCGCTTCTCGCCTGGCGAGGCGATCTCCGCGCGGGTGATAGGAGAGATGCTCGCGCGTTGCTGTGATGGCATCGCCATCCTCGACCTGCACGCACCCGCGATCCTCGAGAATCTCGCAGTCCCGGTCGAGTTCGTCAGCGCCATGCCCGAGATCGCCGAACATCTGGCCGAAACGGTCGCGCCCGATTTCATCCTCAGTCCCGACAAGGGCGCGATTGCGCGTGCCACCGAGGTAGCGAAGCTGATGGGCTGCGAATTCAGCTATCTCGAGAAAACCAGAATCGACGCACACACCATCGAGCACCAACCGAAGGACCTCGATGTCAACGGCAAAGTCGTCGCCATCGTCGACGACATGATCAGCACAGGTGGAACCATCTGTCGCGCCAGCGACGCACTGCTCCGCCAGGGCGCAACAGAAGTCCACGCCGCCTGCACTCACGGACTCTTCACAGCAGGCGCGATCAGCCGCCTTGCATCGCACGTAAACGGCGTTCACAGCAGCGATTCGCTGCCGAATCCAAGAGCGGTCGTCAGTTCAGCACCCGCTCTCGCGCGCGGGCTGCAGAATCTGCTCAATCACTGAATATTAGGATCATCGCAGTCATCGTTGAGGGCCAGGTAACTCGGTAGAGTGAGCAACCTCTTCATCGTGCATCGTAGGATCAATTCATCCAAAAACGCTGTAGTGCGAGCTAATTGTTTGACCGGAACGATCAGTGTCTCGGGCAATTCGTACTTCCGCCGCAGAACCGAACGCGTCTGAACGATGACCCCGCGATAGGTCCGCTTGACCTTGACGAATCCCAGCACTTGGCCTAGGTCGATGCCATTGTTGTCCATGACGGCTCGGTCGAGCAACTCGTCAGGCGCCCAGAGCTGTTCGTCGATGCGAATCGTGTTGCGCCACCTGCGCTGCAACTCGCGCATCGATTTCGACAGTTTCACGCCGCCATTCGGCAGGATGCTGTGCACCAATTCCTTCGAAAGAGGCGCGCATTCAGCAGCCTTTCGCATGTACTCATCAGCCACATCATCAACGACTTCGAGACGCATCGATCGGACGAATTCATCGCGCGGATGGCTGCGTTCACCAGTGATGATTCCAACCAAAGTCTCGCCAACGTAGACCTCTCTCTGCAGTAGTTCCTGTATCCGATATTCTTCGCTCATGTGTCTCCCTCGCGTTTTGGGTCAGTGCTTCCCCCGTGCTGTTCCCTGCGGCCCCCTTCGATGGATTGGCACTTAATCTATCGCTTAATGAAGACTGATAATCCAATTGAAATATTAGTCTAAGAACAAAAAAACCAATTAGAAAACTAAAGTGAGTTTGATTTTTGATATGGTTATCAGAAAAGCCGATCTGACAGTGCGGCTGCGAAATCCTCCTTCCGGAAACTGGGAATCAGATGACGGAGAACGTTGATGAGCGCACACTCCCACCCCTGCTCGTGCCCGACTTCGCTGGACTCTTGGAGGACATTCGCTCGAACTCAGGGACGCCCCGTACCATCGGCTTGTCAGATTCGGTGATTGCCGATTTCTGCCGGCGGGATTCGAGTCTTGGACGAGCGATCGAGGAAGCCCATTCTGTTCATGTTTCTTTGCGCGACGAGGTCGGCGCTGCCACCTTGCTGCTCGATGAGGCTGACCTCGTCGAGAAGTTGCAAGCGGATTACATCAATTTCTACAAACCTGAGACCGTCAATCCCTACGTTGCCTTAGCGGCGAGAGGCCCATGGATCGTCACCTGCCACGGTCGAGTTCTACACGATAATGGCGGCTACGGCATGCTCGGCGCCGGTCACGGGCCCGATGCGATCATCGAAGCGATGAGTCAGAATTGGGTGATGGCCAATGTGATGACGCCTTCCTTCAGTCAGAAGCGGTTCACCGATGCGCTGCGCAGAGAGGTGGGACACACGCGAGGCGGGTGTCCGTTCTCACACTTCGTCTGTTTGAACAGCGGCTCCGAAGCGGTGACCATCGGCATGAGGATCGCTGATGTCAATGCCCACCAGATGACAAAAGAAGGAGGCCGACACGAAGGCAAACCGATCAAGCTGCTGTCGCTGAAACAATCCTTCCATGGACGGACCCAAAGGCCGGCGTCGATTTCTGATTCCTGCAAAGGTCCGTACAACGCCAACCTCGCATCCTTCCGCAATCGAGACCACATCCTCACCGTCGAACAGAACAATATCGCTGCACTGCAAGCCATCTTCGCTCGTGCGGACGACGAGGGCTTTTTCATCGAATTGATGGCGATGGAGCCTATTCAGGGCGAGGGAAGTCCAGGCTCCTGCATCACTCGTGAGTTCTACGACGAGGCTCGCAGACTGACAAAGGAGCACGGCAGCCTGCTGCTCGTCGACTCGATCCAAGCAGGATTGCGTGGACAAGGCTGCCTTTCCGTCGTCGATTACCGAGGCTTCCAGGACGCCGAGGAACCTGACCTCGAAACCTGGTCTAAAGCACTCAACGCTGGTCAGTTCCCGCTTTCGGTGATTGGGCTGTCGGAGCGTGCTGCCGACCTCTACATCGTCGGAGTCTACGGCAATACCATGACGACGAACCCAAGAGCGCTCGAGACCGCAATCGCCGTGCTCCACCGCGTCACACCTGAGATGCGAGCCAACATCGTGACGATGGGTGATGAATTCCTCGCCGGACTGAAGGCTTTGCAAGCCGATTATCCAGATTGCATTCCGCTGGTCCAAGGAACGGGACTTCTGCTGTGCGTCGAACTCGACGAAGACCGCCTCCCAGTCGTCGGCTTCGGCAAGGTCGAGGAATGGTGCCGCGAGCAAGGACTCGGCGTCATCCACGGCGGCAAGAACGCGCTGCGATTCACCCCGCACTTCGATGTCAGCTCCGCCGAAATAGACCTGATACTCACGGTCGTGCGCAATTGCCTTGACCATTTCATCGCCCTTGAAGAACAAGCGGCAATCGAAGCCACTGTCTGAGTCAGAACCAATTGGGCGACCCTGCTCGCAGAATCGAATGACAACCGCCGACAGTGCCAGCGACAGCACCATCGTAAGTGCCGAAGGTAGCAATGCCGAAAACACCGGCAAAGCAGTCCACCTCTTGGGCGAGATAGACAGCGTCTACCACGCCATCGCCGACCGTCTGATCCGAGCCGGAGCCAGTCTCACCGACTCGCGCAACGCAGCAGAGATTACAGTCGCGATTGGGACGGCCGCCGCCAATTCCGCTGACCCGGCCGCAGACATCGCAGTCATACCACCCGATTCGCAGCCACCCGATTCGAAGATCATCGTCAGAGTCCATGATCTGCTGGTTCCCGAGGGTCTCACAGGTTGGGGAAGCGAGGTCATCCACGAGTGGGTTGAGTGGGTCAAAGAAGGCGCCGAGGGACTCGCACCAGCCGACCTCGAAGCGCGCCACTGGGTCCACATCAGAGACGCTTCAGACGCGATTTCACTCATCATTCTCGCCGACGCCGACGCCATCAGCCAAGGGGTCATCGATCTGGCCGGTCGCCGCGCCTGGTCAGCTGAGGCCGTGCTCGACGAGATGGGCTTGCTCTGGGGTCGTTACACCGATGCGCTGAACCTCAGCCACAGCATCGAGTCGCTTTCTTCGATTCCTAGTCCGGCCGCTGCTCAAATCAAGCGAAGAGTCACGCGACCGAACCTCACGCCCCTGCACGATGCGCTGAAGTCTGCTGGGCGCGATGAGGGATGGCATCCACTGACAGCAATGAGATTAGGAATAATGGAACTCTTCGCCCATGCTCAGTTGAAAGAAGATGCTTGAGCATGAGCTCAGAGTTGATCTCTACTTCTGAGCAATCCTCGCGCTGTGCGCGAGATATTCACTGATTCTTGTCGGCTTGGACCTGCTTGCGCACGTCCTGAGCTGCGGCCTTGATGCTCTGCATCGTCTTGCGGACACGTGTTCCAGCAGCGTTCACACCCTTGTCATGCTTCCCAGCATCCTTCATGGTTTCAGTCAGATTATCTATCATCTCTTGCAACATAGCCTCAATGGACATGGCACCCGGCTGCAAACCGACGACATATAATCACTATCCCGGCATCAGATTGCAACGTTTTCCCCTAAACACTGAGTGATAAGCGCCGGAAACGCCTCGCACTGGAATCGGGTAGGGACCATCCGAACCGAATTTGGGCCAAAACCCGGAATTGAGATCGGTCGGGAATAGCGCTGCTTGCTGACTAGCTACTTTCAAGGGCGAGGAGGTCAGGATATCCGCACAATATCTGAGAGAGGCCACTTCGAGTCATGGCTCAACCAGCACAAACACAAGATGTAACTGTTGAGAACAGTCACTTCGTTCATCGCGGCGCTGACGGTAATTTTCGTCTTCGGCCGCGTCTTCGGCTACTTATGGGACGCACTCGGTTCATCCGCCGAAGAGATCAGCGCCGAGGATTGGCAGCAATACGCTTGCGTCTCCCTCGACTGTGACATGGGGCGCATCGGGTCGAATCTTGCCCCATGAAATCGCTTCCTTCAGCCGAGCGCCCGAGAGCGAGCCATCGTGCTCGGGCGCAGTCGTGATTCCAACCGCAGAATCGAGTCCATCACGATACTGGTTCCACCAGATCACGTGATGCTTCGAAATTCCACCGCCGACCATCAGCGCATGAGATTCCTCGGCGGTCCAAGTCAAGTCGGAGAGAATCTGCTCATCGGCCAAGAAATCGACCATGAAATTGGGATTCTTCTGACGGTGCATGAATAATTGAGCGCCGATCGAGCCATCGGAGAGACCTGGAATGACCATTGGAATTCGGTGTTTGGCCACCCAGTGAAGCAGCGAGGTCTCGTCCTCGATCCGATCGCCCATGGCCCAGCAGAGTTCCACCGAGCCAAATCCAAGCCAGGGGTTGTCGGGCTGTGCAGCAGCCCGTTCTTCTTCGATTTCAGACAGCCAAGGCATTACCACATTCTCGAGAATCTCACCGTAGCATTCGTTGGGTACGATGACGTTGCCCAGACGGTTCAGTCCCTCTTCGCCAAGGGCGATGTCGTCGAGGTTGAAGTCGCCGTGGAAGTAGTCCTGGTAGGTCCGAGCGATGTCGTGGTCGAGCGTTCCGCAGGTGGTGATGATGACGTTGAAAGCACGGCGCTTGATCGCCTCAAGGAAGAATCCACGAGTTCCCGTCGCACACAGACAGGCCGGAAATGACAACCAATTCAAAACGCCTTCTTCGCCCGACTTCGCCACACTTTCGCGTAGAATATCGCGCGCGTGGGCGAGCTTCGTCGCGGTGAATCCGCCGGCCGTCGACATCTGGTCGATGAGCGAAGCCACGTCGCTGACGGCGGAGAAATCGTAGTCTTTGACCGGCGCGGTGAAGTCATCGCGCGAATATGTCGGCACAAGCCGGTCGGCTCGCTCTTTCGTATTCAACTTTCAACAATCACTGCATTCTCTTCCCAGACGATGAAGTAGTGCCAATCAGACCATTCGAGAACATATCTGTCTAAGTCTATATCGTTGAGTTCAGAGAAGTAGATAGAAGCATTGTAAGAAAAGTGATGTTGACAATTCAATCCTTCACCACGAAATGCAGAATAATTACTGAATTCATCTTGCCACTCGCCATTATTGCAAGAAATCGAATGAGTAGAAGTCCTATAACGAACATCCAATTCGATATCAGCATCAATTCCAGTGCAATTGATTGAGCAGACAGCGCGTAGATTAGTGTAAACATCCACCGAGATGAAAGAGATTGCAGTTTCCTCTTCTTGAGTAATTTCGATATCAAAAACACTGTATATTTCGACCCAAATAACGTCTATAGAAATGACTTGATTCATCAATATCAAATCCATCCCCTCATCCCTCAGGCCGTATAATCTCTGGAAAAGTGCTTCGATTGTACCGACCAGAACACCACAGGAACCGTCGAGGAAATTCTCCTGCGCGGCAGCCGCATTCTCGGTGTTGATAGTGGTCATTGTCATCCCATATTGGCTGTAAAAATTCAGTATCGAGGATTCTGTCATTGAACCGATTGCAACACAGATATTGGCTCCATCTAAATCCAAAGGAGAGGTTGCACCTTCAAATTGGGCGAGATTCACGAGGAATCCTAGTTCAGTATAATTCTCTATATTCGTCACAGATTCGGAAGGTGAAATCACCCCATTCAAACTGTGTAGAGTCGGAACTGAGTTGGTACCATTGACGAAATATGTATTCGTTGTCGAATTATTGTAATAGTTGTAATTTGCAATTTCTATTGATGAATTGTTGAGAAAATCCATAATCATCTCAATGTCGAGTTCATCGGTGCCTCCAGCATCTGGATCTCCTCCGGTACATCCGGCGAAGGCGCTCGTTGTCAGTATCAAAACCAGGGCTAGGGCTCGTGTGCTCATGGTAGCCAAAACGAATTCCCCGATTTGAACCTTGAGCCGAATTTTAATTTTCTTGCAGAATCAGCAGATACAATCTCACAGCAGCACCGCTAACTCGAGGCAACCCGATTCAGCCGAGTGGTTGAAGGCAGCCAAAGCAACCCCTCGAACATGACAGGTGAGCAACCCAGCAACCGCCTGTCAGAATGCACCTCACCCTATCTGCTGCAACACGCCTCCAACCCTGTGGCATGGCAGCCCTGGGACGAGGCGGCGATCGAGAGCGCGAGGCAACTCGACCGACCATTGTTGGTGTCGATCGGTTACGCCGCTTGTCACTGGTGTCACGTGATGGAGCACGAGTCCTTCGATGATGCTCAGGTAGCTGCTCTGATGAACGAGAAACTGGTCTGCATCAAGGTCGACAGGGAGGAGAGACCCGATGTCGATGCACTGTACATGGCTGCATGTCAAGCGATGACCGGTGCTGGTGGTTGGCCGCTCAACGCATTCCTCGACCCGCACACGCTTCGTCCCTTCTTCGCCGGCACCTACTTCCCTCCTGAACCTCGCTTCGGACGTCCTTCATGGCAACAACTCATCGAGATGCTTTGCGAGGCTTGGGACGGTAAACGTCAGGATATCCTCGACAATGCCGAGCGAGTGATTCAGCATCTGCGGTCGCAGGATGGGCAGGTTGAGTCTGAAGATGATCCGCGGGCGATAGTCGCCGCTTCGCTGATGGCTTCCGGACTACACTCGCTGAAACTTCACGATTCGGTTGACGGTGGCTTCGGTGGGGCGCCCAAATTCCCACATCCGATGGAATTGGAGGGGCTGATTCGGAATGGTTCGACAGATGCTATGGTGGCTGTCGAACACAGTCTGAATTGCATGGCTTCGCGTGGATTGTTCGACCATCTGGGGGGTGGTTGGCACAGGTACTGCGTCGATGCTGCTTGGGCTGTTCCGCACTTCGAGAAGATGCTGTATGACAACGCATTGTTGCTTTCTGTGCATGGGCTTGCACTGCGGATGGGTGTCGGTGAGGCTGACATGCATGAGCGCGTGATCGACCTCACTCTAGGCTGGTTGCAGCGCGAGATGCTTGACCCTGATGGCGGCTGTTGGTCGACCCTCGATGCCGATTCTGAGGATTCTTCGGGTCGCAAGGAGGAGGGTGAATTCTATCTCTGGACTCCCGCCGAGGTCGAGGCGGTTCTGGGTCCCGAACTCGCATCATCGGCATGTCAATACTGGAGCGTGACCGATGAGGGCAACTTCGAGGGAAGTGGGCGCAGTGTCTTGGCGCTTGGCGAGGTTTCGGGTGAGATGGATGAGGAATCTCTCCGCTCGAAATTGCTTGCGGCGAGGGCGGAGAGGCCGAGGCCGGGAACCGATGACAAGGTTCTGACGTCGTGGAATGGCATGCTTCTGGTCGCCTGTTCAGAACTCTTGGGCGAGTCTGCCGAGTCTGTCGGTCAACACCTCGCGATGGGCCTGCTGCAGCGCTCGAGCGCTGAGGATGGTTCTGTTCTGAGGACTTGGCGTGGCGAGGTCAACGGAGGAGCTGGATTCCTCGACGACCATGCTTGGGCCGCTCTGGGATTGTTGCAATGGGGAGTACGTCACGACTTGGCCGAGCCTGTCGAGCGGGCTCTGGCGATCACGGCTCGAATGCTCGATTCCTTCGCTGACGTCGAGGGTGGATTCTGGCTGACCACTGCCGAGCATGGCGAATTGCCGATTCGACAACGCTCGGAATCGGATTCTGCGATTCCGGGCGCAACTGCGGTCACTGTAAAACTGCTCGCGAGCCTCGAGGCGATTCTGCCTGAACATGCCGATGCGGCGCTCTGGCGGAGTTCCGCAGAGGCAGCCATCAAACGTCTGAGTTCCTCGCTCAAACATCGAGGTCCGGCCTACTGGAGTCTGTTGAACGCCGCTCAGGACTTGCATAATCCGTGGGCGATCTGGCATATCCATCACGATGGGAATGAACCCCCGGAGGCCGAGGCTCTGCGGGCTTCTGCCCCGCCGCGCTCCTTGGTCATCTCGAGCAAAGTTGTCGAGGCAGGCCGCGACCGCGGCGATGCACCTTGGCGAGCGTGGTTGTGTGAGGGGCTTTCCTGCCAACCACCGATCGATGATGCAGCCGAACTCAGATGGTGAGTGCCGGCTGTCAATCGAAGTCGAACAACGTCTCATTCGGCGGTTTGCAATTGGTAGATGCGATCGCGCAGAGCGGCTGCGCGCTCGAAATCAAGTCGCGCGGCTGCGATTCTCATCTCCTGTTCCAATCTCTTGATCAATTTGGATCGGTCATCATCGGATTCGATTGGCTCGCCGCCGATACCATCGACTGCATCACCGGCGGCGATGACCCACTCGGGCTGGCTGATATTGTCCAGAACCGAGTCTGTCGAATTCCACGCCCCTGCGCCCGCACCCAGTCCGAATTTCTTGACGATACCATCCAGCCCCTTGCTTCCGGGCTTTTTCGCCACCAGTCGGCGCCCGCCGCCCCTGCCTTTGCCAGCAACACCGGCAAGCAGGTCGTCAGTCTCCGAATCCATCACTGGCAGAGCCTTGCGAATCGTCGTCGGAGTGAT
>Ga0208391_1001044_pt1 | contig 13856 bp, 13 predicted proteins | sample Knorr_S23_td_Bot_FD_185612 | JGI IMG/M metagenome (GOLD analysis project Ga0208391, IMG submission 185612) | Marine microbial communities from Southern Atlantic Ocean transect - Knorr_S23_td_Bottom_ad_3770_LV_A (SPAdes) (version 2) | ecosystem: Environmental > Aquatic > Marine > Oceanic | place... | reverse complement strand
TCCATATGGGGAAAAATTGCATAATTTTGAAAAACCATATTGGTAGGTCTCTTATTAGGTGGTAAGTATGTTATTTCATCCCCTTCTATAAAAATTTTACCTTGGTCAGGATTTTCAAGACCAGCTATTAATCTTAACAAAGTTGTTTTACCGCAACCGGAAGCTCCTAATAATGAAAAAAATTCACCTTTGTTTATTGTTAAATCAATATTGTCAACAGCCACAACTGAACCAAACGTCTTTGTTATTTTATCAACAACAATAAAATCATTATGCTTTTTCATTTAAACAAACCATATTTTTTTGGATGACATGCCCCTTCTTCTGATCCATTCAGCAAAGCTAATTGTAACAAACGAAACCAGTAGGATGATTGAGCCAAGGGAGAGCATATATGGAATATTTTTTACATGGCGTAATTGTCCATAAATATAGATTGGTAAAGTGGGATCATGTCCAGAAAGAAAATAGGCAATTAAAAACTCATCGAAAGAAATTGTAAAAGTTAACAACAAACTAGCAAGGATTCCGGATCCAACAATAGGAAAGGTAATTCTACGAAAGGTTTGCCAAGCATTTTCACCTAAGTCTAAAGAAGCCTCTTCAAGACTTCTGTCAAACCCCTCGAATCTTGAGATTAAGATGACAGTCGAAAAAGGCAAACAAATTAATATGTGTCCAGCAGTAACAGTAATTAAGCTTAATTGCATACCTACAAATATAACAAAAATTAATAGCCCAACACCCATTATGATTTCAGGAAAAACCATTGGCAATAATATAAATCCCATTACTGTCCGTTTAAGAGGAAACAAGTATCTTGTCATAGCTCTTGCTACTAATATGCCTAGGATAGTGCTGATCACAGAAGCAAAAATTCCCACTTTAATACTGGCATAAAGTGCTTCAAGTAGTTTTGTTTTCTTCCACATTGTCACATATCTTTCTAACGTCCAGTCAGTAATGGGAAATGTCATATACTGAGACCCGCTAAATGAAAAAAGAGGAAGGAATAAAACTGGGATATAGAGGAACAATAAAAAAAATATTGCATATACTATTAGTACACGTTCACCTGTTAGAAATTTAGATGTAGCTTTCATTTTATTCTTGATATGAGCCATCTTGATATCACAACAAAACAAATCACCGACAGTGTAACAATAGTCATTGTAATAATTGCAAGTGAAGATCCAAGTGGCCAGTTATTCGCCTTCCCAAACATAACCTGAATAAGGTTTGCTACCATAATACCTTCTGATCCACCTACCAATTTTGGGGTAATAAAGTCTCCTGTTGTTGGTATGAAGATTATCATGGATGCAGCCAAAACACCTGGGAATGAAAGAGGAAAAGTTATTCTCCAAAATCGCCTGAAGGCGCTATCGCCTAAGTCAGCTGCTGCTTCTAGTAGAGATCTATCTATTTTTTCTAGTGATACATAAATTGGCAGAATTGCGAATGCAGACCATGCATGGGCCAAAGTTACAAAGACAGCAAATGGATTGTAAAGCAAAAAAGAAAGAGGGTTATCAATTAGGCCTAGATTGGACAAGCTTCCATTGATTACACCATTATAGCCAAGAATGAGTTTCCAAGCAAAAACACGGAGTAAATAACTTGTCCAAAAAGGAATTGTGAGTGCTATTAGCCATAACAGCTTGTGATCTTTAACGACAAACGCAACGAAGTAGGCCATAGGATAGGCTAAGAGAACTGTGACAAGAGTGGTGAGGGATGAAATGATTAGAGAACGCTTAATAAGGGCATGGTAGGATGCTTTATTTACAACAATCTTATAATTTTCAAGGGTCAAAGTTGTATCAACGTATACGTAGTCTTGAGTCCAAAAACTATACGCCACAAGGAAAAATATTGGAAAAGCAAAAACAAAAATTAACAACAACAAGGAAGGTGATAATAAACTGTAAGCTTTTGTTGTATCATTTCTTGAGAGTAGATTTTCTATTATATGTGCCATAATTTATTAAAAATTATTATCTAGAAGTTGTTACCAAGATACAATACTGGGATTGTGATAGATTTGTCAAAAAACTAACATATGCAACAACCCCCTTTTCATATCAAAGGGGGTTATAATAAATCTTTTATCTAGCAATAAAAACTAATAAACCTTAGCTCTAATTAGTTCCCATTCTTCAACAACTTTTTCAAAATTAGGGATATTTGCTTCTTGAAAAATAGTATTGGCAAGCCAGGCATCAATATCACTAATATCAACAATGATTAGATCAAGAGCTTCTTCACTTGCAACTCCAAAACCATCAGTATTTGCTGGTGCATAGCCCCAATCTTCAATCAAAAATTGAGCAGCACCAATAGAAAGACCAGAATCTATCAAAGCATAAGCTTTTTCTATAGGCACTTCTCCACCTGCTGTGGAACTGAGTGCAAAGCCACATACCCATGAAAAGATCTTTTGATCTTTTGGCTGCATGTACTCAATACTATCAGTAAATTCTTCATCCCAAATAAGATTATTAAAGCTGTCATTCCAAGCCTCTACGGCCACAACCTCTCTTTGGGCCATCGCGCTTTCAAGCTCTCCCGTAACGTTGGTAATTATTCTTGCTTGATCAACAAGAGCTATCATTTTAACTTTAACTTTTTCCCATTCACTGTCTGTCATTGTGTAAGCATCTATACCTATGTGTGCAGCTACAAAAGGTACAGTGTCGACTGCTCCTGCCAATATACCAACCCTACCTTTGTATTTAGGATCCCATAGAATATCCCAACTATTATTCTCACCTGCATACTCGGGTGCTAGTGTAGTATTAACTATAACAGATGTATTTCCAAAAAAGTGTGGTACAAACCAAACTTTTCCTTCGTCATCATATACACCAGGCATATTTCTCAATGAAGAGGGTATTTTTTCCCAATGCTCAAGTTTGCTTACATCAATTGCTTGAATAAGACCTGCATCCCTCCAGCGAGGAATTTCATACGAACATGGTCCATAAACATCTGCAGAGTAACCTGCTCTTAATTTTGCAAAAGCTTCATCTTCATCTTCAAAAACTGAAGTTTTAGGTTCAGCTCCATATTTATCTATATAATACTGAATGAAAGGAACATCATCTTGATCTACCCAAGTAAATAAATGTGCTTCCTCTGCTATAGCAGCACTACCTACAAAAAAAATTATCGATAAGAATATATTCCTAATAATTTTCATAAATTACCTCCTTAAATTTGAATATAATACTAAACAGATTAAATAGAATAAAAAGAAATAATTTAGCAAATAGTTAATTATAGTTTAAAAAAATTATAATTTTACTACAATATCGGTAATAATGACTCCTAAAGACAAAAATTATATAATGCCTGCTGAGTGGGAACAGCATGAATGTTGTTGGATGCAATGGCCCCATGATAATCCGGAATTTAATAGTTATGCCGAAGTGCCCACTTGGTCACATTTTGATATAGAAAAAGGTAGAACAGCATGGGCAAAAGTTGCAAATGCTATTTCAAATTTTGAACAAGTAAAAATGATTGTTCATCCTAACAATATTGCAAACGCATCAAAAATATTAAATGAAAAAATTGAAATTCTCAATTTTATAAATGATGATGCCTGGGCAAGGGATAGTGGTGCAATTTTTTTATTAAATAAAGAAAAAAAACTAGGCGGTGTGGATTGGGAATTTAATGGATGGGGAAAATTTTCTCCATATGACTCAGACAACAAGATAGCAAAATTCATGATTGAAGAAGCGCAAGCAACCTATTTTAAAAATGATATGATTCTTGAAGGAGGATCTATTCATACTGATGGAGAAGGTACTTTGCTTACTACTGAACAATGTTTATTAAATAAAAATAGGAACCCTGACCTTGCAAAAGAACAAATTGAAGAAAATTTAAAAGACTATCTTGGGGTTAATAAAATTATATGGTTAAAAAATGGTACGGATGAAGGTACAGATGGTCATGTCGATAATATAGCTTGCTTTGTTGCACCTGGAAAAATTTTAGCGCTTTCCTGTTCAGATAAGCATGATTCTTTTTATGATCAAATTAATGAAAATTTGGAAATACTTAAATCATCGGTGGACAGTAAAGGTCGAGTTTTAGAAATAATTGAATTGGAAATGTCATATAAGAGACTAATTCCTAATGATGATGAACCTAGTTCATACATCAACTTTTACATTGCCAATAAGGGAATAGTAATGCCTTCATTTGATGATGAGAAGGCTGATAAAAATGCCCAAAAAATTATACAAGAAGCCTTTCCTGACAGAAAAACTGTTGCTATTAATGGAATAGATATATCAATGGGCGGAGGAAACGTTCATTGTATTACTCAACAACAACCATTAAGTATTTGAAAAATATGAATATATTTACTAAGTCTAAAAAACACTGTGATAATGCTAATGAAAGTTACTTTAAGCACATGATTGTTGCTTTTGGTGTTTCTTTTAACCTATTAAAAGCGTCTTTAATGGCTGCAGTACACTCTGTAATTTTCGCCTTATTTGAAAAAGGGGCTAGTAAAAAAATCATAGAATTATATGAGTACTTACAATTTAAAAAAAGAATGGATCAATGAAGGTTACAGTAGCCGCTACCCAAATAACTTGCAGTTGGGAAATAGAAGAAAATATTTCCAAAGCTAGAAAAATTATAAATGATGCCGCAAATAAAGGGGCAAACATTATCCTTTTACAAGAATTATTTCAAACACCATATTTTTGCATTGAATATGATGAGGAAATATTTCGTTTAGCAAAACCTTTTGATGATAATTCCCATTTAAAAGAAATGTCTGATATTGCTAAAAAATTACAGGTTGTATTGCCCATTAGTTATTTTGAAAAAGATAATAATGCATACTTTAATTCAATTGCTATAATTGATAGTGATGGAACAATTCTTGGGAACTATAGAAAATCTCATATTCCTGATGGTATTGGATATTTAGAAAAATATTATTTTAATCCTGGGGATACTGGGTTTAAAGTGTGGAATACTAAATTTGGAAATATTGGTGTTGGTATTTGTTGGGATCAATGGTTTCCAGAGGCCGCAAGAATTATGGCTTTAAAAGGTGCTGATATACTATTTTATCCAACAGCAATTGGAGATGAACCAAGAAGCCAATATGATAGTTCGGGAGCTTGGCAAAGAGTAATGCAAGGTCATGCAGCAGCAAATGTTATGCCGGTGGTAGCTTCAAATAGAATTGGTTTTGAAACTGTTAAAGGACAAACAAATGGTTTTTATGGGAAATCATTTATCTGTGATCGTAGTGGAGCAATTTTATCAGAAGCAAGTAAAGACAAAGAAGAAATTATTACTGCTGAAATTAATATAGAGGAAGATCATCTCTTCAGAAGAAATTGGGGTCTGTTTCGTGATAGAAGGGTAGAATTATATAAAGAATTATTGACTCTGGATGGAAAGATTAAAGATTAAGATACCATTTGTACTCTAAATCTGAAATTTCAGTATTAAAAGATTCCTGTTCTTTTCTTTTTAAATCAACAAAAATTTTTATATATTCATCAGATAAATAATTTTTCAATATTTGAGAATTTTCTAGCAATTGAAGTGCTTCTTCAATATTATTTGGCATTTGGGGGTCCCGGTCAACACAAGCATTATCAATGCGAGGTTCTGACAAAGGTTTAAGTTTGTTTTTCAAACCATAGTGAATACCCGCTAAAATCACAGCCAAAACTAAATAAGGATTTGACTCCGCCCCTGCTACCCTATGCTCAATACGTCTTGCTTGCTTTGATCCAGTTGGTATTCGGAAAGCAACTGATCGGTTATTCGGTCCCCAAGAATTATTTACAGGTACAAATTGATCAGGCTCAAATCTCCTGTATGAATTTTTATTGGAAGCAAAAATAGCGAAAGCCTCGTACATTGTACTTTGTAAACCGGCGATAGCATGACTTAATTCTTTACTTCCCTCTTCTTTTGCACTTTTAAATATATTGTTATTGCCATGATCAAATAGGCTAGTATGAACATGCATGCCGCTTCCTACTTGGTCAACAAAAGGTTTAGAAATGAAGCTTGCCTCATATCCATGCACTATGGCTGTTTCTTTTACAACTCTACGAAGTAAGGCTGAATCATCGGCGGCCTTCAATAGATCGGATGTATGATCTAAATTAATTTCAAACTGTCCTGGTGCAAATTCTGAAGAAGCGGTTGTTGCTGGAATATTTTGTTTAGCGCAGAATTTGTTTACATCCTCAAGAAAATCATAAAAATCATCTAATTCACTCATTCCATAAACCTGAGTGCCTTCACTTTTTCTTTTATTGCGTTTTGAAGTTGGCGCCTGGGGTTTCTCGTTCAAATTTTTTCTTAAATCAAATAAATAAAATTCTAACTCAAAGGCAACCTTTGCGGTTAAATTCAAATCATCGAAATGTTCCCAAACTTTTGCCAGAACATTTCTAGGATCTACAATGGAATTGTAGCGAGTATCATCCTGAATAGTGATCATTACTTGTCCCAAACTGTCTTTATGCCAAGGCATTGGCTGCAATGTTCCTGCAATTGGGTAAAAAGTTGCATCAGGATCCCCATCAGTAAAACCTCTACCCTCAGCATTAGGACAATACCCCGAAGCGTCTAACAAAAAAGTAGAATAACAAAATTGCACTCCTGAGATAAAAAGTTTTTTTGCGTCTTTAGCAGGCATTCTTTTCCCTCGAATAATTCCTGATAGGTCACATAGAACAGCGTCTATATATTTTGTTTGAGGATATTTCGTAATGTAAGACTCCAATTCATCAATAGAGGCAGTATGAACCTTTTTAAACAACGACGGCATTACAAATGTATATGAAAAAAATAATTGAATGTCTATAGGCATCCAAATAGTCAGGAAACCATATGAAGATATGTCTATTTTCCAAACAGGCTTTAATATAGAGCAGGTGGAGCCATGGTTTCTTAGCCAAAAATACCAACCTAATTTATAAATACTGTTTATTTTTATTGAATTTTCATAAAAATTTTGATCTTATACCCAAATAGAAAACTTTTTGGGGGGATTATGCCTAAATATGATTTAGCAAAAAAAATTGTCAACCGTGAACTGTCGCGTAGACAAATGATTAAAGCCCTTGGTGCAGTTGGAGTTATGACCACTGTTTCCTCTGTTATTACAAAACCAACTTTTGCAAAAGAACAAGTTGGTCTTTTCACTTGGGGCGGATACGATGATGATGGTCTTTATCAAGGTTACATTGATAAACACGGAGGACCACCTGCATACACAACCTTTGGAGACGCTGAAGAAGGTTTACAAAAACTAAGAGCTGGCTATGTAACGGATGTCATTCATCCTTGTAATTCTGATCCGCCTAGATGGCAAAAAGCAGGTGTGATTCAACCTATAGACACAAGCAGATTGCCAAGTTGGGGAGATTTATTTCCTGAACTTACCGAAATGGGTACGATTAACTTTGATGGTAGCCAATGGATGGCGCCAGTTGACTGGGGCGATACGTCATTAATTTATAATCCGGACAAGGTTACCTGGATGTCTCCTGGTAATGAGAGTTTAGGTTTATTATTTGATGATAGAATGGAAGGTAAGCTTGCAGTTCTAGATTCAGCAGCAGATACTTGGTATCTTGTTGCAATTTATCACGGTATTGATGTTACACGAATGCAACATGTTACAAAAACTCAAGTTGACAGTGTTTATGAAGCATTGAGAAAGATGCGAAAAAACGTGAAAATATTCACAACTGATACTGCAACAATGGAACAAGCAATAATGGATGAAGAGGTTTGGGCCGCTTTGAGTTGGAATGAATCAGCATGGAATACAGGTTTTCCAATGATGAGTCCGATTGAAGGAACTTTAACATGGTCATGTGGTTTAGTGATTCATAAAGAAGCACCTAATATTGATCTTGCTTACGATTTAATCGAGTCTGCCATTAGTTCTGAAACATCAGAATACTTACTTAATGAATGGGGTTATGGTCATTCAAATAAAAAAGGATATGAAACAATAGATGCTGCTAGTTTGGCTGAAAGAGGATTGGCTCCTGACCCAATCGCGCATTTAAATAATGGTAATTTTAGCAATAATCCATCGGATGAGATTACTGACTATATTGAGCAACAATGGGCTGAATATACAGCTGGTGGGTAATCATTAATTATATAAATTAATATTTTTGACCCGTAGTAGGAATTATTACGGGTCAATTTTTTTGGATAATTCTAATATCTTTTAAATGTATATTTAAATAACAATCTGAATTATGTGACAATCCATCGTGCACATCTGACGTTGATACCATTATTGGTTTTGATAAACCTTCAATCTTAACATAAATATAAGTCATATTTCCATAAAAGGAAGTATTTGCTATTACACCTTTAATACAAATATCTGAAATTTTTTCATTGGTTTTGCTAATTATAATTGTCTCAGGTCTTATTGCGCAAACAATAGATTCGTTCTGACTAAGATTATTGTTATTAGTTACTAATTCATGCTCGCCTAATTTATTAATTAAAACTTTTGCAATATTACCTTCAATTTTTACAATTTGTGTATCTAAAAAATTAATTTGCCCTATAAAATCACCTACAAATAAATTTTTTGGATTATCATATAAATCTCTGGGGGGGGATATTTGTAGAATTTTCCCCTTATTCATCACAGCAACCCTATCAGACATTGTCATTGCTTCTTCTTGGTCATGGGTTACAAAAATAAAAGTAATACCAACACTCCTTTGCAGATTTCTTAATTCTAATTGCATTTCCTCTCTTAGTTTTTTATCAAGTGCCCCAAGTGGTTCATCCAATAATAGTACTTTTGGTTGTTTCACTAGAGCTCTGGCTAAAGCTATTCTTTGACGTTGACCTCCAGAAAGTTGATTGGAAAAGCGATCTTCATATCCCTCTAATTGGACCATCTTAAGAGCATTTTGAACCCTTTCATCCAATTCGTCTTTTGAAAGTTTCTCTTTCCTAAGACCGAATTCAATGTTCCTTTTTACGTTAATATGTGGAAAAATTGCGTAATTTTGGAAAACCATATTTGTTGGTCTAAGATTTGGAGTTATATCGGTCACATCAAGATTATCGATAAAAACTGATCCGGAAGAAGGGTACTCAAAGCCTGCTAAAATTCTAAGAAGAGTAGTCTTGCCGCAACCTGATGGGCCCAATAAAGAAAAAAACTCTCCTCTCGCTATATCTACATTTATATTATCTACAGCTACTACATCTTCAAAATTTTTAGATACATTTTTAATTTTAATAAATTCTTTATCGCTCATTATATTCCCCCGATGTTGCTTTTTTTATCCGAAGGACTACCTAAATTTCTTAACCAATAAGCTAGCATAACTATAATCGATGTTGCTACAATAATCACTGCTCCCAATGCAAGTACATGGGGTAATTTTTTTGGAAATCTAAGCTGACCCCACATATATAACGGAAGAGTTTGATCTTGAGATGATAAAAAGAACGCCAATATAAATTCATCAAAAGAAATAACAAAAGATAATAATAATGAGGCTACAATAGCTGGTAAGGCTAATGGGAAAGTAACTCGCCAAAAAGTACCCCATGCGTTTTCACCAAGATCCATTGCAGCTTCTTCTAAATTTCTATCAAATCCTTCCATTCTTGATATCAGAACAAGCATGCAAAAAGGTGTGCAAAATAAAATATGTGAAATTGTAACTGGAACTAAGCCTAATTGAAGGCCCATGCCGGTCCATAAAACAATTAATGACACTGCGATAATTATTTCAGGAATAACAAAAGGGAGAAGTATTGCACCGTAAGACAGCTGTCTTAATTTGACTTTATATTTTGTGAATGCTTTTGCCGCCAACAAAGCTATAAATGTACTAAAAATTGAAGCAATTACGCCCACTTTAACACTGTTCATCAGAGCTCTATGTAATCTGCTTGAGTGTATCATTTGATCATACCATTTGAGTGTAAAGCCTTTAAGTGGGAAAACCATATGAATGGCATCATTAAATGAAAATACAGGCAACAACATAACCGGGAGATATAAAAACGCAAAATAAACAATTGCATAAAAAAATAAAATATTATTCTTATTATACATTAAGACATCCTCAGAGAGACTTTTCTTGTTATATACGTAACAACAACAGCCACAAAACTAACCGATAATAACATAAGAACTGCTGAAGCAGCTCCTAGTGGAAAATTGTTTGCTCTTCCAAAAAGACTTTGTATCATGTTGGATAACATTCTACCGTCTGTACCGCCAACAAGTTGTGGTGTTACATAATCACCAACAGTTGGAATAAAAATAATTAATATAGCCCCAATAACTCCAGGCAAAGATAACGGAAAAGTCACGCGCCAAAAAGTTTCAAGTTTCGTATTACCTAAATCATATGATGCTTCAAGCAGTGACTTGTCAATTTTATCTAAAGAAACATATAAGGGTAATATTGCAAATGCCGCCCAAGCATGAGCCAGGGTTAATACTACAGCGGTTTGACTATAGATTAGAAAACTTAACGGTTCACTAATCATTCCTGAAACCATCAAAGCACTATTTATAACCCCTTTGTGACCAAGAATAACTTTCCAAGAAAACACTCTCAATAAATAACTCGTCCAAAAAGGAAGTGTCATTAGTACTATCCAAAGCATTTTATTTTTCTTTACATAAAATGCAATATAATAGGCCAGTGGATATGTTGTGATAAGAGTTACAAGGGTAACAAAAAAAGAAATCTTAATTGATCTAACAAGAAGCATTGTATAAACAGGTTTGCTGAAAAAATCTTTGTAACGATCTAAGGTTAAGGTTGTGTCAATCTCCATCATGCTAACTTGGGTGTGAAAGCTAGTTACCACTGTTAAAAGCATAGGCGATGCCATTGCTAAAATAACTAAAATAAGCGCTGGTAAAAGTAAGGAATAGGCTTTTACATTATCGTTTTTTGCGTATATTTTCTGCCAAAAACGTATCATGATGGGGTAAGCTACTTTATTCGATTAAAGATTGCAATCCTCTTTTATAAAGAGAATTAGCAATAATTATTCTGTGTATCTCACTTGTTCCTTCCCAGATACGATCTACTCTAAGTTCACGATAATACCGCTCAGCAACATTTTCTCTCATATATCCTCTTCCACCAAATATTTGAACTGCTCGATCAGCAATCCTATTGGCCATTTCAGAAGCAAAAAGTTTAACCATTGAACATTTGCCGTGTAATATTTTAACATCTTGATTTGAATCATGTGCTTTGCAAGTTTCATAGAGCATGAGGCGTGCAGCTGCTAAATCGTTCACACTATCAGCCAACATAAATTGTATTGCTTGATAATTTGATATTTTTTCTCCAAATGATTCTCTTTCTTTTGCAAATGTTGTTGCTTCATCAATTAAGCGTTCAGCAGCACCACAACATCTTGCTGCTATTCCCAAACGTTCATGTCTAAACCATGAATGCGTATAGTCCAGTCCTCTGCCTTCTTTGCCAATTATATTGATATTTGGTATTGCTACATTACTAAATCGATAAATGGAATGATGATGAGCATATGTATGACTAAAAAGTGGAGTGTCTACAAGCTCTATTCCTTTTAAGTTTTTATCTACAATAAATAGAGCATGCATATCTTTGTTATCACCAGATTTAATTTTTGCTTGCAGAAAAAAAAAGTCAGCCATGTTGGCACTTGTGACATACCATTTTTCTCCGTTGATTATGTATTGATCTCCTTTCTTTTCAGCTGTGGTTTTTATAGACCCCTCTACATCTGAACCGGCTTCTTTTTCTGTAATTGCATAACATTCCTTTTTTGTTCCTAATAAGAGTGGTTTTAAATAATTTTCTTTTTGATATTCATTAAAATTACTTTCCATCCAATCTTGAGCTTCAGAAAAACACCAACTAAGAGCATTAGTAACTCGTCCAAGCTGCTCCCATATAATCATTTGTTCAAACATACTTAATCCTAAACCACCACTCGCTTTTGATATGCCCATCCCAGGCAACCCTAAAGAGATAGCTATATCACGATGTTTTTTTTCAATATCCTTTGGTAATTCACCATTATTTTTTTCTGCATGAACTTCCCAAGGAATTAGTTCGTCATTTACAAATTTTTTAATTTTTTTTTGCCAATCAAGTGCACTAGGTGTCATTCCAGAATACATATTTTTACAATAATTTGTTAAATTGTTTTGGAAAGAAAGATTTCAAATAATCCAAACAAATTTGCTTAGCTTGTTTTTTACTGAAAGTTTCAGGGTCCACCAGTTGATCAAGCCAAAGGCCCATTACTAAAGCTTGGAAACCTCGAAAAATATTTTTTTCTAAAATTTTAGTTTTTTCATTATTGATAAGTTGGCGTAATATATCTTGTGTAACAGTTTGATAATATAAATCCCGTTCTTTACAAATTTGATGATAAGCTGGTTTAAATTTCACCTCACTAAAAAAAGTAAACCAAACAGCTATTTTATCCCTACTACATATTTTATTACTAAAATCATTATTAATAATTGAAATTATTTTTTTTCTTGGATCATTACCAGACTTAATTAAACATTTTTGAAAAGATTCAAGATATTCATTTGAAATAAATTTTAATGTTTCTATCAATAACAATTCTTTACTTTTAAAATGAAAATTTACGATACCTTGTGACAAACCTGCGCCATGCGAAACATCGTGCATGGTTGTTTCATTAATACCTTTAATCGAAATATTTTTAATTGCAGAAGAAATTAATTTTAAATTACTATTTTTTTTGTTCTCTTTTCTAAGATTAAGACGTTTCATTATCTTATAAGTTATAAATTTAATTTAGTTTTTCACAAAAAGTCATAATTTACAAGAAATTTGGTTGAATGGTCATTCAAAGAGATGTAAAAAATTACAATTCATGAAAAATAATACTTATGATGTGGCTATTATTGGAGGAGGTCATAATGGGTTAACAACAGCTTGCTATTTAGCTAAAGCAGGATTGAAAGTAGTGGTTGTTGAGAAACAAGAATACGTTGGCGGAGCAGCTGTTAGTAGAGAGTTACATCCTGGATGGACTTACACAAATTGTTCATATGTTTGTAGTTTGCTCCGACCTGAAATATTTAGAGATTTAGAATTATCAAAATTTGGTTTGCAAATCATTCCTTATGAAGGAAGTGCAACAATGTTGGATGATGGGAGGTTTTATGCCCATTATAATGATCATGACTTAACATATCGTTCTATTGCACAATTCTCTAAAAGAGATGCAGAAGCATATGACCGTTTTGGTAGAGATGTAATGCGCCAATGTAAAATTATCAAACCCTTATTAAAAATGACACCTCCTGATCCTACTTCATTTGCCCCTAAAGATATTATGGGTCTTTTTGAATTTGCAAAATATTTTGTAGCAAAAGATGAGCTCGGTGGTTTAGGTGAAAAAGAAATTTATGATACCATTCGCTTTTGGACAATGAGTGTTAGAGACTACCTTGAAGAATATTTTGAATCCGATGTTATTAAGGCTCATTTAGCTGGTTCAGCAATTATTGGAACTGCTCTAGGTCCCTACTCGCCCGGTTCCGCTTATGTATTATTGCATCATTATATGGGTGAGGTTGATGGAACTATTGGTGCGTGGGGGTATTCACGAGGAGGTATGGGATCAATCACTCAAGCAATGTCGAAATCATTTCAATCAAAAGGTGGTGAAGTTAAAACAGGTTCACCCGTTGCTAAAATTCTTATTAAAAATAATCGAAGCTATGGTTTAATTTTAGAAAATGGAGATGAAATTTATGCAAATAAAATTGTATCAAATCTTGATGTAAAAAGAAC
>Ga0208391_1001028_pt1 | contig 14013 bp, 9 predicted proteins | sample Knorr_S23_td_Bot_FD_185612 | JGI IMG/M metagenome (GOLD analysis project Ga0208391, IMG submission 185612) | Marine microbial communities from Southern Atlantic Ocean transect - Knorr_S23_td_Bottom_ad_3770_LV_A (SPAdes) (version 2) | ecosystem: Environmental > Aquatic > Marine > Oceanic | place... | reverse complement strand
ATCATATTTTTTCACAAAATCCACAATGAGATCTGGTGAATCATCTAACGAAAGAGAAATTTGATCTATTGGATTTTGTGCAGAAATATTTCCCCAATCCGATTCTTCATTTCCTGAAATAATGACTTTTGAAATCATTTTATTGACCCATCTTCCTGCCAGCCCTCCCCCTGGACGGGAGCAGGCAGGTAATTCTCCCCTTTGACAGGGGAGAACATCATTAATGACAACTTTTGTTTCCCCCTGTAATAGGGGGAAAACAAGGCGGTCAGAAAATGAAATAAGTGTTCAGACATGAAGAAAATTTTCCAATATCTTCGAACCCATGGGCGTTAGAAAAGATTCCGGGTGAAATTGAACACCAAAAATTGGAAGGGATACATGTTGGATTCCCATGATCTCATCATCATTTGTCCAGGCTGTCTTGTGAAAACCCCGCGGTACAGATTTCAATGATAGTGAGTGATATCGAGCTGCCTGAAAGGGGGATGGAATTGCCTCAAATAATCCGGATTGATCATGGTGGATCAGGGATGTTTTTCCATGAAGAATTCGCTTGGATTGTCGGATATCCACGCCAAATACGGAGCCGATACACTGGTGACCCAAGCAAACACCCAGAATTGGTTTTTGATTCATAAATTGTTGAATGATCTGATTTGAATTACCTGAATCAACGGGTGTTCCAGGACCCGGAGAAATGATAATTTTATCAGGATTGAGTTTGGTTAAATCGGGTGAAACATCGTTCTGTATTACCGTAACAGTTGCGCCCAATGTTTCGAGGCATTGAACCAAATTCCAAGTAAAGGAATCGTAATTATCGATAAGTAGGATCATTGAATATCATGTATTATTTTGCTCGATTTTACACAATTCATTTTATGAATTAATAATATTATTCCCTGAATAAACTCTCATGTTTCCAATGAAAGAGGGTTGGAATTGTCGTAAAATTGCGAACTTTATTTTGACCAAAATTTATTCGTTATTTAAGATTATTTTATGTCACATCCCACTTTAGAGAAAACCTATGTTCCAGCCAGGGTAGAAGATAAATGGTATGACCACTGGCTTGAGAAAAATTATTTCCATGCGAATGCCAATTCGAATAAAGAGCCCTATTCAATTGTTATCCCTCCGCCAAATGTAACAGGTATGCTTACTGTTGGGCATGTCCTCAATAACACCATCCAGGATTTATTGATTCGAAAAGCCCGCATGGAGGGGAAAGAGGCATGTTGGGTCCCAGGTACAGATCATGCATCCATTGCCACTGAAGCTAAGGTGGTAGCAATGCTTCAGGAAAAAGGGATCAAGAAGAGTGACTTGTCCCGTGAAGAATTTTTAGAATACGCCTGGGAATGGAAGCAAAAATACGGCGGCATCATTATTCGGCAGTTGAAAAAACTGGGCTGCTCCTGTGATTGGGAGAGGGAGCGCTTTACCATGGATGAGGGTTACACCAAGTCTGTCCTTTCCGCTTTTGTTCAACTCTATGAAAAAGGATTTATTTATAAAGGCTATCGCCTTGTGAATTGGTGTCCCGTGTCTAAATCTGCCATCAGTGATGAAGAAGTGATCCATCAGGAGGTGAATGGGAATTTATGGCATTTCCGATATCCCATTATTGGATCTGATGAGTACTTGGTTGTGGCCACAACTCGACCGGAAACTATGCTGGGTGATACAGCAGTTGCCATCCATCCCAACGATGAACGATTCCAGCATTTAATTGGAAAAACGGTGACACTTCCATTGGTGGGACGTGAGATTCCCATTATTTCTGATGATTATGTGGACCCGGAATTTGGAACAGGATGCGTAAAGGTTACGCCGGCTCACGATCCCAACGATTTTGCCATGGGTGAACGCCACGATTTGGAATTCATTAATATTATGAATGATGATGCATCGCTGAATTCCAATGTACCGAATAAATATGTTGGCTTATCGCGGGAAGATGCACGGGAAGCCGTGGTCAATGATCTTAAATCTAAAGGATTACTGGAAAAAACAGAAGATTATACAAACAAGGTTGGCTATTCCGAACGAGGCCATGTTCCCATTGAATCTTACATGTCAGAACAATGGTTCATGAAAATGAGTGACTTGGCAAAACCAGCTTTGGATGCAGTGAATAATGGAGAAATAAAGTTTCATCCCGACCATTGGACAAAGACTTACAACCACTGGATGGAGAATATCAAGGATTGGTGTATCAGTCGCCAATTGTGGTGGGGACACCAGATTCCGGTTTGGATTCACAAAGAAGATTCAACCCAAATTCATGTGTCAGTTGATGGGCCGAATGATCCGGAAAATTGGGATCGTGATCCGGATGTGTTGGATACTTGGGCAAGTTCATGGTTGTGGCCCATGGGGGTTCATTCCTGGCCGGAAGGTGGAAATGACCTAAATAAATTTTATCCTACCGATGTGGTGGTAACGGGCCCCGATATTATATTTTTTTGGGTGGCCCGAATGATTATGACCGGATATGAATTCATGGATGATCTTCCGTTCAAGGATGTGTATTTCACCTCGATCCTGCGGGATGAGACGGGACGGAAATTGAGTAAATCATTGGGGAACTCCCCAGATCCATTTGATCTCTTTGATGAATACGGTACCGATGCGGTTCGCTTCGGCATCATGCTTATGGCGCCCCAGGGATTGGATGTATTGTTTTCAAAAGATCGTTTGGAGATCGGCCGAAATTTTATGAACAAACTCTGGAATGCTTGTCGATTCATTCAGATGAATATCCCAGAAAACTGGAATAATGAACTGGATATTGATTCTGCAGAATTGGATCTATCCGATAAATGGATCTTGAGCCGACTTTCAAAAACTATCGATGATTATAATCGGCAATTAGATCGATTTCATTTTAACGAAGCAGCAAAGGTATTATACGAATTCACCTGGAATGATTTCTGTGACTGGTATGTGGAGATCGCTAAGACAAGATTCTATGGTAACGATGAAGGGAAAGCAGACATTACCAGAACTGTTGCGCTGAAATGTATCCGTACCGTGTTAGCCCTGCTTCATCCTTACTCACCTTTTATTACAGAAGATTTATGGTCACATTTTAAAGCAGCGAATGCTTTGGATCTAATTGTTGATCAATGGCCTGAACGAGATTTTAAGTCATTAAATGATAATGCAGAAAAACAGATGGTGCTTCTTCAGAAAGTGGTAACGGCAATTCGAAGTATCCGTAGCCGGATGAATGTGCCGCCATCGAAATTTCCAGATCTTGTGGTTCGGTGTGATGACGATCAGGCATCATTTCTTGAAAATCATAGAGAGTTACTGAAATCCCTGGCGCGAATTGGCGAAATGACATTGGGAGAATCCATTGAAAAACCAGGACAATCAGCCACAGCAGTTGTGGGTGGGATGGAGATGTACATTTTACTGGAAGGATTAGTAGATTTGAATCAGGAAAAATCACGAATGGGAAAGCGGATTGGCGAGATCAACCGGTTGATCACCGGAATCAATGGTAAATTATCCAATGAAAATTTCATCAATCGAGCACCAGAATACGTGGTGGCAAAGGAACGAACCAATTTGGATAGATTAACTGAAGAGCTTGATAAAGTGACTGCAAACCTGGAGATGTTACAATGAATCGAAGTTTAATTTTCTGTATAACAGCCCTGTTGATTGGCCAATCTGAAGATGCTACTTTGACCATTTATAAAGATGGCACTGCTCTGATAAAACAGCCCGTTGGCTGGGCCATCCCATCAGGAAACAGCTATGTGACCTGGAACAGTTTGCCCATTGGCATTCACCGAGATACACCTTTTTTAAATCTGGAAGGTGTCACGATCATATCCCAAAGATTCAATGACAATATTTTTACCGGAACCGATTATTTCAAAAAACTCCGGGGGGAAGAAATCCAGGTAAAACCCAAAGATGGAAAAGTGGCAAAAGGGATTCTCCTGGAAATCAGTAGCGGATCAATAACTATTTCTAATCCATCTGGGATTATTTCGTTTAATCGAAATGAATTAGAATACTTTAAAAGTGAAAATGAAGAATTGGACACCCCGACATTTAATCCATTTCTTTCCTGGGATCTTTATTCCGATTCAGAAAAGATTGTAAAAGGAGAGCTGGTTTATAAATCCAATAATTTTTCCTGGTCTACGGTGTATCGACTGAAAATGCTGAATGAAGAAAAGGGAGAACTAATTGCGGAGGCTGTCATTTCCAATAATTCTGATATGGACTTTGAGGGTGCCAAAATTCAACTTGTTGAGGGGCATTTAAATAAGCCGGGCGGAAGACCTCCAAGGCCAGAAAGAATGAGTCGTGTTGCCATGGCTGCTGATTTAAATGCCATGCCAATGATGGGAAAAGATAAACTGGGTGATTATTATATTTATACGTTGAATGATAACCATGACCTGGAAGCCAAGGAAAACATCACAATTCGGATGTATGGTCCTTTGGATGTTGGCTATACCAAAACTTATGTGTTTGAAAATTCTGAACGCCGCCAAAAAGAAGAGCCGTTGAAAGTCCAGCTCGTGATGGAAAATACAGAGACCAATGGATTGGGCATTTCGCTACCGGGCGGAAAAGTGGAGATGTATTCTTATACCCGATCAGGCGGACTCGAATACATTGGCGCAGATAATATAGGACAGGTGCCTAAAGGGCAATCTACCACACTCATATCCGGCCGGGCTTTTGATGTGATCGGGAAGCGCCGGGTTTTGAATTACGATCGCCAACGGAAAAGCGAAGAAGCAGTCATCGAAGTTCAGGTGACCAATGCACGTACAGAATCCATAAATATTCAACTGATAGAACACATTAACGGTGATTGGATCATTAAGCACGAATCCATCAATTACCAAAAGAAAGATGCTTCCACGATTCAATTTCCATTCTCCCTGGGGTCTGGCGAGACCAAGACTGTGACCTATACCTACCGGAAGGAATGGAAATAACCATAGTGTCGTGTCAAGCCTGTACTGACGCAACCAAGTATGGTTATTTTTGTCATTAACTTCGTTGAATATCATTACCATAGCTATTGCTATGCCAAAAACATTCGCCTTGTCACTCACAAAAATTCCTGCGATTTATTACGCACTACAAACTTGACATGACACTTGAAGGGGAATCTCATTGGATCTTGCCACTCCCATCTCAAATTTAAAGGGGGTTGGCTCCCGCCGTGAAACTGTCCTGAATGATCATGGTATTTCCACAATTCACGATCTTTTATATTATTTCCCCAGAAGACATTTAGACCGCTCCACCATCTCGCCTATCCGGAATTTCACAAAGGGTGATGTGGTTACTCTCATTGGAAAAGTGGAAACATTTGGCGAAAAATTCACACGCCGCGGCAAAATCTTTCAGGTGATTGTCAGTGATGAAACCGGACTTTTAACCCTGACCTGGTTCAATGGTGTTCGCTATATAAAAAATCTTTTCAAGATCGGAGATAAATTAGCCATCCATGGCAAAGTGGATTATTACGGTGGATTTACCATTACCCATCCGGAATTTGACAAACTGGAAAAGGATGATGATCCCGTAAGTACAGGCAAAGTGATACCGCTTTATCCACTGACACAGGAATTGAAATCTTCCGGGTTGGACCAACGGATCCTTCGGAATATGGTCAGTGAAGCACTTTCATTAAATATTGAAATTTCGGAATTATTCTCAAACGACATTTTAAAAACCAATGGTCTGATTCCACTCAAAAAAGCGCTCCATGATATTCATTTTTCTGTTGGGATTGGCGAATTGAATCAAGCCATAAAGCGACTCAAATTTGATGAACACTTTTTTCTTCAACTCCTCATGGCATTACGGAAACAGAGTCTTCAACACTCGGGGACATCACCCCTTTCGAATATTGGGCCTTATTTTAAACTGATCTCCGAATCTCTTGAATTTGAATTGACGGAGGCCCAGAAAAAAGTGATCAAGGAGATCCATTCGGACCTGAAAAATTCCATTTCCATGAATCGACTTTTACAAGGTGATGTGGGCTCGGGAAAAACGATTGTATCCATTTTGGTCTCTGCCTTGGCAGTGGGAAATAGTGTTCAGGTTGCCATCATGGCACCGACAGAAATATTAGCCACGCAACATTATCACTCTTTCAAAACCGAATTAGAAAGAACCAATATTCCCTGTACGCTCCTGTTGGGTAATATGAAAAAGTCGGAACGCATACCTATTTTGGATGGCTTGGAAAATGGCAAAATTCCAGTGGTGATTGGAACCCACGCATTGATTCAGGATGATGTGATTTTCAAAAATCTGGGGTTGGTAATCGTAGATGAGCAGCATCGATTTGGTGTGAACCAAAGAGCTAAACTTTTAGAGAAAGGAATTAATCCGCACTTTTTGGCCATGACAGCAACGCCAATTCCAAGAACATTATCCATCACCTATCACGGAGATATGGATCTATCCATCATCGATGAAATGCCAGCGAATCGTATCCCGGTGGTGACCAAAGTGGTGGAGCCTGCACGGTTGGGCAAGGTTTATAAATTCATCAAAGAAGAAGTAGCAGCCGGACGGCAGTGCATGGTGATCTATCCTTTGGTGGAAGAATCCGAAAAATTGGATCTGGCTGCAGCGGTGGATGCTCACCAGGAATTGGATGAAAAATTCTTTCCAGATCTGTGTGTTGGCTTGGTTCATGGCAGGATGAAAGCGGATGAAAAAGACGATATGATGGAGAAATTTTCCAAAAATGAGATCAATATTCTTGTATCCACAACCGTGGTGGAAGTGGGGGTCGATATTCCCAACGCAACGGTGATGGTTGTTGAACATGCGGAACGGTTTGGATTGACTCAACTCCATCAATTACGGGGACGGGTTGGCCGTGGAGCAGAAAAGAGTTATTGTGTATTGGTCAAGCGGAATGTGACGGAACCATCCCGAACGCGGCTTTCCATTATGGAAGAAACCAATGATGGATTTATTATCGCTGATGAAGATTTGAAACTCCGTGGACCAGGAGAATTTTTTGGGATCAAACAATCGGGATTTTTCAAATATAAGATTGCCAATATGGTCACGGATGGCCCCATCCTCCGTGATGCGAGAAAAGTGGCATTTGAGTTGGTCGAGAATGATCCAAATCTTAAGAATAAAGTAAACAAAATGATTCGTGAAACTTTCATTCGGGAGTATGCGGACCGACTAAAAGGCATTAGTTTATCTTAAATCTTATAGTGCCGTGACTATTCAAATAATCTTTTGAAACGATGAATAAATCCTGATCGCGGTATTATTAATGATTGGTTTAATTCCTGATCATGAAAAACAAAGCGCATCTTTTTTTTGATATCCCCTTAGTCCCCTTTGGAAAAGGAGAATTGAAGGAGGGCGCTTTGTCGTTTTCATCCAGCAAAGATGTTGGATGCACTATTTCAGCCAGTTTCCATCACAATCATCTGTTATGGCTGATATTCTTTCCCATCCCTTTGTGGACTTAGTGCTCTCTGTGTTATTAATTAGACATCATAAAGTTCTCGATTCCTCGTTTGGTCTCGCTATTGGTGGAATTAAATTCCCCGGCTTTATATCTAACGAAAATCACTTTTTAGGAGAGACCATGTCTCAAGAAAACCCAAGCAAAGACGAACAATCATTTATGTATCTCGTAGGCACATTTCAGTCCAGTGCATGGATTGCCATGGGAAAAATAAAAAATCCCATGACAGATAAAATCGAGCGCAACCTGGATCAGGCATCTTTTTATATTGATCTTTTGGACATGATGCAGACAAAAACAAAAGGAAACCTCTCTGAATATGAGGAACAAATGCTTATCAATACGGTTAGTGAACTCAAAATGAATTTCATTGAAGAAAAGAAAAAACCGGATGACCCTGTAGAAGAAAAAGACGCTGAAGAAAATAAGTCCGAAGAAAAAGAACCCGTTTCCGAAGATAAATCCGGAGAAAAAGAGTAAGCTGTGATCCATTCTGATTATATCCGCCTGAACCGGATTCTGGCAGGCGTCATATTCCTTATATCTTTTATCGTTTATTTTGATACCATGGCACCCACGGTCTCCTATTGGGATTGCGGGGAATTCATTGCTGTATCTCATACTCTCGGTGTGCCCCACCCTCCGGGAAGCCCGTTTTTCCTGTTGGTCGGACGAATTGCTTCCATGCTCCCAATCAATGCTGATATAGCCTTTCGGGTCAATATTTTATCTCCATTGACTAGTGCGCTGGCGGTGATGTTCCTTTATTTGATCATTGTCCAGGTTGTCGTTCATTGGCGCGGAAAATTGGAATCAGCCCATGATGCATTGGTGGCATTTGGGGGTGCAATAGTCGGCTCCATGGTTTTTGCATTTACGGACAGTCATTGGTTTAACGCGGTGGAAGCGGAAGTGTATGCCTTCAGTACATTTTTCACGGCCATTGTGGTTTGGCTTATTTTGCATTGGAGTGAAAAAGCCGACGAAAAAGGCCACGAACGGTACATTTTAATTATCGCTTACATGATCGGGTTGGCCACAGGACTTCACCTGTTAAATCTTCTCACCTTGCCCTTTGTTGCCCTTATCATTTATTTCCGGAAATACAAATTTGAATGGCAATCATTCGGGATGACCATAGTTATTACGGGTGTCATCTTTTTCATTATTCATAATGTGATCATTAAAGGGCTCCCCAAGATTGCTGCATCCATCGGTATTGGGGCAACAGCGGGACTCATTCTTGCCGCATTCGGTGGGATGGTTTGGGCGGTAATGAATCATAAACGACTGGCTTCCGTTGTGCTCACATCCATGGTTCTGGTGTTGATTGGATATTCCACTTACGCGCTCATCTTTATCCGCTCGAACCAGAATCCCAGTATTGATGAGAATGATCCTGAAACCGTTGAAGCATTTATTTCCTATCTTGAGCGGGAGCAGTACGGCGATGTGGGCATGTTTCCACGAAGATTTAAGGGAATTCCGCCCATTCATGAAGCAGTGGGATACCCCGATCCAAAGACAAGAAAATTTTCCAGCGCACAAGAAAGTAAGTATAAAAAATACGAATCAGGTAAACAGTGGAATTTCTTCTGGGATTACCAAATCCGGAAAATGTACAACCGGTATTTTCTTTGGCAATTCGCCGGACGTGGTCCATCCACCGACCCTTATGTAACCCCCATGGGAGCCAACAAGCGGGAAGACGGAATCGATTGGACGCAATTTGGTTTGCCACTGGCCTTCATTCTCGGATTGTTGGGTATGTTTTATCACGCCTTTCGGGATGAGCGCATGGCATTTTCTGTTATGGCCTTATTTATTATGACAGGCTATGCCGTTATTTTGTATTTAAACCAGGATGATCCGCAGCCCAGGGAACGGGATTATTCCTATGTGGGTAGCTTTTTTGCTTTCGCGATCTGGGTTGGGATCGGTGCGTCGGCCATCAGCGAAAAGATCATTGAATACATCAAGGATAAAGAATTGAGTAAACGATTGGTCGTAATCGCACTTGCATTGCAAATCGCCTTCGTGCCAACTGTTATGGCGAAAGCCAATTATCATTCCCATGATCGTTCAGGGAATTTTGTAGCGTGGGATTACAGTTATAACATTTTGCAATCCTGTGAACCCAATGGCGTGATATTTACCAATGGCGATAATGATACATTCCCTCTTTGGTATTTGCAGGAAGTGGAAAAAGTGCGAACCGATGTAGCGGTGGTGAATTTGAGCCTGTTGAATACACCTTGGTACATCAAGCAGCAACGGGATGTGAGACCAAAAGAAACACGATTTATTAATTTAACTGATCGCCAGATAGATCAACTTACTTCAAGCCTGACTCGTTGGGAAAAACAGAATGTAAAAGTTCCGGTTTATAATGATCCTGAAAATGAAGACGGATTCATTGAATGGGAAATGAAACCAACTTACGGTGGCCAGGCGCTTCGGGTTCAGGATATGATGATCATGCGTATCATTAGTGATGCGGGCTGGCGTGTGCCCATTAATTTTGCAGTAACTGTCTCCAAGAAAAACCGAATCGGGTTGGATCAATTCCTAAATATGCAAGGTCTCACTTTTAAGCTAGAAAGTCATAAAACTGATCCTGTTGATGCAGACAAGTTGTATGATAATTTGATGACGGATGTGGGGTCGAAAGTGTGGTCCACAGAATTTGACCAGGCGAATTTCAACAATCCTGAAGATTTGGATTATTTGAATTGGACCCGTGAGTATCAACCGGGCTACATGTTCCGGAATCTTGGAAACAATGAAGTATTTTTCAATAGACAGACTAAGCGTCTGCTCCAGAATTACCGAAGTGCCTACATGCAGTTGGCCGTGACTTACTATATGGATTACCAGCGTGAAAACCGGAAAAGGAAAAATAAGGATGAAGAAAAACTAGCTGATCTTCGTACCAGGATTATTGCCACGTTAGACAAGATGAACTACAATATTCCTGATGAAACCATTCCGATCCAATCCGAAGAACTCCATCACCAAGTGGCTATGATGTATGGTGATTTAGGTCAGAAAGAGCAGTTGAAAGATATCATGGGAAAATTGATTGAACGAAAATCAGGCAAACCCACCAAACGTGTAGAGTATGCCAACACCTACTATAAAGAATTGGATGATTCTGAAACAGCCCTGGGTATCCTGGAAGATATGAGGACGCAATTTTTCCAAATGGAAGGGATGGTTAAAGCCCGCGGTTTTGGGAAAAAATCTGTAACAAAGGCAAGTTGGAGTCGCTGGCAGAAAGCCTATCCGGAAGTGGTTTCGTCCCTTGTTTATATCTATCGAAAAAATGATCAATTGATAGATGCAGAATTAGTTCTTTCTGATTGGGTGGATCGAAATCCCACTGATAAAAACGCTCAAAAAATTCTGGAAGAGATTCGCTCCAGCGGATAATCCCAGTGGGTCTTAATGGCCGATTCACAACCCATCGTTTCTATTATTATTCCCCATTGGAATGGTATCGAAGTCCTGTCGGAATGCCTGGAGTCCCTGAGTCAATCCACCTTCGATTCCTTTGAGATCATTGTTTCTGATAATGCCTCCAGGGATGGGAGCCAGGCGTGGATAAAGGAGAATCATCCCGATATTATTCTTTTAGAAAATGATGAAAATTATGGATATGCCGGCGGATGTAATCGTGGGGCAGATATAGCAAAAGGGGATTTTCTTTTATTCTTAAATAATGACACTATCCAGGATCAAAATTGGCTCCAACCTTTGGTGGATCGAATGAAAAGTGATGATTCCATTGCCGCAATCCAGCCCAAGATCCTGAATTATTATAATAGAAATATTTTTGATTATGCCGGCGGTTCCGGCGGACACATGGATCTTTTCTGTTTCCCATTTGCTCGGGGGAGAGTCTTTTTAGAACAGGAGGAGGATACAGCTCAATACGATAATTCAGAAAAATGTTTTTGGGCCTCCGGCACAACTATAATGGTTCGAAAAGACCTGTTTAGAGCAGCAGGAAAATTTGATAAAACATTTTTTGCCCACATGGAAGAGATTGATCTCTGCTGGCGGTTTCAGGCCATGGGTTTTCAGGTTTGGGCAGAACCGGAATCAGTTGTCTATCATAAAAATGCGGTGTCCTTGCCCATGCATTCACACCGGAAATATTATCTGAATCACCGGAATTCACTCTTAATGCTCTTCGGGAATTATTCAATCACTGTTGCATTCTATGTGGGATTTATTCGGATGATGCTGGAATTTGTTGCCTTGGGATATGCCTTTGTGAAATTGGATTGGAATCATGTGACAGGCATTTTGAGATCTTTGGGTTGGATCATTTTTCACCCGATCACGATTCTGAAAAAGCGATCACGATTCAATCAAATAAGAAAAGTGAAAGATCGTGAAATCATGGCTGGGATGGCCAAAACATCCGTGGTTTTAGCATATTATTTAGGCAGGAAAAAGACTTATTTAGATATGGTGTCTAAAGCATCCTGATATAATTCTCGTCGGTCCGGGTCCAATTCTTTCATATCTTTTAACAATTCTTCCCGACCCAGCATGGTCAATATTTTGGCAATTCGTTCAGAATGTGTTTTAAGGAAAAATTGTGTGTGATTGTCTCTGCCCAAGTCCCGGAACGATTGTTCGATCCCATCCAACATGGTGTTGATTTCTTTAAGCGTTCCTTCAATATCACCCTCCTTGAATAGATCCATGGCGATGTACCAGGCCAATCGTGCTTTTCGGAGGCCAATATTCCGGTTCAGGTCATCCACGAGATTAATACGCGTACTCCAGCCTTTTTTATAAAGTGACGCAGATCCCCGAAGTGCTATATCCCGAGCCATTTCGTAAGCGTAATTTCCCCCCCTGAATTCGTAGGTATCAATTTCCCCGGCCAAGATCAAATTAGCATAATAGGCAAGAAATCCCGAAAGGGGCTCAAAGAGGACTGGATCGTAATAAAGGCTGGTTCCTGAGTTATAAATAAACTGTACACTTTTATCGAAAAATCGAAGATCGCGCCCATTGGAGAAAAGAGCCTGACAGTTAAATATTTTTTCATTCCCTTTAGCGGTGATGCCTTCAAACACAATCTGGATGTGCAGGGGGATGGTCAAATCGCTGTAAGCTTCGTCCCAGGTTGCGGTGGTGAAAAACCGAACAATATCATTATTAAGGTTCACGATTTCCTGCTTTTCTTCGCTCCGGAGTAATCGAGTATCGAAATTCACTTCTACAGAACCGAATTGGGCGATTCCAAAAGAGGAAATGAGAATAAGGAAACTTGTAATTCTTTTTACCATAGCCGAAAATTGACAAGAGTGAAGATGGTTATCAAGAAAATAAAAAAGTCGTTTATTAAGCCTATCAAAAACAAACAACCGGAAATTTGAGCGGTCCATTCTTATCTTTCGACAGGTTCAGGAAACGAATGGTCTCACACTTATTATATTAAACCACCCCCAAACTGATAACACTTTGTGTCCTTTGTGCCCTTGGTGTTTAATTCATATTTTCCCAGAACTGAATCACGGTAATTTCTCCCCATCATGAATCTGAAAGATCAATTAAAAGAGAAACACCACGCCAAAGTCCGTTCCATCCTTGAAACCGCTGGGAGGCTAGGTGACAAGGAGGGGATTGAAGTTTACGTGGTGGGGGGATTTGTCCGCGATCTCATCATGGGAAAACCGCTGAATGATATCGATATTATGACCGTTGGGGATGGGATCCCTTTTGCCCGGAAATTGGCTGATGAATTGGTCGTAAAAAAAATCGTCCCTTTCAAAAAATTTGGCACAGCCATAATTCCCAATAAATCTGTGCAAATAGAAGTGGCCACCGCCCGGACTGAATCTTATGATGATGATTCACGGAAACCAGCTGAAGTGGTTTACACCGATCTGAAGGGTGATCTGCTGCGGCGGGATTTTACCATCAACGCCATGGCCATGGATATTCGTCATGAAGCTTTTGGTGAACTCACGGATCCATTCGGCGGTATCGCCGATATAGAAAAAAAGATCCTGCGCACACCGCTTGATCCGGATGAAACATTTTCGGAAGATCCGCTGCGGATGATGCGGGCGGCTTACTTTGCATCCAAGTTGGGGTTTAAAATTGAGAAAGAATGTCGCGCTTCTATCAAAAGACAAGCACATCGAATTGATATTGTGTCCTGGGAGCGAATCCGGGATGAATTCATCAAAATCCTAAAAACGAAGAAACCATCAGTGGGATTAGTGATCCTGCAAAAAACGGGACTAATGGAAACTGTTTTCCCGGAAATTCATGTTATGTACGGTATGGAGCAAACATCTGAATGGCATCATAAGGATATTTTTGCCCACACGCTCCAGGTAATTGATAATGCGGCAGAATTGTCCGAAAAGATGGAGATCCGTTTTGCTGCACTGGTCCATGATATTGCCAAGCCCAATACACGAAAAATTGATGAAATCAAGGGCTACACCTTCCACGGGCACGATGCTATTGGGGAACGA
>Ga0208391_1001027_pt1 | contig 14017 bp, 11 predicted proteins | sample Knorr_S23_td_Bot_FD_185612 | JGI IMG/M metagenome (GOLD analysis project Ga0208391, IMG submission 185612) | Marine microbial communities from Southern Atlantic Ocean transect - Knorr_S23_td_Bottom_ad_3770_LV_A (SPAdes) (version 2) | ecosystem: Environmental > Aquatic > Marine > Oceanic | place... | reverse complement strand
CGCTCCATCGCCGAGGTGATGAAGACCGCCGGCTACGCGACCTACATGGCCGGCAAATGGCACGTCACCCCCAAGATCCAACCCGGCGGCCCGAGGAACAACTGGCCGCGGCAACGGGGGTTCGATCGCTTTTACGGTACCATCCACGGCGCCGGCAGTTTTTTTGATCCGAATTCGCTCACACGCGAAAACACGCAGGTCTCCCCGCTGACCGACGAGGGCTATCGGCCGAAGGGAACCTATTATTACACCGACGCCATCAGCGACCACGCCGCCCGCTACATCCGCGAGCATGACGGCAACGAGCCGTTTTTCATTTACGTCGCCTACACCGCGCCGCACTGGCCGATGCACGCGTTGCCGGAAGACATCGCCAAGTACAAGGGCAAGTACGACGCCGGTTGGGACGCCATGCGCCGGGCGCGTTACGAGCGGCAGCTCAAGATGGGGCTCATCGATCCCAAGTGGAAGATGACGCCGCGCGATGGCAGGGCGCCGAAGTGGGCCGATGCCAAAAACAAGGAATGGGAATTGCGCCTGATGGAAACCTACGCCGCGATGGTCGACCGGCTCGACCAGGGCATGGGCCGGGTCGTCACCGCACTCAAGGAAACCGGCCAGTACGACAATACGCTGATCCTGTTCCTCGCCGACAACGGCGGGTGCGCCGAGGGCATGGGCCGCCGCGAGGGCATCCAGTACAAGGACAAAGATCCCGAGCAGCTCAAGCCGATGACCAAGGGCGAGCTGCAGCCCGACATGATCCCCAAGCGTACGCGCGACGGCCGCGTGGTGAAACAGGGCACAGGAGTGATGACCGGCGGCCCGGACACCTACCACGGCTACGGCCTCGCCTGGGCCAACGCCAGCAACACGCCGTTCCGCGAGTACAAACATTGGGTGCACGAAGGCGGCATCAGCTCGCCGCTCATCGCTCATTGGCCAAGCGGCATCGGCGAAAAGCGGCACGGCAAACTCGAAAGCCAGCCCGGCCACCTCATCGACCTCATGGCCACCTGCGTTGACCTTGCCCAGGCGGCCTACCCGGAAAAAGTCGGCGACACGACAATCGTCCCGATGCAGGGCACCTCGCTCGCCCCTGCGTTCAACGGCAAAAAGATCGGGCGCAAAAAACCGATCTACTGGGAGCACGAGGGCAACCGGGCCATGCGTGACGGCAAATGGAAACTCGTCGCCAAGGGCGCGACCGGCCCTTGGGAATTGTACGACATCAAGGCCGACCGCACGGAGTTGAATAACCTGGCCGAAAAACAACCCAAACGCCTCAAGCGAATGGCAGACCGATGGGAAAGCTGGGCCGTCGCCTCGTTGGCCAAGCCATGGCCGTGGGGCAAAAAGAAAAAATAACCCAGCGCTATTCCCATCGACACCAAAAACGGAAGTAGTTTCCGGAAAACAAACGACCTCGAGCGCCGCTCCAACGACCTTGAGCACCGCTCCAACGACCTTGAGCACCGCTCACACGACCTTGAGCACTGCTCCAACGACCTTGCGTACCGCTCGCACGACCTTGCGCACCGTTCGCACGACCTTGCGCACTGCTCCAACGACCTTGCGCACCGCTCACACGACCTTGCGCACTGCTCAAAGGACTTGGACCCCTACTCTAAGTCGATGGATTTAGCCTAAATCCGGCTAATCTCTTATGATTTCGCAATAATCTGCGAAAACACCGGGTAAATCGCAATGATGTCATAGACGCCTGCGGCGTAGCCAGCGGTCGTGGAAGCGGAAACCACTATCGAATGCGTGGCACCGTCAGGCGACCCGGTGAAGCTGGTGGCGGTTGCTCCGTTCTTGCGCAGGTAGTATGTGAGATACCACGATTCGTTGGCCGGATAATCCGACAGGGTCTTGTTCCATTTCCAAGTGACTCCGCTGGTCGGTTTCTCCGGCTCGTATGCTTTAGGTTCAGCCATCAACCCTCAGTTTGTAAGTCTGAAGGCTTTTTGCAGCAACAGTTAAAACAGCTTGAAAACCAGGTTAATCGTTAACTAAATTGATAAATAATAATTAAATTATAATACTTTTTTCACGCATCGTGTAAAATCCTCACACAATGGATCCTTTAAGTTGAATATATTTAGAGCCATTAACTAGGATTTTTGTGATGCCGCTGCTTGGCATGTCCGTTGCTATAGTAGCAGTGCTTTGACGTCGTGTCGGGTTACTGCAACGTCTTTGGAGGACGTCTCGGAGGGGTAAACATTACCATTGTTCTCTGTAATTTACTCAGGTTGGCGGCAAACTCCGCCCTCAGTCGTTTTTTGCAAAATATCCCGATTTTGATGGATGAGCATAAAAATGAAAATTAATACACAACTAGTAATAATCGCAGCTATGATGCTGGTAGGAACAGCCTTCTCCGATCCGATTCACGATGCTGCCATGTATGGCAATCTTCCAGGCGTCCAAGCGGAACTGGATAAAGGCGTGGATGTGAATGCAAAGAATGATTTTGGTGAAACACCGTTGGATATGGCCCTCTGGCTCAATGGTGCAAGCGAAACCGTCGACCTCATTCGAAAGCGCGGCGGTAAAACAAGTAAAGAATTGATTGCTCTGTCCGATGCTGTCAGAACTGGAAACATCGAAGATGTAAAAAAGCACTTGGCTGCTGGCGCGGATGTGAATGCGAAGGATATGTATGAAGATACTCCTTTGTACGAAGCGGTTAAACTAGGTTACAAGGGAATCGCCGAACTGCTACTAGCCAACGGTGCGAATGTTAATGTGAAGAATAATGTTGGATGGGTTCCTTTACATATGGCAACTGCTTTAGATCACAAGGAAATAGTTGAACTACTAGTTACCAACGGTGCAAATGTGGATGCGAAAGATGATGATGGATCGACTCCTATGCACTATGCGGCTTGGTACGATCGCAAGGAAATTGCCGAACTGGTGATCGCCGGAGGCGCGGATGTGAATGCGAAGGATGAAAATGGGTGGACTCCTTTGCATTATGCAACTGATGCAGGTCTCATGGAAATTTCTGGACTACTGATCGAACAAGGTGCTGATGTGAATGCGAGAGATATGGATGGCAAAACGCCACTCGATCGGGCCATCCAGCTGAATCGAACCGAAATCGCCGACCTCCTCCGCAAACACGGCTTGCCGGCCATCCCACCGGTGGAGGTGCCGGCGCCAATGCCACGTTTGATTTTCGACAAGGCAACGTTTGGTTTCAGTTTCAATACCAAAGACAGGAAGACGTATGTGGTCGAGGAGACACAAGACTTCAAGCATTGGGGTGAGTTGGAAACAATCAAGGGAACCGGTAAGCAGATCAAGTTCACTGATCCAAGACAGCCGCTGATGCCATTGCGAAACTTCTACCGCGTCAAAGTGGTCGATTAACTACAAACTTTTGGTTGGTTTAACCAAAAAGAGAACACACACCAGAGGCTGGGCATTATGTGCCCGGCCTTTCTTTTTCCCGCTTGGCAAGGGGCAAATCGTTTACCAAACTTAGCCCCTTGAGAAGATTGGTGGGCAGCCAGGAGATGATCAGTGGTGCTTCCGGTTTCTGCCTACCATCTGCGCGTCGTTCATAAACAGCACGTTGAAGGAAAAACCGCGCTTGCCTAAGAGGCTTGCCAAGCCGGTGCGCCGCGGGAAAACTGGCGGCGTGGATCATGAGTCACCCGTCGAAACGACTGCTGCCGGGTCGGTGGCCAGGCGTCCCGTGCCTCTTTGGCGTCGGCTGTTGATCGGCAGAAACGTGCGCTGGACACTGTTCCGGCTCCTCGTGTTGCTGACGGCAACCTCGATTGGCAAGTTGCATTTCTTCCCGGACGGAAAACCACGGTACAGGCGCATCCTCGTGGATGGAAAGAGCATGCATCCCACCTACGAAAACGGGCAGACTCTCTGGATGCACACGCTCGAGTACACCAGCCGGGCACCTCAGCGCGGTGATGTCGTGGTGCTGGGCAACGAGGGCGAAAGCCCTTTCTACCTAAAGCGCATCATCGGGCTGCCCGGTGACCGCATCGGTATCCGCCGCGGCCAAATGACCGTCAACGGAAATGTGTACGAGGATTACGGCCACGGCCGCATTGACGCGAGGCTCCGGCCACTCGTGCTGGCCGAGGGGGAGTTTTTCGTGATGGGCGACAACCGCCCGATCAGCATGGGTGGAGTGGTCGAGGCGGGGAATGTTCTGGGTAAGATCCTGTGACTCCGGGCAAGTATTTTCTTTTGTGTGGTGCAGCGGCTCAATCAGTTAAGACAAAAGCTCAGGTGACAACTAAGCCAACCCACTCCACCACCTGAACGCAGCAGTGTTGTTGTTCCATACAGTGCACAACCCTGTTGCCAAGCGGCGAACGCAGCTCCCTTCCTCTGCAGCCCTCCACGTCTCCGCGTGCTCTGCGTTTAAGAAGAATCTCACCTACCCTTTTTCGTCGAGGTAGGCGGCTATTTCGCTGATGAAGAGCTTGCCGTATTCGGCTTTCTTTTTTTCGCCGACACCGCTGATAAGCCCGAACGATGCCATCGTCGCCGGGCAGTCCCTTGCCATTTCGCGCAGGGCTACATCGCCGAAAATCATGTACGCTGGGACACCTCGACCAGACGCCAACTCTTGCCGCATCTCGCGCAACCGCTCGAACAGCATCTCGTCGCATTGAATCTCGCCGGCTCGCTCGCTGCGCGGCCGGCGTTCTCTACTCTTTGGTTTGGCCACGACGGGGCGCGTCAATTTCAGCGGCTCTTTGCTTCGCAGCCAATCGCTTCCTTCCTGCGTCAATTCCACGACACTCATGCGGCCCGGTGTGAGCCGCGCGTAGCCAAGCCGCATCAACTCGCGACCGATTGCCTTCCACTCGTCGCGGGCAAATCCATCGCCAATGCCGTGGGTGGAAACCTGATCGTGCCCCCACTTGCGGATGGCCTCCGTGTCCGCGCCGGTGAGTACTTCCACAACGTGGTTCAACCCAAAACCGAAACCGGACTTCTCACGAATCCGATACAGGCAGGCGAGGAACTTTTGCGCCGCCTCCGTGCCGTCGAATGTCTCCTTCGGATCGAGGCAGTTGTCGCATGCGCCGCAGTTTTTGTCCGTGAAGGCCTCGCTGAAATAGTGCAGCAACGACCGTCGGCGGCAGTCGCTCGTCTCGGCGAAGTGAACCATCTGCTGCAGCAATTGCCGCGCAACAGTGCGTTCATGTTCGTCTGTTTTTTCCTCGATAAACCCGATCTGCTTGGCCACGTCCGAGGCGTTGAACAACAGCACGCAGTCCGCTGGCAGCCCGTCGCGCCCTGCCCTGCCCGTTTCCTGATAGTAACCCTCGATGTTCTTCGGCAAATCGTAATGAATCACGAAGCGCACGTCCGGTTTGTCGATGCCCATCCCGAACGCGATCGTCGCGCACACGACCTGCACCTCGTCACGGATGAACGCCTCCTGGTTTTTCGCGCGCGTCCCGGCATCCAGGCCGGCGTGGTACGGCACCGCTCGGATCCCTTGATCGGTCAGGCGATTGGCCAACCGCTCGGTGCCGGCGCGGGTGCCGCAGTAAATAATGCCGCTCTCGCCGTCGTGCCGCCTGGCCACGTCCAGCACCTGCCGCAGCGGCTGGTTGCGCGGTATGACGCGATACATGAGGTTGGCCCGGTTGAAACTGGCGACGTAGCGCCTAGGCTCGCACAGCTTCAACTGCGACACGATGTCAGCCCGAACCCGTTCGGTCGCCGTGGCGGTCAGCGCCATCAACGGCGTCTCCGGAAAGCGCCCGCGCAACTCGGCGATCTGCCGGTACTCAGGGCGAAAGTCGTGTCCCCACTCGCTGATGCAGTGCGCCTCGTCGATCGCGATCAGCCCCGGCTGCCACTCGGCCAAACGTTCGAGCATCTCCGGCAGCATCAAGCGCTCCGGCGCGACGTACAGCAGGCGGTATTCGCCGTTGTACAGGCCGGCCAGGCGGCGGCGCGCCTCCGCGGCACCGAGCGTGGAATTCAAGAACGTCGCTGACACACCGGCCTCGTGCAGCGCGTCAACCTGGTCCTTCATCAGCGCGATCAGCGGCGAGACGACGATTGTCAGCCCGCCCTTGACCAGGGCCGGCAACTGGTAACAAAGCGACTTGCCGCCGCCGGTCGGCATCAGCACAAACGTATCGTGCCCGGCGAGCGCGTCGCGCATCACCTCCTCCTGCAGCGGCCGAAACGACTCGTAACCAAAGAAACGCTTCAGCAGCCCGGTCAAGTCCGGCTCCCCCGCGTCGCTGAAAAGTTCCGTCTCCATGCCGCGCCCCGTTGTAAGCCAGAGGCAGCCAAGCTTCAAACTTCACCGTTGATCGACCTGAAACTTGAAACTGAAAACTTGAAACTCTCTTGCGCTTGGCCAAAGGCTTGGTTTTGGCTAGATTGCCGGTCGCATGAGCATGACTTTGACTGACTCAACGACGGAGATGCCGGTTCGGGAACGTGTTGCCGAGCTGGGCCAGCGGGTTCTCGACGGCGGAGAAATCGACCGCGACGAGGCGATCGAGCTGGCCCGCATCGAGAACAACGCCGACATCATGGACCTGCTCGCGTGGGCCAACCGCATCCGCGAACAGTTCAAGGGCAACAAGATTCATCTCTGCTCGATCGTCAACGCCAAGGCCGGTGCCTGCTCGGAGAACTGCTCCTTCTGCGCCCAGTCCGCCGCCTACCAGACCGAGTCGCCGCGCTACGGGTTCATCGATCCCGAGCCGGTGGCGGAGGCGATGTCCGAGGCCAAGGACAACAACATCACCGCCGTTGGGCTGGTCGCCGCCTGGCGCGGGCTCAAGGAAGGCCCGATGCTCGACGAGGTCTGCGACCGCATCCGCGAGATGAAGGAGAACGGCAAGTCGCGTCCGGACGCCTCGCTGGGCTTGATCGAAAGCCAAGCCGTTGCCGACCGATTGAAGGACGCCGGTCTCTCCTGCTACGGCCACAACCTCGAGAGCTCGCGCCGTTTTTTTCCCGAGCACTGCACAACGCACACGTTCGAGGATCGGCTCAAGACGATTCAGTTTTTGAAAAACGCCGGCATCAAGATTTGCTCCGGCGGCATCATCGGCATGGGCGAGGATCGCGAGGATCGCGTGGACCTTGCAATGCAGCTGCGTGAGATCAATGCCAACGTCGTGCCGATAAACATCCTCAACCCGATCGAGGGCACGCCGCTAGAGAATCAGGAGCCGCTGCCACCGATGGAGATTCTCAAGACCATTGCCGTGTTCCGATTCATCCTGCCGCGCAAGGAAATCATGATCGCCGGCGGCCGCACGGTGAACCTGCGAGACATGCAGAGCATGGTGTTCACCGCCGGCGCGAGTGCGCTGATGGTCGGCAACTATCTCACCACGCTTAACCAGCCGGTCGAGAAGGATTTGCAGATGCTGCGCGACCTCGGGCTCGATCCCGACTGGGACAACGACTTCGCCGATCAAGTTTCCGGCGATGGCTGCGGCAGCCGCCGCGGTTGCGACGAAAAACCGGCCGAGGCAGCCGCCACCGCCTGAACCCTTCCCGGGAGGGACGAGTTCCACCTCGTCCCAAATTAACTTTGAAATGGGGCAAGGTGGAACTTGCCCCTCCCTCGCCCAATGCGGCACGCGGGGGGATTCGGAAATTATAACGACATGCTGCGTACTGTTAAATCGTCGGGTGAATAATGACGTCGGCGCTCGGAAGGAACATCGGCGGATACGGCGGCGACACCATCGACATCGATGACGTGCTGCAGCGCACTCTCGCCGCTGCCCAAACGCACGGTTGGACGATCGAAAATTTCCCGAACACCGGCGACCTGCCGCTGTACGGTTTGCAGCGCCTGGCCACGGAGGCGCGACTGGCCGTTTACATTTCCACCGGCATCCACGGCGACGAACCGGCCGGGCCACTGGCCATGCTCGGGTTGATCGAGGCCAACACCTGGCCAAGCGGCGTAAGCCTGTTCGCTTGTCCCTGCCTCAACCCAACCGGTTTTCCGGGCAACACCCGCGAAAACCAAGCCGGCATCGATCTCAACCGCGACTATCGCTACATCAAGACAAGCGAAATGCAGGCGCACACCGAATGGATCGACCGCCTGCCCGCGTTCGATTTTGGCATCTGCCTGCACGAGGACTGGGAAGCCAGCGGCTTTTACCTGTACGAGCTGAACCCGGACAATTTGCCAGCCGTGTCGGAGGATGTCATCGATGCCGTTGGCCAAGCCTGCCCGATCGACCGTTCCGAGCGCATCGACGATCGGCCGGCCAGCGGCGGCATCCTCAAACCGGTCGTCTCCCCTGAAGCGCGGTCGCTTTGGCCAGAGGCATTTTACATCGTGCTGAAAAAAACCCGCCTTTCGTACACGCTCGAGGCGCCGTCCGATTTCCCGATGGCGACGCGGGTCAATGCCCTTTGCACCGCAGTCCAGACATTGTTAGCCTCCCACTTGACCAAGCGATGAGATGAAACCGGAAACTGCCGAGAAACTGCTGGTGTGGATACTTCGTGGCGCAGGCATCGTCTGCGTGTTGGCGATTGTCCCGATGTTGATGCCGATCGCGTGGGCGCAGGCCGCTCACGCCGCCATCGGCCTCGGCGAACTTCCCGGCGAGCCCATCGTCGAGTACCTCGTGCGTGGCATGTCCGCCATGTGCGCCCTGTACGGCGGGCTGCTGCTGCTTTTGGCAACCGATGCGCACCGGTATCGCCGGGTCATCACTTATCAGGCCATCGCCATTCTGACAGCGGCCACTTGCGGGACAATCCTCATGTACAGCCTGCCCGAGCTGGGAAAATACATCCTCATCGATGGAGCCAGTTGCTGGCTCTACTGCGTCCCCACTCTCTGGCTGCAAACCAGGCTGAAAAAGGAGTAGGCAATGCTTCGTCCGGCCCTGATCGCCATCATCCTGACCTCGACCGCCCTTGACGGGCAGACCGAAACCAAAACGGATCCCCGGGCCGAAATGGAAATCCTGTTCCAAAACCCCGACGGCGGTTGGCCAAAGAACGTTGAGTGGGGTTCTTTCAAAACCCTGCAGGAAGCCGAAAAAGACAAGGAGCGAGACAAGAACCGCAAAAGCACTTTCGACAACAGCGCCACCTACACACAAATCCGCAACCTTGCCAAGTCGTACAAGGCCACTGAAAACCGGCGTTACCGGCAGGCGGCCAGGCGCGGACTCGACTACATCTTGCGGGAGCAACGGCCAAGCGGCGGCTGGCGAGGCTCCGACGTTGATGCCATCACCTTCAATGACGGCGCCATGACCGGGGTGATGCAACTGCTCCGCGAAGTCTCCGAAGCCCAGGCGCATTTCTCGTGGACTGACAAACAAACCCGCCGAAAAGCCAAGCAGGCACTCGAACGTGCCATCCGCGTCACACTCGACTGCCAAATCAGGGTCAACGGCCACAAGACGGCCTGGTGTCAACAGCACGATCACAAGTCACTCAAGCCAGTCAAGGCTCGCACGTACGAACTGCCCTCCATTTCCGGAGCCGAAAGCGTGGATATCGTTCGTTTCCTGACGGAAATCAAAACGCCAAGCGACGAAGTCACCGAGGCAATTGAGAGTGCCATCGCCTGGTTTCAAAAGTCCGCCATCAAGGGCATTCGCATCGAGTCGTTCCCAATCGACCCGGTGAAGGATATCAACAAAACCATTTCAAGCGACAAACGAGTGGTGATGGATCCAAATGCGGAACCAACCTGGGCTCGGTTTTATGAGATCGACACCAACCGCCCGTTCTTCTGCAATCGCGACGGCATCAAGGTCTACTCCCTTGACAAGGTGAAACTCGAACGCCGCACCGGCTACTCATGGTACGGCGGCTACGCCACCTCCCTCTTGGCCGGGGACTATCCCAAGTGGAAAAAACGGCTCAACCGTTGAAGACAAAAAACAGGAGCGGGGTGTAGAGTCCAAAATCAGCCGTTACGCGGAGGAAGTCGGTGCTGAAACGGTCGCAACGATCGTGCAGCCAAGCCAGGCCAAACGCACTGATCCCGACCGACAGCAGCGCGAACTGTACCGCCGCCTGGCCAAGCGCCGCGGCAGCCGCCATCGCCGACAGGCCAAGCGCAATGTCGAACCACGACAAGCGGCGGACGAACCTCGGATGGGCGTTAAGCAGCGAGCCGGGGTCGTCGCGATCCGCCGTGACGACCTCCCAAGCGGTGATGTGCGAGCAGCTCATCGCGCACAACGCGCCGAAGCCAAGCACCGGCAGCAGCAAGCTTGGCCAAGCGCTTGGCGACTGCGACCAAACCAGCAGCGCGCAGCCCACCGAGAACACAAAACCGACGTGCCATTCCTTCGGCCAAAATCGGCTCCGCAGCGCCGGCCACCAATGCGTCGCCCCAAAGTGTGCCGCAGTGAAGACCAACACCACACCGCCGCCGAGCCAAGCGCGGGAGTTGAGCGTCATCACCGCGAGGACGAGCGCGACGACTAAAACCGCAGCGGAGACGCCCAGCCAGATTGGTTTCCCCCGCAGTTGAATCGCGTGCCGCGCGGTCTCCGTTTGTCCGCCCGACTCGGCGGCGTCCAGCGCGCGGTCGGCGCAGTAAACGAGCCACGTGCAGCAGAAGAGCAGCACGCGCTCGCCCCACCCCAGCGATACGTCGGCGATCCGGGCGAACTGTTCCTGCCAAATCACCGCAAGCAGCGACGAGTCGAGGTTGAGCAGGTTGGGCCAAAGCCACCAAGGGGTGCGGGATGCCGGTTGCACGTCGCAGAAGTTTTAAGGCAACCCAACAAATTTGAAACGGAAAACCGGCAACGTAGTCTTTGACATTTGCGGCGGGCGCTCGTTGGATTGCCCCGCAACATGGCCGACATCTCGGTTCCCACAATTTCACTCCAATCACTGGACTCATCGGCCCACCGCTCGGACTCGGTGCGAACCATCGGCCAGGCGCTGGAGCAGTCCGGTTTTTTTATCGTCGAGGATCACGGTATCTCTGCCGATCAAATCGCCGAATGCTATCGAGTCGCCGAAACGTTTTTTACGTTGCCGGAGGAAACCAAGCATAGCTACCACCGGCCGGAGTCAAACGGCCAGCGCGGCTTCACCGAGTTCGGGCGCGAGCACGCCAAGGACAGTGCCCAGGCAGACTTGAAGGAGTTTTACCAAATCGGTCGCGAGAACAGCGACTCGCTGCCGCCCAACGTTTGGCCAAGCGAACCGACGGAGTTTCGTGAAGCGATCGGCGGATTGTATCACCAACTCGAGGGCATCGGCATGGCTCTGCTCGGCGCGTGCAGCGAGTACCTCGCCCTGGAGACGGATCATCTGCCGCGCCTCGCCGAAGGCAGCGACAGCATTTTGCGCGTGATTCACTATCCGCCGATCGAGCAAAGCGCCGACTCGGCGGCGCGCGCCTCAGCGCATCAGGATATCAACTTCATCACGCTGCTGATCCAGGCAACCGAGGGCGGGCTGGAGTTACAGGCGCCGGACGGCGACTGGGTGGCGATCGAGGCCAAGCCGAACCAATTGATCGTCGATTCATGCGACATGATGGCCAACCTGACTAACGGCCTGTTTCGCAGCACGATGCATCGCGTGGTGAATCCGCCCGATCTGGCCAGACGCCGCTTGTCGATGCCGTTTTTCATGCACCCGACGAAGGACACCGACCTGACGCCATTGCCAGCCTGCATCGAGCGCACAAGTGGTGAGGCGGATTTTCCAAGCTGGACGGCGGGAGAATTCCTGGCCAAGCGACTGTCGGAAATCGGCCTCGGTTAAAGCGGCTACTTGGCAGCGGCCTCCTCGACGAGGCTCAGCGATTCGCGGATGAGAATCCCGGCGGTTGATTCGCCGAGGCTGGTGCGGGTGACGTAATCGTAACGCTCGAAACTGTTCCAGTCCTCCTTGGTCAAAATGTAGCCCAGCGCGTCGTTAGTCAGGCCAAACAGGAAATTGTGTTGCCCCTTCATTTTGCGCTTGAGGTAGTAGCCGATGTTCGGCAGCGCCTCGCCGGGGATGGTGAGAATCTGCGCGTCGCCGACATGCACCAAATTGACACGGGTGGTGATCGTTTTTTCGTCCGGCTTGGCCAGTTTCAGCGGCGACATTTTCAAGAGGGCCAACAGCATCGGCGAGTCGACTGGGAGCGTCACGTCCCGCCAAGCGCAATGAATTTTCGGGTTTTTTTGCGCGACCGAGCCACGGACAATCCGCAGCGCCTCATCGGCGAGCAGGTGGCCGATACGGCGGCACTCGTCCCAAGTTTGCACGTCTTTGCCGTCCGGCCCGCGAACGTCAGCGGTGACCATTCCCCCCTGCGCGCCGTTCATGAAAATACCGGTGCCGCCGCCGCCCGCCGCAATGCGATCATACAGCGGCCCGACCATGTCCGGACTGAGGACGCCCTGGCTCGAGCCAAGCACCTCGGGGTGGATGGCATAGTTGACCAGCGTGGCGAACGGCTTGCCGTCGCGACCGATCGCCTGCATCACGTTGCAACGCGGGTCGTACAGTTGCGGCGCGTAATAGTTGTAGGCAATCTTCCCGTTGGCCTTGCCGGTGGCGATCCGGAGCGACGCCGGTTGCAGCCCGGCGACCGCCTCGTTGATCGCCTCGGCGGCTTTGTTGCAGACGAAGTTGAGATACTCGAGATCCGCGTCGGTGCCGCCCCTGCCGTTGGGGAAGCCGTAGCAGTCGGGCGCACTGTGCGTGTGCGTCGCGCCGATCAAAATATGCGCGGCCGGAATGGACTTGACCTGCCGCCGCACGCGGTCACCCAGCACGGCGGGGAAGCCAAGGAAGTCCGTGCTGACGAACGCCACCCGCGTGCCGTCGCTCTCGATCACCATCGCCCGCACCGTGAGGTCGCCGTGTTTTTTGGTGACCGGATTGGACGGCCCAACGCCGCCGGACACCGGCAGCAACGGCTCCGGCGTGACCACCCGCACCGCTATCCCGGCGCGAAACTCCGCGTGCGCGATCGCCGCCTGGCCAAGCGCGACGGCGAACAGGACAATGAATCTGATCGTTTTCATAAGTGGAAAAGTTCCGTGAAAAACGTGACGCCGGGGAGGCAGGAATGCTACCAAGAATATTCATCAATGCCCAGCCATCCGCCGCACCCGGCCGGCTCGGGGAGCCAGCCCCGCCCGCCACAGTCGTATTCCATTGAACGAGCGACCGCCAGACGCCAGATTGGCCAGACGCCAAGTGGCTGCATCTCACGAACAGTACCTGCGGAAATCGGCCGGCCCACGGTTGATCAAGGCCAAGCCGCACCCGAGCCTGCGGATGGTCGTCGTCATACCCTGCCATGACGAGCCGGATCTTGTCGGCGCACTGGAGCGCTTGGCCAACTGCGAGCCGCCGCTTGGCCAGGCGGAGGTGATCGTTGTCATCAACGGCTCCGAAAAAGATTCGCCAGCGGTGGCCCGTCAAAATCAGGACACCCTCGGCCAAGCCACCGACTGGCTGGCCAAGCGGGGGGATCACTGGCTGCCGATCCATATGCTGCACTTGCCCGACTTGCCACCGAAACATGCCGGCGTTGGCCAAGCTCGCAAGATCGGGATGGACGAGGCGGTGCGGCGACTCGCCGACGTTGGCCAAGCGGAGGACGGACTGCTCGTCTGTTACGATGCCGACTGTCGCTGCTCGGCTAACTACTTCACCGGCATCGAGTCGCACTTTGCCTCGCTGCCGGATGCGCCCGGTTGCAGCATCCACTTCGAGCATCCGCTTGACGCCGGAGAATGGGCCGCGCTTGGCTTCGGCGATGACGCGCCCAGTCAAACGTTGTTCGACGGCATCGCCGCTTACGAGTTGCATCTGCGTTATCATGTGCTGGCGCAGAAGTTCATTGGTTTCCCGTACGGCTTTCACACAATCGGCTCGGCGATGGCGGTTCGTGCATGGGCGTACGTGAAACAGGGCGGCATGAACCGGCGACAAGCCGGGGAAGATTTTTATTTCCTGCAAAAGATCAGTTGGCTTGGCCAAGTGACGGAGCTGACCAGCGTGACCGTGCACCCCTCGCCGCGCC
>Ga0208391_1001021_pt1 | contig 14062 bp, 11 predicted proteins | sample Knorr_S23_td_Bot_FD_185612 | JGI IMG/M metagenome (GOLD analysis project Ga0208391, IMG submission 185612) | Marine microbial communities from Southern Atlantic Ocean transect - Knorr_S23_td_Bottom_ad_3770_LV_A (SPAdes) (version 2) | ecosystem: Environmental > Aquatic > Marine > Oceanic | place... | reverse complement strand
GGCAACGACGACAATGTCTCCTACTCACTCTGGCCCTCGGGCGAGCCGGCCATCCGCTGCAATCCGAGAACCGCCCCACCTGATTGTGGTGACATCAGCGGATGAGAATACCCGAATTGCCTCTCGGCCCACGCCCACGAGGTTCAGTAGAGGAAGAAGGCGCAACCTAGGATGACATAGGTCCCAAGCAACATCGCCCCTTCCAGCCAATTCGATTTGCCGTCGGCCGCTATCGCATTGGTTATCAGAACGGCGAGGAAGGTGGCGACCGTCTCAAAGAGGCCGAACTGAAAGGTGAGGGGAACTCCGACCGCCCATGCGATGATGACCATCAGCGGAGCGACGAACACTGCAATCTGGGTGCTTGAGCCAACAGCGATTGAGAATGAAAGATCCATCTTGTCCTTAGCTGCGACAGTGACCGCAGTGAAGTGTTCTGCCGCGTTGCCGAACAGAGGCAGCAGAATCACGCCGATGAAGAGGTGGGGGATTCCCCACTCGACCGCAGCCTCCTCGATTGAGAAGACCAAAATCTCCGCCATCCACGCCACAAAGGCGGTGGAGACGAGCAGCAGTACCATCGCTTCCTTCTGAGACATTGTCGGCTCCTCGTCCTGATGAGTCCCATCTGTGGCGAACAGTTCCGTATGGGTACGCAACTGGAAGAGCATGAATAGCCCGTAGAGCAGCAACAGCACAAGTGCAGTGACATGAGAGAGGGTTTCAACTGCCTCGCCTGGAGAAGGGTGGGTAAAGTCGTAGGCGGTGGGCAGGATCAGAGCGATGACGGCGAGGAGGAGGAGTGACCCATTGGCGCCGACCTGCGCGCCGCTGAAAGTCTGCACTTTGTGATGGACGCCACCCCAGACGAATGCTAGTCCCAATACGAGTAACAAATTGCCGAGAATCGAGCCAATCAACGATGCCTGAACCAAGTGAATCATGGTTTCGGCTCGTTCCGAATCTCCTTCCTTCAGAGCCGTTGCTGCTGCAAGAACTGCGATTAGCGCGATGATCATCTCCGCTGCGTTACCGAAAGTCGCATTCAGCAGACCTCCAATCGACTGGGATGTCTTGAGCGCTATCTCCTCAGTCGCCCTACCCATCAGATATGCGAGCGGCATGATGGCAGCCATCGAGGTTGCGAAAGCGAGAGGACCGTTGTGGGCGAACACTCCGAAGTAGATGGCGAGAGGCACGAAGAGCAGCATCAGATTGAGTTTTGACTGGCGGGGGTCCAACGCCCGAGTGAGCCCCGACCAGCCGTTGTCTCCGCCCTCTGAGACTGCCGGCTCACTCTCCATGGGGTTGCGCCAACCGAGGAAGTAAGTGAAACCACCGCCGACAGCAGGTGTTTAGAGCAGCGGAGCAGCGGTGAGAGTCTTGGTGGAATCAACACCCTCGATGGCGCGGATACTGTTAATCACCACACTTCCCAGTAGCCCGAAATCCTCGCAGACTATCTTCGCATAGAGGTCATACTCTCCAAAAAGAAGCATCTGCTCCTTCACCTCGGGTATTCCTCTCAACGCCTCATAGACCTCGCTCTCCATTCCCGGTTCCGCCACTATCAACACGATTGCCGTCGCTTCATTGCTGTGTCTCACTACAGTTCCCCCTCAGTAAGACCATCCCCGCTCACCTGTATAACGGTTGACCCAAAGCGCCACTTTCATGGCCCTGCGCGCCCGCCCACGCACAATGACTGAGGCCTCCCACGCCCGTATCGCAGTCACCGGCACGCCGGGAACTGGCAAGACGAGCATCTGCCGACTCTCCGAATCGACGGTGAGTGTCGCCGACCTCGCCGCTGAGGCAGATGCGATTGGAGAGGTCGACGACAGCGATGGCGCGGCGCCCATCGACATCGATAAACTGCGAGATTTCCTTGCCACAAAGTGGGCGCAGCCAGCCGAAGAGACGCTCCTCATCGACGGCCATCTATCCCATCTGCTTCCAATCGACGCAGTGGTCATCATCCGCTGCGACCCGCGCATCCTAGGAGAGCGGATGGCAGCCCGTGGTTGGTCTGAGAGTAAGGTGGAGGAGAATGCCGAGTGGGAACTTCTCGGTGGCGCCTGGAGCGAGCTCGAGGAGTGGTCGGGGGTGCCCATATTGGAGTTGGAGTCGACCAATGTCCCGCCAGCATCCCTTTTTCAGGCAATTTGGGGTTGGGCGGGGGTTGCATTCAAGCCGGATAGCCCAGAGCGCCCAATCGACTGGGTGGAACGAATCCACGGGTGAGAGATATGGGGCTGAACAACTTTCGAAAACAGTGGGAGGCGTTCCTGAATCCGTTAGTCTCAAGACTCGGTTTCCTCGACCCGAATCATGTCTCTTGGTTCAGTTTGCTCATTACCGGCGCCGCCTGCTACATGCTGGCAACCGCAGGAACTGACCGCGACGGCGGAATTCGACTTCTCTACGCACTCGGATTGGTGATGGTGGCCTCCGCCTGCGACACAATTGACGGCACCATTGCAAGGAAATTCAACAAAGAGACTGCTTACGGTGACTTCCTCGACCATACCATCGACAGAATCGTCGACTTTCTCCTCATTGTCGCCATCGGTGTAAACGCCGCTTGGATGACGACCCCCCACCTCGGATACGCCGCTGCTCTGCTGACTTTCCTCGGTTCCTACATGGGTACACAGGCACAATCGGTCGGACTTGGCCGAAACTACGGCGGATTTGGGAGGGCTGACCGGCTCGTCGTAACCATCCTCGGCATCATATTGGCCATTTTCCAAGCTCTAACCCAAACTTGGCTGAATGTCACAATTCCCATCATAAACACTCCGTTGAACGCTTTATCGGCGATTCTGTTGATCTCACTGATTGGTGGCGTATACACCTTCGTAATTCGGTTTTTAACCGCAAGAAGTGAGTTGTTGGAGTCCGAAAACGCCCCCCATGGGGGCGATTCAACACGAAATGATGAACCCGATGGCGCCTGAATGGGGTGATATCTGTGCTGAGACGGGGCGAATGGCGTCACCCTCATAACAGCCATGGGCCCACAAGAGAGTGCGGGGGAGTTGAGCGTGCGCTCTAGTTCTAACAGGGTTGCCCTTTGGTTGGGGCTGTTGATGCTGCTGACTGTTGCGTCCCCCTTGGCGGGATTATCTACCGCTGACTCCTCCGAACCCGCCGACATGCAGGCACAGAATATCATGGCCAACTTCAACCCAATGAGCGAGTCCACCGTAGTCAGTTGGGAGAACATCCTAACACAGAACGGCACTCTCTGGCAATTGTTGCAGAACACCCGTTATCTCGTCTACCGACACGACATTGAGATGAATGAGAGCATGATTGAGAATGATGTGGTGGAATACTTCGCCAATGTCTCTGCCTGCCCTGGTTCACTTTCGACTTGCTCGGGAAAACTACACCAAGTGGAATATCCGCTGCCACCCGGTGTGAACGGCTCCTACTTCTACGGCATCGCCACCCAACTCGATAGTGGTGAGATACTCGCCTTCCTTGAACTGGGAAGCGCCCAGACTGGCATGCCGACCATGGAATTCACCAATGACATCACCGCCCCCTTCAATGTCAATGCGACATTCGACCCCGGTACCAGTCGGACTCAAATCCAATGGATCAACCTCAACGAGTTGCAACCTGGAACCTTGACGGAAACAGGGCCGTTCCAGTACAATATTCGAATCTACAGACACTTGGATGCTGCCAACCGCTCCTCATGGCCCGCCATACCTAAGGAACTCATTGGCCAACTTGGGGCGGGCAACAACTCGTTCACCTACATTGTCCCGCCTTTCACCGATGTGCGGGCGTATTACTCAATCACATATGTTTACGGGAACTACGAAGATGTCCGATTCCTCGGCTCAAACACACTTGACCCTGATTGGCCGGTGACTGAGGATAACGTTGCTCCCGGCTTGGTTCAAGGGGGTGTGACAGCCTCATTCCTTGAGGAGGAGGTAGGAGGTACCGGCAATACCACGGTGGTTTGGAATGACCTACTAACCGAACTGAATCCAGTCTACAGAATATGGAGGTCTGGAAGTTCGTTCAATAACACAACCGCACCAAATGTTCAGCTGATAGCGACAGTCCCGGCAGGAATTGGATTCTACCGCTATCAAGTCGAGCGTGGTATGCTAGGCTACTCCTACTATGCCGTCACCGCAGCCGATGCCAGAGGTAACCACAACCCATTCATCGGAGATGAAGAGTTGGTGTTGGCCGGCCCGATCATGGAAGACGCCTTCAACCACTGGATTGCCGAGCCTACAAATGTGGAGGCTGAGTATATCAGCGGGGGATGGACCGATGTGACTTGGGTGGACCAAATTGGAGCTGAGGGTGAATCATACCATGTTTGGCATTCGTGGACCAAACTGACCGCATCGTCGAACCTGACCCTTGAAGCGACTTTGATGGCAACCGTTCCAGACGGTGTTCAGCATGTGTTGGTCCCTGTGCCAGCAGACAAGGATAGGCTCTCCTACTACTGCGTCACCTCAGTCACCCGCTACAACCACTTGAACGCCACCTTCGAAAATACCGGATTTGACCAAAACTGTATCATTACCGCCCTACGTGAGGACACTCTTGCCCCCGCCCCAGTCCAGTTAGCCCAACCGATGCTGCAAGGCTCACAGCGGATTGTTCTGCTGTCGTGGATCAACTCACAAGCGGAGGAATACGAATCCTACTCAATCTACCGACACCTTGGCGATCCCTTCGGCGACAATGAAGGTGGAAATCTCTCTGATGATGAAAACTGGGAGTTGCTGGTCGACATGTACACCCCGAGTGAGGCGGACACGACTGTCCTGCGCGAAGTCTACCTGCCAATTGACCTCGACCGAGAGTCGTGGTATGCACTAACGATCACCGATACATGGGACAACACGAGGAGCACCTTCACAAATCGCTCAAATGCCTGGCTCGTGCATGAGGACACAACTGCCCCAACCGTCAGTGTGACCGTCTCAATAGGCACCCAAACAGGTCAAACTGATGGTGCGCTGAAGGCTGGTGACTACCGTCTCAACTTCTTCCTCAGTGAGCCGGTGGCTGAACACCCTTGGATCATAGTGACGACTGCTGATTACGACGCAGACCAAGGCACGGGCTACTCCTTCACCCCTCCCGGGCAGGTCACAAATGCCGCCTCGTTCCTCGGCTCAGAAACATGGTACTACTGGGACTTCCCCATTCATCAAGGCATACCGACAGGGACACTCAAAGTCACGGCCACACTCATCGACATGGTCGGAAACTCGGTCCTCGTCACCCAAGAAAATTGGTCGATTGATGCGACCAATCCGACCATTACGGTGTTCTCACCCTCGACAGACAGTTCCTACCTGTATGGCGATGACATCCGCATTCACGGAGTGGTGAATGACGATGTGGGGATTGAGCAGGTGATGTTCAGATTCATCGAGAATCGTATTCTGTTTGAAGAGGAGTTTGAGTGGGAACTAGTGGTTGACGTCACCCCCTCGGATGCACCACCGGGGACTCTTGTATTCGACATGCGGGAACCTTCAGCGACCTTCACTGAATCGGCGAACCACAAGTTGGAAATCAAGGCGATTGATACTGCCGGAAATGAGAAAATCTACCAAACTCGATTCTATGTCGATCACTGCTTTGAGAACCTCAGCGGATTGACCTACTGCCTAAGCGGCGATGACCCCATCAAACAGGAGGAAGGGGAGCCCGCGGCGCCGATTACTTGGTCAGACCCACCGTATGTCATCATCGTTGCAGTCGTCGCATTCAATGTTCTGTTGCTCTTCTTCGCCATACTAATGGGTATCATCGCGGCCCAAGACCCTCGCAAGAAGAAGAAGGGTGACGACGAGGAGTTCGACGAAGAGGATGACTGGATGATGGAGTTCATGGGTGGCGGAGGTGACAGTGGTTCGGCCGCTGATGTCAGGGCTGATTTGGATGCTGCTCCGGAGAGAGACCTCTCCGAGGCCAAGGCGCTCGAGGATGATGATGACCCCTTCGCTGAGCCGGTCGTCGAGAAGAAGAAGAAGAAGAAGAAGAAGTCCAGAAAGTCGAGGAAGAAAATTGTCGAGGAGGATGACTTCGATGACGACGATGACGACGATGAGGACGACTGGGGCGACGAAGATGACGAGCCTGATGAGAAGCCTAAGCGCAAGTCGGTCAAGCGACGTTCCATCAAGCGCAAAAAGTGATTTTCCAGCCATGCCTAACCAACCGGAGTGGTATTGGCGGAGGGCCCACTCTCGGAAAATGAGGAGATTCACTTGTTCGGCATGGACGACCCTACTAAGGTGGTTGAACAGATTCGCCGTTATGTCGGCGATGGCAGGCTTGAGATCGCCGAGGTGATGGCAGAAGAATTGTGTGCCATGCTTCTGTCTGACAAGAAGCGGGACCTGACAAGACAGAGACTTCTCGTCGAAGCGTTGCGTGACCACGCATCCATATTGGAAATTAGAGGCAAGTGGAAGCAGAGCATACGGGCGGGGAAACAGCGAGACGCAGAACGCAAGCGGCTGGCTAACACTCTCTCCCGTGCGGGTGACCCTGAAGGTGCGGCGGTGGTGAAGGGCCTGCACACCAGTGACTCGATTCAGACCGGTCGCTCCCACCTGGGTAACGGAAAGTTGGGGCCTGCCCTTTCATCCTTCAAAGCGGCTCGAAGAGGGGCGAAATACAACTTAGAAGCATCTCTAAGACCACTCGAAGGGTATGAGAAGTTGAAGGGTCATTTGAGAAAAGCAGGCAAGGCGGCAAAACAGCTCGACGCAGCGCTCGCCGCTGCGGGTCCGGTGAACCGCCTCGGAGAAGAATTCGTCTTGATGCCCGAGGGTGACTCCGCACACCCCCTTGAACGGCTGTTAGTCGACATTGGCCGTTGGTGCGATCCTGCACTCGCCCTTCCGGCAGCACCGGCGGTCGCTCTCAAACAGAGGGCTGCTGAATTGAGCCGTCAGATGGAATCCATCGCTACCGGCGAGCAGGCAGCAAACGCTCGTCTTCAGTCGGCAATCGACTCGCTCGAGCCGGTGGTCGACTATCACGAATACTCCCAGTCCAGCCGCCCGCCGGGCGATTAAAATTAATTGAACATGATTCCAACATCGTGCGCTGTGCCCCTAGGAAAGACATTTCTCATTGTTTGCCTAGGAAGTCGAGCCACGCTCGGCAGGTCGGACACCAGCTCCACAGGTTACCCTGATGGACGACCTCTTGCACCGGACCGTCGCACACCTTGCATGGGGGAAGAACTCGTGGTTGTGGAGGAAGGTCGGTCTCGGGCTGGACTTGGGTGTAGGCGCCTTGGACAATCTCGGTCGTGCCTCGGTTGTACTTCATCGCGAAGAGAAGTAGTCCCATGATGACGAGTACCATCACTGCGACGATTACCATCACCAACTTGCCGTTTGACTCACCGTCATCCGTCTGCGCCTCATCACCTATCCCGGCTCCAACATCCCCAGTGCCGTCGCCCTCACCTTGGGTGTCTCCACCGTTGCCGCCGGTATCTGAGCCCCCACTGCCGTTGGTCCCACTGCCGTTGGTCCCACTGCCGTTGTCGGTGCCTCCTCCGCCGGTGCTCTCTTCGAACCAGAGAGCGCTCCAATCCTGTTCGAGCGAGTTACCCGTATTGGGGGCCACAATGAGGTGGACATGCAGGAGCCCTGAATTGGAGGTTGCTCGGTCGATTGGAATCGACTCATCGACAGCTCCCAATGTAGTCCATACCTGACGGGTGACATAGTCACCCGATGTCGGGCTACCGTCTGCGTCAGTCTCGGCCGTGGAGAGCAGGACCTGCAGCGTGTTGGCGTCTGCACTTGTCCAAGAGATGTTGACCTGCCAAAGGGTGGCATCATTGCTTATGGTGACCGTGAGTCCCGCAGGCCAAGTGAAGGGAATCTCCTCCGTGCAGGCGTCTGGATTTATCGGATGGAGGTCGATGTCGAGTCCGGTTGCCGAATCGGTTGGGCAGCCGTCTCCATCAAGGTCTGACCAGGCGAGGTTGTCAGATGGGAAGGCGTCGCCATTCTCAACCCTCAATCCATTCCCATCGACTGTGTAGGCGTAATTATCACCATATCCGTCACCGTCGAAGTCGTTGCATTGTGTCGCATCGGTTGGGAAGGCGTCACCCACCTCGTTGATTCTCATCCCGTTATCCAATGAATAGGTGTAGTTGTCACCGCAGTTGTCGCCATCCCGGTCCCTGTATTGCGCCGAATCATTGTAGAAGGCGTCACCGGATTCAGCCTCGCGCAGACCATCCGTTCCAATTTGGTAGGTGTAGTTGTCACCATGACCGTCACCGTCGGTGTCGTGCCACTGCGCTGGGTTTGAGACGAAAGCGTCGCCGCCTCCAACCGGATGAGCGAGCCAAACCCCGTCGGGGTCACTATAGCCATCACCATCAGAATCGGGACAGCCATACCTATCCTCGGTGCTGGTTCCGAAATCAGTCGGACAACCGTCACCATTCAACTGACTAGAATCATCCCCCCAACCATCCTGGTCGGTGTCCTCATGTTGAGTCGGATCGAGGGGGAAGGCGTCGTCATCACCTATCCAACCATCCCCATCCGCGTCTCTCTTCAAAGTCAGAAAAGTACCTGTGTGGTTTACGACCACCGGGGAATCATCTGTCGGGAGAACTCCGAGCCCGCGAGGGATGTTGGTGAAATTGTAGGTGCTAGACCGGATGCTGGTAGCCATGTCGAAGAACTCGATCTGTCCGCTTGCCGAGGTTGAGGCGTTCCCGGTGCCGACCGCGAACTGTCCTTGGGACAACAGGAAAGTGAATGAGAATGCCTCTTCCAAGAGGGTGAACTGCATCATCGGCGCTTGCCCCATGATGTCGTAGAAGATGACTTGCTTGTCCCAACCGGCAGTGATCAGAATGTCTGGTGCTCCTAACATCCACTGGCATACACCAACATATCCCTGATGTGAATAGGGTGAGCCTTCGTCCATCCAATTGGCAGGATTGGGGTCGCTGGTGTTCCATATTCGAACACTTCCAGATTGTGAGACAGAGGCGAGTTTGCCGCCGAATTCGCTGAAGTCGAGAGTCCAATGGGTTTCCGCGTAGGACCACTCTTTCAGAATCTGCTGGGACAGCGGGTCGACTATCGCTACCCAACCATCCTTTGTCGGGTCGGTCTGGTTCTCGCTCCAGGAGACTGCGATGTACTGACCTTGGGGGTGCACTGCCACTCGGCCGAACGAACCGACAGTCCTCTGACTCCTGAGATCAAACTGCCAAGCCCACTTGTTCTGCGTGTCACAGCCAATCACCATCCCATCGCTGAATCCACCTGCCACCCAACCGGGCCCCCAATCGACTGACTTCACATTTGGGATGTCGTACTTGTACTGACCAAATTCTGGGTGAAAACACTGAGAAACCATAGAACCGTTCTGCCCTGAGCGAATTGTGATGGTGCCAGATGATTCGGCGATCCCGACCAGGTCTAGCGTGGGATTCACCGCTATCTCACGAACGGTGTGTGGGCCGAACCTCCGTATCGGCACAATCTCGAAGTTCGACTGGTCGATGGACCAAATCTCGATGCTGCCATCCTTTCCACCCGATGCAATCCACTGGTCGATTGTGCCGCTGTTCGGGCGGTGGATTGTGGCAACCGAAGTGATGTCCTCCGGCTGGCCGGTGCTGCCTGACATCACCGAGTGCCAGCCAAAATTTCTCATGTTGTTGCCGCCGGAGTCGATGAAGGAGATTCGACCCGGGTCGTAGAGACCGACGCCGAGATAGTTGCCATCTGAGAGCCAGCGAAGACTGCTGACATTCTGAGGTATCGGCGAATACCATATCACCCCACCCGAGGCGGTATCGTAGAGAGAGGCAACTCCCTCCCACTGCCCCGGCTGACCGGGTGTTGGGTGGTTGTAGGCGATTGTGTAACCTGCGCCGAACGGCTCCCAGTCAATGGCCCATGCCGTGCTGTTGGCACCCGCCACCAAACGGTCGAAATCGAGCGTTCCTGTGTCTGCATTGATTACGTAGACATGGTCGCGATATCCGACTCCGCCATCCGGATAGTTCGTCATGTTGCGGCCGAGCGCGGCGACCAATGTACCGTCGGCCGAGATGTCACAGTCCTGACTCCAGAATTGCGGCAGGAAGTGGCGGGCGTTGTGTGCCGAGCCGTCGATGAAATGGTCAATATCCGCAATCACGACTTCACCGCCCATGTTCAGATGGTCGATATTTCCGCAGAAGACGACTTTTGAGTGGCTGAGGGAGGCGTCGAGCCCCCAAAGCCAGCCGTTGTAGGTGCCGGTCATCGAATCGGTCCATTCACCAGAACGCATCTGCGCGGTAGACTGGGGTCGAGCTGAGCCGTCGTCAATCACCTCGTAGGAATACCAGCCAGTCTCTCCATCAGCGACAAGAACCCAGTCGTTTGAGAGCCAAACCACATCGACTACAGCCTTGCTGTGGCCAACCCAAAGCAGAACCCTGCCATCGCTGATATTCCAGACATAGAGCCGATGATCAACAATGTCAACCGCTGCCAGCCGCTCACCATCAGGACTGATGTCGAGTTCCCAGATGGCCCCCTTCGGATCCGGCTGCCAGGTCAACGCCGACCAGCCTGATTGAATCGGTGGCCCGTCTGCCAGACTCCACAGGCCAGATCCGCTACCATACACGGTAGCCTCCTCGGAAAGTACCTCGAGCCCACCTTCCTGCCCATCTGGCTGCTCATCTACGGAGACAACACTCTGACCGTTCTTGGAAATCCCACCTAGGAAGCCAACGGCCAGTGAGAGGAGGAGAAGTGTCACAATCACCTGTGCAGAGAACCTCATCACCCTGCCAAGGGCAGACTTCCCCCTTTGAACTTCGGGCGAGTGGTCATCCCGGAAAACAGCCGTTTTTCTAGGTTTTGGCAATTGTGGAAGCCTCACATAAACGCCTTTCGCGCGTGGTCCGCCTGCGTCACTGTTAAGACACCTTCAGCGAGCCTCCGTGTATGCGCCATTTGATTGACCGGGTGCTTGAACTGCAAGAAGGTGAGACTGAGGAGCCTGTCGAGGCGACTCCTTCCTCTCCGAATGATGAGGAATTGGTTTCGCTGCTGGCGAGTTTGGCGCCACGAATCCGGGTCTTTGGTTGCGGAGGTTGCGGCTGCAACACCGTTCAGAGACTGCATGAGGAGGGGTTGTTGGATGGCGACTACATCACCGGCTATGCGGTGAACACCGACGCTCAACACCTACTTCGCTCGAAGGTCGATAAGAAGGTCCTCATCGGCAGGACTGCCCGAGGGCGTGGAGCTGGTGGCGACCCTGAGAAGGGCGAGAAGGCTGCATTCGAATCCGAGAGAACTCTCTCCTCCGCAGTTATTGGCTGCGACCTAGCATTCGTGACCGCTGGTCTTGGAGGTGGCACTGGTACCGGCTCCGCCCATGTGATGGCGCGGCTGGCAAAGTCTGCCGGCGCACTTACAATCGCTGTTGTGACCTATCCTTTCTCATCCGAAGGCACGCTGCGCCGGCAGAACGCCGAGTGGGGCCTTGAGCGACTGCGAGAGGTGTGCGACACCGTGGTGGTTCTGCCCAACGAGAAGTTGCTGGAGGTTGAAGGCGTGCGCGACCTACCCATCGAAGCGGCCTTCCGAGTCGCTGACGAGTTGCTGATGCGTTCCATCGCCGGTGTCTCTGAGATGATCACCAAGGAGGGGTTGGTCAACCTCGACTTCGAGGACCTTCGCAGCGTGATGTTGAACGGCGGTGGTATGGCGATGATTGGACTTGGAGAGGCGACCGGCGAGAACCGTGCCGCGGTTGCCACCGCAGAGGCGCTTCAGTCACCGCTGCTCGACATCGACATCTCAGACGCCCGCGGGGCGTTGGTCAATGTGGTCGGCGGACCTTCGCTGACGCTCGGTGAGGCGGAGTTGTGTGCCCAGGAAATACGCGAGAAAATCAATCCCTATGCCCGCATCATCTGGGGAGCCACGGTTGACGAGAACATGGGCAACGAAGTTCGAGTGTTACTCGTCTTGACCGGAGTCAAGAGTCAGCAGATTTTCGGGGCGAACGCCCACCAGCAAATGCGTACCATGCGCAACCGCAGCCTTGAATTCATCAACTGATATTCAGCGTTGATGTTAAAGAGGGGTCGCCGGTCGGGGTGAACCCTAAGGGGTTCATACATGGCCAGCCACGATTCCAGCAATCGCTCTTTCGAGGAGAAAGTGCAAGTCCGCCAAGACCAGTTTGAGACTTGGGTCCGCAGCTTCGGAAAGGGGTCGTGGGCCCGTATCATCAGAATGGCTCGAAAGCCGACAAAAATGGAGTTCCGCCAGACCATAGTGGTATGCGGAATCGGCATGTTCATTCTCGGCTTCGTCGGCTTCGTCATGCTCTGGCTGATGGACACCGAACTGCCCAAGTTCTTCGCATGGATCGTCAGTTGAGACCCCGCATGACTCTAATAATCTCAGAAAGGAGGATATGACATGTCTGATGGATTTATCGCAATAGTTCGCCACGAGGACAAGGTATTGCTGCTCAACCGCAGCGAGATGGTCGCTGACTTCCCCAATGCGTGGGACGGCATCTACGGAGTTGGTGATGCGGCTGACCTCGACGCGGTCAAGACCCGAATCAAAGATGCCACTGGAATCTCTGCCGATTCGCTCACCCACGTAAGAACCGGCACCGCTAGGGGAATCGAGTTCGGCAATCGACTGAACGAAGTGGTTCCCATCCTGTTCATCAGCGACACCGCGGAAATCGAGCCTAAGACACTCTACGACGACGCCATCTGGGTTGACCCGGGCTTCCTGAACATGCTGAGTCCAGATGAAGTCAAGGACGCGGCGGACGAAGCGGTCATGCAAGAGCGACGCACCGTCCCGCAACTAGGTGAGATGTACGGCGATGTCTCGACCTTCCTCTTCGTGGTCAAGACCACAATCGGTCGAGAGCAGAAGATAGCCCAGGAGATTCGTGCTCGCCTTTCAGGCACCGGCTCACTGGAGAGCGTACAAGGAGAAATCTTCGCTGTAATTCACCCCCACACGATGCGTGGCTACATCTTCGTCGAGGCGAGCGCCAAGCACCATGTCGAGAAACTCATCGGCAGGGGTGGTGGAGTCACCACGCCGTTGCGGGGCTGCACAAAGGTACTACCCGGGGAGGCACCGTTGCAGGTCGTCTCAAACTACCTAGAGCCGAAGGCGGCCACCGAGGGAATCGATGTCGGCTGCATCGTCGAGATTCGAGTTGGCCACTTCAAGGGCAACAGAGCCCGTGTCACCGAGGTGTCAGAGGGCAAGGAGGAGGTCACCGTCGAGTTGTTTGAGGCACCTGTACCAATTCCCATCACTATGAGAGCTGACCACGTTCTGGTAACTGAGAGGGTCGGCGAGTGACGCCCGTAGGGCGTTCGCGGCGGTTAAATAGAGGAAGCAGGTCGGCCGAAACCCGAGAACTGAGGTGAACAGATGTCAGACAATTGGACTGCCCGTCGCATCCGCACAGCGGTCATTGGCAAGGGCATCAAGTTCAACGGCTCTTGGGAAGGGGAGACCGATGTCGGCTCAGACCCCGAAGTTCACAATATCACACTAGATCAAATCATTACGATTTCCAATGAAAAGGCGGCTGATTTGACTGGTAAGAATGTCAAGAATCGATCGTTGGAAGTGATGGGGACCTGTGTCTCCATGCGCTGTCACATCGAAGGCATCGTGCCAAAGGAATTCATTGTGAAGGTTAAGGCGGGAGAATACGACGACAAATTCGATTGAACACGGATTGCGGGAGAGGGTGACCTCGTGGACCGCAGGGGTGGGAAAAAATGGAAGAAAACATTACTCAAGCAATCAAGCAAGCGCTCGAAGAGGCGCCAGAACGGAAGTTCCTCGAGAGTATCGAGATGGCATTCACCATCAAAGATGTCGACCTCAAGAATCCGGCGAACAGAATCGAAGAGAATGTGCGACTCCCTCGCGGGCGTGGCAAGGAAGTCAGCATCGCCATCTTCGCTGGTGCTGAAATGGCCGCCAAGGCGAAGGAGGCT
>Ga0208391_1001020_pt1 | contig 14068 bp, 10 predicted proteins | sample Knorr_S23_td_Bot_FD_185612 | JGI IMG/M metagenome (GOLD analysis project Ga0208391, IMG submission 185612) | Marine microbial communities from Southern Atlantic Ocean transect - Knorr_S23_td_Bottom_ad_3770_LV_A (SPAdes) (version 2) | ecosystem: Environmental > Aquatic > Marine > Oceanic | place... | reverse complement strand
GCGTCTGATTTATTGTTGATTGGGTGCTGCCATTAACGTATCATCGCTTTAGCCGGGCATTATCCCATAATCGGCCGGCGGCATCGCTGGACCTGATTCGCACGATAGAAAGAGGCGCGGAATGAGCGGCCCTTCACAACCTCACCGTACATCGAAACCAACCCCTACGACGAGCCGGTTGAAGCTATATCGTCTTGATGTGCAGACAATATCGTCGTGAATATTCAAGAGTGAGAAGCCCTAACGGGCGCAACGCCGCTTTTCAGCGAATAGTGATGGAGCTGCGTTTTCGCCGTTTACATCTGATGACCCTTGTCATGTTCCTGGTCGTTCCGGCTTTGATTTCGTGTAATACCGGCCAGACTCCGGCAACGCCTCATATACCGCCCTCCGCGACCGTCATCCCACCGGTAGCGCCACAGTCTGCCACTCCGGCGCCGCTTGCCTCCAGAATCGATGGCTTGGACGATTGCCTCCAAACTATCGATGTCTCCACCCATTTCCATGTCCAACTGACCATCACCCTCCACGGCCGCATCTTGCCGATTCCCTCAGGGATCGGGATCGATAGAGGTTGCTTCAATCGAATACACACCCACGCCGGGAGCGGCGTTATCCATGTTGAACATGCTATATCGGAGTCTTTCACCCTGGAAGACTTCTTCTTAGTGGGTCAGCGCTCGGAAGAGTTCAACCCCCTGGCCGGCCGGCGGGTGATCCGGGTATTGGTCGACGGCAAACAGTACCCCTTCGATTATCTGACCATACCACTGCGAGACGGGCTCGACGTCCGCCTCGACCTCGTCCGGCAGATCTCGGCAAGAAGGACGGAGGGTGGGGGCAAGATTCTTGCTCGGCGCTCCTCCATTCGCCACGTGAATCTCTCACGATACGATTGACAATCGATGTGGATGATACTTACCCTGTTTATCCGTATCCCGGAAATCTAGGGCTTACCAAAGGCGCGTATGGCAGAGTCAGACCGTATCAAATGGGACCAGAGGTTTGCGCGATCCAATGAGATTGATATAGCGCCGCCGAACTGGCTCAAGGAAGTTGAGGCTTCGCTACCCCAGCAAGGTTACGCGCTGGATATCGCGGCAGGCGCCGGGCGCTTGGCGATCTGGCTGGCAAGCCGGGGACTAGATGTGCTGGCGGTGGATATCTCACGGACCGGGCTGGAACTGGCGCGCCAAGGAGCCGCGGCCAAGGGGTTGCAGATCGAAACCCTGGCAGAAGACTTGGAAGCCGAGCCGTTGCCTGAAGGCCCATTTGACGTGATTACCTGCTTCAACTACCGCCAACGCGGCCTGTTCCCTTTGATACGCGAGCGTCTGAAGGTTGGGGGATTTTTTCTGTCTGAAGTCGCAACCGTTTCCAACTTGGAGCGCCACGCCCACCCATCCCTGAAGTACTTGGCTGAGCAGGGAGAGTTACGCCAAGATTGTGCCCCGCTGGAGATTGTGTACTACCGTGAAGGCTGGTCAGACGACCGCGCCTCGGCACGTGTACTTGCCCGTAAGATTTCTTGTCACATATCGGAGGCGCCAATATGACAGAGGACCGAGTTTCCCAATCCCAAGGGAACGGCATCACCGCGATCGACCCGATGACCGCCATGCGATGGCGCTGCATCGGCCCGCCCAGGGGAGGCCGTGTGGTCGCGGTGGCCGGGGACCCGGAGGATCCGGCGGTCTTCTACTTCGGCGCCTGCGCAGGTGGTGTCTGGAAAACCTCTGACGCCGGAACTTATTGGGAGAACGTGAGCGACGGGTTCTTTCGCACCTCAGCTGTAGGCGCTATCGCCGTCGCCGACTCCGACCACAACGTCATCTACGCAGGTATGGGTGAGTCGTGCATACGAGGGGACGTCTCTTATGGGGATGGCGTTTACAGATCCACCGACGGAGGCAAAACCTGGACTCACTTGGGGCTAGAAGACACCCGGCACATCGCCCGGATCAGAGTCCATCCCGAACACGCCGACATTGTGTACGTTGCCGCTCTAGGCCATGCATTTGGTCCTAACAGCCAGCGCGGCGTTTTTAGGTCCCATGATGGTGGAAAGTCGTGGGATAAAGTGCTGTTCCTCAGTGAAGAAGCCGGCGCCATCGACCTCTCCTTGGATGCAACAAATCCCCGAATCCTATACGCAGCGATGTGGGAAGCCCACCGAACGCCGTGGAGTTTGGTTAGTGGAGGCCCCGGCAGCGGGATTTACAAATCTACTGACGGCGGGGATTCCTGGCAAGAACTAACCGGGAACCCTGGACTGCCTCAAGGCCTGAAAGGGCGCATCGGGATCGCGGCGTCGCCGGCCAGATCGGGCCGGGTATGGGCGACTGTCGAGTCCGAAGACGCCGCCCTATATAGGTCAGACGACGCCGGCGCCACCTGGGAAAATGTGAGCGACAACCAGGACATCCAAGGGCGTCCTTGGTATTACCAGCACATCTTCGCCGATCCTCAAGATTCCGATACTGTGTGGGTCCTCAACTATCAGACTTGGAAGTCCACCGACGGCGGGAAGAACTTCGATCAGGTGACCACACCCCATGGCGACAACCACGACCTTTGGATTGACCCAAGAAACCCCCGTCGAATGATTGAAGGCAACGACGGCGGCGCCTGCGTTAGCTTAAACGGCGGAGAAACCTGGTCTACCATTTACAACCAGCTTACTGCACAGTTCTACCATGTGGCCACCGACAATGAGTTCCCCTACCGGGTATACGGCACGCAGCAGGACAATTCGGCCATCTCCGTTCCTTCCCGCACCCACAAAGGAGCGATTCCCTGGGGCGACTGCTACACCGTCGGCAATTCGGAGAGTGGCCACATCGCCGTCCACCCCCAGGATCCCAACATCGTTGTCTCCGGCGCCGTGGGAAGTTCGGCGGGAGGCGGCGGTAACTTGGTGCGGTACGACCATGCCACCGGCCAGGTCAGGATCATTACCGTATGGCCGGAGTTGGGTACAGGCCGAGGCGCCAACGAGATGAAGCACCGTTTCCAGTGGACCTTCCCCGTCCAGTTTTCTCCTCACGACCCGGACATCTTATACGTAGCCGGCAATCTGGTGTTCCGTTCCACCGACCAAGGGAGCACCTGGGAGCCCATCAGCCCCGATCTAACCCGTGCTGATACTTCAAAGATGGAAACTTCAGGGGGGCCGATCACCAAAGACACCTCGGGTGCGGAGACCTACGGTACGATCTTCGCGTTCGTGGAATCCCCCCATGAGCCGGGGGTTTTCTGGGCGGGCAGCGACGACGGATTGGTCCACATTTCCAGAGATGCCGGCAAGACGTGGAACGACATCACTCCCATAGACCTCCCGGAGTGGACCCTTATCAACATGATCGAGGTCTCTCCCCACACCCCTGCCACGGCCTACATGGCCGCCACCAGATACAAACTGGACGAAACCAGGCCCATGCTCTACAAGACATCGGATTATGGCCAGAGTTGGACCGATATTTCACAAGGAATCCCTGAAAGCGACTACACAAGGGTCATCAGGGAGGATCCGGGCCGCCGAGGATTGTTGTACGTTGGCACCGAGACCGGCGTTTACGTCTCTTACGACGATGGCGGCGCCTGGTCGCCTTTGCAAGGGAATCTGCCCACCGTACCCATCTACGACCTGGCCGTCAAAGATAATGATTTGATCGCCGCCACCCACGGCCGGAGCTTCTGGATCTTGGACGATCTGACTACCCTGCATCAGCTTACCAACGAATTGGCGGGGTCACCGGTCCAACTGCTGCAACCCCGCACCTCGATCCGGCTTCGTTCGCCCGCCGCTTCCCGTAAACCTTCCAAGGGCAAGCATTATCGCTTGTCCCTAGGGGCCGACGTCACATACACCGAAAAAAAGGGCCCCGGCGGTGAAACAGTGCGCCAATTCCTGGATGCGGGCGAAAATCCGCCGCAAGGCGTGATCGTTACCTACTATCTGAAGGAAGCCCCAGAAGGACAGGTAACCCTGAAGGTTTGGGACAACCAGGATCAGCTGATAAATACCTTCACCAGCACAGATCCAGAGAATCAGTCCGGCGACGGGGACCAGGAGCCACGGCTTCCCGCGGTGTCCGGTATAAACCGGTTCGTGTGGAACATGCGCTACCCAGACGCCAGGAAAGTGCCCGGAGACAAAACTACGGAAGACATGACCACCGGCCCGACGGCCCCGCCGGGAGACTACCGGATTAGCCTATCCGTCGACGGCACGGAACAAACCCGGGAATTTCAGATCGTCAAAGACCCTCGGGTGGCCGCCAGCCAGGCCGATTTTGACTCCCAGTTTGACCTGCACCTCAGCATCCGGGACAAGTTGTCTGAGACTCACGACTCTATCAACAAGCTTCGTAACATCCGGCGTCAGGTGGAGGAGTGGGAGCAGAGGGCCGAGTCCCACTCCTCGGCAGAGGCGGTGGCGAGCGCGGCGATTCCCTTGAAAGAAAAACTGGCGGCGATCGAAAACGAGTTGGTGCAGGTGGACCACAAAGGGGCGCGGGACCGGCTAAATCTGCCGGTGAAGTTGAACCGCAAGCTGGCCGAAGTCATCGCCGTGGTGGCAAGCGCCGACTTTGCGCCCCCAAAACAGGCCGGTGAGGTGTTCCAGGATCTTTCCACTCGTATCGACGTCCAGATCAAGCTTCTGGAAGATGTGGTCGAGAATGACGTCTTCCAGTTCGTAAACCTGGTAGAGGAGTTGGGTATTCCCGCTATCATTCCCAGCGCCGCTCCTCCCGCCGGGTCCTAGATGGAGTCTGGCGGAACGGAGCGTAACTATTACTGTTTCTAGATGATTTTGATGCATGGACCGACAACTCTCCCCCGTCAAAGGAAAGAGAACAAATCCCTTCCCCCTCGACGGGGGAAATTTAGGATGGGGGTGAAGCCGTAGGCATCAAATTCAGATTGACGCAGTACTAGTACTCGGAGCCGTACGCGTAATGAACTCATCAGCAGACGCATGAAAAAAAGCATGTTGCCGAAAAGCGGTACCATGCCCTATCATCCACAGGTTGATGCTTGCCCGCGTACTTAATATCGATACCACAAAGGAGTAGCTCTGTACTCGCTGATTCGAGTTCTACCGCTGCGGCGTTTACTCTCGGAGCAGGCCCCGGCTTTCGGGTCATCCTTGCTCATCGCCGAGCTGTTTTACAAATTCCACAGCTTCCTCTTGGAAACCGGTGCGTTTCTCGCGACGTGGTTCGTGGTTGACATGGTGCTGTCAAGCGTGATGCAGCGATTACGCCGTAGTCGCGTCACGGCAACGATTTCTGATTCCCCGTAGATAGGGAATGCCCGTTCCTGCCGTTGGCGGAAAATAAGCGAACGCGTACTGGTGCTGTTTGGTGGGAGCCATCTGCCGGCTGAGGAGAAACCCATGAATCCAATGACGACTGGCGTCTTGCTCTTGGGCGAATTGCCTGCTAATGAACTAGCATCGCTGGCCCGCCGGATCGAGGAATGGGGGTATGACTACCTTTGGCTTGGGGATGAGCGATTCTTCCGCGAAGTGTACTCCAGCCTTACTTTATGCGCGTTGAACACTTCCCGAATCAAGCTGGGACCATGCGTCACCGACCCATATTCCAGGCATCCAGCATTGACCGCTCAGGCGATCGGCACGCTGGACGAGATCTCCGGCGGCCGGGCAGTCCTGGGTATCGGAGCTGGGATATCGGGATTCGCCGAGCTTGGGATAGCCCGGTCCCGGCCAGCCCTGGCGATCCGGGAGGCGGTAACACTGATCCAAGCCCTCATGAGAGGCGAAGAGGTTGATTTTCAGGGCCGCACCGTGGAATTCAAGGGTGGGGGCCTCAATTTTTCCCCTCTCAGGCCTGACTTACCGATCTACATCGCCAGCAATTCACCCTTGGGACTTCAACTTGCCGGGGAAGTGGCCGATGGAGCCATAATTTCTAGCTGCGCGAGCCAGGCTACCGTGGACTATTCCCTAGGCATTATCAGCGAAGGCGCTTCTAGAACGAACCGGGACACTGCCGCCATCGACCGGGTAGCACGCCTCAATTGCTGTATCGCCGCAGACTCTCAGGAAGCGCTGCAAGGGGTAAGAATGTCCGCGGTTCGATCTTTATCCACCTACACCCGCTTCGCTATCGCGGCTGGGTTAGAAGTTACCCCTGGTCTGATAGACGCGGTCGCCCAATTAGGCTACACCCATGACACCCAGAAATTGGAAACTCTGGCCAGGCAGGCGCCAGATGATCTCATACGAGACGCCACGCTTGCCGGAACGGTAGAAGAAGTTACCGCTAAAGTCGTGAGCATGATCGAGTGGGGAATAACTCAGGTAACGATCCGAGCGTCCGCGACTCCCCGCCAAGGCATCGCCACGACGCTGGAGGCCTTCGCCACCGAAGTAATGCCTCAGGTACGCGAACAACTCCGCTGACGGTGAATAAGGAACGGGCGCGCTCACAAGTCCAGACCCTGGAGCGGGGTCCGGGCATCCGAGTCAGACGACGCCTTTAGCTCAAGTCATCGCTGAAGCTATACGGCGCTTTGGGACGTCCGCCTTCGGGCAGCCCGATGGGCAGATGGACGTTCAGCAGGAAGGGACGCTTCTCATCCTCCACCATTTTAAGTCCGTGCTCAATGGCGCCGGCGATACTCGACTCGTCAGTGGCGTCCATGGCCTCGACCCCAAAGCTTTCCGAGAGTTTCACTGGGTCTATGTTGTCTAGGACGACGCCCCGGTAATCGCCGGTCCGTTTCATGTCGGCATCCGCACCGCCAAAGGCCCCTGCCACGATTCCGTATGCCCCGTTGTTGGAGATTACGTAAAGTACTGGAATATTGTGGCTCGCAGCCGTCCAGAGAGCGGAGTCAGAGTAGTAAAGGGAACCGTCGCCCACGAGACCGACGACCGGTTTGCCGGGAGCGCCGAGCTTCGCTCCGATGGCGGCGCCCATGCCGTAACCTTCCGAGCCACCGGCGGGTCTGATGTACTCGTTGTTGCCGGCATCCCCGGTGTTCTCAAGTATATCTTGGGCGACGGCGAATTGCTCAATGGTCACCAGCCCACCGCCGATCCGCTCCAGGGCCTTGTCTAGAGCGTCCGCGAGTACATATGGACGCACCTTGCCCTGCTGTTGTGGGATCGATCGGGCGGCGTCCCGCCGCCGGGCGCGGAGTGATGCAGCCTCTTCTCTTGCCCACGCTCGACGGTCCGCGAGATCGTCCGAAGGGGAGTCGGTTAGCTCGAGTAGGCGCTGGGCCGTTCGTTTTTCGTCGGCGAGGACCGCGAGGTCCAAGCCTGGGATATTTTGGAGATTTTCGACGTCTGAGCCTACAGCGATGATGCGTTCGGCGTTGAAGAAGGCGGAATAGTCGTCGGCGGTACCGGCGCCGTTGTGGCGCACGCCGAAACAAAGGATAAGGTCGGGGTCGATATCACCTGCCTGCTCAAGACGGCGTCCGCCACAGTGGAGCGGATGCTTGATGGAGACCCCGCGCAACTCCCCCACAACTGGAATGCCAAAGCGCTCGGCCAGGGCCGTCACTTCGGCGTCGGCGCCGCTTTTCCAGATACCGTCGCCAGTGTACAGGAGGGGACGTTTAGCATCGCGTAAGGCTTGGGCGATCTTCTCAACGTCACTATCGGATGGGTAGCCCGTGCGGATCTCCGGCAGGTCACCCTCGATAATGTTTGCGGTGTACTGCTCCGGACCGAGCAACCGGTCATAGACCGCCAGGTGGACCGGGCCGACCGGTGGAGTCATGGCAACCCGCAGCGCGCGCTCAATGGCAGCCGGCAGTCCTTCAGGCTCGATCACCGTCCAGCTGGCCTTGGTCATCGGGGCGCTGATGGCGGTTGGGCCGGCATTGTGGGTAAGGTCCAGGCTTATCCTATCCGCAAAGCTGCCGGTGTCTCCGGCGAAAGTAATCACGACGACCGGCAAGCTGCCCGTCCAAACGTTGATCAGCTGTCCCATGCACTGGGCCAGGCCCGCTCCCAGGTGAACGACCATAACGCCCGGCACCAGGTTGGCCTGGGTGTAGCCCCCGGCCATGGCGGTAACCGTGCCTTCATGGAGTCCCAGGATGCCGTGGATATCAGACCGCGAGTGGAGCTCGTTGAAGAACAGAGCTTCGCGCGAACCTGAGTTGTTGAAGACGTATTTGACTCCCGAAGCTACGAGTTGCTCGACCATAAGGTGGGACGCATTGGCTGTCATTTGCCTAGTTGGCATCGTTAACTCTCCTCAGTTGGCTATCTATCTCTAGATCGAATATCTATCCGAAGCTCATCGCTCGGGCCTTTGGCAATTCACCGCGGAACTCCTGGTACAAGCGCTGAACATTGACCATGACCCTCTCCGGCTCCACCCAGTCAGCATACTCTCCCAATGGAATCGCACGGCTAGTGTCCTCAACGCTCGCGCCCCGCTGAAAATGCGATCGGGACTTGCGCTTTACCAAACGAAGGTACTTCAAGGTCGCGCTAACCACTTCCTTGCCGCTTACGGGACCATGCCCCGGTATCAAAGTCGTGGCATCCAAATGATTCAGGATCCCGTTTGCTACCTTGATCCAGTTGCTTACGTGTCCATCCCGCGCCAGTGGGGTCAGATAGTGAAATGCCACGTCTCCCGTGAAAAGCACCTTATCCTCAGGCAGGTATACGAGGGTGTCCCCGTAAGTATGGGCCGGACCCGGATGGAGCAATTCGACCACCTTGCCGCCCAGGTGGACAATCATTTTGTCCTCGTAAGTGATACTGGCAGGAGTTAGCCGAGCCTCCGCCCAGTCTTCTTTGTACTGGGGGTATCGTTCACTCAGCATCCCCACGTCCGCGCCCTTGGTGATCAAAGATTCCCGGCATCCACGGTGAGAAACTATCTCGGCCGGAAGGTAGAACTGGTTGCCAAAGGAATGGTCCACATGATGGTGGGTGTTGACCACGTATCTGATGGGCTTATCGGTGACTTTGCGTATCTCCTCCATGTACATACGTACCTGGCTGGCTACCATCATGGCGTCGATAACCAACACGCCATCGTCGCCTACTATGAAGCCGGAGTTGCATATGTCCCATCCTACCCCGCTGTGGATATAAGCGAAGACGTTGGGAGCGACCTCTTGTAATCCCGACTTCCAGGATGGTATGGGCATCTTTGGCTCCTTTGGCGACTATTTTAAGGCGGGGAATGGGCGCTCACCGGGGCAAATATACAAGTACCCCACTAAGCGTTCGCAAAAGACAATGCTTGGTCAACGAAGTCCACTCCAACCATCTCGCTCCACGCGGACTGTAATTGGCGGGTGATCGGCCCCGGCACGCCTTCGCCCACCGGCCGGTTGTCGATCTTCCCGGCGGGCAGGATGCAGTACGTGGTGTTGGTAAGAAATATCTCGTCGGCGGTATATGCGTCGTAAGGTTGGAGCTCTTCTTCCCGCGTTGGGATCCCCAGCCGTTTAGCCATCTCCCGGATGACCCTCTGGGTATCGCCTTGAAGAGAGCTGTGGTCGGTCGGCATTCTTAGCACGCCGTCGGTGATCAGGTAAAAGTTGCCGGCTATATGCTCGGCGATGTTGCCGTTCTCATCTAGCAGAACTGGATACGCTTCCGGGTCCACGTCAGCCGCTTCCAGACTGGCGATGACGAAATTCATCCGGCTATAATGCTTCACCTTCGGATCGAGGGATTCGGTGGAGTAGGAACGGGTTCGCGGTATAACGACGTGCACGCCGGACTGGTAGAATTTAGCGAACTGGGCGAAGTCTATTCGCTGGGGCAGGATGCACACGGTTGTGGGCACGGAATCTACGACACTTTTCGCCCTGCCTCGTGTCACGAACTGGGTGACCGTAAAGTCTCCTCCAGGCTCACGCAAGTCTTCGTTTCGCTCCACGACTTCGCGGGTCAACGCTTCTAGCTCGTCGATATTAAGTCCGGAGTCCAGACGGGTGAATTTAAGTGAGCGCATGAATCGCTCTAGGTGCTCACGCAGCCGAAAAATCTTTCCATCGAAGGTGCGTTGGAGATCGTAGACCACGTCTCCAGTACGGAACCCCCTGTCGGTGGCGTGGATCAGACACTGACTGTCAGGAACAAACTCCCCGTTAAAATACGCGATAAGCTCGTCCATATTTACCTCAATATCGAACGCCGGTAGGGAGGGTCAGAGACAGAAACTCTTGGACTGTCAGCGGCGTCCACGCATCCGGTCTCTAGAGGCATATTACGTCGGAGGAGAGGGGTTGTCCACACGGCACAACGGTTTCTCCAGAAGTGAGTATCAAGCGCGATAGCCACAAATGTGGAAGAAGAGTCGCACCGGGAGGACCTCTTTCGATTGTAAGTGTTGGACCGTTGGGTCTTCAATTGTTATAAAATCCATTTCGAAGGCCCCCTGGGTGATCCAATAGAAGGTGATTAGGAGGAAGACCATGCTAGATCTGATTATTAAAGGCGGCCAGGTCGTGACTAGCTGGGGCGTAGGCGACTGGGAGATAGCGGTCCAAGGAGACAAAATCGTCGGAGTTGGGGCTCCGGGGACATTTACCGAAGAAGCGGGCCGGGTGATCGACGCTTCGGGCAAGATAGTGGTTCCTGGAGGCATCGAACCCCACGCCCATATCGCCGCGCCTTTCGTGGCCCAGGGTCAAAACCTGAGTACGGCGCCGCCGGAGCAGGTCAGCCGTGCCGCCCTCTTTGGAGGCACGACCACGCTGCTGGACTTCGCCGTCCAGAATCCCGGCATCGACGTCAACCAGGCCATCGCCGAGCGCACTTCGGTCTGGCAGGGAAATTCCTACGCCGACTACTCTCATCACCTGATGCTATCGGGCGAGATTGATTCCAACATTATGGGCCAGGTGCGCGAGGCCGTCGAGGAAGGATTCGCATCCGTTAAGATATTCACCACGAATGTACGTCCTCCCACCACTCCAGGGCCTGGGCGAATGGTCCGCATGGGCCACCTTCACGATCTGATGGAGCTGATACAGCGTCACGGCGCAATGCTGCTGGTCCATTCCGAGGACGACGACATGGTGATGAACATGTACCGGAAGCTGGGCGACGAAGAGCGCACCGTTTGGTGGAATATGCCGCTGGTGCACAATAACGAGTCAGAGGACGTGTCGTTTCGCCGGGTCTTGAACGTGGCTGGGTGGACCGGATCTCCGGTTTATTTCGTCCATGTCAGCGCCAGGGAGGGGATCCAAGCGATCGGAGAGTCCAGAGCCAAAGGGATGCCGGTATACGGAGAAACACTCCACAACTACTGCTGTTTCAACTCTGATAACTACCGGGAAGAGAACGGCATGAAGTACCACACCTATCCGTCCCTAAAGTCGGAAGAGGACCGGCTCTCCCTGTGGAACGGCATCGTTCAGGGCGGCCTCAGCACCATGGCCACCGACGAGTACTGCACATCCTGGGAGGTCAAGATTGCCGGGAAAACCATATCCGACGTGACCGGAGGACACAACGGGGCCGAGACCCGCATGGGGATCACGTTCAGCGAGGGGGTTTCCAAGCGCGGAATGACGCTGCCGCGGTTTGTGGACGTAACATCGGCCAACGCCGCCAAAATCATGGGCCTGTACCCACGCAAAGGGGTCATCGCCCCAGGCAGCGATGCCGATATCGTCCTTATCGACCCAAATATCAAGAAGACACTAGCCACGGGAGACTTCCACATCACTGACTACAGCATTTGGGATGGATTTGAAATCGAAGGCTGGCCGACAACCACTATCTTGAGAGGAAAAGTGGTCGTGGAGAACGGCCAGCTACACGCAACCCTGGGCGGAGGCCAGTTTCTCCGTCGAAAAGTCGACCCCGCTGTCACCAACGGGCCGGTCTGTTAGCCCTATCCACCGCTGCGCTTTCTCAAGAAAGGTGAGCTGCAGCGGTGAATCTGAAAAAGATTGGGACGTCTGCCTCCTGAGAAGCGCGGCGTCCATTGCTCACGTGTATTTATCCCCATCGGCACGAAGCATCGGTGGAGCGGTATTTCGGGCGTAAGCTGGATAGAACACGCTGGCGACTACACCCAATCCGGTGAGGACACACAGCGTTACCAACCCCGTCTGCAGCGAACCGGTGAACTGGGCTACCAGCCCGGTCACAACCGGACCCGCGGCGAATCCCAATCCCGAAAACGTGACTACCAAGGAAGAGATCACCGCAAACTCCCTGGGCCGTATCCCAGGAAACTCAAAGGGCAACACATTAATGGCCGGGGTGGCAACCCACACGATCCCCAGCCCGGTGATCAGGAACATCAGCAGAATCGGGTTGGTCGTGAAGGTGATGGCCACCCCAAATAGCACGTTAAAGAGCGCCGGGACACCCAGCAACAGCTTGCGGTTCCGAATCTTGCGTGCCAGGAATCCTCCAAAGAGTCCGCTGGGAATGAGGCCGTAGTAGAGGAAACCCAATAAGGGGCCACCCAAGGTGAGCGACACTCCCCGTTCTTCCAGCCAAAGCGTCGGCAGGAAAGTCACTATGGCGGTCCAGGTAGCTGACAGGAAGAACATCATCGCGGCGATGATCCAGGCTTGAGGATAAGCAGCCAGGGCCCGAAGCGGCGCTCCTTCTTGCTCATTCAGCTGGCTCTTAATGTCGCGCACCGGGGCCTTTCTTTCCTGGGCCACCAACACCCAAGCGAAGGCTTGCACCAGCATCAGTCCGCCCATCAACAAGTATGCGCCCCGCCAACTGCCAACTGCTGTGATAAAAAGGGCGCTGGTGCTCACGGCCAGCGCGAGGATCAAGCTGTGCTGCGAAAGACCGACCGAGTTGATCTGTGCGTATTGGCGGGGTGCGGCCCACTGCTGCAGCAGCAATGTCCGGGCGGGAGTGGCGATGACGTGGCAAAGGACGAGGAATAATCTCGCCAATAGCAGGAAGACGAAGCCGGTGGCCAAGGCCTGCATGAATAGAAAAGGGAGGCTCAATAACAGAGACACCAGGACAACTGGCACGGGCCGGAAGCGAGAGAACCAAGCGCCGAATGGCAACGCGGCGGTAGCAGCCGTGATCCACCAGACCCCCTGGAGCAACCCTGCCTGGAGCAGTGAAATATTCAGGTCGTCGCGGATAAACGGAAGGAACAGGCCGAAGGTATAGGAGATGAGGATTACACTGCTGCCCTGAGCCCGGAAGAGCAGCAACACCGCCCAACCGCGGGCCGGGGTACGAGTCACCGTACCTATCGGTGAATCGGAGGCGTCCATCTAGGACCCTGGTTTTGCAGCGAGTGGTCCCCGTTGCTCGCCTATGGGACATATCGAGGGGAATCCGATCAACCCCGGACCGCCGTGCCATCGATGCGGGCCATAACTTCCGGCGCAAGCCGTCCTTTGGCTTCGGCTTCGACACACTCCTCTAACTCTGCTCGATTCTTTACGCCGAGAATTACTGTGGCTACTCCATCCATGGACAAGGCGTACCGGTGGGCCAACGCGGCGGGAGACTCACCCAACTCTCTGCTCAGATCTCTGAAGGCTGCCGCGCGCCGGTAGTCGGCCAAATCCGGATGGTCTTCAGGCAACTGCCGGTCAAATTCACTGGTCAATGCTCCCGCTTGGACCGCCCTGATGCCCATGACACCGACGCCACGACGGTGTGCGGCGGCGGCGATCTCCCTGGGTTTGGCCGGACCCTCAAACCGCTTTAGCGCACCAGGGGAATCTAGAAGATTGGTAATGACTTGGATCGCCTGAGGAGGCGGGTCGCTTTCTATGGTTTCCAGGATGGCATCGGGCACGCCGATACCCGTGATTCCCCACGCCCCGATCAGGCCTTCCTTCTTTAGCGTCTCAAACGCCGGAATCACGCTCTCGACGAATAGTGTTCGAGGCGTACCGTCGTAGCGCGCCTGGTCTTCGTCAGCCACGATCATGTTATGCAGAAAGAAGAAGTCCACCCGCTCCAGCTTCATCCGGGCCAGGCTGTCACTCAAGCTCGCCCGCAAGCGGGTTAGGACCTCCCCAGACGGTGGGTTGCCCAGTCTGGATTTGGTGGACACCCGCACCCCGTCCGGCAGCCTGCCGCCAAAGGCCTCACCGA
>Ga0208391_1001016_pt1 | contig 14102 bp, 12 predicted proteins | sample Knorr_S23_td_Bot_FD_185612 | JGI IMG/M metagenome (GOLD analysis project Ga0208391, IMG submission 185612) | Marine microbial communities from Southern Atlantic Ocean transect - Knorr_S23_td_Bottom_ad_3770_LV_A (SPAdes) (version 2) | ecosystem: Environmental > Aquatic > Marine > Oceanic | place... | reverse complement strand
TCGAACTGCCGCATGCCGATCTGAGGAATCGCTGCTTTGACCCGCCCGATAAATTCAAGCAGTGCCGATTCATCGGTCAGCGACAAATCCGCCGCCCAGAGCCAGGGCCTGAGCGATGGGAAACGCACCCAGATAGGCGTTGATGCTCGCGATGTCTTTAGGATCTGGGAAATTCTGGTCGGAGAACATCTCAGTAATTCTCCGGTCGGCGAAGGCCCCCTTATGGGCCATCAGATCATCACCGCTGACGACAGCCACGGTCAGGTCAAGACCTGCATCATCGATAAGTTGCGTGGCCGCAGCGGCACAGGTCTGGGGATTAATCCCGCCGGCGTTGGATATCAGCTTCACACCCTGAGCGGCCATGTCGGCCAGATGCGGTTGCAGTACCGCGTCGATAAAGTCCGTGGCAAAACCACGGTTCTGATCTCGTGCGTGGGCTCTTGCCATGATCGACATCGTGATCTCGGCAAGGTAGTCGTAAACGATGTAATCCAATCCGCCGGCTGCAAGCAGTTGGGGCGTGGCCATTGCGGCTTCTCCCCAGAACCCGCTGGCACCGCCGATCCTTATGGTTCGCTTTGTCATACTATCAGTGCTGCCGTGGGCGTTGACTGCTCGAGCTTATCCGACCGAACCGGATCGATGTCCGATCTCAAGATCGTTGTCCGCGTGCCGGTTCCGGCCTCTGACCAGCGAAAGTGGTATCTGGGTCCAGTCCAGTTTGCTGATCTGGCTCATATCCAGATCACGCCGCAGTACCGAGGTCGACGGCATGTAACGTATCGCAAATCCTGCCCGGCGTTCCCCCGATGGGTTCGCATCGGAACCATGCAGAAGATGCACATCGTGCAATGAGATCTGTCCGGGCTCAAGTTCCGCATAGCGGGCTTTGTCTTCCTCAAATTTTGGGTCGTCAATGATCTGATGCAGGGTCAGGTCCGGGCTGTTGTCCGTGCGGTGAGAGTAAATACCTGCTTTGTGCGAACCGGGGATGTAACGCAGCGCGCCATTGGCTTGGGTCGTCCGGTCGATCGCAACCCAAACCGTACAGGTTCGAAGTGGGCGGATCGGCCAGTACTGCGCATCCTGGTGCCACGGCACTTCCCGCCCCGTCGTTGCCTGCTTACAGAAAAGATGGGTCGCCCAATTAATGATATCGGGCCCGATCAGCTGTTCAACCATATCCAGGATTTCGTGACGAGTAACCAAGCTGGTGAAGGCACTGTGGCCAACAAGTCGCAGCGGCGGCAATCGGTCCAGATGCACATTAAACAGAAAATCCGTCGGTGTGTCGGGGTTGGCGCGAATGACGCTATCGACTGCATCATGTAGACAATCGAGCTCAGTCTCAGACAATCGAAAGTCACGCGGTATTACTAGCCCGTCTTCGCGATAACTCTCGATTTCACTCGTAGCCAGCATAACGCTCGGTAAGCTCTAAATTGACCAGAATCTCTTACCTTAATCCCGAGGGACTAAATTGGGCAAGTTTTAAGCCCAGCTGCTGCATGGGCCTGGTCGCTATGCCTCCGAATCGGCCATGCACGTCGAACAAAGCAAGATAGAACTTGCTTCCAAAAAGAAAAGACCCCGCAATCGCAGGGTCTTCTTAAAACCAGTTATGTGCTGTTGCGCGGTCTTAGTTCGAGTGGCGGGAACTCATTACGAAGAACAGTATTGCAAGAATTGCTGTCAATATCAGATTAGCAACAGCAGCCGCACCGGAGATATTTGCGGCATAAAGATCATATCCAATGTGGGCAACCCAGGCGAGATTGATTACCCCCCACAGCATGCCAGCGGAAGCAAGTTTGTTCTCGATCCAAACCGGCAGCATCAGCGCCAATATACCGGTACCAAGAAATGAGACGCCCAGTGCGCGGATAACGACTATCAGCGGCCCGCTCTCTTCCCAGCCGTACATGCCCACCGCCATCACAGGCATGAAGAACATCGAAATACCATTCAGAATAAGAATTACACCAGATATACGAAAAACAAGTGCTAGATTCATATCGCCTCTCCAATCAGAGTCAGTCCTATCTTACGGTACCCTTATTATAAGTCAGGTTTTGACTTTTCAGGTCCCGCAAAATGTCTGATGCACCACCTGTTCCGGCCGTGGGGGTTCAGCGTAGGCGTCGGCACCGGGTTGCTGCTGATAAGGCGATGCCAGTACGGTCACCAGGCGATTAAAAGGTGCCAGGTCGTCTTCACCTTCTGCAGCACGAATCGAAGCCTCGACCAGGTGATTCCGCGGAATATAGAGAGGGTTGGCCTTGCGCATCTGATCCTGGCGTTCGCTGTCGGCAACGCCGTCATGCGCCAGACGTCTCCGCCAGAGTACTGCCCACTGGTCGAACCCGTCTGGATCTTCAAACAGTGCACGCACGGGCTTGTCAGCATCATTTTGCGTCTGCGACAACGCGCTCAAATACCTGAAGGTCAGGGTGAAGTCGGCTTTGTTTCGGTCCATGCGTTCTAGCAGGTCGCTGCCGAGCGCTTCATCGCCCGCATCGACCGTGGGCAGACCCAATTTACGCCGCAGGCCAGCCGCGTAGGATGCCTTGAAACGCTCGGAGAAGGTGTCGGTGGCGGCAGTGGCTTTCTCCACCGCTTCATCTTCGTTCTCACTCAACAGAGGCAAAAGCGCCTGGGCGAGACCTGCCAGATTCCAGTGTGCGATCGGCGGCTGGTTCTGATAGGCATAACGGCCCATGTGATCGATCGAACTGTAGACCGTCTCTGGATGGTAAGTATCCATGAATGCACAGGGGCCATAATCGATGGTCTCGCCGGCGATAGACATGTTGTCGGTATTCATCACGCCGTGAATAAACCCGATCAGTTGCCACTGCGCCACCAGGGCCGCCTGGCGCTCGATCACCGCACCCAGCAGTGCGAGATAAGGTTCGTCCACCGAGGTCAGGTCGGGGTAGTGTCGCTGGATCACATGATCCGCGAGCAGTGCCAGCGCCTCGGTATCGCGGCGAGCGGCAAAGTACTGGAAGGTGCCGACCCGGATATGACTGCTGGCGACTCGGGTCAGCACGGCACCGGGCAGGTTGTTCTCGCGGATTACCTGTTCACCGGTCAGCACCGCCGCCAGTGAGCGTGTGGTCGGAATACCCAGTGCGGCCATCGCCTCACTCACAATGTACTCCCGCAACACCGGACCCAGCCCCGCCCTGCCGTCACCCATCCTGGAGAACGGTGTACGCCCCGCGCCCTTGAGCTGAACATCACGCCGCTGCCCATCGCAGTCGATCAGTTCCCCCAGCAATATGGCCCGGCCGTCTCCCAGCTGGGGCACCCAGCTGCCGAACTGAAATCCGGCATAAGCCATGGCCAGGGGATCTGCATGCTCGGGTACCACGTTGCCTGCGAACACCTCGATGCCGCTTGCGCACGTCAGCTGCGCCGGGTCCAGGCTCAGCTGCCGTGCCAGGGCGTCGTTCAGACGAACAAGGCGCGGACTCGATACTGGCGTCGGGGCCAAACGGGCATAGAATCGCTCCGGAAGCCGGGCAAAGGTGTTGTCGAAGGGAAAGGTCGAGGTATCCATGATTCACGGGGTTCCCCAATCGTTTAGATCCGGGAAGCACCCGATCTTTTCAGTGATCGAACGCAGACGCAACCCCGGTGGCATTGGGGATATCGGGACACATAGATTATTTTCCACCAACAAATCTAAACGCCTCAGACACGACGACGGCAAAATGATGGGTATTGGGCAACACACCAGGTGCGCCATCCCGCTGGCTTTTGGCCTTTCTGAACACGGTTTTCACTATACTGACTGTCTTCAGAAATGCTGTTAACCGAAAAGCCGAACACAAAACGTTAGGGAAAATAAGGCACCAAGCAGATGACGCTGCAGTACCACCTCCAATTAAATAACGGCGATGTTGGCCGTTACGTGCTGCTGCCGGGTGATCCAGCGCGCTGTGCCCGAATTGCTGAGTTTTTCGACGAACCACAGTTCATCGCTCAGAACCGGGAATTCACCACCATTTCGGGCTATCTGAGCGGTGAACAGGTCTCCGTCACCTCCACCGGGATCGGCTGTCCCTCGACAGCCATCGCAGTCGAGGAACTGATCAAGATCGGTGCCGATACGTTTATTCGAGTTGGCACCTCCGGTGGCATACAGCCCGGCACGCAAACCGGCGACATCGCCATTGTCACGGGTGCGATACGCGATGAAGGCACCACCCGCCAATATCTGCCGATCGAGTTTCCCGCGCTGGCTGACCCAGAGATCGTGCTGACCCTGCAGGAAAGTGCACTCGAACTGGGGTTTCCTTTCCGCGTCGGCGTTAGCCATTCCAAAGATTCGTTTTACAGCGAGATAGAACCCGACCGACAACCGCTATCGTCACAACTGACACAACGATGGCAGGCATGGCGTGCCGCGGGGGCGATCTGTTCGGAGATGGAAGCATCCGCCCTATTTATTCTCGCAAGCCTGCACGGTAAACGCGCCGGCGGCGTCATGACCATGATGGCCGAAAACGAAGGCCTGCCGACCGATCAGGACGGGGAGGAACAGTTTCACGGAGACCGGGCCATACGCACGGCAATCGAGGGGGTCAAACGATTGATCGAAAAAGACCGGCGTACTGCAACAAGTTGAGAATTGTTGAATCAGTGAGGGCGACCGGCAGCTGCACGACAGGCGCTCGGGGAGAAGACTTGGGGGCTATGCAGCTGAGCCTGACTCAGTTCAGCAACTGACCCTTAGGGACTGAATTGATTTCCTGGCCGGCCATCCAGCGGCCCTGGAAGTGGAAGTCTTCAGCATCCATCTTGGCGAAGAAAGTCTTCGGGTCATCACCGTCTATATGCGCCTTGTGTGCATCGGCATCCTTGAAGACCTGGGTGTAAAGAAATACGTTCGGCTGATCCAGTGGCCGACACACATAAAAACTTTCCATGCCGGGCTGGTTCTGAAGGCAGTTGTAGCGGTACTCGTTGATCAGCGCCTCAATTTGCTCGAGATCGCCTTCCACGACCGCTGTGACGTGAACGATATAACTCATCTTAGTGCGTACTGTAACAAAATTTTTACAGCGATCCACTTCCGGCTAAAGTCCCAACGAACAGAATCAGACAAGTCGCGAAAACCGTGGCAGATCGTTTATAAAATGTTTAAATCAGGCCCAGCATAGGCCAGGCTGGATGCCGGAACCGCGATAGGGAACCCAAACATGACCAAATCCAGAGGAAGAACGCTGGGGCTCGATTTTCCCGGTACCCCCGGTACCGACAATGCCATCACCGATGTCGCAGGCGTTGCGGTCGGCTACACCACCGTGATTGAGGGCGAAGGTGCCCTGCAACCTGGCAAAGGCCCGGTACGGACCGGTGTCACCGCGATTCTGCCCAAAGGTCATAACCCCGAACCCCATCCGGTCTGGGCCGGTGCTTACGCTTTGAACGGCAACGGGGAGATGACTGGCACCCACTGGATCCACGACGGGGGTTATCTCATTGGACCGGTCTGTATTACCAACACCCACAGCGTCGGCATCGTCCATCATGCCGCTGTGCGCTGGATCATCGAGACCTACCGTGAGACCTGGGGCGAGGAACATCTGTGGGCGATGCCGGTGGTGGCTGAGACGTACGATGGCGTTTTGAATGACATCAACGGGCAGCATCTCACAGAAAGTCACGCGCTGGACGCGATGCGCAGCGCCAAGCCAGGCGCTGTATCCGAGGGCAACGTCGGCGGCGGTACCGGCATGATCTGTTACGAATTCAAGGGCGGTACCGGTACGGCATCGCGCCGGATCAGTATTGACCGTCAGGACTTCACGGTCGCGGCCCTGGTACAGGCCAACCACGGGATCCGTCCCTGGCTCACGATCCTGGGTGTGCCGGTCGGGCGCCACCTGACAGACAACCGACTCCTGCCCCGCCGTGAACAGGGATCGATTATTGTGATTCTGGCCACCGATGTACCGATGATGCCGCATCAACTCAATCGACTTGCCCGGCGGGCCGCAATCGGCATTGGCCGGGGTGGCACACCGGGCGGAAATGGTTCCGGTGATATTTTTCTCGCCTTCAGCGTGGCCAATCCGATGCCGCTGTCGCAGGTCAACCGGGCGTTCCTGTCATTCGACTGGGTCAACGACGAGCAATGCGATCCAATCTACCTGGCTGCTGTCGAGTCAGTGGAGGAAGCGGTCGTCAATGCGCTGCTGGCAGCCGAAGACATGAACACGCTGCGGCCGGCCGGACACATCTGCCGTGCCCTGGATCATGACCAGCTGATGGCCGTCATGAAGCAGCATGGCCGTGGCGGTGGATAGCCCCTATTTAGACTGCACGTGAAGATGAAGATCACACGCCGTACCTTACTCGCCTCCAGTGCTGCACTGATTGCGGCGGGCAGCGCACTGACATGGCTCTACAACCGGCCCCGGATTGTGGGCAGTCTGGACGACCTGTTGATCGACCCGAAGGGTATTCTGGATCTGCCGAGCGGGTTTTCGTATCAGATACTCGAGCGTACCGGTGCGTTGATGAGCGATGGTTACCCCATGCCCGACTTGCCCGACGGCATGGGTTGTTTCCCGAGCTCCAAAGGCCAGTGGATTGTGGTGCGCAACCATGAAATTCATCAAGGTCAGGCCGCTGACCACACACTGGCCTACGATCCGCAGCGCGGCGGCGGTGTCAGCCGCGTCGTGGTCGACGCGAAATCCGGCCAACGGCTCTCCAGCAACCTGCTGTTGACGGGCACGTCCCGCAACTGTGCCGGGGGCCCGTGCACCGAAGGCTGGCTGAGCTGCGAGGAAATCGACGAGCCTGATCACGGTTACGTTTTTCTGTGTGACCCAGCGGCGGATACGCTGCAACCAGCGCGGCGGTTACCCTCTCTGGGGCGTTTCCCACACGAGGCCGCGGCCTTTGACCCTGCGTCGGGCATCACCTATCTGACCGAAGACACTGCCGACAGCGCCATCTACCGGCATGTGCCCGAAAGGTCGGACCAGCCGTTTTCAGCCGGTACACTGCAGGCTCTGAAGCTCGTGGATACCGACCGCGCCGACCTGTCGGCAGAGCAGCAGGTCGGCGATCGGTTGACTGTCGACTGGGTCACCATTGATGACCCACAGGCCCAGTCGATACCCACGCGTCATCAAGCCCACGCCCGAGGCGCGGCAGTGCTGTCGCGCGGTGAAGGGATGTGGTCCAGCCCGGGCGTTGTATACCTCGCCTCCACCGATGGCGGCCCGGCGCGGCGCGGACAGATCTACCGTCTCGATATCGCACCGTCCGGCGAACAAGACCGCTTAAGCCTCGTCGCCCAGGCGGAAAACGATAATGCAATGGCGAACCCGGACAACCTCACGATCGCCCCCCGGGGTGATGTCTATATCGCTGAAGACGGCAGTGCACCTAACCTGATCTGGCAGCTGCGATCCAATGGTGATATTTTTCCCATCGCCCGAAACGCCCTGAGCGGTGAGGTTACAGGACTTTGTTTTTCACCCGATGGCAACTGGCTGTTCGCCAACCTGCAGAAAGAAGGTCTGACCCTCGCCATCCGCGGACCCTTCAACGACCGCACACCAGGCTGAGCCACGCACAGCAGAGGAGAAATATGCACAACCGGCTACTCGAACCGATTGAGATCGGACCGCGCAGACTGCGCAACCGCATTTTTATATCCGCCCATGTGCCCGGGTTCGCTGATCAGGGCGCGCCCGGCAAACGCTATATCAGTTACCATCGACAGCGGGCTGCTGCGGGCGTCGCGATGCAGATTACCGGCGGCACTGCTGTACACCGTTCGGGCTTGCTCACGACTGCACCCAGTGCCCTGGTCAACCTGGACGACACCATCATTCCCGGTTACCAGTCACTGTCTGATGCGGTCCAGGGTGAAGGCGGCACCATGCTCGCCCAGCTGGCCCATTCGGCCGGCACCCTGTCGGCTGAACTACTGGGCCAGCCTTCGTGGGCACCGTCACCGGTGCGCAGTGCGCTCACCGGCAATGTCCCCCACGAGATGAGTTCGGCGGAAATCTTGGAGATCATCGATGCCTTCGTCGCCGCAAGCGGCCGGGTCCGGGCCGGCGGCCTGGATGGGATCGAGCTCCTGTCGGCCTTCGGGTTTCTACCGCACGCCTTCCTGTCACCGCTGAACAACCGGCGTACTGACGGCTACGGCGGTTCACTGAAGAACCGCATGCGGTTTCTGCTGGAGCTGGTCGAAGCCTGCCGTCCGGCCATCGGTGAAGACCGGATCCTCGGCATCCGCATTCCCGGATCAGACATGACGCCCGGCGGCCTTGAAATCAGCGACATGCAGGCTGTTGCGCAGGCACTCGAGAACACGGGCCAGGTGGACTACCTCAACGTGATCGCCTACAACAACTCACTTCGGTTTGGCCGGGCACTGCATTGGCCTGCCACACCGGCGGGCCATGAACTGTTCACCGAACTGTCCGCTCAGATCAAAGCCGTCGTCAGCCTGCCAGTGCTGGTTGCCGGCCGCATCACGCATCCCGATCAGGCTGAAGCCGTGATCGCCAGCGGCCAGGCCGACATGGTGGCAATGACCCGGGCCCATATCACCGACCCGGAAATCGTCCGCAAGATCACCGAGGGCCGGGCCGACGACATCCGGCCCTGCGTGGGGGCCAACACCTGTATCCGCGCCCGATTCCAGGGACGCCCGGTTCGCTGCATGCACAATCCCTACGTTATCAGCCGCAACACCGACCCAACACCTGCTTCCTCTAACGACTTGCCGCCAGTCACCGTGGTCGGGGCCGGTCCGGCCGGCCTGGAGGCCGCCCTGACCGCTGCACAGCGGGGTCACTCAGTGCGGTTGCTGGAACGCAGCGGCGAATATGGGGGTCAACTCAGGCTGTGGTGCCGTGTTGAGTCGCAGAAAGAACTCGCAGCCGTCATCGACTGGCGGGTCAGGCAACTGGACAAGCTCGGCGTTCACCCCGAGTTCAATCAAACCGTAACGGCCGATCAACTCTTGAACATCGATGACGGCATCATTGTGATGGCCACCGGTGCTGAAGCTGTGGCGGACGCAATTCCGGGCGACGGCAGTGTTGTCCAGACAACGCCGGTGGAGCTGCTGAACGACCCCGGCCTGTTCACGGGTCGCGCATTGATCCGCGACCAGGGCCGCGGTCTCAGCGCCCTGGTTGCCGCCGAAGCACTGGCCGCACAGGGTAGTAACGTCATTGTGGTCACCGATGAACCCGCCGTCGGCCTGGATCTGGACCTCACGGTCCGGGTCCCGGCCTACGACCGCCTGCTGAACAGCGGCGTTGAGTTCCTGCCCAACCACAAGATCGCCGCGTTCGAAGACGGCGCTGTGAAGCTTCAGCATGTCTTTACCGGTCAGCAAACCGTGTTGCCATCGATCGATGTGCTGGTCGATGATCACATCATGCGCCCGTGCGATGACCTGATGAAAGCGCTGGCGGGTTCAGACCGGATTGTGCGGTCCGTCGGCGATTGCGTGGCGCCGCGTACCGTCGAAGCCGCCATACACGAAGCCGCCCAGGCCATCGCCCAGCTGACGCCAGCTTAATCCCGAATTCTCCTGATCGTGAGGACATACTGATGCCACAGGTAATCGACATTCAGCGGGAAATGGACGCCCGTACATTTCTAGAAGGCCGGCATGTCGACACGGCGCCTGAAGAACTGGAAGCCGCTTTTGCGACGCTGGCGCACTACCGAGACGGCGGCATATTCGCCGGCGGATTTTCCGGGATCAGTCGCTGGGAGCGGCATCGTAACGGTGATGAGATCGTCCACGTCCTGGGCGGCGCAACCCGGTTGACCATCATGAGCCAGAGCAACGCGGAATCATTCGAACTCACAGCCGGCATGATGATCATCGTGCCCCAGGGGTGCTGGCACCGGTTCGAATCGGAGTTCGGGGTCCAACTGATGACGGTCACTCCCCAACCCACCGATCACACCGGGGCAGACGACCCAACGGATACCGATGAGGACCGCGTCTTATAGCCAGCAAGTCTGCGCGGTCGTATTGACAACATTCTGGCGTTCGCCCGGCAGCTGCTCCGGCTGACGCGCGACAAGTAACCCAAGCAAGTGCGCTTTGTCGAGGCGCTGCCGCGCAACGCCACCGGAAAAGTGCTCAAACGCGAGCTGGTGCCCGACAGCAACAATTGATTGTGGCCTGTCGTCTAGGTCCTGAGTGCATCCAGTAACGCTTCGGCCTGTTGGATCACCGCGTCCTGGTGGGGCTGCAGATCCTGCCCGCCAATCTGCTCGAAGACCTCGAGTAACGGGTCATCGATATCGGTCTTGATCCCGGACAACTCTTCGAGCACCGCCAATCCCATGTAGGGCACGGTCGATGCGTCATAGCCGCCCTCGTGACACATCATCAGGCGACCGCCGCACACCTGATCTGCCGTGCGCATCAGTTTGGCGGTGAGTTCCCGGTAACCACGTGAATGCATCAGCTGCCGGCCGAGCGAATCATGGATCCCGGCATCAAATCCCGAGGGGACGATGATCAATTCCGGCGAGAATGCCTCAAGGGCCGGAACCACGACCCGGTCGAACACCGCCTCATAGGCCCCGTAACCGGATCCCGGCGGCAGGGGAATGTTGAAATTGAAGCCCTCACCCGCCCCGGCACCGCGTTTGTCCATGCCGCCGCTGTGCAATGGAAACAAATTCTGCTGGTGAATGGAAATGGTCAGCGCCCGGGGGTCTTCCCAGAACGCCGCCTCCGTACCGTTGCCGTGGTGCACATCCCAGTCCACATAGGCGATGCGCTCGAGACCCCGATGGTTCATTGCGTGCAGACCGGCGATCGCACCGTTGCAGAAGATACAGAAACCCATGCCCATGTCTGCCTTCGCGTGATGTCCGGGCGGCCGCACCAGGGCATAGCCATTGTCAACGCGCTGATCCAACAGCGCATTGACCAGTTCGATCACGCCGCCCGCGGCCAGCAAGGCGATGTCATACGAACCCACCCCCATCGGCGTGCCGATACCGGCCTCGCCGCCAGTCTCGTTCAGGATCTTCATACGAGCCAGATGGTCAGGCTCGTGCAACATCAGTATTTCCGCTTCGGTCGCGGGCCGGGGCGAGATTGCCACCAGCTGTTCCGTCAGGCCGGCGACATCCAGCAGGTTCTTAAATCGCCGTTTGGTCTCGGGATGTTCCGAGTGCTCATACGGCTGTACCTGTAAGCCAGGCGGCATCACCCCGGCATATTTTCCGGTGTTGTGCCACATGTACAGCTCATGCCAGACCAACCCTGTTCTGCGCGACATGGGGTATCCTCAACGTATGATGTTTTCAGCAGCTGATTGGTTCCTAGCATGACACAATCTGTTTTGAAATTCGCCCAACTCGTGCTTCATCAAAAATTCGACACCCACGTACGTCGACTACTATCCGAACTATTGTTCTGCTACCGAATATTTCACTAACACTACGGAAGAAACACAGTAGCCAAACTTCATGAACAGCGTCTTCGAGGTCTTCCAGGCAACCGCTGCACGACGTCCGGATGCCCCGTTTCTGTGTGTCCCGGCCAGGGCGCAGCGCGACTACTGCCCTGAAGGAGCTGAGTTTTCCTATCAGTGGATGCTGGACCAGGCCCTGGCCGCGGCCCGCGGTTATACAAAAGCCGGTTACGGCCATGGCCACCGCATTGCCCTGCTGTTGGAGAACCGCCCCGCGTTTTTTGTCCACTACCTCGCGCTCAACAGCCTCGGCGTGGCGATCGTGCCGGTGAATCCGGACTATCGCCACGATGAAATCGTCTATCAACTCGACCACGCCGATGTGGTCCTCGCGGTGGGCATCTCAAACCGGGTGGCTGACCTTGAACAAGCCAGCGAGCGCTGCACCCTGCAACCGCCGGCCGTCGATGTTGCGCGGCTGCCGGACGAAACGCTGCCCAGCGCGGGTCAACCGCCACCCCGGGCGACCACAGCCATCGACCGAGAGACCGAATGCGCCATGCTCTATACCTCCGGCACCACCGGGCGACCCAAAGGCTGCCTACTCACCAACGACTATTTCATCACGGCCGGCGAATGGTACCTGACCCTCGGCGGAGAGGCCGCGCTTTTAGGTGATTCCGACCGAGTACTGAACCCCCTGCCGCTCTACCACATGAACGCGCTCGCGGTCACTGCCACCAGCATGATGATTGGCGGTGGCTGTCTGATCTCGCCCGACCGTTTTCACCCCAAGAGCTGGTGGAACGACGTTGTCTCTACTCGAGCAACCGTGATCCACTACCTGGGCGTGGTGCCGCCGCTGCTGATGAACCTGCCGGCGAGCGATGCGGAATCGAATCACAGCGTTCGCTTCGGGGTCGGTGCCGGTATTGACCCGGACCACCACGCGGCCTCTGAAACACGATTCGGCTTTCCCATGGTGGAGGTCTGGGGCATGACCGAAACTGGCCGGATTTTTGCCGACAACCACCCACCCCGACAGGTGGGCACGCGCGCCTTCGGCAGACCGATGAGCGGGCTTGAAGCCCGCGTGGTAGACGAGCACGACCAGGATGTTGCCGTAGGCACACCCGGTGAGCTGCTGGTGCGACACAGTGCCGCTGACCCCCGCCGCGGCTTTTTCTCGGCATACCACAAAAATGAGCCAGCGACCGCTGAGGCCTGGTACGGCGGCTGGTTCCACACCGGCGATACGGTCCGCCAGGACGAAAAGGGCACGCTCTACTTTATCGATCGCAACAAGAACATCATCCGCCGCTCGGGCGAAAACATCGCCGCCGGTGAGATCGAAGCAGCGCTGCAGGCCCACACTGCAGTCGCCCAGGCCGCGGTGATCGGGGTGCCCGACGACCTGCGGGAAGAAGAAGTCTTTGCCTGCATCGTGGTGATGCCGGACGTTGATTCTGACGAGACGACTGCAAGGGCGCTTTTTGACTGGTGCATGCAACGGCTGGCGTACTACAAGGCACCGGGTTATGTACTGTTCCGCGAGTCACTGCCGACTACCGGCACGCAGAAAGTGCAAAAGACCCTGATCTTCGACCCCGACACAGACCCCACAACAGAACCCGGCTGTATCGATTTGCGGAGTGCCAAACGCCGCGGCAACTGACACTGCGACCGAAGAACCTTTGACGGGCAGGTTTTGCGCCCTATCATGTCGGGCACCCGCCGGACCCGATCCAGGCATCCGGCACCTAAAGAAGGCGACGCAGCGGAGATACGCACGATGGGCAAGCTGGCTGAGGCTTTGAAGTCTTCATCGTTTGTGGTGACCAGCGAACTCACCCCCCCGAAAGGCACAGATCTTGACGAGCTCTTTGCCAAGGCCGACCTGCTGCGCGATCTCGTCACAGCATTCAACCTGACCGAATCCCATGCCGCCCGCATGGCCATGGACCCGGTTGCCGTCGGCCACCTGCTGATCGACCGCGGTATCGAGCCCATCGTGCAGATGACCTCGCGCGACAAGAACCGGCTGGCCATTCAGGCCAGCATCCTCGGTGCGGCGGCGCTGGGTGTCTCCAACGTGGTCTTCATGGGCGGTGATCCCCCGAAGAACGGCGATCATCCGGACGCCAAACCGGTATTCGACCTGTTCGCCTCACAATTACTCGAGGCCGCCTGTGCCCTCAACAACGGCACCGATCTCAGCGGCAATGCGCTTAAAGGCACGCCGCAGCTCACCATCGGCGCAGTGGCCAACCCGGGCGCCAGCGACCTGGCGCTCGAGATCGACAATATGAAGCGCAAGGCCGATGCGGGCGCTGAGTTTTTTCAGACCCAGGCGATCTACGATGTAGCCGCGTTTGACCGGTTCATGACCAAAGCCAAACCGGAAAGACCGGTGCTGGCCGGCATCATCCCGATCAAATCGGTCAAGATGGCGCAATACATGAACGACAAGATCCCGGGCGTCGATATCCCACAGGACCTCATCGATAAAATCGACGCGGCCGGTGACGACAAGGCCAAGGTCGCCGACATCAGTATCGTGATTGCCAGCAACACGGTCCGTGAACTGCGTGACATGACACGCGGTGTGCATGTCATGGCCATCGGCTGGGAAGACAAGATTCCAGCGATCCTGGA
>Ga0208391_1001013_pt1 | contig 14111 bp, 9 predicted proteins | sample Knorr_S23_td_Bot_FD_185612 | JGI IMG/M metagenome (GOLD analysis project Ga0208391, IMG submission 185612) | Marine microbial communities from Southern Atlantic Ocean transect - Knorr_S23_td_Bottom_ad_3770_LV_A (SPAdes) (version 2) | ecosystem: Environmental > Aquatic > Marine > Oceanic | place... | reverse complement strand
GACAGAAAGTTTTAAAAGTATGCCTTATGGGGAACCCGAGATATCCCATCGAGTTCATGTCTACGAGGTAAGCTGAGTAGGTTTTGGATCGGCTCTGCTGGATCAAGATGTGATTTCCAAGGACCTGGCAAGTACGGGAGGTGGTACTCAGAATCTTTTGGGTCCCCGGGTTCATGTACGGGGCTCGATACAGTTGCCACCGAATTTGGAGCGCAAGGACTTGAGTTGGACGCTTGTTTGCCCGCTTGGGGAACTGACTTCATTCGTCGTGACGGCCGTTGGAGTACAGAGTTTGCTGCTGGTTATAGGGAATCCAGCAGAGTTGTAATCCCAGCAAGCCTTCGTATGAACTCATATCGAGTGTTATTAACCCGTGGCAGGGATGCCTGCGTCGTATTCATTCCTCCAATACCTGACAAGACTAGAGAAACATTCAAATATCTAAAGGACTGCGGATTTTCTGAATTGAGGGAACAGTAACATTACGAAAGTCGAAGATTCTATAAAATTTCTCAGTGACTCCCTACATGTACAAAGCCCCCCAGAAACTGATATACAACAACCAGTTCACTCATACCGTGTTGGGCCCCGATACCAAAGGCGGGGCCACCGGGCTATCTCTGAAAAGACAGCTAAGTAAAATTATCGCCACTTAGCCTGCTAATCCCAATTGAGACAGCATTGTCATCATGTCCAAGTAATTTTTCACAGGCTTGACCTTGCCGTCTTGGAATTCCCAGATCAGCACGTTCTTCAGGTTGACGCTTTTGCCAGTTGGCGGAATGGTGCTTCCATCAGGTGCCACAAGATTTCCTGTGTTAGTGCTAGTCCAGGAACACTCTTCAACTAGGACATCTCCGGCATCAATCCTGTTCTCACATTTTCCAACCATATCAGGAAAACCAGTTTTCCAACCCTGCACATACGCCAGTACTTCATCAGAACCAACGGATTTGCTTCTCCATTTGAGAGTTTAGTTTGGGGCCTGCGACTACCTGATTAAAAGCCTTCCGAGGGAATTATAGCCCTCTAAATATCAACTGCTTACGGTGGCGCCCGTTGCCCAGTTTGCAGGACAGTGCGGCACCGTGCAGGACAGGACCCGCAAATATCCCGCAAAGGATAACCAGGCGGGTGAAGAGATACCTTCCGTTTCGAATTTGTTACCCCCCCCCTCACAACCGATCGGGGTCGAGACTCACCCGACCGTATGCTAATGCCCGGGCCATCTGCTTGGCGATCGACGATGCCACAAACTGACCTAAAGCCCAGCATCTTCTCGAATGAATTCGGCACCTTTCTCGGCGATCATCACGGTGGGCGCGTTGGTGTTACCTGAAGTAATGTGCGGCATGACCGATGCGTCGACTACGCGCAGGTTTCGAACACCGTGAACGGCAAGTCGATCGTCCACAACCGCCATCTCGTCGTGTCCCATCTTGCATGAACCCACCGGATGAAAGATCGTCGTCGCGAGGTCACCTGCCGCATGGAGGAGCTCATCATCGGATTCGAGGCTGGGACCCGGTTTCCATTCCTGTGGGTTGAACCCGGCCAAGGGCGCGGCGTGCATTATGCGGCGGGTGTAACGCATACCGGCAATCGTGACTTCGCGATCTTCATCGGTAGATAGATAGTTCAACTGAATCGCGGGATAGTCGTGAGGGTCTGTCGTCTTGATCCGGACGTATCCCCGGCTAGTGGGCCGCAGGTTACATACCGACGGTGTAATCGCATTGAACTCATGTAGTGGATCACCGAACTTGTCTAGCGAGAGGGGCTGCACATGCCACTCGATGTTGGCTGAGCGCTGGTCAGGATCGCTCTTTGCAAAAGCGCCAAGTTGTGAGGGGGGCATGGTTAGAGGTCCCGTTTTTAGAAATAGGTATTCGAGGCCCATGGCAATCTTTCCTAGCAGCGAGTTCGCCCGCTGATTTAGCGTGACCGTGTTTTCGACCTTGTAGACCATTCGCACCTGCAGGTGGTCGTGTAAGCCCTCGCCGACACCAGAAATGTCCTGTACGACCGGGATTCCGATATCCTGTAACATTGGGCCGGGACCGATGCCGGAAAGCTGTAGGATCTGCGGTGATCCGATTGCGCCTGCAGCTAGAATGACCTCGTGGCGGGCGTAAATTTGTTGGACACCGTTGCCTGTAACCTCTACTTCGACACCCGTCGCACGGTTACCTTCATTACTGACATCGATCAATAGCCGCCGCACGTGGGCATTGGTGATCACCGTAAGGTTCGATCTAGACTGTACGGGTCGTAGGAATGCCTTGGTGGCGCTCCAGCGAATTCCCCGCCGCTGGTTCATCTGGAAGTAAGCATTACCGAAATTGTTTCCTCGGTTGAACTCGTCGATCTTGGGTATCCCGCAGGCCTCGGCCGCGTCGCGCCAGGCGTCAAGAATTTCCCAGTCGACACGCCGCTCTTCGACACGCAGCTCTCCACCGTCGCCATGAAACGCATCCGCACCATGCTGATAGTTTTCCGAGCGCTTGAAAACCGGTAGCACGTCATCCCACGACCAACCCCGGTTGCCTAACTGCGCCCAGTGATCGTAATCGCTGCTCTGGCCACGCATATAGATCATGGCGTTGATCGAGGAGCAGCCACCCAGAACCTTGCCGCGTGCGTAACCGATAGCACGGCCATTCAGTCCCGGAGCAGGTTCGGTCTGATAGCACCAATCGGTACGTGGGTTACCGATGGTGTAGAGATAACCGACCGGAATATCGATCCAGAAATAATCGTCCTTGCCGCCCGCCTCCAGCAGCACTACTGACACATCCGAATCCGCCGATAGGCGATTGGCTAGCACGCAGCCGGCTGTGCCACCGCCAATAATGATGTAATTGAAGTCCATAGGTTTCCGTACCAGTTTTATGAACGGTTCAATGGGACCTTTGATTTTCTAAAAGACTCCCTAAGTCTTTGATTTATTGGTGGGCCGTGCAGGGATCGAACCTGCGACCACCTGATTAAAAGTCAGATGCTCTAAATCGAGGGCCCTTTCGACACAAACAGTGTAACCAGAATGTGACCGACAAGAGTTCTCTCCAGTCCATCTGAGTCTCATTCAGTCACATACACGCGGGATCGGTGGGCAATCCTCACGTTATTTGACCTAGATCATCTCTTCTAATGTGCTCTGGTCCAACCCCGACCAACTAAATCCCGCACTTCAGACGGTAGCTTTGACGGTAACAATATGGCCGTCGTAAGATTACATTCACTATTTCAATCTCTTACAGATTTGTTCGATCCCACCCATAGCCACCAGTTTCACCGATTACGTCAGGCCCGATACCCAGGAGATTGCGGAGCGCATCTACTCCGACCTCACCAACAAGGGGTCGCCTACCAGATTTCACTGCGCAAGGTAATGGCTGATCACGAAGTGATTCAGGACGACATCGAATCCACACGGGAGCATCTCAGAAGTCTGCTAAACCGGGACGGCCACGACACATCGGAGATCGCCGAGGATATGAGAGGCGGCTAAAGAAGAAGTAGGGCAATCGACCCCGTCACGTTGCCTCGCGATAGGGCAAGGCCCCCAGGTAGATCTTCTTGCCGATGTTGACGCCGTTGTGACGCAGGATCGCGTAGGCCGTTGTTATGTGGAAGTAGAAGTTCGGGGCTAGATGCTGGATCAGGTATTCCTGACCCGAAAGCGACTTTCCTTTCCAGCGAGGCTGGGTGATCCGCTGCTCTACAGAGTCTGCAAAGTCCTCGGGTGAGAAGCCACCCAGATATGAGATAACGCTTTCGATGCGCGCCTTAATCTCGCTCAAAGTCTTCTCGGAATCGACATGTTCCGGAGCGCTCTTTTCGGTATCCGTCAGGCGGGCGGCACCGAACTTTGCCGTATCACAGGCGATCTGCAACTGACGCATCAGGTTGAACTGGTCTGGTGCCAGGCGGAATTGCAGGAGATCTTCGACATCGAACTTCTTCTCGTCCGCATACTTTGCGGTCTCATCCAGGATGGCCAGAAGATTTCCCAGCATTTTGGTGAACTGGGAAACAACTACTTTGTAAATCATGCTTTCTCCCTATTTCATTGTGAGTGCATTGAGCATTCAGTTTTGGACTCGGTGCCAGCACAGTATAGCCGCGCCTATCTAGAAGCGTTAAGAGCGCGGCAGTCTTTCTTCAATTCGAACAGTACTGTGTGGAATTCCATGAAGATGCTTAATAACCTTGTTGATTGTCTTTGTTTGTTCACGGATAGCACTCGTGATGGATGCGGCACCCCCACCCCCTTAAAACGAGGGGGAGTGTCTCTAGTAGTGGGGAGTGGCTCGGAAATTTTGCAGAATAGTTGGATACAGGGTACTAAACGGAAATCGTCTTTGGGTAAGGGGTAAGGACAAAATTCATTGCCCGTACAACTTTCTGATTTGACGCTAGACGGGTAATGCTCGATTAATATCGCTCGTGCTCATAGAGCGCCTCATTGCTTCAAACAATTGTCTAGCTTGTTGGTTACCATTTGCCGAGGAAAGCGCCATCCATGCAAAAGCCAATTGACGACTCCATGGGGCGCTGGAGTTCCGCATCAAGCGCCTGGAAGCCAAAGGCAACAAATCACATTTCTTGGAGAGCTGGAAAGAGCGATTGCGCGCATTGAGAAGTGGTGACTACGATCGCTCCTTTGCGGACAAATTCGTGTCCGGCCCTGGTGGTTAACTCCACCTAACAAGACTTCATAAGTCGGCCAGGAAGGCCAGTTTGTTTCCCACTATGACGAGATTCGATTGGTAGAAAAAAATGAATTGTCTAGAGCATCGCCCGGTAGACCCAGAAATCCCTGCTACCAAGCAGTCTGGGGTGCAGATTCTGCTCGCTGTGGCTTACGTCGTATTCTTTGTTTGATTGCCAGGAGTTACGTCACTCTGAACGCGGAGAAAGTAGCCCCAGAAAGACTCAAACTGATTGGCAAACAATTGAATTACGTGGTTGGACTGAATAGCTGAGACGATTGCAAGTCTGGTCACAGAATTCACATCATCCTAAATCCGACATTTATCTTTTAAACTATTGTCACTTAGACTGCAGCAAGTGTCATCAATCTAAGCATGTCCTCGAATTCCAACGTAGGTAAGGTCGGCACTTTCCGTGGTTGAACGAACCCAGGCTCGTTTACGTCATTTACTGTATTTCCTCTCGCATCATCGCAAATAATTGCATCTCCAGATCAACATAACCTGGCAGAGCCAACATATCTTCTTTCCTGGGAATTCGTTTTCCCCCCTTGAAAGCCACTGGAATATCTGCTTTGATCCGACCCGGATTACGTGTGAAGAAAATTATTCGATCAGCAAGGAAAATGGCCTCCTGAATATCGTGAGTGACTGTTATCACCGTTGTTTTTTCCCGGCCGATAATGTCAATCATCATTTCTTGCATTTCCCAACGCACCTGGGCGTCAAGTGCGCCAAACGGTTCGTCCATAAGGAGAACTTGGGGGTTTTGTGCCAGCGTTCTAGCGATGGCAACACGTTGCTTCATGCCACCAGACAGACTAGCGGGGTATGACTCCGCAAATTTCTCAAGATGTACTAGCTCAAGAAATTCTTGTGTCCTGGTCTGTCTGTCATCTCTCGTTACGCCCATTATTTTCATGCCATATTCGATGTTCTGGCGTGTAGTTAACCATGGGAATGACGTATAGGCTTGAAATATCATTCCTCGATCTGGTCCTGGTCCAACTATTGGTTGCTCGTAGGCAAAGAGTTCTCCTTGAGTTGGGTATTCGAGCCCAGCAATCATTCGAAGTACCGTCGTTTTTCCACAGCCCGATGGTCCAATAAAAGTCACTATTTCGTTTTTTCGTAGTTCTAGTGAAATGTTGTCAACAGCTGTAAAACTTCCGCTTAGATACTGTTGGGTTACATTACTTACACGGATTACGACCGCATTGGCGTTGTCATCAATTTGGTGATTGTGAACCATATTAGGCATGGTGAAAACGTTTGTTAACTCCGACGTTCACGATTCCATGGGAACGCGTAGTGCGCAAGCAATCTGAAGGCCAAGTCTGTCAGTACTCCAAGAATACCAATGGTGAGAATGCCAGCCATAATGATATCTACTTTTAGAAATCTGCCCGCACGCATCATGACCGCGCCAATACCGTCAGTCGCCGCTACGATTTCCGCTATTACTAAATAAGTCCATCCAACGGCGATCATGTTTCGCATGGAATCTATGATCGCTGGTGCAACCGCAGGCACGACAACACCTAAAACAACCCGACGACGACCAGCGCCCATTGTCAATGCCGCCTCCACCAATTCAATCTGGACGGCCTTGGTATTGTCCAGTATCAACGCAATAAGAAAGAAGATAACCCCTAAAAACAATAAGGCCATTTTCTGCGTATCAGTTGGACCAAACCAAACGAGCAGTAACGGGATAAATGATGCCGCGGGGAGATATCGAGAAGCGGATATCGTAGGATTGATCAACGCGCGAAACTTGGCAAAACATCCCATCAAAATTCCTAGCGGTACCGCCACGACGCAGACCAGAAAAAAGCTACCGTATATTCGATAACAACTCTTGACAATATCGTAGATGTATCCCTTTTCCGTCAACAAATACCAGAACGTGGACACTACCTTTTGGGGGGATGGCAAGAAACGCTTGCTCGCGTCGGCGGTAAGGAAATGGCCCAATTCCCAGATCCCAAAAAAGGCTAAACCGCCCAAAATTCCGAGTACCAAAGTAGCTCGGCGGGATACATTCCCGCGCAGTTCAAAAAATGAACTTTTCCGCTGGCGTAGGGTTCCAGTTAAATTGGTAAGAGCGTTTTGCTTATCGATCTTTTCTTCGCTATTAGGCATCCAGCCCTCCCGATCTGGTCACGATCAAGCAACGGTATATCAAATTAATTTGATGTGAGCAAGAAATGTTAACTAGGATTTGTTGGTGTTTACCCGACAAGACACGTCAATTACACTCGCTAACACCTGTACCACTGGTGGCTGATTTATCGCCTAACCCTAAGATAGAGTAGTCTCACCAATCGGATGTTACGCGAACCGTTGATCGAAGATTAAGAGCAATCGAGCGATCCGTGTTCTGCGCACTCTGCACACGATGGCTACTACACTGGGTACCAATAAAAGTGACATTATTGGGGTTCCAATGTCTTGAAGTGGTTGTTCGTAGCAGTTCTCGCCCACCTGTCCAGGCTACTGGAGCATAAAATGGTGGCGACGTTCAACTAGAGTCATCAATTCACCAACAATAAATAGACTGCTACAATAGAATCTAGACAAAATTCCACCACGATTCACTAGTAATGTTCAACTTCAAATCGTTTAACCGTTTTACTGGATCAAACGATGAAAAAACCCTTTGAGTACCTAAGACCCAGTACTTTCGAAGAAGCCATAGCGCTTAAAGCGCAACACAAAAACCGAGCTAAGTATTGGGCTGGTGGTACAGATTTAATGCTGCAATGGCGTGCCGGGGAAGTCGATATCGACTACTGCATAGATCTGACTTATGTGCCGAAATTTAACTATATAGAAAACGAACAAGATGGTGTGCGAATCGGAGCGATGGCTTCTCTGGATGATCTCGATCATGCTGCAAAGATGAACCAATTAATGGAGGTGATCGGGTATACAGCGCGCCTAATGTGTACCAAACAAACCCGGACCATCAGCACCGTTGGTGGAAATATGTGTAATGCTTCTCCCGGTGCCGATTTGTCACCATTGTTCGTGGCGCTCGACTCCGAGGTGACTATCATGGGTAGCGGCGGAAGTCGTACAGTGTTAATGGAACATTTCTTCCAGGGCGTAAACGAAACAATCCTGAACGATGAGGAGTTGCTAATCGAGATCAAAGTGCCTGTCCCGGAGTACCCAAAGGAGGCTTGTTATAAGCGGGTAGCACGGACTTTTGTCGACATCGCTTTGATAAGTTCTGCGGTATCAATTTCTTCTAATAATGGGGTGGTCGCGGATGCTAGAATATCTCTCGGGTCTGTTGCTCCCACGCCGATCCGATCGAGAGTTGCCGAACAAAAGTTGATCGGCTCTATACTTTCAGACATCAATGACGACCTACTAGAAGAGGTGGGGCAGTTGGCCGCCTCTGATGCTTCGCCAATCTCTGATGTTCGTGCAGGCAAAGAGTACCGTAGAGATATGTGTAATGTATTGACGCGTCGCGCTGTCGAAGAGTCGCTCAAGAAGTTGAGTCGGAAACAGCTATGACCACACTTACTGTAAACGGCGGAGTATTCGAGGTTGAGATAAAGCCACACGAAAGTCTTGCTGACGTGTTAAGGGATCAATTGGATCTGTATGGGGTACGTGTATCCTGCAATGAAGGCGAGTGCGGATCATGCACCGTAATTATGGACGGTAAACCAGTAACCGCTTGTCTTGTGTTGGGTATGCAGGCCGAGGGAAAAGAAGTTCTTACAATCGAAGGATTAGGTACGGTTGATAATTTACACCCCATACAACAGGCTTATATCGAGGAGCAAGGATTCCAATGTGCGTTTTGCACGCCAGGGTTTATTATGGCAACAAAAGCATTCCTGGATGAAAATCCAGATCCAACTGAAGAGGAAGCAGCAATAGGTATCAGCGGTAACATATGCCGATGTGGCGCATATCCTTATATCGTGAAGTCTGTAGTTAGCGCCGCGAAAAAATTGAGAGAGCAAAAACGTGCGAATTAACCACTTCGCTCTATTTCATAAAGAGGCAGGAGCGTGAAGAATTTAACCCTACAGACTGGCTATAAAGATCCGTCTAGTTTTACCATTGCTGGGAAAGGCGTTCCAGTCAAAGATGCCAGGGAGAAGGTGACTGGAACACTAAAGTTTGCAGTGGATGTGAAAGTGCAAGGTATGGTGCACGGCAAGATACTCAGAAGTCCCCATGCACACGCCCGGATCACACACATCAATACCAGTAAGGCCGAGGCGCTACCAGGCGTGCTTGGCGTTGTTACCCACAACGATGCCCCCAACCTAAACTGGGAGAACGCGTGGTTTAACTACCGCGGAAAAGTGTTAGACGGAATCGTACGCTTTTTCGGTGATGACATGGCTGCTGTAGCGGCAACCAGCGAAGAGATAGCAGAAACTGCACTTGGACTCATTGAAGTTGAATACGAAATATTACCTTCCGTATTTGATCCCGAAGAGGCGATGAAACCGGATGCCCCTCAAATACGAGAAGAGGGAAATGTTCGTGATCCTTATATCGTCGAGTGGGGTGATGTGGCCAAAGGTGAACAAGAAGCGGATTTTGTGCTCAACTGTGAGATCAAGTTTGCCAGTCAACAAATGGCGCCCCTAGGACGAAACGCGTGTATTGCCGAATGGAACGACGATCGGGTCACGATGTGGACAGCCTCACAGACTCCTTCTGAGTTGCGAGACGGAATCCACGAAGCGTTCGGTATCCCGTTGAGCAAGATTCGTGTTTACGCACTTCCCTCAGGTAGTTCTTTTGGTAACTGGTGGAGTGCGAACTTCATGATGATTACGGTGCTGCTCGCGAAGAAAGTACGCAAACCTGTCAAGATCGAATTAACCAATGAAGAGTGCATGGCGACTGTCAAACGGCGGCATTTGGAAATTTCTCGAGGTCGCATGGGATGCAAAAAAGATGGCACTCTCACCTTAGCCGATTTCGACCATATTATCGATAACGGCGGATACGGCTTCAAAGATGATGTTGGATTCTTTTGTGTTGATAACTGGGGCCGGGCGCCCCATGGGCACTACGCCATACACGGTGTCAATACAAACCTTCTTACAGCTGGTTGTATGAGGGCCGTTGGCGACGTTACTCTAGGTTCATGTGTCGAACGCCTTGCTGACATGTGTGCGATACAGGTAAATATGGATCCCGTTGAGTTTCGCCTCAAGAACCAAATAAAGCCTGGGGAAGAGCTTAGGATGCAACATAGTAGAGGATATTTGAAAGGCAGTATCGACGAATATCTTGACGGCATCCCGGAAGAGCAAAGAAAAGACTGGCCAAAACTGTTTCATCTCTCGAGTGGATCGACAGAAGATATCCTAATCAAAGGCGCCCAAGCGTTTAACTGGGAGGGGAGATGGCATGGTTGGGGGAAACCATATTCCATAGAGGGACCAAAGCGACGCGCAGTTGGTGTTGGAACTGGCGCCCACGTTTGTGGTGTTGAGTTCGAGGGCAATGTATCTGCAGTCGTCCGGATCAACCCTGACGGCAGTGCAAAAGTCTATTGTGCAGTTGGCCGGCAAGGTCAAGGTAGCGAGACCACACAAGCGCAGGTTGCCGCCGAAGAGTTAGGAATTCCTTTTGATAAAGTGGAGATCGAAACTGGAGACACGGATTCATGTCCATGGAGTCACGGATCGCTTGCTAGCAACACCATGTTTAGAGTTGGTTGGGCAACGCAGGCTGCGAGCAAGGACGCAAAAAGGCAATTATTGGAAATTGCTGCTCGTGAATTTTTTGGCTCCGACCCCGGCGAACTGGATGTTAAAGATGGGATGATCCTTTTTAAGGACAACAACAAGAAAGATCCACAAATTTCGATCGAGGACGTTCTGAATCATTTTCGCAGTGCAGACGCGCTCGGTCAGGCTTCCTCGATCACTGGCAGACCCACATATCCGATGCCTCCATCCAGTGCATTTGCGAGACATTTTGCTGCCCACTTTGTCGATCTCGAAGTCGATATAGAAACCGGAGAGATCAAACTACTGGACTGGTTAGCCACTCAAGACAGTGGGACTATTATGAATCCTCAGGTCATGAAAAATCAGATGATCGGTGGCGCCATTTGTGGTGCAGGCTTTGCCATCTATGAAAGTCTTGTATTCGATGAAGAAACTGGGCGGATCAAAAATGCCAATCTGTTGGATTACAAGTTACTCCGTGCTGCGGATTTTCCGGTGAATGGAGAAGTCATTTACGGCGATTCTTATGATCCCGTTGGGCCGTTTGGTGCGCGCGGCGCTGGTGAAGCGCCGGCAGCAGCAGCAGGTCCTGCGATTGCACAAGCGGTTTATAACGCCATCGGCATGTGGGTCGATATGCCTATGACACCGGAAAATATTATTACGGCCTTACACAAAGATTCCTGATACTCCAGATAAGAGTCGCATTTCGTCGGCGCTCGACCGAAGGGAAATGAAGGTTGTCATCGGCACGTCTCCATCAACGGTCTTTCATCGCACGGTCTCGGTGACCCAGTTTTCCCTCAACGACCATAGTCCCGAGGACATCGAGAATCAATCGGCAAGCAAGTTGGGCAGTGTTGTCATTTACGTCATAGGGTGGTGAGACCTCAACGACTTCCATACCACAAAGGCCCTCACGCGCGATCAGTCGTACCATTTCCAATGCTTCTCGGGGATACAGGCCACCGGGTTCCGGTGTACCAGTACCGGGTGCAAAGCCGGGGTCTATGGAATCAATGTCGAATGACAGGTAGACAGCTTTTGCATTCTTCCAGGCGATCTCGAGAGCTCTTTCTGCAGCCCCTTTGGCGCCGAGCTGCTCTATATCGGTCATCGTCAGGACGCTGCTGCCTCGTTCATGAGCGACCTTGGAACCGGGTCGGGACCCATACCACCCTCCAATGCCCATCTGGACTAGATTTTTTGGCGGACAGTTCGAAAGCCCAACGTCGTGCATATGACTGTGGTTATGATGAGATGAGCTAAGGTCCACACTTTCATGATGATTCGTTGTCCAAAACCACGGCGTCGTATGCATCCGTTCATCCATATCCATGTCCTGCATATCTATATGCCGGTCGATATGTATGATGCCGACGTTACCGTCTATGTGAGGTGCAATCCCCCTAACATTTGGATAACCAAGACTGTGATCGCCGCCGCAGAGTATAGGAAAAGCCCCAGAGGTATAGACATGGGATACAGCTTTGCTAACTTGGTCGAAGGTTTTTTCGATATTGCCAGGGATCACAAAAACGTCTCCCGCATCACAAAGATCAAGCTCTTCGGGCAGGTCAATGCCCCCATCGACGGAATAACCATCGTAGACTGCTGAAATTCGTCTCACCGCCTGGGGGCCAAATCGTGTCCCGGGTCGATAGGTGGTTCCTGTGTCAAATGGTATTCCTACAAATGCTGCCTCAAAGTTCCCAACTTGCCGGATGTCTTCGCAGTAGGGTTCCTTCATAAACGTGTTAATGCCTGCAAACGCCGGCTGATGACCGCGGCTAAACAGTGAGATACTCCGATCATTAATTGACTCAGCAGCTTCCAGTCCAAGTTCAAGATTGCGCTGAATCTCTTCTTCCTGTTTTGTCTGAGAAATTCGCTGCAAATGCCTGAGATTTCTTGTACCACGAAATTCATCCTTACTTGAATTTGACACAATCAACTCCCGTTTAATAGGTAAATTGCCTTAACAAATCTTTTTGGCTAATTTTTCAGACTTGATCAAATATTTCCTGAAGGAAAAGTTCAGCGATTGTTGAAATCGCTACACTCCATAGTAACCGCTGTAAAAGACAGCAGGGACTCCGGAGCGTAATTCTCCGGAGCCTGCTGTCTGAAACAACAAATAATCAGATACGAGTGTTATTCGCCCAGGCGACCAATCCATTGATTGGAACTATAGGTGTCTGTATAACCCGCACTATCAAGTGCCTTAAGGATGCTGGTGTCGATTCCAATATCAGTCGAAGCCGCGGTATCTATTACGCCAGCTTCTTTATAAATATTGCCGAACACATCCCAAGTTGGGTAGACGTAGCCCGCTACACAGTCGGGTGCACCTCCAAATAATTCCTGACCCCAGCCGCTCGAGTCAGCGGGGATTTCGCGAACTTCAGCGCCATCAGGAAGACTAGCACATACAGGTTTTCCAGCACCAATACCAAAGGCACCGAGATTCTGATCAAGATTTAACATGACTGCGCCATACTGGGTCAGCTGCACATCGGAAATTGGCCAGTCAAGAGCTTTGGCTATGATCGCATTTCCTTCCTCTGGGTTTGCTTTCCACCAGTTGACGGCTTCAAACCAGGCTCTAAGCACCTCTTTAGCAACCTCAGGCTTTGACGCCAGCCAATCTTCATTGCATGCCATAGACTCAGATATCAGCCCTCTTTCCCATGTACGGTCCGACAGACTGGTTTTCAGTACATGAGATCCGGGCAGTTCCAGGGACTGCTTTGAAAAAGGAATGTAGTTAACGTCGATATCTAACCCGCCGCTAACGAATGCAGCCGCACTGTCCCAGGGCATCATAATTGAGTGAGTCAACTCGTCAAATCCAATCCCCGCTCTTTTTAGATTCAGGAGCATCCACATATGATTGAGGAACCCGTAGTCGGCACCAAAAGTTTTTCCTGGAAAGTCATCTATGCTGGAAATTTCTTTTGTCACAACCATCTCGTCAAGACCATAGGACATCGCGGGTATGGCAATATGTTTAATTGGAAGACCAGCTGATCGTGCCACGACTACGGTGTCAAGTGTATTCAACATGCATTGAAGAGAGCCTGTGGTTAACCCCGCATTCTTTGCTGAGATGTCGTCGATGATCTGAACGTCGATCTCAATATTCTTTGCCAAATCCTTTTCTTTGACAATGTACCAGGGCGCATATGGAGAAAACGAAATAATCGCTATAGTGACTTTCTCCTTTGCAAGGGCAGTGTTGGTAGTGAACAAAAGCTGTGTGAGCAGTAGTACGGCGGCCACCCCCAAACTGGACAAAAACTTATTGGAGCGAGAATTAGTTATAGCCATGAATATCCTCCTTGTAAACGTTAGCTTTTAATTCGACGAATTCAGTACAAATCTTCATTTAAGCCAATTGAAAATTGGCTCTATTAATTCTACCTAGTGGTCAGATTATTCAAGTGTTTCTCGTTGTTTGTCAACAAAAATGGGGGGGACTAAGTCCGGATGGTTGTCCCGACAAAGGATTATCGCTGAGAGTGGGCAGGACGCGTTGGGTTTCCCCAGAGAATGGTATGGGACACGTTATGTGGCGATTATCCAACACTCGAAAACACCAAACCTGAGTGCCATCACTGATCTGTTGGGAATAAGAGAACTCTAATATAGGACGTACAAAGGTGGATTT
>Ga0208391_1001007_pt1 | contig 14149 bp, 14 predicted proteins | sample Knorr_S23_td_Bot_FD_185612 | JGI IMG/M metagenome (GOLD analysis project Ga0208391, IMG submission 185612) | Marine microbial communities from Southern Atlantic Ocean transect - Knorr_S23_td_Bottom_ad_3770_LV_A (SPAdes) (version 2) | ecosystem: Environmental > Aquatic > Marine > Oceanic | place... | reverse complement strand
CCGCCGCCGGTGACGATGACGTGTTTACCCTTTAGGCCCAATTTCATGGGAGTCTCCTTTTGGTTATTCGGTCCCGCCGAACGGGACCGACGCTTAAATATCCAGAGAGAGGGGCGCCGGACGCTCGACCCGGGGAACGCCTCCGAAGCGGAGCCGCAACAGGCCTTTGACGTCTTCCTTGGCGGTGCCGACCACGTTGACCGTGCTGGTTGGGTCGTCGGTCCACTTAACGGGCACCGACGCGATCTTGAACCCGCGCTTGGCGGCAATGACTAGCAGTTCAGTGTCGAAGAACCAGTTGTTGTTCTTGATGTTAGGCACGATTGCCTCGGCGGTGGCTCTGGTAAGAGCCTTGAAGCCGCACTGGGCGTCGGGCAGGCCGATGAAGAACATCGAGTTGATCAGCAGGTTGTATCCCCGGGAGATGAACTCTCGTTTGAAACCCCGGACCACCTGCGATTCCTTGCTCAGCCTGCTGCCCACGGCGATATGGCTCCCCGCCTCAAGGGCCGCGATCAACTGGGGAAAGTGGGAAAGATCGGTGGAGAGGTCGGCGTCCATGTAGCTTACGATGTCGGCATGACTGTCCAGCCAGGCTGTCCGCAGGGCTCGGCCCCGGCCTTTCTGGGGGATGCGGAGGTAGTTCACGCCAGGATGCCGCCGGGCGAGCATCTCCGAGACCGCTTGGGTGCTGTCGGTGGATGCGTTGTCGGCGATGGTCACCTGCCACGGGTTGGGCAGGTTGTTCTCCAAGAACTCGGTCAAGCTGGCAATGGTGCTCGGAAGGACCTCTTCCTCGTTATAAACGGGGATGGTTATGTCAACCGTTGCGCTCATTGCATTCTCATCGAGACAGCCCTGTGGGCCTAATGCCTGAAGTGGCGCACGCCGGTGAACACCATGGCCAGCCCGGCCTTGTCGGCGGCTGCGATCACTTCGTCGTCGCGTATCGACCCGCCCGGTTGCACGATGGCGGTGATACCGGCTTCGGCGGCCAGCTCGATATTGTCGGCGAAGGGGAAGAAAGCATCCGACGCCAGCACCGAGCCCTTGGCTTTGTCCCCGGAGGACCTCTGGGAGAGGTGTACGCTGACCACCCGGTTGGGCTGCCCAGCCCCCATGCCCACCAACGCCAGGTCCTTGGCGAAGACGATGGCATTGGACTTTATGTGTTTGGCGGCCTTCCAGGCGAAGGCCAGGTCTTTCATCTCGGCGTCGGTCGGTGGCCGTTTCGTGGCGATGGTCCACGAGGCGGGGTCTTCCCCGATGTTGTCCGCCGTCTGCACCAAGATCCCGCCGGTGATGGGCCGAAGGTCGTAGGCGGCAGTCGCAGGTTGCTTGTCGATGACCAAGATACGCAGGTTTCGCTTCTTCTGTAGAATCTCCAGCGCCGCCGGTTCGTAGTCCGGCGCGATGACGACCTCGTAGAAGACCGGCTCCATGGCCTCGGCGGCAGCGGCGGTCACGGTGCGGTTGAAGGCCACTATGCCGCCGAAGGCGCTCACGGTGTCGCCTTCGTACGCCTGAAGATAAGCTTCGGCGATGTCATCCCGGCTGGCCAGCCCGCAGGAGTTGGCGTGCTTCACCACCGACACCGTGGCGTCGGCGAAGTCGGACGCGGTACGCCAGGCGGCGTCGGCGTCCATCAAGTTGTTGTAAGAGAGCTCTCTGCCGTGCAATTGGCGCGCGCCGGCCATTCCCACCGGGTCGCTTGCCTGGGAGTAAAGGGCCCCGCTCTGGTGGGGGTTCTCGCCGTATCTCAGACCGGCCACCTTAGTCAGCGAGATGGTCAGCGAATCGGGTAATTCTTCACCCTGGGCTTCGGTGCCCAACAGATATCCGGTAACTGCGGCGTCGTAGGTGGAAACGTGGTGGAACGCCTTGGCCGCCAGCCCCCGGCGGTCTTCGACGGTCAGTCCGCCGTTGGCCAGTTTCTCGCCCACCCAGGTATAGTCGGCAGGGTCTACCACCACGGCCACTGACGGAAAGTTCTTGGAGGCGGCCCGCAGCATGGTCGGTCCGCCGATGTCGATGTTTTCCAGGGCGTCGGCCAGGGTCACGTCTGGCTTGGTGATGGTCTCGACGAAGGGATAAAGGTTGACCACTACCAGGTCGATGGAATCGATATTCTGGCTCTTCAGTTCGGCCATGTGGTCGGATGAGTCCCGCCGTGCCAGCAGACCGGCATAGATCGTAGGGTGGAGGGTCTTTACGCGGCCTTCCAAGATCTCCGGAGAGCCGGTGTAGTCCGCAACCTGCTGCACCGCAAGGCCGCCTTCCTCGGATAGGGTGCGGTGGGTGCCGCCGGTGCTGATCAGTTCGTAACCGGCCGCCACGGCCTGCTTGGAGAACTCCACGATTCCGGTCTTGTCATAGACGCTGAGCAGTGCTTTCAACTTCCTCTCCGTCTTATATTGTTGATTTAGCCGTGGTGATTTAGCCGCTAAAGACTACCTGTTCGCCATCGCCCCGTGGAACCATCTTGCCGATGACGACGGCGTCTGGCAGGAATTCCAGGACTTTGGCGGCATTGGCTTCGGGGCAGACAGCCACCATGCCAAGACCCATATTGAATACCCGGTACATCTCGTCGTCGCTTATTCCGCCCTCTGCTTGGATGATCTTGAAGATGGGCAGGACCGGCCAAGAACCAGAGTTGATCTCAGCCGCCAGGTCGTCGGGCAATATGGCCGGAAGCTTTCCGGGAAGCCCTCCTCCGGTGATATGGGCTAGGCCGTTGACCAGTCCCAGGACCGGCTCCAGCAGCGGATAGTAACTGCGGTGGGGCACCAGCAACTCTTCGCCGAGTTGGTGGTTCAGTTCGTCGAACCGGCGGTATAGGACGTTTGGATCGCCGTCGGTGTTGAACACGTGACGCACCAGCGAGAAGCCGTTGGTATGGAGGCCGCTGGACGGCACGCCGACCAGGATATCCCCGGCCTCGACGTTTTTCGATTCAAGGAGCTGGTCCCGCTCCACCGCGCCGACCACGAACCCGGCCAGGTCCATCTCGTCTCCGGAATAGACCTGGGGCATCATAGCGGTCTCGCCGCCGATCAGAGCGCATCCAACCTCGCGGCAACCCCAGGTGATGCCACGCATGAGGTTATCCAAGCGTTGGGGGTCCAGCTTGCTGAAGGCCACATAGTCCAGGAAAAACAGGGGTTTGGCGCCCCTGGTGAGGATGTCATTGACGTTCAGGGTGACCAGGTCTTGACCCACGGACTCGAAGTGCCCCAACTGGGCCGCGATCTTCATCTTGGTGCCCACGCCGTCGGTGCTGGCGACCAAGACAGGCTCCCGGTAGCCTGAAAGTTGGTAGAGACCGGCGAAGCTTCCGGAATTGTCCAGTACCTCGGGGCCATGGGTGCTGGCGGCGAACCCTTTGATCCGCTCTTTTAGGCCGTCCATCCGGTCCAGGTCAACGCCCGATTCCCGGTATGCTTCACTTGCCAATTTGAGGCTCCTCCCGTTCCCATCCACCCGGCGGCAGGCCGGGTCAAATGCCGCTGTAAAAGGTTAATTCAAGGGGGGCATATTGGCAAGGGGAAACGCCAACCAAAAAGGGTCTCGAATGGGGAATGGCAACGGGTCCGGCGAAGAATCCAGTTAGTCGGCCGCAGGTCCGGGCTGCTCCAAAGCCAACTTGGAGAGCTCCAGTTGGACTGGCACCGGGTAGTTGCCGGTGAAACAGGCGTCGCAGAACCCACCGTCGGTGCCGCCGACAACCTTCAGGAGGCCTTTAACAGTGAGATAGCCCAAGCTGTCCGCCCCAACCAATTCGCGTATCTCTTCCAGGCTGTTATTGGCGGCCAACAACTCTTCACTCGTCGCCATATCCACTCCCATGAAACAGGGGTGTTTGATGGGTGGAGCGCATACCCGCATGTGTACTTCTTTGGCGCCGGCTTTCCTAAGCAGGTTCACCACGTGAGGAGTAGTCGTGCCGCGGACGATGCTGTCGTCCACCACCACCAGACGTTTGCCCTGAATCACTTCCACCAGGGGGTTGAACTTCTGGCGCACTCCCAAGTCGCGCAGGCGCTGCTCGGGTTCGATGAACGTCCGGCCTACGTAGCGGTTCTTGATCAGCCCTTCGCTGTAAGGGATGCCCGATTCCTGAGCATATCCAACGGCCGCGGCGGTGGACGAGTCGGGTATACCGATCACAAGATCGGCTTCCACCGGATGCTCGCGGGCCAATTGGGCGCCCAACTGCTGGCGGGCGGAGTGGACCAGTTTGCCGTCCATGATGCTGTCGGGCCGGGCGAAGTAGATCAGTTCGAATACGCAGAGGGCGCGGCGTCCGGTTCCGCCTGACCAGATGGCGGTATGCAGGCCGTTGCTGTCGACGATTATCACCTCGCCTGGTTCTACGTCACGGAGATACTCAGCGCCCAAGTGGTCCAGGGCGCAGGACTCGGACGCGACGATCCAGCCGCCGTTCAGCTTGCCCAAACAAAGGGGCCGGATGCCCAATGGGTCGCGGGCGGCGATCATGGTGTCCTTGGTCTGAATGACGAGGGAATAGGCTCCTTCCAGTTGGCGCATGCATTGGAAGACCCGTTCCTCCCAGGTGGCGCCGACAGCGTGGGCCAGCATCTGGGCGATGACCTCTGTATCGGTGGTGGAGTTGAAGGTGCAGTTCCATCTGTCCTGGAGCTGTTCCTTCAGTTGGAGGGCGTTGATGATGTTGCCGTTGTTCGCCACGGCTATTTGGCCGTGTTCGCCTTGGACCAATAGGGGCTGGGCGTTGCAGAGTTCGCTGCTGCCGCTGGTGGAGTAACGGGTATGCCCGATGGCCATGTCACCGACCAAGGGGTAGAAATCGGGCTCTCTGAATATCTGGGTGACCAGGCCCATATCGGCGTGGACCACTACATTTTCGCCGTTGGCGGCGGCGATACCGGCACTTTCCTGTCCTCGATGCTGTAGGGCGAAAAGACCGAAGAAGGCCAAACGGCTGGCATCCCCTTCTGGGGTAAATACCCCTATCACCCCGCATTCTTCTTTGGGGTGATCAAATGGGACGCGGCCGAAGGGATGATCCAGCTCGCTGCTCACGGTGTTATTTTATGTAATCCTCTTTGCCGAGGTCAACAACAAGAATCGCAATTTAAATGACTTTCCGCTTTATGGCTTGCTAGTGGTTTGGTCCATGTTCTGATTTTAGTCCTGATGGTGGAAGGTTTCCAGTGCCCGGTCATAGCCTTCCAACACCGCGCCACTGGAATGGTCTGCTAATCAATGATGCCGCGCTTCATTCCCGCTCATCAGGTATAAGGGTACCGGAAATGTGGACCTTTAGTTCCGATCTGGTTTTATTGTAACCTTACGGCCTTCCCCTTCGCCCGTGCTTTCGGTGGACACACCCGGGTGGTCTGTGAGGCTGGTGTGGATGATGCGACGGTCGGCCGGAGGCATGGGCTCCAGGGTGATGCTCCGGCTGGTCTCGGCAACCCGCTTGGCTATCGTAGTGGCCATCTCACGTAGTTGGAGCTCCCGCCGCTGCCGGTAGTTCTCAACATCAAGCACCACGCGGACACCGTCAAACTGTTTCCGGACGATGAGATTGACCATGAATTGCAGGGCTTGCAGGGTCTGGCCCCGGCGTCCGATCAGCAACCCGGAGTCCTCGCCGGCTAGATCGATGATGGGTCCGCCGGATTCCGGGTCGTTGGCGGCCCGCAAAGTACGGGTGACGTTGACGCCCGCGGCCTCCAGGATGCGGCCGACGGCGTCGCTGGCCACGCCCGCGGCGGTGGCGTCTCCTTCCGCGGTGGTCGGCACTCCGGCGTCGTTGCGGCCGGCTGAGATACGGGTTACCCGGACCCGGGCGGCCTCCGAGCCAATGCCCAAGAAGCCGGTCTTGCCCCTACTTAGTATTTCTACCTCTGCCTCGTCGCGGTCGGCGTCGAGCTCTTTCAGCGCCAGCTCGATTGCTTCGTCGACGGTTGGTGCGGTCATTACTATTTCTGTTATCTCTTCCATCTTCTTCCATCTCCTCTTCTGAGTCATCTCGGGATGGCCGAGTTGTCGCTACCGGAGTTGCTGCCGTCGCGGCTTTGGGGAATAGCGGGAACAAAGGTCCCCAACCACCGGTCACGAAATATTGGATCGCGATACCGATCAGGTTGGAAGTTATCCAATAAAGGGCCAGACCGCTGGGCAGCGTGAACGAGAAGAACGCAATCATCAAGGGCATCAGCCAAAGCATCATGGCTTGGTTGCCCGACTGCCTCGGGTCGGTGGACGGCTGCATCGTCATCTTCTGCTGGACCCAGGTACTGGCGAAGACGATCACTGGCATGATTACGTTGGTGGGGTCGGACTGCGCTAGGTCCAGCCAAAGGAACGTGGAATCCAAAGGAGCCGCCTCGTAGATCGGCGCGATGGGTATCCAGGTGTACAACTTCTCCGACAGGCCGACCAGGTCATCGGGGCGGGAGAATACGGTCTGAATCAACACCCGGAACAACCCGATGAGTACCGGCATCTGGATGATCATGGGGCCGAGGCAGCCGAATGGGCTAACCCCGGCTTCCTTGTATAGCCGCATGGTCTCCTGAGAGACCCTGGTCTTGTCTCTTGAGTACCGGTCTTGAATCTCCTTGATCTTCGGCTGCAGAGAACTCATGGCCCGCATCTGCGTCAACTGCTTCAGGGTCATGGGCAACGTGAGCAGCCGGATCAAGGCCGTGAGTGAGATGATCGCCAGACCCATCTGGCTGAACAGCATGGTGTAGAGAACCACCAAGCCGTTGAGCATGGGCCGGATTATCAGTTCAGTCCAGAGGAATGAAATGGCCTCCAAGGAGTGCTACCTCGCTGCCGGGTTCGTTCGGTTGATTTCGCCTGTTAATTGGTGCATACGCCGTCCTCGGTGTGGAGGCACCATAGGTTCCGTTGGCCGCTTTTGAATTCGATACGCCTGACAGTCTTGTCCTGCGAACCGACATACACCGAGTCGCCCACCGCGAACAACGGAGCTTTGATCTGGGCGTCTCCGATCTTCTGGTTGAACAACACCCTCTGCAAGCCAAGGTTGTCGGCCCGGGTGTCGAGCAATATGAGGTTGCCGTCTTTAGACGCCACAACCAGGCCGGCGGGGACCAAAACAGGAGAAGAGACGATGGGCGAACCCACGTTATACTTCCATAGCAGCCTACCGTTGCGGTCGATGGCGTAGATGTTGCCGTCCATGTTGGGGGCGAAGATGGTGTTGCCGTCGGTTACGGCCCCAGCCCAGAACCAGTTCTCCCCTTCTACGGTCCAGGCCAAGGACCCATCATCAGCGGATAATGCGTAAAAGGATTTATCGAAGGACCCGGCGAATACCTTGCCGTCGAACACCAGGGGTTTTCCGGCCACCACGCCCGCAGTCTCGAAACTCCACAGCTCATCGCCGTTGTTAAGGTCTACCGCGTAAACCTTGTGGTCGTGGGACCCGAAGTAGGCAACGCCTTTATCGACCGCCGGAGTGGACCAGATTGCGCCGCCGGTGCGAAATGGGCTCCAGAACTCGTTCCCGTTCTTGGCGGTATAGGCGTAGAGGAAACCGTCTTCTGACGGCGACAATATGATGTCATGGACCGGGTCGTAGGCCGGGCCGGCGACTAATCGATCGGGTTCTTCAAATGGATTCTGCGGCCTCTTCCACCCACCGCCTTGCAACTGGCCTGATTCTTTATCTAGGGCGTAGAGGAATCCGTCGATGCCGGTGACGTAGACCAAGCCGCCTTCCACGACGGGTGTGTTGTAGACCCCGAATAGGTCGTTTTGTTCTAGGGATGAGGGAAAGGTCCAGGACACTTGCAGGTTTCCGGAGCCGTCGTCGATGAAGGCCTTTACTTCTCCGTCCTTGGTGGCGACGTAGACCACTCCGTCTTTGCTTACCGGCGGGTTCCAGCCGTCGCTCTCGCTTCCTATGTCCCGGGTGCAGCCGGCCAGGATGGGCAGCAAGATAAGGGCGAATAGGACCAGTTGCCGCTTGTTGGTAAGCAGCCCTCGACGATGAAGAGTCTGGGGTGTCGATCGCTGAGTCGAATAAATGGCCCGTCGGTTGCGGCTGATTGTTCTGATTATGGCATCCAAAAAGCGGTTAAACGTTCTCACGGTACGGGGTCAAATCCTTGACCGCCCAGGGGACGGCAGCGACCCAGTCGTTTGACACCTAGCCAGACTCCTTTGAAGATCCCGTATTTCTCCACTGCTTCCTGAGAGTAGTGCGAGCAACTGGGGTAGAACCGGCAGGATGTGGGCAGCAACGGTGAAAGGGTCTTTTGATAGACCCAGATCACGGCTAGCACGGCATACTTCATCTAAGCAAACTCGTTGGTCGGTTAGTCCGACGACGATTCGGGTGTTTGGTCCACGGTTGGCCCTGAACCGCTGGGCGATGGAACTTTGTCCACCAGATCGGCACGCTGCAAAAGGTTGTCCGCCGCATCCTTCAATTCCTGATATTTGGCGGTCCCAGCCCCGCGCCGGACGATAAATAAGGCGTCCCAGCCTGCTTTTACCGGGTTCAGGCGGACCGCTTCCCGCAGCCGCCGTTTCACTTTGTTTCTAACGGCCGCGTTGCCGATGCGCTTGCTCACCAGAAACCCAAATCGGCTACAGTCCGAACCGTTGGCCAGGTATCTGATGACCAACAACCGGTTGGCCGCGCTGCTGCCCTCGACATGGATCTGGGAGAACCGCTTGCTGCCAGTTAGCCTTTGCCTGCGCTGCATTACCGGCCTGAGCTCCGGCCTGAGCTCCGGATTGAACCACGGACCGAATCACTGAGTAGGTTAATGGGTGAGCCACCGAAATAGCGCCTGGGTCAAAAACCAGGCGCAGATCTCAAACAGTTAAATTATGGCGGCCCTTGAATCGCCGCCGCTTGAGAATCGCCCTTCCGTCGGAAGTGCTGGAGCGGTGACGGAAGCCATGAACACGGGCCCTGCGTCGTTTTTTGGGTTGATAGGTACGTTTAGGCACAAAAACACATCCTTACATCAAGGAATTATAGGCGTGCCCAAATATGGCGTCAAGGAGTGGTCTCGTCGGGACTACAGTATTTATTACTTACGCGGACGACACTCCCTCCGAACGAGCGAAGGCCAGACGGTAGTTTGGCTGCCAGAGATCGTCAAAACCCTCCAGACCCAACTCACGGCGTCCTTCATTGTTCCAGAGGCAGATGCGTCGCGGCGTCCGTGGTTGCCCAGCCATGGGTCATGGAGGAAGGCCACCGGCCCCTCCAACTGCACCTCCGGGTACTTGATCCCGAAATAGAGGGCGTCTTCGTAGTAGGGACGCTCCAAGCCCTGTTTGGCCGCCTCGGCGGTGGCCTCTTCAGACGACACCGGGTGGTCGAAGGTGAGCAGCACTATCTCCCGTGGCGTTCCGCCGTTGAAGGGCCTGGCCGGAAAATTATCGGAGAACACCTGGGAATGGCAGTAACCGTACTTGGCCGCGGCCACCAGCTCCTCCGTGGTCCTTTCGTCACCCAGGGTGATGTGATAGACCGTCATTGGCTGTCCTACTCCGCCGCCACGCGTTGAAAAGACGTCTTGGGGAACGACGCCAACAATACCGCCTTGGCTCCCGAGCGGTTGACGAAGCCGTGCTTCACGCCCGCCGGCGCCAGCACCGTATCGCCGGGACCCAATGTGACCACCTCATCACCCAGCACCGCCTCCAGCTCTCCTTCCATGATGACCATGGCCTCTTCGGTATCGGGATGGATGTGGGTCGTAACCCGAGCGCCGGGCTCGATCTCCAGATGCCCCACCCACAGCGATCGGGCCCCGTGGCTGGCGTCCACCAAGATGGTCCGGGCGATCCCCGGATACCCTTCTTCAGTCTTGGCGTCAGACCGGTACAAGATAGGCATCAGACCCTCCTTATATAGGAGCCCTCAGATCGCTAACGGATATAACGAACTGGGACTGCCGAATCCCGGCAGACATATCGTATAATACCAAGCAGCGTGCCGAAGTGGCGAAATGGTAGACGCGCCGGTCTCAAAAACCGGTGGGGGTGACTCCGTGTCAGTTCGACTCTGACCTTCGGCACCACGCATTATAGGCATGAAAACGGCCCTCAGACGGAAAATATGGGGGCCGTTCTTTTGTGTGCTACTGGGTTTTTGCCGACCATTTGCCGACCAAATTTCTAAAAGATAGTTGCGGGGTCTTCTCCGCGGGCTTCATCCATGCCTTGAGAAAACCTTTCAATGGCTTCTTCTTGCATACCTGGCAACAGGTGGCTGTAGGTGTCCAGGGTTATCACTACGCTAGAGTGCCCTAGTCTGGCGCTGATGGTCTTTGGGTCGACGTGCTCCCTCAGCATCAGTGAAGCATGGGTGTGTCGTAGGTCATGCAGCCTTACACCAGATATCCCGGCTTTCTTCACTACGTCGGCGAAGGCATGGGTTAGAGTGTCCGGGTGGAACGGTCTTAAGTCAGGATGCCTAAAGACGAGGTCAGATTGCTCCCAAGGAACCCCGATGGCTTCACAGTCTTGTTGCTGTTTGATTCGGAAGCCGGTTAAAAGGGTAACCACGTCCTTAGGAACGGGTATCATCCTTCTAGCACTGGCGGTCTTCGTGGGTAAGGTCTTTAGTCCCTGGCCAGTTACTCGTTGTAGCGTTTCATGTATGGATATGGTCCCTCTATCTAGGTCTATGGAAGACCAACGGAGACCCAGGAGCTCGCTTCTTCTCATTCCAGTGTAGGTACTGACGAAGAAGAAAACCCCATATGGGGATTTGGCAGCAGTGGTCAGGAACAACTGAGCTTCCTCAAATGTCATAGCCTTCATTTCTTTTCTAACGGCTCTAGGAGGGCTTACCGCATCGCATACATTCCACGCCAACAGCCCCCATTTCACGGCATACTTCAGGGCTTCCTTCAACACCCTGTGACAATGAGTGACACTCCTGGCTGAAAGCCCTTTGTTGGTCAATTGGGAATAGAGGTTCTGGACGTGTTGAGGGGCAAGTTTCTTCAGCCGGATTGTGCCGATGTTAGGTGTTATGTGAAGTTCAATCTTCTGCCGATACCCCTCTGCAGTCCTGGGGCCTGTGTTGATGTCGGCGTAATCACTAAGCCAATTCCCTAAGAACTCTCCTACCGTCACGTTGCTAGGGTCTAGGGGAACCCCTTTGTCCCACGCGGAAACTAACTCACGAAGCTTCTGCTGGGCCTGAGATTTGGTCCCTTTCACGCTGACGTATTTGCGGTTCCGGGTACCGTCTGAGTCCCGGCCTAGGTCAATGGTCAATTCCCAGCTGTTTTTACTTCGTCGACGGACGCTTCCGTTCATTTGGATTCCACTCCTGACTTTTTATTTCTGTAAGACCGCATCCGTTGGCGGACTGCACACAGGCTCTCTTCCCCGCGTGAATAGGCGGGTGGAGGGCAATAAACTTGGTTTGTGCGTTTTGGCGCAAAGACGCTGCGGCATTCCTGGCAGACCCTAAGTTTTGGACTTTCTGCCAGCTTCAGCACGTGCCACCAAATTACTTCGATCAGTGCTGTGAACCTCAAGGTAGTACCAACTTGCATGGCCTCGTCATCCACCTGAGGAATTATGTGGATGCCAGCCACGTTTGGTCCGATGAGTTGGGTTGCGGCAGAAAGTAGCAACTTTCTGGTCCCCTCCGGCCCCAACTGAGGGTCATCCAGATAATGCCAAGAGAAGTAATCACTTCCTGCCGGGAAGACCAACGGCCTGGGGATCTGGGCCAATGCATCAATCAGGTTGGCGTCGGGTTCGTTTTTTACCACCGCTAGAAGAGTTGAGGCAAGATATGCAGCGACAACGTGGGCTTTGACCCACGTTACCGGATCAGCCACTCGCTCCCTGGATTCGCTGGTACGTGCCGTAGAGCCCGACTTAATGCCTTCTGCCCGCCGGAGTTCGGAATATCCCAAGCCACCCCACCGTTCACAGAAAGAAAGGATGGCGCCGGTTTCGCTCGGGGTGTCGAAAGCAGAAAACAGCCTGAAGAACTCCTGTAGAACTTCGGGTGATTCCGCCGGAAAAGAATGGCTGTTCACCGGCCCCGTGCCGACGATCTCTCCGCCGTCCATATCGTAACTTTGGCGTATCGGCCAATTTCCGAAAACTTCCAGCGGCTGGGCCGCTGGCACCTTCTGAAGTGAGCCCTCCACATAGTCCGGAGACGGCCACCGGCCGCCCAGCTCCCTCAAAAATGACATCGCGCCTGGAGATTCATTCATGATGCAACCTACCGTTACGTGCTTACATGGTTGATACCGTAACCACCAAAGGCTAGAATGGGTTCATGAGTTACGGAATAATATCTATATTACCGTAACTTTATGAAGATTGTCAAGGGAGGTCTGAAATGGATCAGAAGAGCTACGAGAAATCCGTTTACACAGTTCCCCAGGTGGCCAAGATCCTGGGCATCAACCGCAACCTTGCCTACGAGTTGGCCAGAAGGGGCGACTTACCAGTCCTCAGATTGGGAAAGCGTTTGGTCTGCCCGAAGCAGGCTATCGACCGCCTGTTGGGCCAAGGCAGCGAGTAGCCTCGGCCATCATCCTGTGCAGGAAATCCACTCACCAGCATTAGCACGACCAGCACTTTTCGCAACGCCGTGGGAAATTTCTTCTAGTTTGACCGGTAGGGTCTGAAGTCTCTTCCCGGCACTTCAGTCCGGCGGCTCCAGCAAGTGTAGTTTCAAACGTAGCTTGGAGTGGCTTGAATGGGCGCAATTTGCCTTCCGCCAAAGGCTAACTGAGCAGGGGCGGGATCATTCGTGAGATCCCGCCCCAATAGAGAGGTAGGTAGAACCAAAATGTTTGAAACTAGCGTGACCACTGCTGAGATTAATGATGCATGGGGCCAGTGGATATCCGGTCTGGCAGATTGGGAATGGTTTGTAACCATAACATTTAGAGATCCCACCCCCAGGCATGGGAGTAATTGGACGAAGCCAGGCTGGGGCCAGGCGAAGAAAGCATGGGCTCAATTTGCAGATTTCATAATGAGCGATCCACCCTGCGGAAGGTGGGTTCGCTGCTTCGAGCTGCACAAGTGGCGAGGGACGCCGCACATACATGGCCTTATATCTGGCGTGAATCCCGAGTTGAATATCAAGTCCGCCAGAGATTGGGCCTACCATCACTACGGCATTGCCCGGATTGACCGCTACGACCCCAACTTGGGTGCGGCCTGGTACATCACCAAATTCGTGCACAACGATAATTTCGACATCGACTTCGGAGGTGATTTCCATACCGCCCCAGGATGAAAAGGGGCGAATCACACTCGGTAGAGGGTACATGGACCGGATTCGGGTTCGGGTTCGGGTTCGGGTTCGGAAGGATATATATTCAACGAGAGGAGTTTAGGGATATGGATGACATTATATTTGAGCATGTGGTCGAGGTTATGGAACAGCTAAGTGGTGAGCGAGCGCTGATTTATGCCAACGATCTGATCGAGTTGAATCCCGATGGCGCCGACCCATTCGTGCTACGGGGATACATCTTTATCAGGATGGACGAATGGGACAAAGCGTTGGTGGACTACAGCCACGCAATCGACCTTGATCCGAAATGCACTCTTGCTTACTTCGGTCGGAGCGAGACCTACTATGACTTGGGGTTGTATGAAGCAAGTGCTGCGGATGCTTCCAAGGCCATCCTGCTGGACCCTGGTCTAGGGGAAGGATACTTCCAACGGGCGATGTGTTTTACAAAACTGAGTCGTGATGCCGAAGCGGAGTTGGAGTTGGCCCGTGCTACTGACCTTGGATATGCCAATGGTTATCATAGTGAATTGATCCAGGCATGCCGGGTGGCCCGAGACGATTATATCTCCGAGTACGGAAAATTCCCATAGAGAGGTCCGGGTCTGTCTTAACCCTGCTGCCGCTCCATATGTGTCCAAGGGATCTGGATGCCAATCAACCGATTTATCATTGGCTGGTTGGAACTGAGCTGGGGCCAATGGGTTCGAGGTAGCATTAACCAATCTCATCCTCCCTCACCGCCCCACACTCAACCAATATCGCCACTGCTTCGGCTAACTCCTCCTCACTAGGCTGGTAAACGCCTTTCCCACCGATGGAGCAGTTTGCTGATTTGTTAGGTAGTTCGACTCTCCGTTTCTCATCTTTATC
>Ga0208391_1000998_pt1 | contig 14194 bp, 12 predicted proteins | sample Knorr_S23_td_Bot_FD_185612 | JGI IMG/M metagenome (GOLD analysis project Ga0208391, IMG submission 185612) | Marine microbial communities from Southern Atlantic Ocean transect - Knorr_S23_td_Bottom_ad_3770_LV_A (SPAdes) (version 2) | ecosystem: Environmental > Aquatic > Marine > Oceanic | place... | reverse complement strand
GACATCATGCGAGGCAAAATCTTCTCTTTTGCCACATTTAGAAATTTCATAACACCCCAGGGAGTTTCATTAGATAATCCAACATAACGGATCTTCCCAGCTTTGATTAAATTATTTAAATTATCTAATACCTCTTCAATTTGTGTCCATTTATTGTCGTTGGGATCAAATTCAAAATCCATTTTTCCAAATTTGGCAATTTTCCTTTCAGGCCAATGTAATTGATACAAGTCAATAAAATCTGTTTGAAGACGTTGTAAACTTGCATCAATTGCAGCATTCATGTTTTTTTTATCAAAGCCTAATTTTTGAGCACCTTCTCTTATCCAAGGCAAATCATCCTCTGTTTTAGAGGCAATTTTAGAGGCTAAAATAATTTTACTTCTATTTTTTCTTTGTTTAAACCAATTTCCGATTATTTCCTCTGTCTTGCCATATGTTTCTTTTCGAGGCATAACGGGGTATACTTCCGCGGTATCAAAAAAATTAACACCCCTTTCCAAAGCATAGTCCATTTGATCAAATCCATCTTGTTGTGAATTTTGTTCCCCAAAAGTCATTGTTCCTAAACAAATGACACTTACATCAATATTTGTTGTACCTAATTTTCTATACTTCATAACGATTTAATAAATAATTACTTTAAAATGTCTTGAATTTGACAGATTTATAGCGATATTAGAAATTATTAAAAGGAGAATTTATGGCTTTAAACTTTAATAAACGATCTTTTACAAAAACAACTGATCAAGAAGTTATTGATGAAGGCTTGAGAGCTTATATGCTTAAAGTCTACAATTACATGACTACAGGATTGTTATTAACTGGTTTGGTTGCTTATTTTTTTGGTAAGGCATCAATAGTAACTGGAGAAATGGGGCAAATAGTTGGTGTTACATCTATTGGCGCATTACTTTTTGGCTCACCTTTAAAATGGGTGGTTATGTTAGCTCCACTTGGGTTTGTTTTTTATTTAAGTGCAAGGATAAAGAAAATGAGTGTTTCTAGTGCTCAGATTACTTTTTGGATATTTTCAGCAATAATGGGTTTATCTCTTGCTTCGATTTTTATCGTTTATACTCAAGCTTCTATTGCAAGAGTTTTTTTTATTAGCTCAGGTACTTTTGCAGCTATGAGTTTGTATGGTTATACTACTAAAAAAGATTTAACCAAACTTGGTGGTTTTCTTTTTATGGGTCTTATAGGTATTATTATAGCAAGCTTAGTAAATTTATTTTTTCAAAGCAGTGCTCTTCATTTTGCAATTTCTGTCATCGGAGTTTTAGTATTTGTTGGTCTGACTGCCTACGATACACAAAGTATTAAGAATATGTATTATGCTGGTGACTCTGAAAGCGTAGGTGGTAAAAAAGCTCTTATGGGCGCCCTTAGGCTCTATTTAGATTTCATCAATCTTTTTATCATGTTATTGCTATTATTTGGTCAACGAAGATAAATATTTAATTTTTTTTACATATACTCGGCCTTAAGGCCGAGTAAGTTATGAGTATTCCTGACAATAATTTTATAAATAATATAATAAATGAATTTATTAATGGTGATAAAGAAAAAGCCCTAAAAAAATTATATAAATATATAAAAAATAATGATGGTGATGTGCAGGCTAAATATAATTATGCTTACATGCATCATCAAATTGGCAATATTAAAACAGCAATACAATGTTATACTGAGGTAGCAGAACTAAGCAAAAACCAGTGGAAATCCAGACAAAATTTAGCACTCATATATTTAGATACGAAACAATATTCTAAGGCTTTAAAGTTTATAAACGAAGTTTTACTAATAAAAGAAAATTATCAACCTGCTCTTCGGGACAAGGCACTTATTCTTTTCCAATTAAATCAATTAGATGAAGCTCTAATAAAGATAAAAGAATCTATAAAATTAAATAATAAGGATTACATCGCTTACAATACCATGGGTTTAATATTGTTGCGCATGTTAAAAAAAGATGAAGCGAGAAAAATTTTTATTGAGGCAATAAAAATAAACAAAGATTATGCCCCGTCATTTAGTAATCTGGGACGATGCTATGAAATGCTCAACATGCCAGAAGAATCTTTGAAATGTTTTGAACAGGCTATAGTAATTGATCCAAACTCATTTATTGTTTTAAATAATTTAGCAGGCTATTACTTGGATAAAGGTTTATATAAAAAAGGATTACAACTCTATCAAAAAGCTAACTCGATCAATTCATCAGATCTGACTGTTCTTGCTAACATCGCGAAGTCGTACTTTAATTTAGATAATTACGAATTAAGCATTAAATATATTAAACAGTGCTTGAAAAAAGATCCTCAGAATGATGAATTTAAAAAATTATACTCTCTTATACTATTTAAGGTGGGTGAATATGAACAGGCATGGTCATATCATGAGGGTAGATTAAGATTATCAACATATTTTTATAACGAAGACTCACAAAAAATAAAAAAATTTCTTACTTATAACAAGGAATTGTTACTAGAAAATAAAATCTTAATAATAAAAGAACAGGGTATAGGTGATGAAATTTTATTTTCTTCCATTTATCCTGAATTATTAAATAATTTTAAAAATGTTAAAATTGAATCAGATCCGAAATTAATACCTTTATTTAAAAAAAGTATGTCCATGTCAAACAATAATATTTTTTATCCTTTAGGTAGTTTTTCAAATAGTGAAGAAAAATTAAAGAAATTTGATAGAGTTTTGTATGCTGGTAGTTTGGGAAAAAAATTTAGACTAAAAAACTCTGATTTTTCATCAAAGCCTTACTTAAATACAGAAGATGACGAAATAACAAGAATCGAAAATGAAATAAATAATATAGATCATAATTATAAAATTGGAATTTCATGGAAAAGTTTTCGCAAAAAAAAATCAATTGGCTTGATAAAATCAATGGAGCTTAATGATTTTCAGTCTTTGATTAATTTGCCTAAATTTACTTTCATCAATCTTCAATATGGAGATATTAAGAAAGAAATTTTAGAATTTAACAAAAACAATAATAAGATTCACACAATAGAATCTGTTGATATGTATGATGATCTTATTGCTTTGGCAGCTTTACTAAAAAATCTTAACTTATTTATTTCCACTAGCAATACAACAGCTCACTTAGCAGGAGCGCTAGGCGTTGAAACATGGTTAATCAAACCAAAAAATCATGCTTCTTTTTTTTATTGGAATCAAGTGTCAGATCGGACACCATGGTATGGTAGTATTAAACTATATGATGGTAATAAAAATACAGATAAAATTGTAGAGGATATAAAAATTGACTTATTAAAAAAATTTAATCTTAAATGATAAATTTATTCTTTAAATATAGATCTCTTTCTTGTAGCCACTCTTTAGCAAATTCAACATCTTGCCATTCATCAAACCAAGGACCCCCTCGTGTATAATGAATTGCATAAGGATGCGATTTATTAGAATTAGAAGTCCATCCCTCTAGCCAATTCCATCTTTCATCCAATGAACCTATTTCATCATCGTTTAACCATTTAAATTGATGCAAAAAAGATCCTGACTCAGAATTAACAAGATCAATATTTAATTTCTTATTGCTAGGATGTTCACAATTAAAAACTATAAAACTAGACCAATTTTTTCTTGGATATATGGTTTGTTTTTGCCCATCCATTTTATGTCTTTCTTTTGGTTTATAATCATGTTGAACACAATAAACAGCCTTAGAATCATTAATATCCTTAAAGAGATTTGCTATATCTTCCAAGAATATAAAATCACAATCACAAAAAATAGCCCATCCTTTATAATTCATTAAAGCTGGTATTAAAAAGCGCGTGTAAGTAAATTCAGTTGAGGCTAGTGGGTCTTTTGCACGATGATAAAAATTTTTTGCTATAAGTTCATCAATTTTTAATGAAATAATTTTTAAATTAATTGAGGATTTTCTTAACAACGAATTTTTACAAACTCTATAAGCAATATCTTCTTTAGAATCATAGCCGATAAAAAAATTTAAATTGTTAATTTCCATTTATTTTTAATCCTTCATATATTTCCAATGAATCTAACATTATAGGTTGTCGCCATTCAAGAGAATTAAAATATCCTGCTTCAGAAACTGAAGACCATGTCTGTTGGCTCTTTTTTGAAATTGTACAAATCCAAATATTATTTGCTGCACCGTCTTTAGCTCGTTGTGTCCAAGCGTTAATTTTTTGAACATCCCCGGAATCTCCCTCTTCAATTTTAGCCATTAATAAACATACTTCTTTTTTTGGTCTAACATCTAATAAATCTTTTATTTGATTTCTTGCGTCATCCCATTTTTTGCTTTCAACAAATGCCTCAACCATCAATATTATAGATTCCTCATTTTTGTAAGAAGCCCCGGCAATATACTTTACTAATTCTGACATTTCAATTTCAAGGTGTGCTGCTAGACTTAACATTGATTCCTTGTATTCTGCATGGGGCAGTTCATTCCATGCTTTTTTAATAGATTTTTTTGCAAGATTATAATTTTTATTCTGAATTAATAAATTAATATATAATTTTATATATGGAGGAAAATTTTTTCTAAACTTAAGAGCCTTTTGCATATATTTTAAAGACTCTTCTATTTCACTTAGCTGTTTAATTTTTGCAATTTCAAAAAATCCTATAGATTTATTTTCTTCATAAACTTTTTTATCTATTATTTTTTTTGAAAAAGCTCTATCGGAAATAATTAAAAGCTGTTGCCAATTATTCGTTTTAGCTATTATACTTACCAAGGTATCATATATTTTTTCAATGAACGGATTATTATTAAATAATCTTTCACCATATATAAACGCATGATGATAATCTTGCGCTCTGAGATATTGCTCCATCATACCTCTATAACCTAAATTTTCAGTATGTTTATTCTTACTCATATTTTCGTAAACAACACTTAATTCATCATATTTTTTTTCAACCTTAAAAATTTCCGACTTAAGAAGAAGAACCAACGATGGATTATCATCTAGATGATTAGATATTTTTTTACTCTCTAAAATTGCTCTTTTGTAATCTTTATTAGCTAGTGCAATTATCCCGCTTACAAAAGCGTTGTATCCCTTTTCTTTATTTTGAAGTTTTTTTATTGCTATAAATTTTGAAAAACTAAATTTTGTTTTAAAATAAAATGTCTGTAACAAAAAGATTAATACAAAAAAAATAAGGAGGGGTATAAATATATAAGTGGATGAAACTGAATAGATAAAATCTTTGATTTCAAAAGAAATAATAAATGAATTATTAAAAACAACTAAAACTAAAATTAGTATTATAGATGTCTGAACTGTTATAGAAAGGATTCTAAACAAGTTAACTTACCTTTTCAATTAAAGACTTAAATTCTAAATAAATTTTTACTTGTTCAACCCATTCAGTAAAAAACATATCATTTTCTTTAATAAGTAAAATTTGGTCTAATGATTGTTGAATATTTCTAATTTCTAAATTCTTTTTAGCTCGCATTAGTATATTTAGATCTTCATTTTCATAAATTGTCAAATTGCTTGGTTGAATACTTACAAACTTTAATAAAAAATTAATTACATAATTTTGATTATTTTTTGCAAATTTTGTTTTTACAAACTCTCTTGCTAAATCATCAAAAATTTTTTCAAGATTCTTAAAACCATAAAATTTTTTTAGTTCTAATAAACTAATTTTTTCAAATATTTCTTCTTTATTTGGCTTCAACAAATCTTCTAATAACAAAATTTCATTTCTTACACTCCCCCCATTTTCATATTTTATAAAAATAAGTTTAATAAGAGTAGGAATTTGTCTTGATTCAATTGAACGCGAATCAGTATTTACTTCATTATCAATATTTTTTAGATTTAATGTTAATTTATCAACTTGTTTTTGTAATTCCTCATTCAATTTTATTAAATTTTCAATGTCTTCTTTATAATTAGCGTTCTTTGTATCAGTATCTTTTTGTAAAAGAATTTTTTTGATTTCATCTATGGACTTGTCGGTATCATTGATTTTCTTAACAATTTTTTCAAAATTGTTATAATTAAGCATAACGTCGCTCGATAAAGAAGATATTTTATTTTCTAAATTTACATTATTGTCATCAATTCCTTGATATGACTTAAAAAAAGCGTATCCCATTACTATAATAATCAGGAATAATACTAAACTTGTTGTTAACTTAGAAAAAATATAGAAATATTCAGTAATTTTAGTCATATGGAGATTATTTTACCATTATTGCTTGGTTGTTTCACAGTATAAATTAAAATGGTTCTTATAAAATGCTAGTATTTGCAGTAGAAACTTCGTGTGACGAAACCTCAGTTTGCATCTTAAACAAAGATAAAAAAATATTAAGTCATATAACTTATTCACAAGAAGAACATAAAAAGTTTGGTGGCGTAATACCCGAATTGGCCTCAAGGGCGCATTTGCAAATCCTCCAAAAGATATCTAGAAATGCATTAATTGAAGCAAATATTGATATTAATGATATTGATATATTCTGTTCAACGTGTGGACCTGGTCTTATTGGGGGTTTGCTAGTCGGCTCAACATTTACCAAATCTCTTGCAATTGGATTAAACAAACCCTTTGTTCCAATTAATCACTTGGAGGGACACCTGTTATCAACAACCTTTAATAATAAAGTAAAATATCCCTATATTGCCTTTTTGCTTACAGGCGGCCATACACAAATCTATCTCATAAAATCAATTAATAATTATATATTGTTAGGAGAGACTCTGGATGATGCTGTAGGTGAAGCATTCGATAAAGTAGCAAAACTTCTTAAAATGCCCTATCCGGGTGGACCAGAAATTGAAAATAAAGCTAAATCAGGAAATAAATCAGCATTTGATCTTCCGCACCCACTACATAAAAACAAAGGCTTAAATTTTTCTTTTTCAGGAATTAAAACAGCTATCAATTTAATTATTAGTAAAAATAAGAATATAGATGAAAAATTTATATCAGACATAGCAGCCTCTTTTCAAGAAATCGTAATAAAAATTATAGAATCAAAATTTTTATTAACATTAGAATATTTAAAAAAAAGAAAAATTAATATTTCACAAATATCACTTGTTGGCGGGGTTGCGGCAAATCAATTTATTTATGAAAAAATTAAAAAAATTGCACATGATCATACATGTTCTATTATTATGCCTCCTAAATATATGTTAAGTGATAATGCAGCTATGATAGGATGGGCATGCATACAAAAATATTTATTAAATGAATTTTCAGATCTGTATTTTAAAGTAAATCCAAGATTAACTATAAAAGACAGCAATTAATGAATTATTGGCTTTTAAAATCAGAGCCAAGTACATGGTCATGGGATGATCAATCAAAAGTTAAAAAGGAGATGTGGGATGGTGTGAGAAACTACCAGGCTCGTAATAATTTAATGAAAATGAAAAAAGGTGATTTATGTTTTTTTTATCATTCTGTGAATGAAAAAAAAATTGTTGGCATTGTGGAAGTTGTAAAAGAACATTATCCTGATCCTACTGACATAACAAACAAATTTGTTGTTGTTGATATTAAAACCAAAAAGAAACTTAAAAATTCAGTTTCTCTGAAGCAGATCAAGTCGCAAAAAAAATTATCTCATTTAGCTTTGATTAAACAAAGTAGATTATCAGTGATGCCTATTGATGAAGAATCCTGGTATCTTATTAACAAAATGGCAACTTAATCTCTGACCTATGTCTAAAAAAATCTTTTGGATAGCCTCATACCCTAAGAGTGGGAACACTCTTATTAGAGCTATTTTAGCTTCGTTATTTTTTACTAAAGATGGCATTTTTTCTTTTGAAATTTTGAAAAAAATTTTATTATTTGAAAATTTCCAAAGATTAAATTTTATTAAGAAAGAAAATATTCAAGATTATAAAAAATTATCAGATTTAAAAATTCTATCTAAATATTGGCTAAAAATGCAGAGTAAAGAAAATCTAGGCTTAAGGGATGGAGAGTTTTGTTTTCTAAAAACACACAGTGCTCAATTAACTTATTTTGATAATTATTTTACAGATATTAAACAGACACTTGGTTTTATATATATAATTAGAGATCCAAGAGACGTATTAATATCATATACTCATCATTCAATGAATAGCTTGGATGAATCCATATTTCATATGACAAATAATACAGCAGCCCTTGATTATGTAGAAAAAAAAATAGAAGATAAAATTGAACCATACGCATTGTTGTCAAGATGGGATGTACATGTAAAATCATGGATGTTATTTCAGGTTCCAAATTTAGTTCTTAGATATGAAGATCTTGTCGAAAAAAAGAAAGAAATTATTTATAGAATAATAAATTTTTTTGAGAAAAATTATAATTTTAAATTCCATAATATTGATCATAAAATAGAAAATATCATAGCATCAACAGATTTTGAAACTTTAAAGAAAAATGAAGAAAAATACGGATTTGACGAAAAAATAAATAAAGATATACCTTTTTTCAATGTGGGTAAATCTCAGCAATGGAAAACCCAATTAAATTCAACTCAAAAAAATCTAATAGAAAATGAATTTAGAGATGAAATGGTAAAATTTAAATACCTCTAAGAATTTTAATAAAATAGACAAAATAAAATTTTACAATTTAAAATAAATACGTTTAAATAGACTTGTGGAAATAAAAGATCATTGGAAAAAAAATGCACTTGTAGATGAAAAAGAATATTTATCTATGTACAAGGATTCAGTAGAAAATAATGAAAATTTTTGGAATCAACAAGGTGGCAGAATTAATTGGAAAAAAAAATATTCTAAAACAAAAAATATTAAATATAGCTCTAAAGATGTTAGTATAAAATGGTACTATGATGGAACATTAAATGTTTCAGAAAATTGCATCGATAGGCATGCCAAAAAAACTCCAAATAAAATTGCTATTATATGGGAGGGTGACGATCCATCCAATAGTCAAAAAATTACCTATAAAGAATTACTCCAGCAAGTTAACAAAACAGCTAATGCGCTAAAAGAAATAGGTGTACAAAAGGGAGATAGAGTAACAATCTATCTTACAATGATCCCTGAGCTTGCTTATGTTATGTTAGCCTGCGCAAGAATAGGTGCTATTCATTCAATTATTTTTGGAGGTTTTTCTGCTGATTCAATTGCCGGAAGAATTCTTGATTGCAAGTCTGACTTTGTAGTAACTGCTGACGAAGGTTTAAGGGGGGGTAAATCAATACCTTTAAAAGAAACGGTAGATAAGGCTTTGTTGCAATGCCCCAATGTTAAAAAATGCTTAATAGTTAAAAAAACAAGTAAAAAAATTAATTTAGTTAATGGCAGAGATGAATATCTTGGTAAAATTTTAAAAACTATTGGAGATTTTTGTCAACCAGAAGAAATGAATGCTGAAGATCCATTATTTATTCTTTATACCTCAGGTTCAACCGGAAAACCAAAAGGGGTTTTACATACTTCTGGCGGATATTTGGTTTATGCTTCGATGACACATGAATACATTTTTAATTATAAACCCAATGATATTTATTGGTGCACAGCCGATATTGGTTGGATTACTGGACATAGTTATATAATTTATGGACCGCTAGCCAATGGAGCCACTACACTAATGTTTGAGGGAGTGCCTAATTATCCAAGCTCTTCTCGTTTCTGGGAAGTGATTGATAAACATCAAGTGAATATTTTTTATACAGCACCAACCGCTATTCGTGCATTAATGAGAGAGGGTGATGAACCTGTAAAAAAAACCAGTAGAAAATCACTAAAGTTATTAGGCACTGTTGGAGAGCCAATCAATCCAGAGGCTTGGAAATGGTATTATGAAGTACCTGGAAATAGCGCCTCACCTATTGTTGATACATGGTGGCAAACTGAGACCGGAGGAATACTTATTGCTCCACAAACAGGGGCCATAAAATTAAAACCAGGATCTGCTACTAAGCCTTTTTATGGGATCAAACCAGTTATTGTTGATAAGAACGGAAAGGAATTAGAGGGCGAGTGTGAGGGAATGTTGTGTATTGCTCAATCGTGGCCTGGACAAATGCGCACTGTATATGGTGATCATGATAGATTTCTTAGTACATATTTTTCTCAATTTGATGGCAAATATTTTACAGGAGATGGCTGTCGAAGAGATAGTGATGGTTATTATTGGATTACAGGACGAGTTGATGATGTAATTATCGTATCAGGACACAATCTTGGTACAGCAGAAATAGAAAGTGCCTTTGTTTCGCATCCAAAAGTTTCTGAGGCAGCAGTTGTTGGTTATCCTCATGATGTAAAAGGTAATGGTTTATATTGTTACATCTCTTTAATAGTTAACGAGGAACCAAGTATTGCTTTAAAAGATGAGTTAAAAAATATTGTAAGAGAAAAAATTGGCCCCATTGCTTCACCCGATTTAATTCATTTTACTCCGAACCTGCCAAAAACACGATCTGGCAAAATCATGCGAAGAATACTAAGAAAAATTGCAGCTAATGAACAGGATCAACTTGGAGATGTTTCCACCCTAGCTGACCCAACAGTGGTTGATGAATTAATTAAAAACCGCTTAAATAAATAGATTATCTAGGCTTCCAATGCTTTAAACAACGCGGCTCATAAATATTAGCAGCACCAACTTGGGTTCTTTCCCCTCCTTCAATTTTTCTATAAGTCTTTGTTGCTTCCATACCACACACATTACAAAAACCATAAATTTTTGTAATCTTATCTGAAAGCGCTAATAAAAAAGATGATGTCTCCCATGGTTTTCCTCGCGAATCCTGGTCTAAACCTGCGCACACAACGTCTATTCCAGAACATAATAGATTTTCAATATTATCTATTGTTTTAGAAGGATGCATAAATTGAATTTCATCCAAAAAAATAACATCATAATTTTTCTTGCTTAAAACATAATCCTTATTTGTTAGATCCCAATCTTTCATTGCATAACATTCATGGCTTAAATTATTATGGGTTATGATAAGTTTTTCAGAATATCGATCATCAATACTTGGTTTAATAACTAATATTTTCTTTTCTTGATGTTTCGCCCATAAAATTCTTTTCAATAATTCGCTAGTTTTGCCAGCAAACATGGCCCCTACTATAGTTTCAAGAGTTCCTCTCATTTAATTATTCTAATATTTTTTTTATTGATTGAATTATTTTATTTAAATTTAGATTTTTAACACAGCCTACCGGATACTTCATTAAATTTATATAACTATTTTTAATTGAACCTCTCTGTAATAAATTTAAATTTTTTATTAATAAATTACTTTTTTTTATTGAAAGATACTGATAACAGCCAACTTTATTTTCATAATTAAAAACATTTGTCAAACCACATGGTGAAGTACAAAAATTAGATTTATAGGTATTTTTTATTTCTTTTATTGATGAAAAATCATCCAAAAGAATACTGCCACTAACAGAAGTAATAATTAAAATTCCTCTTTTTCCTAATATCTTAGCTAAATGCAAAGGACCTGAATCCATAAATACACCAAAGTCAGTTTTTTCAACTATTTGACATAAGGCCAATAGTGATGAAGGATATAATTTGTTAGAATTTTTTAAACAAACGTTTTCTTCAAGATATTGTGATATTCTTGAAGAATTATCAAAAACAATATCTATGCTATAATTAACATCAAAATTCTCAATTAAACTATTAAGAAGTTTTAAAGACATGGATCTTATAGGTGATTGAGAAATAGGGAAAATAGTAATCTTTTTTATTTTTGTATTATTGTTAGACTTATAGCTTCTTATTTTTGAAACATTAAATTTTTTTATTATATTTTTCTCAATATTTGATCTTGCATATTTTTGATACTTAAAATCATCAATTTCTAAAGTTGTGTGAAAAATTGTATCGTACTTATGCAAATTCTCTTCCAAAATTATATCGCCGTGCACATGCATAATTTTAAAATATTTTTTAAAAATTGCTTCATATCTCCCCGTAAATCCAACACCTACTGAATAAAATTTATTGGATTTAATAATGGATTTAATTCCTAATCCATACTCTATAGCATCACCCAAACCTATACTTGGAGGTAAACAAAACAATATTTTTTTTCCTAGTTTTGATATTTTAATTCTTTCCTCAAATTTATGAAAATTTATATTCATTAAATTGTTTTTTTTATTTAAATGCTTCCAAAGATTAGTATTTTTAGAAAAATATATTTTATTGAGTTCTGGTTGTGAAATATTCAATAATAATAACTCATCTTTACTTAAAAAATTTTGTTTTAGGGAAAAACTAAAGTAAGGCATATGGTATAATAAATTTAAAACTTATTTGTCTTTTCAGCAATGCAAAAAGGTATAATCACTCGATTAATTTCACATAAAATTTTATATAATTTAAAAAAGAATAATGGTAATTTTGATAAAATTTTTAATTTTTATACTGCAAAATATTCACTTTCTTTAAGTGATAGAAAATTAGTTCACAATATAGTGTTAAACAGCATGAGGTATAATACTCATATTAATGAAATAATAACTAAATATGCGAAAAAAAAAGTTAATATTAATCAGTACTTGTTGATTTTAAGTGCAACTACACAGATGATTTTTTTAAATTTTAAAAGTTATGCGGTTATAAATTGTACTGTTGAACTATCAAAAAATAAAAATCTTAAAGTTTTTCCAGGTTTTATAAATGCTATTTTAAAAAAAATTTTAAAAGATAAAGAAAAAATTAAAAATACACAAATTCAATATAATAATCTACCTAATTGGTTTATTGCTCATAATGAAAATTGGCAGTTAAATGAAAAAATTTCATTCGTGAAATCAATAACTAAAAAACCAGACTTACACATTGTATTTAAAAATACACAATCAGTAAATAAATTTAATTATGAAAATATATTTACCTCCAAAACTTCTTTGGTAGTTCATAATCAAATGCCTATTAATCTTCTTCCAAGGTTTGGTAAGGGTGAGTGGTGGATACAAGATTATGCGTCAATGCTGCCTCTCTATTTAACATCGAATATAAAAAATAAAGTTGTACTTGATATGTGTGCAGCACCTGGAGGAAAAACATTTCAAGCCTTAAATTATGGCGCTAAATTAGATATAATTGAAATTAATCCAAAAAGAGCAAATATCTTGAAAGAAAACTTAATTAGATTAAAATTTAAAAATCAAATTAAAATTATTAATGCACTAAAGATTAATGAAACAAAAAAATATGATTTCATTTTAGTAGATGCCCCATGTTCTTCAGTAGGCACAATTAGAAGAAATCCTGAAATATTTTTTCGTTCATCTGTTCCTGATTTTTATAAAATTACTTCTCTTCAAAATAAATTGCTTAATAAAGCAAAAAGCATTTTAAAAAAAAACGGCACAATTATATATATGGTCTGTTCATTTCTAAATTTAGAAACAATCAGCCAGATACAAAATTTCTTAGAAAAAAATCCTAATTTTTATATTAATAAGTTTATCTTTAATGATAATGAAGAAAAATTAATAGATAATAATGGTTTTATTAATATCATCCCAAAAAAATATAAAAACATTAACATTGATGGGTTTTTTGCAGCAAGATTAACTAGAAATGATTAATATAATCGTTAGTTTTTTTGTAAAGAAATTTTTTTATAAGCCATATACATATTTTGTTTCTAGAAATTATTATTCAGAATCTTATGAATTTAATTTTCAAAATATCTTTTTTGCAGACACTGAATATTTAAAAAAAATATTTCTATCAAATAAATTTTTTACAGAAAAAAATATAAATGAATTGAATTTAAATTATCATTCATTTGATTGGCTTAATATTGCTAAAAAAATAGGGGGTGCTGAAAATGTTACTAGAGCAAAAAATCATATATTTAATTGGTACAAAAAAAAATATTACAAAATATTATCCACCATGGAAACTATTTTAATATGTAAGAGATTTATAAATATAATTTACAATTATGATTTTTTTGCTTTAACGGCCTCTGAATCAGACAAGAAAAAAATACATAAAATAATTTTAGAGCATTATATATTGATTAACTTTGCAATTAAATATAAAAAATATTTTGATATAAGAATTGAAGAACTAAAAGCTTTAATTCTAGGATCATTCATATATCAAAAAAATATTGATAATAATCTGTACTTATTAAAAAAATTATTAACCGCACAAATAGATCGAAACGGTT
>Ga0208391_1000997_pt1 | contig 14194 bp, 11 predicted proteins | sample Knorr_S23_td_Bot_FD_185612 | JGI IMG/M metagenome (GOLD analysis project Ga0208391, IMG submission 185612) | Marine microbial communities from Southern Atlantic Ocean transect - Knorr_S23_td_Bottom_ad_3770_LV_A (SPAdes) (version 2) | ecosystem: Environmental > Aquatic > Marine > Oceanic | place... | reverse complement strand
TGGCCCACGATCTCGTCGATCTTGACCATGTCTTCCTCGTTGGCGAACACGATGAGCGAGTTGGAGCGGTAGTCGGGGATGATGCGGGCGTTCCCCAGAATCTGGATGTCGCCGCCGGCGGCGCGGTTCACGATGCCCTGTAGGCGGTTGCGAAACGAGTTGGACGCGTTGCTGGTGGAGGGGCGGTTCTGCAGGGAGCGAACCGAGCCCCGCGACGAGCTGGTTCCGCGCGTGCTTGAGCTGCCGGTTCGGCCTGTGGTCCTCGAGGTGCCGGAGGAACTTTGCCGGGGCGAACTGGAGCCGGTGATCAAGTCCTGCATGGTGGCGTAGATTTCCTCCACCTTGCCGTAGCGGATCGGGATGACCTTGAGCTTGTAGTCCTCCTGCGGCTTGATGTCGATGCGCTCGAGCAGCTCGAGCATGCGCTTGATGTTGGAGGAGTTGTCGCGCAGGACGAGCGTCTTGCTGACGTCGAGCGCCACGATGCCGGCGGCGTTCTTGGCCATCGGCGTGAGCATCGGCACAGCCTCGCTGGGCAGGATGTGTTTCAACTGCTTGATGTGCGTGATGTACTGGTTGGCCTCCGGCAAATCATCGGCGCTGCTAATGATCGAGAACGCGGCGCCCTCCTGCAGCGCGTTGGCGCTGGGGACGAAGGTGACGAATTTTTCCCCGACTGGGATGGTGGTGTAGCCGTTGAGCGAGAGGACGCTGTCCATCGCTTGGATGGCCTCGACGACGGTCAGCGGTGTCTGCGCCTGGAGAGTGACGTTGAGATTGGGCAACGCCGCCGCCCGCAGGATGGTCCGGTTGACGTAGTTGGCGTAAATCTCAAGGAACTGCTCCAGCGGCATGTTGACCAATTGCAGGTCGGCCATCGGGATGACGGCGTCCAGGGCCAGGGGCGCACCGGCGGGATCAGCCGGGGCGGCCGCTGCTGCGTTGCCGGGTGTCGGCGGGGCTGGCGGGGCGGGTGGGTTCACGGGTTGCGCTTGGCCAAGCGCTGCGAATGTCAGTGTGAGGATACCGGTGATGAGGTTTTTCATGGCTCTCGAATGGTTTGTGTAAAATTTCATGGCTCTATTGTGTCTTGCGCGAGCGCCGGGTGGGGATGATTCGCTTGGTGCCGCTTGGCTTGGCCGGCTTGGTTTCCGCCTTGGGCTTGGCTGGCTCCGGCTTGGCTACGGGCTTGGCTACGGGCTTGGCCTCGACCGGTTTTGCCTTGGCCTCGGTGGCTGGCTTGGGCTTCGTCGCCTTGACGTCTTTTTGGTAACTGGCGGTCAGGTTCATCCAGCCGTCCAGACGATAACGATTCTTGTCCGGTCGGATTCGCATCTCGCTCACGCGCACCATCGAGTCGCTGCCGCCGAGTTTCCAGAGGAACTTGACGATGTCACTCTCCCTGCTTGAAAAGTCGATGCGCATCGATTTTTCGAGAAAAAAATCGTTGGTCTTGGTCGTCATGCGCCCGGTGCGGGTGACCTGCACGCCATTGGCCGCCGTGAGGTTGTTGATGGCCCGGCGCATGTTCACCTCCTGCTCGATCGGCACCACGGCCGAGCCCATGCCCTCAAGTTTACGAATCTCTTTTTTGTAATCGTTTATCTGACTAATTTCGTTCGTGAAGCTGTTCAACTGTGTTTGCGCCTTGGCAATCTTGTTCCTGGTTGCTCCCGGATCCGGAATCATCCCCCACACCATCCACACGAGCGCGAGCATCAGCACCACGATCACGATCATAACCAGCCGCCGCTCACCGCTGCTCAGGTTCAACTTCTCAAATATGCTCTCGTTACTCGCCATCGAACTCACATTTCAACGACCACACGGTCTGGTTCTTTCTCGTATCCTGCCGGATCGTTTCCGCCCTCACGCTGGAGAACAACGCCTTGCCGTCGCTGCGCTCCATCCGCGTGAGCGCCTCCTGATAATCATCAATCAACGTTGCCTTGCCGGCATCTGCCGCGCCGCTGATCCGCAACTCCCGGCTCGTGTTGCCGTCTAGCGTGCGGCTCGACGCGAACGCTAACTCGGTGAACTTCAGCTCGCCCGGCAGCCCGGTGGACACCTTGTGCCACGCCTCGAGCGCGGCGTACTTAAGCGCCTTTTGCTTCTCAAGCGTCTCCACCTTGGCCTTGAGCAGCAGCGCCCCGTTGTATTGGTTGGACCTCACAGTCACTAACTCCTGCTTCTCGTCCAGCGTGCCTTTCAGCATGCTCCCGTAAACGTAAAACCCAAGCAGCCCGATCAGCATCAGCGCCACCGCACCCTTGATCCCCTGCATCCACAGGCCGTCCTGAAAGCGCTGGCGGTTGCGGGCGCTGTAATCCTCGAGCATCAGGCCGGGGGCCGTTGTCCGGGCGGCGAACTCCACGGCCGCCGTGGCCAGATCCACCTCGCTCATCGGCTCGACCTCTCGGATGCGGCCGAAACACTTGGCCAGGGCCGTATTCCAGTCGGCCGCCACGTCGCCGCGCTTGGCCAAATGGCAGGCCGGTTCATCCGGCATCCAGCCGGCGACCTCTCCCGCCAGGGCGATGCTGTTGATTTTCTCGACCAACGCATCGCGGCTGGCTGCGGTGTCCGGCAGGTTGAATGAATTCACATCGCGCAGTCGGCCGTCAAACCACCACGACACCAGCGCCAGCACCGAGTCGGCCCCCTGCACAAGCTGAATGTGCGCCCCGTCCTCCCTTGGCTCGCCAGGCACCAACTCCCGCAGCAGCGGCACCTCCACCCGGTCGGCGAGATAATTAACGGCCTCGAGTTCGTCGAGACGACCCTCCACCACACTCCTCTCGGCGATCATGACGAGCACCGTCTGGTTTCCCTCCGTGCCGGTGGAGCCGGGCACCGCCTCGGCGGACCAAACGGTCTGCGCCATCGGGAGCGGCGATAAATCCTCGATCTGGAACTCGACCATCGGCAGCAGCTCGTCCGGCTCGCATTCCGGCAGCTCGACCACACGCAAAAAAACCTTCTCCGGCGGTAGGGTGGCGATGTTGAGCTTGCGGCTGAGCAGGTCGCTCCAGTCCTTGCCCACCGCCTTGGCCGGCGGATCGTCACCCTCGGCCACGCGCAGGTCGCCGGTGAGCTTTACCTTTTTCGACGAGACGGAGAATTGACACAACCGGCTCCCCTCGGTCGCCGGCTCGAGCAAATTGCAACTGCTCCATTTGGTTTTCTTCCCTGCCATGCTGCTAGTTTTTCAAATGCTCGTCGGACATGGTTACTCGCAGAATCTCCTCAATGGTCGTCTTGCCATCGACCACCTTCTGCCAACCGTCGTCGCGCAGGGTGCGCATGCCCTCGCTGATCGCGGCCTGGCCGATGATTGACGACGCCTCGCGCTTGAGGATCAGCGGCCGGATGATCTCGCTCATCACCAGCATCTCGTAAATGGCCAGCCGCCCCTTGTAGCCCTGCTGGCGGCAATCCTCGCAGCCGGTCCCGTGATGAAACGTGCCGGACTCGATGATGTGCTCGGGGCAGTTGATCTGCCGCAGATAGTCGCGGTCGATCTTTTGCTCCTCCTTGCAGTTCAGACAGATGGTGCGCACCAGGCGCTGGGCCATGACCGCCTCGACCGACGACGCCACGAGAAACGGCTCGATGCCCATGTCGATCAGCCGCGTGAACGCGCCGGGGGCATCGTTCGTGTGCAACGTGCTGAAAACCAAGTGACCCGTCAGCGCGGCCCGGATGGCGATGTCCGCCGTCTCGCCATCACGAATCTCACCCACCATGACCACGTTCGGATCCTGCCGCAGGATGTGCCGCAGGCCGGTGGCAAACGTCAGCCCGATGTCCGAGCGCACGGCGATCTGGTTGATGCCCTTCAGCTCGTACTCGACCGGTTCCTCGATGGTGATGATCCGCTGGTGCACGGAGTTGATCGTGCTGAGGAAGGCGTAAAGCGAGGTGGACTTGCCGGAGCCGGTCGGCCCGGTCACCAGAATGATCCCGTGCGGTTTGACGATGAGTTCGCGCAGGATGGCCTCGTCCTTGGGGTCGAAGCCCAGCTTGTTGAGACTCATGAAAATGGTACCGCGGGTCAGCAAACGCAGCGACACGCTCTCGCCGTAAACGGTCGGCACGGTAGAGACACGGATGTCGAGTTCCTCGCCCTTGATGCGGACGTTGATTCGGCCGTCCTGCGGGAGGCGTTTCTCGGCGATGTCCATGCCGGACATGACCTTGATGCGCGAGATGAGCGACGACTGGTACCGCTTCAACTGCGGCGGCATCGGCGTCTGGTGCAGGATGCCGTCCACGCGGTAACGGATGCGGAACTCGTCCTCCGCCGGCTCGAAGTGAATATCCGTCGCCCGATCCTTGAACGCCTCCCAGATGACCTGGTTGACGAACTTGATCACGCTGGCGTCCTGGTCGCCCTCGGTGATTTCCTTGTCCTCGTCGAAGAAAATATCGAACGTATCCTCCTCGTCGTCCTCGAGTTCCTCGAGCGTCTCGGCGCCGACGCCGTAAAATTTCTTGAGCGCCTTCTCGATTTCGCTGCGCGGGGCCAGGGCCAGCTTGACCGTGCCGCCGGCGTTGAACTGCACGGCATTGATCATAGCCGAGTCGAACGGGTCGCTGACCGCCACCTCGAGCGTGCCGTTCTCGGCGTGGATCGGCAGGACGAAATGCTGGAAAGCCACCTTGGTGGTCACCCGCTTTCGCGCCTCGGCGGATGGGCTGATATCCTTCAGGTCAACAAATCGCAGGCTCATCGCCTTGGCCAAGCGCTCGAGGAAAGTGTCCTCGGTCAACCCTTTTTCCCGGGCAAAAAACGCCAGCAACGGCTCCTCCGAGCCGTTTTCGGCAGCCACACGCCACTCCTTCGTCAGGTCCAAAAACTCAACGGGGGTGGCCAAATCGGCGTCGGCCAATATCTGTTTAATCGATGTAAGTGCCATTCTGCGGGCAACAAGTGAACGAATAAACAGCGGTTTTCAGCAAAAGTTGCGAAAAAAGAGGCTCAAGTAACGAACCCCCCAGCGGGATGGACGCACCCCCTTGGCCAAGCGCAAAAGCCCCGAAGGGGCGGCATGAAATAGTCCGGGCCGTCAGCCCCGGGAGGAGCAGCCAGAAAAACACAAGCCCCGCAAGGGCGGCACAACTCAATGAACCAAAAAACGGCTGATTAACTTCAAACTCCAAAAAAATATCCCGTCAGGATTATTCTCTTCGCGGCTTCGTGTGAAAATTAATCTTCCCTCTCTGCGGCCCTCCGCGACTCGGCGCCCTCTGCGTTTAAAAGCGTTGCCACTTAAACGTGCGCCTCCCCTACTCGCCGGTCAGGATGGACAGGAAATTCTTCAGCGCCGGGGAGAGAGCCTTGCTTTTCTTGTGCACCACCGCCACGGGACGGGCGAGTTGCACGTCGCTGAACTTCACGCTGGCCAGGCTCCCGAGCTTGACCTCCGGCACGATGGTCACCTCCGGCACAATCGCCACGCCGGCGCCGATCTCCACCGCCCGCTTGACGGTCTCGATGTTGTCGAACTCCATCACCGGGTAGACGGCGATTTTCTTCTCCCGCAGCACTCGGTCGATCCCCCGCCGCGTCGGGATGTCGATGTGAAAGCCGACCAGGTTTTCCCCCGCGATATCGGCGAGCTTGATTTGCCCGCGCTTGGCTAAGGGATGACCCGGCTCGCAGATCAACACCAGCGACTCCTCCATCAGCGGGATGATGTTCAGCTTGTTGTCCTTGCCCGGATAAGCCACGAGGCCAAGGTCCACCACGTTGCTCAGCACGTCCTCGAGAATCTTGTCCGCGTAACTGTACTCGACGTGCACGTTCACGGTGGGGAATTTTTTCAGGAATTTTTTCAGGAACGGCGGCAGCGTGTGCAGCCCGATCGAGTAAATCGTCGAGACGCGAATGTTGCCCGACACCACATTTTGCAGCGACTGCATCCGGCTCGTCAGCGTCTCGAAGGTGTTGATGATCTCCTTGCTGTGGTCGTAGAGCAACTGACCCTCCTTGGTCAGCCGAAACATCTTCTTGCTGCGCTCGATCAGCAGCGTGTCGAAATGCCTCTCAAGCGAGCTGATCTGCTGGCTCACCGCTGACTGCGTGATCTGGTTGATCCGCGCCGCATTGGTGAAACTCCGGCTCTCGGCCAAGTCACAAAAAACCCGCAAGCTCTCAATCTGCATAAGCCCAGTTAAATTGAAAACCTGCCTGAGTCAAACATTCTTAATGCAGCCAATGGACGCAGGATTGACCGCTGGCCGTTTGTCGCCGTTTAATCAGCCCGCCGGGATGGTGGGAGGGATGAGTTCCACCTCGTCCCAAAACCAACGAATGTATCATATCACCCGATTGCCCAATGGGCTCCGATTGGCCACGGCCGAGTTGCCGCACATGGCCAGCGTCAGCCTCGGCATCTGGTCGGCCGTCGGCAGCCGCTGCGAGCGCGCGGGCGAGACCGGCATCAGCCATTTCCTCGAGCACATGCTTTTCAAGGGCACGCCGCTCCGCTCCGCCGCCCGGATCTCGCAGGAGGTCGAGGGCCTCGGCGGATACATCAACGCCTGCACCAGCGAGGAGAGCACCTGCTACCACGCCCGAGCCCACGCCGGCCACGCCGCCAAGCTGATGGACGTGCTGGCCGACATGTATCTCAACCCGGTTTTTGACCGGCAGGAAATCACCCGCGAACGCCGCGTCATCAAGGAGGAAATCGCCATGACACTCGACCAGCCGTCGCAGCACGTGCTCGAGTTGTCCGACGAGTCGCTCTGGCCCGGCCAGCCGCTTGGCCGCTCCATCGCCGGCGACGAGCGCACCCTCAACCGCACCCGCCGCCGCGAGCTCGCCGGCTTCCACGCCCGCCACTACGTCAGCGGCTCGACGGTCGTGGTCGCCGCCGGGGACATCCGCCACCGTGATTTGCTCGACTTGGCCAAGCGCTTGGCCGGACGCGTCCCCACCGGCAAGCGCTCGAGCTGGTTCCCCGCCGTGAACGGCCAGGCGCGTCCGGAGATCAAGCTGTTCACCCGCGACATGGAGCAGACGCAGTTTGCACTGGGCATCCGCACCTGTTCACGGCACGACCCGAGGCGGTTTGCCCTGCGCTTGGCCAATGTGATCCTCGGCGAGAACATGAGCTCGCGCCTCTTCCAGTCCATCCGCGAGGAGCACGGTTTGGCCTACAGCATCTACTCGACGCCCAACTTTTATCACGACACCGGCAGCCTCACGATCGCCGCCGGGCTGGACACCGCCCACACGCAAAAGGCACTCAAGCTGACCCTCGACGAGCTGCGCCGCCTCCGCGACAAACCGCCCGGCGCCCGCGAGCTGCGCCGCGCCCGCGACTACCTCATCGGCCAGCTCGAGCTCTCGCTCGAAAGCACCGAGAGCCAGATGAACTGGGTCGGCGAACAGTTGCTCGGCTTCGACCAGATCATCCCGCCGGACGAAATCAAGGCCCGCCTCAACGAGATCCGGCCCGGCGACATCCGCCGCGTCGCGCGCGATTTTTTCCGGCCGGAACGCCTTTGCCTCTCGCTCGTCAGCCCGCTCAAAAGCAACCGCGGCCTGCGTAAACTACTTGAACTTTGACCGCCGATGCCCTGCCCGCTGATCCAGGAAATTGAGACGCGACATACGCCGGAATCGCTCACCGGACGGCTTCACGCCGAGACGGGAACGATCCTGCTGCGCTCCGGCACGATGGAGCACGGCGAACGCTTCAGCCTCGTCGCCGCGAGGCCGTTTTTGCGGTTTGAGTCGTACGGCTCGCGCTGCGAAATCGAGTCGGCCGCCGGCCGCCGCACGCTGTTTGGCAGCCCGTGGAAACTGCTCGAGAGCCTGGCCAACCGCTACGAGCTGCTCGAGGAGATCGACCTGCCGTTTCCCCTCGGCGGCTGCTTCGGCTACTTCGGCTACGAGCTGAAACAGTTCGTCGAGCCGCACCTGCCGCTGACGACCCACAACGACCTCGAGCTGCCGGAATGCAGCGTTGGATTTTACGACAGCCTCGTCGTGTTCGATCACAAAATCGACAAGGCGTGGCTGATCTCCACCGGTCTCGGCGAAGAGGGCGATCGCTCCGACGAACGCGCCCAAGCCGCCGCCGCGTTTTGGCTCGGGCAACTCGGCACGCTTGGCCAAGCGCCCGCCGCCGAGCCGCCTCTTGGCCAAGCGACGATGCCGCAAGTCACCTCGACGATGTCGCGCGAAAGCTACTGCGACGGCGTGAGGCGGATCATCGACTACATTTGGCGGGGCGACATTTATCAGGCCAACCTCACGCATCGCCTGGCCGCGGAAGTGGGCGTCGATGGCTGGACGCTCTTTCAGCGACTGGCCACTGCGTCGCCCGCGCCGTTCTCGGCGTTCATGCAGTGCGGCGACTTTCAACTCGCCAGCTCGTCGCCGGAACAGTTCCTGCGGTTGAGCGGCGACCATGTCACCACCCGACCGATCAAGGGCACGCGCCCGCGCGGCACGTCGCCCGATCTCGACGCGCGGCTTGGTTACGAGTTGCAGACCAGCGCCAAGGACCGCTCCGAGCTCGTGATGATCACCGATCTACTCCGCAACGACCTTGGCCGGTTCTGCGAATACGGCTCGGTGACGGTGCCCGACTTGGCCAAGCTCGAACGCTTCGCCCAAGTGCAGCACCTCGTCTCGACCGTGGCCGGCCGGCTGCGGCCGGGCGTCACGCATCTGCACGCGCTGGCCTCCTGTTTCCCTGGCGGAAGCATCACCGGCGCGCCGAAGATTCGCGCGATGGAAATCATCGACGAACTGGAGCCGGTCATCCGCGGCCCGTACGCCGGATGCCTCGGCTACCTCGGCTTCAACCGCGAGAGCCAGTTCAACATCCTGATCCGCACGGCGGTTTGCCGGGACGGCGCGGCGTGGTTTCACGTTGGCGCAGGCATCGTCGCCGACTCCGATCCCGCCGCCGAGTACGAGGAGACACTCAACAAGGCGGCCGGCTGGCTGGCGGCGCTGAACCTGCCGGCGTCGGCATTGCCCTTGTCTCCCGCAACGGAGTCGCCCAACCTCCGCGCGTGACCGGGCTCGGCACCATTCTCAACACCGCCTGCATTCTCCTCGGGGGACTCGCCGGGCTGTTCATATTCCGCAACATCTCCGCGAAGACGCAGCAAAATCTCAAGCTCGCCATCGCGCTGGTGTCGCTGGCGATCGGCTTCATGATGATTTGGGGCGGCCTCGCCGGCAGCTACCCCGGGCAGCCGGCGCGCGGCTGGCTGATGCGCGTTTACCTGTTCATTGTCGTGATGCTTTCACTGAGCGCCGGCAAGTGGCTCGGCGGCAAAATCGGCATCCAGCGGCGGCTCAACTCGATGGGCGCCTGGGCACGAAAAAAGTTCACCGCCGCCACGCAAAAGGAGGACGAAAAACATCCGCCAAGCGAGGGCTTCGTCACCTGCACGCTGCTGTTTTGCGTCGGGCCGATGTCGCTGCTCGGGCCGATACAGGACGGGCTCACCGGTGACATAGAAATCCTCGCGATCAAGTCGGTGATGGACGGCATCTCGACGATGACCTTCGCGACGACATTTGGCTGGAGCGTGCTCTTTTCCGCCGTGCCGGTGCTGGTCTATCAAGGCACGCTGACGCTGCTGGCCGTCGTGGTGAAGCAATGGCTCGACGCCATGCCCGAGGCGGGATTGCTGATCGATTCCGTGACCGCGACCGGCGGCTTCATCGTGCTGTGCATCCCGCTGTTGCTGCTGGAAATCCGGCGCATCCAGTTGGCCGACTACCTCCCCGCGCTCGTCATCGCCCCCGCCGCCGTCTGGACATTTTTGCGCTGAATCCGCCGGTTAAATAATCAGCAGATTACGCAGATTTTCGCAGATTGATTTGTTTTTTTATCTGCGCGAATCTGCGTCATCTGCGGATGAAAATTATCGGGACTGCACGAGCACTCGGAACGGGCGGCCCATGTGAGCCGGGTGGGTGAGGGTTTGCAACTGCCTCACGTCCACCACTTGGCCAAGCGCGGGGGCTGTCTTCAGCATTTCGGCGAATGTGCCGTTCAGGAATCGTTCCTGTGAGGTGAACTGTTCGGTCTGCAATCCGGCCGACTCGCCTTCGCGCTTGGCCAAGACGAAGTTGGCATGGGCGGTGAGATCCTGCTCTCCGGGGTCGGCCAAGACATCGTCAACAAGTTTTTGGCCGCGGTAACCGCGCACGGTTCCGTCCGGCTGATTTGCAGCGGGCCAGTCGTCCGGGCCGTGGCCGTAGTCGAGCGCGACCAACTTCCCGACGGTCAACTTGTCGGCGGCGGCGCGCCACCACGCGTTGGCTTGCGGCGACAGCTCGGTGGTGTACTGATCCGGCAACACATCGAGCAACTCGCTTGGCCAGGCGGGGAGCAACGCCCGCCAAGCCGCGTCGCCGCCAGCGATCGGCTCCCAGCGGAATCCGCCGTCGCGCCGGTCGACCGCCCACTCGAACCAGTCGCGCTTGGCGGCGTCCCAGCCAATCCGGTGCGAGGGGAAGGCGTCGAGCAACTCGTTGCTGAAAATGACGCCGCGAATCTCCGGCGCGTCCGCCGGCGAGTCGTGCCACTCGACCTGCCCGGCGAACCTGGCCAAGCGCTTGGCCTGCCAACTCCGCCGCTTGGCCGACGGCTCGGCGATCGAGTAAGTCAACCGCTCGAACAGCGGCTCGTCGTTGGCGGCGAGCCATTCGAGAATGTCGCCCGCCAAGCTGCCGTCATGCGCGCCGGCCTCGGCGATCCGCACCGGCCCGTCGATCGCCCCGAGCCATTTCGCGAAGCGGAACGCGAGCAGTTGGCCGAACACCGCGCCGACGCTGACGCTCGTGACGAAGTCGCCCCGGCGGCCGACTTGGCCGGTGTCTTTTTCGTAATAGCCAAACTCCGGATGATACAGCGCCAGCGCCATGAACCGCGCAAACGGCATCGGGCCGCCGTCGCCGATTTCGGCGCGGATGATCTCGGTGAGTGGGTTCGCTCCTTGCGGCACGGAGCACATTCTGACTAAAAGAAGCGCGGGAGCAACCCGTTCCCCGTGATGGAGGAGAAGGAATTGATGCCCAAGCCGTCCAAGCCGATGCGGCTGGACTTGGCGCTGGTCGATCGCGGGCTGTGCGAAAGCCGCGAGAAAGCCAAGCGCGCGGTGATGGCCGGGCAGGCGCTGTTGAACGGCCAACGCGCAGCCAAGGCCAGCGACAAGGTCAAGCCAAGCGACGAGTTGGCGCTCGCGGCGGCGGACAAGTTCGTGAGCCGGGGCGGCCACAAACTCGAGCACGCGCTGGAGACATTCGGCGTCGTGGTCGCCAAGTTGCGGGCGATCGATTTGGGCGCATCGACCGGCGGCTTTACAGATTGTTTACTGCAGCGAGGCGCGGCCGCGGTGGCGGCGGTGGACGTCGGCCAGGGGCAGCTCGCGTGGACGCTGCGCAACGATGGGCGCGTGCTGGTGATGGAGCGGACGAACGCGCGGCACCTCACGCCGGCGAGCTTCCCGCAGCCGTTCGAGCCGTTCGACTTGGCCGTGATCGATTGTTCCTTTATTTCGCTTCGACAGATTCTGCCGGCAACCGTAGATTTGCTGCCGCCCGGCGGACGTGTGGTCGCGCTGGTGAAGCCGCAGTTCGAGGCCGGCAAAGCCGAGGCCGACAAAGGCCACGGCGTGATCCGCGACCCGCGAGTGCACCGGCGGGTGCTCGATGAGTTGCACACGTTCGTGAATGACGAGTCGCCGCTGGAGTGGGTTGCCGAGACGGAGTCGCCATTGACCGGCCCGGCCGGCAACAAAGAATTTCTCGTCCTGCTAAACAAGTGAACATATTGTGAATCCGGGGATTTAAGAGTATACCTCATGTCCTCACAGTTGCTACGTTCTCTCCCTCTCCCCGGCCCTCTCCCGCTGGGAGAGGGAGCTTGGCCAAGCGCGCGTGCTGTTTGATTCCTTCTCCCTCAAGGAGAAGGAGGCCGGAGGCCGGATGAGGGTGAAAAACCGGATGGATTTTAAGAAAGGCCACTATTTGATTGGCGGAGTAAAAGTAAAAAAAATCGGCCTCGTGGCCAACGCCGACAAACCGGCGGCGCGGCGGATTGTGCAGCGCGCGGCCAAGCTGGCGGCGGCAGCCGGGATGAAGCCAATCACCGACGAGGCCAAGGCGCACTCGGCCGACTTGGTCATGGTGTTCGGCGGCGACGGCACGATGCTGCAGTGGGCCAGGAACACGGCCGGCTCCGGCACGCCGATCTTCGGGGTGAACATCGGCGGCATGGGCTTCCTGACCGCCGTCTCGGGGAAGGACTTGGCCAAGGCGATCCGGTCGATCGCGGCGCGTGAGTTTTCCGTCGAGTCGCGAACGCTGCTCTCGGCCACGGGGGAAGCCGACGGCGGGCGGTTCCGGCTCGACGCGATGAACGATTTTGTCATCAGCCGTGGCTCGGTGCCGCGCATGATTCGACTCGAGGTGAAAGTGAACGGCGAAGTGCTGACGGTGTACCGCTGCGACGGGCTGGTGGTCAGTTCGGCCACCGGCTCGACCGCCTACTCGCTGGCCGCCGGCGGGGCGATTGTCGCGCCGGACGCGGGCGTGTTTTCGATCACGCCGATCTGCCCGCACACGCTCTCCAACCGGGCGGTGATCGTCGGCCAACAATCGACGGTGGAAGTGCGCGTGCTCGACCGGCAGCGGGAAGCCACGCTCTCCGCCGATGGCCGTGATGTCGTCGAGTTGGCCGCCGGCAACCCGGTGATGATCCGCCGCAGCCGCCGCACCGTGAAGTTGGCGCGGCTGCCGGACAGTTCATTTTTCAAAACCCTGCGGCAGAAGCTGCAATGGATGGGATCGCACGCCTGAGACATGGTTCGACTGAAGGACATAGCCCACGAAGCCGGCGTCTCGGTGATGACCGTCTCCAAGGCGTTGCGGGACGCGCCGGACATCGCCGCCAAGACCAAGCTGCGCATCGGCGACCTGGCCAAGCGCATGGGCTACACGCCCAACCTCGGCGCGCGCAGCCTGCGCATCCGCGAAACCCGCCTGCTGGGGCTGGTGATCCCGGCCACCACCGACCCGGTTTTTGCGCGCATCGTGATGGCGATCGAGCAACGCGCGCTCGAGCACGGCTACGAGCTGGTGCTGGCGCATACGTTGAACAAGGCGGAACGCGAGGAGACGATTTTGCGCAACCTCATCTCGCGCCGAGTCGATGGCATTTTCCTTTCGCCCGTGTATCGCAACGACCCGGATGTGCCGGCCTATCGCGAGCTGCGGCAGCACGGCATCCCGACAGTCATCATGGGGCCTCTGGCGGAATTCTGCGCCGACTTCGTCAACGTGCAGTCACTCGGCAACGAGTCGGCGTTTGGGATGACGCAGCACCTCATCGATCTCGGGCACAAGCGCATCGCGTTTTTTGCTGGGCCGCGATTCTCGGCGCGGGCGGTTTCGCGGCAGGAAGGCTACCGGCGCGCCCTGCGCGAGAACAACATCGACGAAGATCCCGGCCTCGTTTTCAACGCCGGCATGACCATCGCCGAGGGCGCGAAGGCAGCGGAACATTTTCTCGAGGAACAAACGAAGGCAACGGCGGTGCAGACCGTGAACGACCTTGTCGCCATCGGCGCGGCGAACGTCCTCCTTGAGCGCGGGCTGAAGATTCCCGACGACTTGTCGATGGCCGGGTTCGGCAACATCCTCACCAGCGAACATTACCGCGTACCGCTGACCACCGTGCGGCAGCCCAAGTTCCGGCTCGGCATGGCGGCGTTCGACACAATGCTCAAGCTGCTCGCCGGCGAGCGGCCGGAGTCGCAGCGAATCGTCGCCGAGGTGCTGGTGCGCCAAAGCACCGGCCCGGTCCCCAAGTAACATCGCACTCGCTTGGCCAAGTGGGCGATCTCCGCAAAACTTTTCGCGTTCGCGACTACGACCTAGATGCCACGCTGGCGAGTGGCCAAGCCTTTCGCTGGCAGTCACTTGGCCAAGCGTGGGAGGGCGTGATCGGTGCCCGCTGGGTTAGGTTGTGCGCGGCCAAGGACGGCATCACCGCCGAGGTGGCCAAGCCGGTCAGCGACTGGTCGTGGCTCGAGGAATATCTGCAACTGCAAGTTGACCTTGGCCAAGTGCTCGCCACATTTCCCGACGACGAACCGATGCGCAACGCCGTCGCCGCTCTCCCCGGCCTGCGTTTGCTTCGGCAGGATT
>Ga0208391_1000996_pt1 | contig 14221 bp, 12 predicted proteins | sample Knorr_S23_td_Bot_FD_185612 | JGI IMG/M metagenome (GOLD analysis project Ga0208391, IMG submission 185612) | Marine microbial communities from Southern Atlantic Ocean transect - Knorr_S23_td_Bottom_ad_3770_LV_A (SPAdes) (version 2) | ecosystem: Environmental > Aquatic > Marine > Oceanic | place... | reverse complement strand
CCCGGCGTAAGTCCCTTATGTTTTATTAAATTATCATCGATGCCAAGATCTTTTAATTTTTTTCCAATAGCTTCCTTTTCCTTAATTAAATATTCTTTTGCCCTTTCTTTTAGTTCTTTAGCTGTGTCTTTATCTATTCCTTCAATTTTTAAAATCTCATCTTGGGTCGATTGATTAATTTCTTCAATTGTAGAAAAACCCTCCGCAACTAAAAGCTGCCCTAAAGTTTCGTCCACTTCTAAACTACTTACAAAAATTTCAGTTTTATCATTAAATTCTAATTGTCTTTTTTCAGACTCTTCTTTTTCGGTTAATATATCTATTTCAAAATTAATTAATTTTGATGCTAATCTAACATTTTGTCCTCTTCTTCCAATTGCTTTACTTAAATTTTCTTCAGTTAAGATAACTTCAATTCTTTTATTTTGATCATCGATTATTACTCTTTGAATTTCAGCAGGAGCTAGAGCGCTCACAGTAAGAGACGCAACATCTTCCGACCAATGAACTATGTCTATTTTTTCACCATTTAGTTCATTAACTACCGATTGGACTCTACTTCCTCTCATTCCAACACACGCTCCAACTGGATCAATGGAAGAATCTTTTGAAGAAACACAAATTTTTGCTCTGCTTCCAGGGTCTCTAGCGGATGACTTAATTTCAATAATGCCATCATAAATTTCTGGCACCTCTTGAAAAAACAATTTTTCCATAAATTTTGGATGAGCTCTTGATAAAAAAATTTGTTGTCCTTTATTTTCTCTAATTACATCATAACAATATGCTTTAATTCTATCTCCATTTTTTAGAACTTCCCTTGGTATAAGTTCTTCTTTTCTAATAATAGCTTCGGATCTATTTAGATCTATGATTGCATTCCCGTATTCTAATCTTTTTACAATACCACTTAAAATTTCATCTTTTTTATTAATAAAGTCATTATATTGTCTTTCTCTTTCCGCAGCTCGAACGTTTTGAATTATTACTTGTCTAGCTGTTTGTGCTGCAATTCTTCCAAAATCTACAGGTGGTAATTGTTCGTATATTTCATCACCAACTTTAACATCTTCTTTATTTTTCATTTTTTTAGCATTTTTTAATGAAATTTCATTATTGAAATTTTCTTGTTTTTCAACAATAGTTAATACCTTGTGAAGACTTATATCTCCACTTTCTCTATCAATTTTAGCTCTTATATCGTTTTCAGAACCAAACTTAGTTTTTGCTGCTTTTTGTATTGCTGATTCCATAGAACTTAAAATAATTTCTTTATCAATAGATTTTTCTGTTGCAACAGCCTCGGCTATTCTCAAAAGTTCCACCTTATCAGATCTCTGATTCAACATAATTTTAGTCTTCCTCCTAAAAAAAAATGGGCAAAAGCCCATTTTGCATTATCCAGGTAGTTTAATGATTATCTAGTTTATATTTTAACTTTTTTCAAGTTCTACTTTTTGAAAACTCCAGTTTTATCAGTTTTTTCCCAAGAAAAAGAACCATTTGTTCCTGGTTTTCTTCCAAAATGACCATATGCAGCCGTGCATTCATATATAGGTTTATTTAAAGATAACATTTCTCTAATTCCTCTAGGACTTAAGTCAAAATTATCTTTAATTATTTTTTCTACATGTTTTGACTTTTTATCATCATCAAAAAGATTAACGTAGATTGACAGGGGTTTAGAAACGCCAATAGCATAGGCAAGTTGAATTAAGCATTTATTTGCAATTTTTGAGTCAACTACATTTTTTGCAATATATCTTGCGACATAAGCAGCCGATCTATCAACTTTACTTGGATCCTTACCAGAAAAGGCTCCTCCTCCATGCGGCGCGGCTCCACCGTAAGTATCAACAATAATCTTTCTTCCCGTTAGGCCTGAGTCCCCATCGGGTCCTCCAATTATAAACTGACCTGTTGGATTCACATAAAACTCCTCTTCCTTTAATCCTAACAGCAATTCTTTCGGAATTGCCTTTTCTAAATATGGACGAATAATTTCTTTTACTTCAGATTGATTAACTTCAGGTGAGTGTTGAGTAGAAATTACAACAGAAGTTACTTTTGTTGGCATTCCATTTTCATACATCATTGTGATTTGACTTTTTGAATCTGGTTCTAACTTATTTGCTTTACCATTTTTTCTATCTATGGCCATTAATTCTAAAATTTTATGTGAGTAATAAATTGGCGCTGGCATTAAAACTTCTGTTTCACTGCATGCATAACCAAACATTATACCCTGATCACCAGCTCCTTCATCTTTATTGCCCTTTGAATCAACCCCCATGGCAATATCTGTAGATTGAGAATGTAAATGAACATCAATACTACAATTTTTCCAGTGAAATCCCTTTTGTTCATATCCTATATCTTTAATACAATTACGGACCTTATTGATTAGAACATCTTTTTTTATTTCCGGTCCTCTTATTTCACCTGCTAAGACCACTTTGTTTGTCGTTACAAGGGTTTCACATGCTACTCTTGAAAAAGGTTCCTTAGCCAAATAAGTATCTACCACCATGTCTGATATACGATCACAAACTTTATCTGGGTGACCTTCTGAAACTGACTCGCTTGTAAATAAATATGATTTTTTACTCATTATATTTTAAGTTTTTTAAAAATTAAAGCTAGAGATATATATAACAAAACTATTAAAAAAAATATTTTATTTCCATAATTTGAAAATAAAGTAGGTTGATTAAAGTTCGGAAAATTTAGCTCAATATTACCGGACTCTTCCGAATTAAGCGACTTAAGAACTCTACCATTTGGATTGATAAAGGCAGAAATTCCTTTATTGGCAGATCTCGCAATAAAAACTCCTTCTTCGATTGATCGATAAATTGCTTTACTAAAGTGCTGATGTGGACCTATTGACCGACCAAACCAAGCATCTTCTGAAATATTTACTACTAGGTCAGGAAGTTGATTTTTTTTTTTAATTTTTCCTGAATAAATTATTTCATAACAAATTAATGGAAGAATTAATTTTTCATTAAATTTATTACCCAAATTTATTGTCGTTCTTAAGTCTCCAGAAGAAAATGAACTATATCCCGGGGTTATTTTTTTCAGTCCAAATTTAGATAAAGTTTTTTCAAAAGGCAAAAATTCTCCAAAAGGAACAAGATTAATTTTGTTGTATAATGATAAAATATCTAAATTATGATTTAAGACTATCAAACTATTAAAATATTTTCGATTATCTATATTATTATGATTAATAAAATTATTTATTCCCAAAATAATTAAATGATTTTCAGAAAATTTATCTTTGAATAAATCTTGATATTTTTTTATATCTTGTAAATATGATTGATAAAATATTCCCTCCGGCCAGATGAACAAAGTTTTTTTATCTTTTTTAGGATCGCTTATTTTTATAAGTCGTTCAATTTGAAATTCTTCACTTTTAGTAGTGTAATCTTTAAGTGAAAAATTGGGTGAAATTAACTTAACACTGATTGTTTTATCAAATTTATAATTGTTATTATTAAGTTTAAACATTCCATACAAATAATTACCAACAAAAATTATTAAGAAAATTAAAGCAAAAAAAACATTTTTTTTAATAATTTTTTTTTGAAAAAAAAGAAAAGGAATACAAAATAAAGTGATTGAAATTAAACTTAGTGAATATGCACCAATTAAAGATAGTATTTGTAAAACTTCTAGTGACCATGACCAAGTGTATGAAATTAAATTCCATGGAAATCCTGTCAATAAATTTCCTCTTAAAAATTCAAAAATAGAAAAAACTAAAGAAAAAAAAAAAATAAAATAAATATTTTTCTCTGCAAAAGCACCTACAAATAAAATTGCTAAACCAAAAAATAAAGATAAGAATAAGGGAATCAATATAAGAGCAAAAGGAATTAAACCTTTGAACATTTCATCGTGTGTTAAAGATATAGAAATCCAATAGTTGCCTAATAAAAAAAAACCAAAACCAAAAGCGCACCCTAAATAGAAAAAATATCTGTTATATTTTTTTTTTCTATATTTAGATTGTGTTCTTTTTTTAACTTCTAAAATTAAAAACAATAAAATTGAAAACGAAAAAAAATTTATAATTGTCAAATTATATGGAGCAAAACCAAGTACTGTCATTGCACCAAGTATAAAAGGTGCAAAAAATATAACAAAAAATTTATTATTAGGTAAAACAATCAAATTAAAATCCTTATTATTAATTAATTGAATTAAGAATTTTTTTTTCTATTTCATTCATTGTAAAATAATCTTTATTTTTAACATGATTATAGCCTATCAAATGTAAAAGTCCGTGAACCCAAGCTTTATCAAATTCCAAAAGAAAATTATTTTTTTTTGATCTAAAATTAATATTTTCATAAGATGTAGCTACATCTCCAATATAAAGTTTTTTTTGTTTAGTAAATTTTAAATTATTTGAAGGTAAAAAAGGAAATGATAAAACATCAGTTGATTTGTTTCGATTTCTGAATTTTTTATTAAGTTTTTTCATATTTAAAGAGCTTGTTAATAAAATAGTAAAAGTTATATTTTTTCCTTCAAAAAATTTAACAATTTTTGAAATTTTTTTTAATTTTTTACTGAAATATCTTTTTGGATTTTTAATCTTTTTATGCCAAGATTTATTATTAACCTCAACATTAACCTTTATCATCAGTATTCTTTTGATAAGCTTCTACAATTTTTGTTACCAATGGATGCCTCATCACATCTTGATGGTCAAAACGTATAACTGATATTTCTTTAATACCTTTTAATATGGCTTGTGATTTTATTAAACCAGATTGATTTTTATTTGACAGATCAACTTGCGACGGATCTCCATTTACAACCAACCTTGAATTTTCTCCTATTCTAGTTAAAAACATTTTAATTTGTGTTTCAGTCGCGTTTTGAGCTTCGTCAAGAATAGCAAATGAATTTTTTAAAGTACGCCCTCTCATAAAAGCAAGCGGTGCTATTTCAATAGCGCCAGATTCAATTTTTCTTTGAATTTTATCGTAGTCCAATAAATCATAAAGAGAATCATATAGGGGCCTTAAATAAGGATCTATTTTTTCCTTCATATCTCCTGGTAAAAAACCTAATCTCTCTCCTGCTTCAACCGCTGGTCTTGATAATATTATTCTTTCAACTTTTTTTTCTAACAACATTGATAAGGCAACTGCAACAGCTAAATATGTTTTTCCTGTACCAGCGGGTCCTAAAGATATTACTATTTGGTTTGTCTTAAGCGATCTGACATATTCTTTTTGTTGTTTTGATTTAGGTATTACAGATCTTTTTGGCGTTTTAATCACCTCTCCTAAAGACTGTACAGTTGATTGAGTTTTTGTATCTTGTATCATATCTTCATTTAATGATGTGATTATATCATTTCTATCTATTTTTTTATCAGATCTAAAGCGGTTAATTAAGTATTCAATTGCATCTCTAACTTTTTCATTTGCATTTTTATCACCTTTTATTGCGATTGAATTACCTCTGAAATAAATTGTTGAACCACTGATTTTTTCCAATTCTTTAAGATTATTATCAAAAGCCCCAACTATTCCCATTAATATTTTATTATTAAATATATCAACATTTATTGAATTGTCATCTCCATATGTTATTAAAATTTCCTTACTATTTTTATTTTGTTTATTTATTTTCACTAAAATTATGCTGCTTTCACTTTATTAGTTTCATAAATACCAAATAAATTCTTTTGATTAAAAGATATAATTTTTACATTTATTAGTTCTCCGGTCCTGCAATTGTCAGCCTCAAATATCACTGGGGTCATATATTTTGTTCTACCAAAATATTTTTCTTGATTATCTAATTTATTTTCAATTAAGACTTCACAATTTTGTTGTAGATATTTTTTGTTATTTTTGTGTTGAAAATTTTCTAGTGTATTTTGTAATTTTTTAAGTCTTATTTTACTTTCTGATAAATTGTTTGATTTTTTTGCCGCAGCTGGCGTTCCAGGTCTTGGGCTAAAAATAAAAGAATAAGAATTGACAAAACCTATTTTTTCAACAAGTTCCATTGTATCTTGAAAATCCTTCTCGGTCTCTCCGGGATATCCGACAATAAAATCGCTTGAAATTTTAATATTTTTATTAACTTTTTTTAGTTTTTCGACAATAGACATATAATATTCTCGATCATGTTTCCTGTTCATTAATTGAAGAATTTTATTGGATCCACTCTGGATAGGAAGATGCAAAAATGGCATCAGTTTTTCACAGTCTCTGTAACAATCAATTAAATCTTCTGTCATGTCCTTCGGATGTGAAGTTGTAAATCTGATTCTTTTTAAATTTTTAATATTACTTAGTGCTCTTATTAATGAGGAAAGCCTGTATTTTTTGTTATAATTATAGGCATTAACATTTTGACCAAGTAAAATAATTTCTTTAGCTCCATTGCTAACTAAATTTTGTGTCTCGTCAACGATTTGCTCAAAGGGTCGTGAGTATTCAGGCCCCCTTGTATATGGGACCACACAAAAATGACAAAATTTATCGCATCCTTCTTGAATAGTTAAATAAGAAGAAATCTTATTTTGTGAAGTAAAAATTTTTTGCAGTTCATCAAATTTTCCTATTACATCAAATTCAGTTTCGTTAATTTTTTCTTTTTTTCTTTCATAATCCAAAATTAAGTCCCCAATTTTATGGTAAGATTGGGGGCCAATTACCATGTCAATATATGGCTCTCTTTTTATCATTTCGTTCGATTCAGCTTGAGCAACGCATCCAGACACAACTACTAAGGGTTTTTTCAAATTCTTAAAATCTTTTTTAACTCTGCCAATTTCATCATAAACTTTTTCTGTTGCTTTTTCACGTATATGACAAGTATTTAAAACAAAACAATCAGCTTCTTTTTTTATATCAGTTTTGTTAAAACCGATTGTTGATGCTAAATCATAAATACGATTTGAATCGTATTCATTCATCTGACAACCAAACGTTTTTATAAAAATTTTTTTGGACATTAAATTAGAATTTTTTTTTGACTCCATATAATTCTAGCCTATGATCTACTAATTCATACCCATATTTTTCAGCTACTTTTTTTTGCAATTCTTCAATCTCATCGTCTACAAATTCTATTATTTCTCCAGTCTTTATATCTATTAAATGATCATGATGACTTTCACTTAGTTCTTCATATCTGGCCTTGCCACCCTTAAATGCATGCTTTGTTAATATGCCAGACTCTTCAAATAATTTTACAGTTCTATAAACTGTTGCAATACTAATTTTTGAATCAATTTTTGATACTCTATTATAAAGTTCATCTACATCTGGATGATCATCGGATTCGGACATAACTTTTGCGATAATTCTTCTTTGGTCAGTTAGTTTTACATTTTTATTAATACATTTTTGCTCAATTGAATCTTTCATTGTTATATTTTAACTCGAATAAACAGGATTAATCAAATTCTTTGTTAAAGCTCCTTTTTCACACAAATTAACAACATTTTCATAATTCATATCTTTTAAATCATTAGAATTAAATCCATATAAATTTAACTTATTTGTTATAGATAAAGCTTTAGCCACGGCAATGGAAGTTCTAATTCCAGAAAATTTTCCAGGACCTTGATTTACAAGTATATTATTTAATTCACTTAGTTTTATACTATTTTCATTAAAAAAATCGAAAAGTTTCATAGATAATTTTTCATTATTATGCTTACTAGCTTCAATAGATTTGTGATAAGAGTTATTATTAAATTTAGAAAAAAAAATTATTTTATCTTGTGTTCCGTCAATGATTAAAAAATTCATTTATATAATAATATTTACTTTTTTTTCAACTACTTTATTAGCAGAAAATAACAGATATTTTAGTTTTGATAAAGGATTAGTATCTTTAATTTACCACAGATTTGATGAGTCAAAATATCCTTCAACAAATGTACAAATGGATATTTTTAAAAAACAAATTAATATAATAAATAAAAATAATTATATTTATTATAATCCAATAAATTTCGATAATTTTTTTAAAAATCCAGATGCAGAAAAAAAAATATTAATTACAATCGACGATGCATTCAGTTCATTTTATAAAAAAGCATGGCCTTATTTAAAAAAAAATAAAATACCTTTTATATTGTTTGTTTCAACTGAACCAATTGGAAAATATGGATACATGAATTGGGATCAAGTTAAAGAAATAGAAAGAGAAGATTTTGCTTTCATAGGAAATCATTCTCATTCTCACGAATATTTAGTAAACTATCAATTTAATGATTTTAAACAAGATATAGATCAATCAATAAAGATATTTAATGAAAAACTTGGTTATAATCCAATTTTCTTCTCATACCCTTTTGGCGAATATAATTTAGAACAAAAAAATTATATTAAACAAAAATTTAAATATGCCTTTGGACAACATTCGGGAGTTATTGATTTAACTAAAGATAAATTTGAATTACCAAGATTCCCTATTAATGAAAAATACGGTGATTTAAAAAGATTTAAATTTTTAGTAGATTTACTTCCACTTCAATATCAAAATTTAGTTCCAGAAGAAAAATTTATTAAAGACGAAAATAATCCTCCTGAAATTACTGTTAATTTTTTTTCAAATCAAAAAAATATTCATAATATAAACTGTTTTTCTAATGAAGGAAATAAGTGGGGAAAACCTGAAATAAAATTTTATGAAAAAAAACTCGTTGTAAAATTTAATGAAAAATTTTTTCCTAGAAGAGGAAGAATAAATTGTTCACTTAATGATAGTGAGGGATGGCGATGGTTTGGTGTTCAATTTACTATAGATCAATCTTAAATTAATTTTTTCATTAATTCACTATTTGGCAATAATTTTGCATCATCAAAATCTCTTAATGAATTCTGTTTAATTATTTGTTTGAGTGTTTTGGTATATTCTACGCCGGTCGCTGCATATTCATCTAAATAGTCTGCTAGAATTAAACTGTCTAATTTTTCACTATTGTCTCTTGCGGCTGCTCTAATTTTTCTAAATTTTCTGTAGCTTGAATGAGTATTTAAATTTCTAAAATATGCTTTCACTGATGCTTGCAAAACTTGAAATTTCATAACTTTGTGAGATTTATCACTATCTGCAGCTAAAGGTTTTATTCCATTTCCAGTAAACGTCCACTGTCCATATAAAGCATTACCTTCTAAAGCAAATCTTGAAGTTCCCCAACCTGTTTCCTTTGCAGCCTGAGCGATCGCCAAAGAAACTGGAATTTCATCCATTCTAACTTTCAAAGTTAAAAGATCCTTATTTTTAACTCCATATTGTTTGAATTTCATTTTTAACCACTTGATTTCAGAATTAGAATTATTACTTCTGTTTAGAATAACAAAAAGTTTTTTTCTATCTAATTTGATTTGATTATTTTCTTCTAAAATTAATGGAAGAACAATTTGAATAAATAAATTTTTTCTTTCCTTCGTACTCTCAATAATTTTCATTTCATTTGGAAGAAGTTCTAAATTTACAGGTTTAACTAGTTTATTTTTTCTTACATTTTTCAAACTGTAGTTTGTGTCTTTAAACAATTGTTGAATTGTAGAAGCACTTAATCTCACCGTGGATGTTGGTATATCCTCATATTGAAATATGTCTTCAAAAATCTGAAGATTATCTAATTGATCGTCTTGTTCTTCTTTTTTAATTTTTTTACCAGTTAAAACTTTTTCTAAATTGATTTTTGATTCATTTTTTATTTCTAGTGATTTAACAAATAAATTATTTTTTAAAATTACTAACTTTGGAGTTATGAAAAAAAATAGAGTGATAATTAAGCCCGTTAGGCCTGTATAGTAAAAACTTTTTAGAGTGTTATTTGTTCCGCTAAATTTAAAGAATTTTCTTAACTTTACTACTGGTATTGCTGGGTATGGAAATTTAATTTTCTTTTTCATTCTATATAGCTATTACCTCTTTTACCTCTGGTAAATAGTGACACAATAAATTTTGCACCCCTTGTTTTAGAGTCATGATTGAACTTGGACATCCTGAACAACTACCTTCTAATTTAACTGTAACAATACCTTCTTTAAATTCTTTAAACTTTATATCACCTCCGTCACTTTCCACTGCGGGTCTTATTTTGGTATCTAAAATTTTTATTATTTGTCTTTCTATATCAATTAAATTTTCATCTGCTTTGGTTACACCAATATCTTTATCAATTACAAATTTCTTACCTGATTGATAATATTCGTTAATTAAAGAAATAACGATATGTTTTATATCTTCCCAGTCGATGTCTTTTTGTTTATTGACTGAAATAAAATCCGATCCCAAGAAAATACCTGTTACACCATTTATTGAAAGAACATTTCTTATTAAATCATTATTTACGCTATTTTTCTCCGTTATTTCATAAGAACCGCTATTCGATACAGTTTTGCCAGGCAAAAATTTAAATGAATTCGGGTTGGGTGTCGCCTGGGTTTGAACGAACATAATTTATATATAATTAGTATTTATATATAATCGATATTATACAAAATTAAAGTAAAAATTACAAAATCACTAAAAACCAACTAAAGTTTTCATTTCAGTAATTTTTTTCGACGATAGGTTGTCTGCTTTTTCGCTTCCTTTTTCAAGAATTTTATCTAAATATTTTTCATCTTTTAATAAGTCTTTAATTTTTTTTCCAATCGGTTCAATTTTACCAACCAGTAACTCAGATAAATTATCTTTAAATGAAGAAAAGTTTTTACCTTCAAATTCGGATTTTACTTTGCCTAGATTTTGATTTGATAAACTAGAATAAATGCCTAGTAAATTTAAAACCTCAGGTCTTTTTTCTAAATCATCATTTTGATCTGGCATTGGTAAAGTATCGGTTTTTGATTTTTTAATCTTATTTATTATTAAATCTTTATCATCACTTAAATTAATTCTACTAAAATCAGAAGGATCTGATTTGCTCATTTTTTTTAAACCATCCTTCAAACTCATTATTCTTGCAAATTCTTTTTGAATCAAAGGTTCGGGAACTTTTAAAAAACTAGGTGCATTAAAATCATGATTAAATTTTTGTGCAATATTTCTACATAGTTCTAAATGTTGTTTTTGATCTTCTCCTATTGGCACGTGAGTGGCATCATAAAGTAGAATATCTGCGGCCATTAGTACCGGATACACATATAAACCAACGCTAACTTTTTCTTTATCCTTTCCTGCTTTTTCTTTAAACTGCGTCATCCTGCTTAACCATCCCATTCTTGAAACACAACCTAATATCCACGATCCTTCAGCGTGAGCAGGAACTGCTGATTGATTAAATATAATACTTCTTTCTGGATCTAATCCACTAGCAATAAAAGTTGCTGTGGTTTCTCTAATATTTTTTTTTAAAATTTTAGGGTCTTGTTTTGCTGTTATTGAATGAAGATCAACAACACAATAAATACATTCATTTTTTTTATCATTTTGCAATTGAACAAAATTCTTTATTGCTCCTAAGTAATTCCCCAAATGAAGATTACCGGTTGGTTGGACGCCAGAAAAAATTTTTTTATTCATGATTATTTATATTTTAATTTAATATCACTCAATTTAAAAGCTTTAGTAAAAATTGAAACAAGCAGATAACATATTAAAGTCGCTAATGTGCTTAGTAAAAGATAAATAAATTTTAAATTTTCCGAATAAATTAATTTTTCACTAATTAAATTCAATAAAAAATAAAAAATTAATCCCATTATTAAAGATGATAATAAAATTCTTGGAAATCTATATAAAAAAATATCATTAAATACAAAAAAATCTTTTTTTCTAGAAAAAATATATAAAGTAATTGCATTAAACCATGATGCAATTGAAGTCGCAATCGGTATTATTATAAACCCTACTTTTTGAAAAAGTGAAATGCTAATTAAAACATTTAATAAAACAGAAATTAAAGAAATATAAAAAGGTGTCTTTGTCTCATGCCTTGCAAAAAAGAAACTTGAAAATACTTTTATTAAAGAAAACGCAGGTAAACCAAAAGCAAAATAATATAAAGCCAATGCTGAATTTTGAACGCTCGTTTCAGAAAAAGAACCATAACCAAATAAAGCCGAAGTAATTGGAACTGAAGCTACAAACAAAGCAACTGTAGCCGGAATACTCAAAAACAAACTTAATTCTAAAGCGTTGTTTTGAATTGATATAACTTCTGAATTATTTTCTGTTTCAATTAATTTTGATAATTGTGGCAGCAATACAGTACCAATTGCAATTCCAGCAATAGCAAGGTTTATTTGATAAATTCTGTCCGCATAATACAAATATGAAACTGCGCTTGCCTGAAAAGACGCAATAATAGTTCCGATTAATATATTTATTTGTGTTACACCTGATGAAAAAATGCTTGGTAATAGTTTAGAAAAAAACTTTTTAACTTTCTCATCTATTGAAATTTTAACTGAAAATTTCGGTAAATAAAATTTTTTTACATAAAAATATAAATATACAAATTGAGTTATCCCAGCAATAGTTACCGCATAAGATAAATAATAAACAAGCTTATCTCCTAAAATATTTCCAAAAAGCAAAACAGATATTAAAAAAATATTTAAAATTACTGGTGCTACCGCTGCAACTGCAAATCTATTATGAGAATTTAATATTGCTGAAAAAAAAGATGACAAACTAACAAAGAATAAGAATGGAAAAGTTATTCTTGTTAAGTTAATTGCTACATTCATTTTATCTTCAGTTCCACTAAATCCAGGAGCAATAAGAAATACAAATGCTGGCATAAATATTTCGATGATTAAAACTAAAAAAAATAAACATAAAATTAATAAACTAAACACACTTGTTGCAAATTTTTCTGACAGGTCTCTTCCATTGGCTAGCTCCGTGGCATAACTTGGAATAAAAGCTGCATTAAATGCCCCTTCAGAAAATAACCTTCTAAATGTATTTGGAATTCTAAAAGCAACAAAAAATGCATCAGCTAATGGTCCTGAGCCAAGAAATATAGCAATAAATATATCTCTTATATAACCAAGTATTCTGCTGATTAGTGTAAAAAAACTAAATGTGGTTGTTGACTGAAATAGATTCATAAATCATATTGGTCTTAAAATCGCTTTAATTGTATACCTTATTACATTAAATGAAAAAAACTAAAATTGATCATTACACTGATAAAGAAGCATTAGACTTTCATAATACTAATAAATCAGGGAAGATAGAAATTATTTCATCAAAACCTCTGACTTCCAAAAGAGATTTAGCTCTTGCTTATTCTCCAGGCGTGGCTGCACCAGTAAGAGAAATTGCAAAAAATCCGGATGCCGCGTATGACTACACTACTAAAGGAAATTTAGTAGCAGTAATAAGTAATGGTTCTGCAATTCTTGGTATGGGTAACCTTGGTGCTTTAGCTTCTAAACCTGTAATGGAAGGAAAAGCGGTATTATTTAAACGTTTTGCAGATATAAATGCGATTGATTTAGAAATAGATAGTTCAAATGTAGATGAAATTATTAATAGTATTACGAATTTTTCAAAAAGTTTTGGCGGAATTAATCTGGAAGATATTGCTGCACCAGATTGTTTTATTATAGAAAAAGAATTAAAAAAAAAATTAGATATTCCTGTATTTCACGATGACCAACATGGGACTGCTATTATTACTTCTGCAGCTCTTATTAATGCACTAGATATTTCTAAAAAGTCTATAAAAAAAATAAAAGTTGTTATTAATGGAGCTGGCGCTTCAGCAATGGCTTGTGCAAACTTATTTGAAAGTAATGGAGTTCCTAAAAACAATATTACTATGCTTGATAAAAAAGGAGTTATTTATAAAGGTAGAGATAATTTAAACCAATGGAAATCTGCTCATGCAATTCAAACAAAAAATAGAACTCTTGATCAAGCGATTAAAGGCGCGGATGTCTTTTTAGGCTTGTCAGCAAAAGGTATTCTTACGAAAAAAATGGTAAAAAATATGGCAAAAAATCCAATAATTTTTGCTTGTGCAAATCCAGATCCCGAAATTACACCTGAAGAAGTTAACGAAGTGAGAAACGATGCAATAGTAGCAACCGGCAGGTCAGATTATCCAAATCAAGTAAACAATTTACTTGGCTTTCCTTATATATTTAGAGGAGCTTTAGATGTTAGAGCAAAAACTATTAATGAAGAAATGAAGATTGCTGCAGTAAATGCCATTGCAACTCTTGCGAGAGAAGATGTTCCGGATGAAGTA
>Ga0208391_1000995_pt1 | contig 14221 bp, 13 predicted proteins | sample Knorr_S23_td_Bot_FD_185612 | JGI IMG/M metagenome (GOLD analysis project Ga0208391, IMG submission 185612) | Marine microbial communities from Southern Atlantic Ocean transect - Knorr_S23_td_Bottom_ad_3770_LV_A (SPAdes) (version 2) | ecosystem: Environmental > Aquatic > Marine > Oceanic | place... | reverse complement strand
AGCGCCCTCTTTTCAGGATTGGTAACAGCTTCTGCCATCACTAAGAGGAATTTGATGAAAGATTTATTTAAAAACTAAATTCCAGCGGATAGGATCACCAGCATTCCACCAATGGTAGTGCCCTTAAATATTTGTGCAGTTATGGCATAAACTTCTGATCCAGAACTCTCATTCAATAGAAAGAACACAGAATACAATGATGGCAAGGCAACACCTCCAATGAGCAGAAAAAGGTAATAACTCCCATACCATCCTTCAAACCAGGGAATTGATGCCCCAAAGCAGAGGCAGATAGTTAGAATCCGCAGAAGCCAAAGCGTTGCTGGCAGTCCATATTTTCTGGGGAATGTTTGTAAATTACCAACAGCATCTCCTTCAATATCAGCAGCATCTTTCACCAGCTCTCGAATAGTAGAAAGGGTTACCCCCAGGCAGAAAGGAATCCACATTTTATCCACATGACCGGTAATAGCTCCCTCGGTAAACAGAAATACCAATCCTAATATTGACCCCACAACCAGATTGCCAATAAATGGCAGCCGTTTAAATAGTGGTGTGTATAATACGAGTAAGGGCAAAACTAAAATAAGGGCAATCTGCCTGCCTAATGGATGCAGATAGCTTGTGGCCATAATACCCAAAGCGTACAGAATACTCATAATAATGAGGGCATCCCGAACTTTAAGTCTGCCTGAGGAGAGGACCCTGTCAGGCCGATTCACCTCGTCAATATGAATATCCAGTACATCATTTAGAATATTGGATGCACCGGCAAAACAGAGAACCACAAGCGCGGTGTATGGAAGCAGGGGGGAGGTAATACCGTTTACCAGCCATGCAGCTATGAATACAGCAAACAGACTTAAAATCATATTCAAAGGTCGGAGAATCTGGATGCTGGCAAAAAGACGATTCATCTGCGTACCTCCACAATTCGCCAATCATTTTGCAGATCCTTGAAGAATTCAATTTTTAAACCTGCATTTTGAAAGATTGACTCTACAGCCTGTTTTTGCGCATTGCCACCAAACTCAAGCAGAAGATAGCCGTCAATATTTAATAGATTCTCAAATTGTTCAGCGAAGCGGTGGTAAAATGATAGTCCATCTCCATTATCTGTGAGAGCTGATGGGGGGTCATAATCCTGCACTTCAGCCTGAAGGGTATTCATTTCGTTTGTACCAATGTAGGGGGGATTTGAAATTACCACATCAAATTTGGTCTTGAAGTTTTGTTTTAGAAAATCATGGTGGGCAATTCGAATGTTTTCTACCTGATGGAGTTTCATATTATCCTTTGCAATTTCAATAGTAGATTCAGAAATATCAGTCGCGAATATTTTATCAGCCAAATTTTCTAATCCTACAGTGATTGCAATACATCCTGTTCCGGTACCAATATCTAATAGGGAATTTACACTTCCATTTGTTTTTATGCGTTCTATGAGAATTTCAGTTTCAGGGCGGGGGATAAGCACATTTTGATTAACGATAAAATCTCTGCCATAAAAGGGTGCCTTGCCAATAATATGCTGAAAGGGTTCGCCGGAAATTCTGCGTTTTACCATAGTGCGAAAAACTTCCAATTCGTCTTCATTCATTATTTCTTCAAAGCGAACATAGAGATCAATACGTTGGCAGGAAAGAACCTCGCAAAGAAACCACTCCATTTCCCGGCGGGCATTATCTAAACCTTTTGTGGTAAAATGATCGGTACCCCAGTTAATGAGGTCAATGATGCGCCAGAGTTTAGTGGTGGTGGTCATGTGAATTTTTGAAATTTTCTTACTATTAAATTAACCACCACGCCAAAGGTAGGCAAGCAGATTAGCATGAATTTTGATGAATATTAATTACCAAATTATCTATCTGATGGATTGATCCGACTAACCCGCCAAGAACCATCGGATAGGTATTACATAAAAATAATTCTGATTGAATATGTTAGAAATTACGAGAAAAGCGAAATAGAGAAAAAGTAATTAAAAAGTAGGGGTACGATATATCGTACCCCTGCCAACTAAAAGTTAATAACCAACAGCTAACCTCACACTGCCTCCATGGCAGCCTTCTGATCTTCTAATTGCAAGGCTTCAATGGTCTCAGAAAGGTCACCATCCATAATTTCGTTGAGTTTATAAAGGGTGAGATTAATTCTGTGGTCTGTTACACGACCTTGGGGAAAATTATAGGTGCGAATTTTAGCACTCCTGTCACCAGTGGAAACCATTGATTTCCGTGCATCTGCTCGTTCCTTATGCTGTTTTTCCATTTTTACTTCATAGAGCCGAGAGCGGAGTACCTTCATTGCCTTATCACGGTTTTTATGTTGCGATGTTTCATCTTGGCAGGTTACAACCAGCCCGGTGGGGTTATGAGTAATACGAATTGCAGACTCAGTTTTATTTACATGCTGTCCACCTGCACCAGAAGCCCGGTAAGTATCAATTTTAAGGTCAGATTCGTTTACTTCTACATCCACATCTTCCGCTTCAGGTAGTACTGCAACGGTGGCTGCACTTGTATGCACCCTGCCGCTTGATTCAGTTTCAGGAATCCTTTGTACTCGGTGAACACCCGATTCAAATTTTAGAAGTCCATAGGCACCGTTACCAATTATGGTTACGATTACTTCTTTAACTCCGCCACCTTCATTTTCGTGCAAAGTCATAACCTCTGATTTCCAGTTTTTCCGCTCAGCATAGCGAAGGTACATGCGGTACAGATTTCCAGCAAATAACGCCGCTTCATCTCCCCCCGTTCCTGATCTTATTTCAAGAATAGTATTTTTATTATCATTTGGATCTTTGGGAATAAGCAGCACTTTCAGTTTTTCTTCCTGTTTGGCAATGTCTTCTTTCAAAGGACCAATTTCATCTTTCACCAATTCTTTCAATTCAGGATCGTCACCATTGAGAATTTCTTCATCTTCCTGAAGTTGTTCGTAGGTGTAGATATATTTTTTTGAATGCTCAACCAGTTCAGTAAGACCACTATGTTCTCGTGCCAATTTAGTAAAGGCTTTCATATCCTGCATGGCACCAGGTTGGCTCATAAGGTCTGCCAATTCATCATAACGGGTTATTATGGTATGGAGCTTATCAATCATCCGATAGCCTCTGCAACATAGGTTTCACCCTTGGAATATTGAGGGAGTTTATCCCCAAAGGCTTCCTTTAATGCTTTCAGTGCAACTTCCACCATTTCATCATCAGGTTGTTTAGTGGTTATATTTTGCAGCCATAAACCTGGCTGTGCCAATGTTCGAAAAAAAATATTACTACGATGTTTTGCGGTTAATTTTAGCACTTCATATCCCAGTCCAGCTACAATTGGTATAAAAGGGATATGGAAGATGAGGCGCATCCATATTTTTAATTCATCAACATAAAACAGAACCACTGAATCTAAAATTGCAAAGGATAGAATTGCCACTATCATGATAATAAAGAGAAAGCTGGTGCCGCAACGGGGATGTTGAGTGGGAAACTGTTGTGCATTGGAGATATTAAGTTCTTTCCCCGATTCAAAATTATAAACTGTTTTATGTTCTGCCCCATGATATTGGAAGAGACGGCGTACATCTTTCATGAGTGAAATAAGTACTAAATAGGTAAGAAAAAATATTACTCGAAATAAGCCGGAAATAAGGTTGAATATGAAAGCATCTTGATCTTTATCAAAGAGCCAGGATGTAAGCCCAATTGGAGCTACAAAAAATAAACCTAAAGCCAGTCCAAATGAAAATAGTGTGAGCAATACATCCACAAACTTGCTGGGCTCTTTTTTTCCTTCTTCTTCAGGTATACTGATTTCAGCGGACCATTGTAAAGTTGAATATCCAATTTTCAATGATTCGAACAATCCTATTATCCCCCGAAGTAATGGTTTTTTTAAAAAGGGATATAATTCAACTTTAGATTTGAAATCATGCCTATCTATTTGGATATTACCTTCTGGATCACGCACTGCTGTTGCGTATGCGCCAGGTACGCGCATCATAACTCCTTCCATAACGGCCTGACCGCCAACAAGAATGGAGGACTGGCTGATTAACAGGCGTAAATGATATAATAGTCTTTTTTTCATGGTAAATAAAAAGCGGCTCCGCTTTGGAAAACGGAAACCGCTTTATTTAAATGTAATTCAGCTACTGTTTTAAATCGCTCTCAGTGAGATTATATTTTTCCATATATTTTTCGATTCGTCCTGCAGTATCTACAAGATTCTGCTTCCCTGTAAAATAGGGATGACAGTTGCTGCAAATTTCCACATTTATTTTCCCAACGGTAGCACGTGTTTCAAAATTATTTCCACATGCACAGTGTACCATTGCTAATTGATATTCTGGATGTATACCTTTTTTCATTTTATTCCTTTCTCCTCGTTACTCTAATTCTTTTAATGTTTCTTCTACTAAATCCATTGCTCGAGCTAAGTCTTCATCTGAAGCTGCGTAAGAAAAACGTACATTTCCATCGCTTCCAAACGCCTTTCCTGCAACTGTGACTACGGCTTTTTGTTCCAGCAAATACATGGACAAATCATTTGATGACTGGATATTCCTATCATCCCCCATATATGAACTAAAATCAGGGAAAACATAAAAAGCACCACCGGGAGTGTCACAATGAACACCATTCATTTCATTCAGGCGGTTCACAATATAATCCCTGCGTTTCTTAAAAACATTCCGCATTATTGTAACCTCAGATTGATCCCCAATAAGCGCTTCAATAGCAGCAACCTGAGCGATTGAACTGGGGCATGAAGTACTTTGTCCCTGCAATTTTCCCATGGCCTTAATTACTTTTTCATCCCCTGCCGTGTATCCAATTCGCCATCCAGTCATAGCATATGTTTTCGAGCAAGACTGAAAAGTTAATACTTTTTCGGTGTTTTCTCCCAACATTGCTGTACTGATATAAGTTCTGTCATAGGTTAACTGTTCGTAGCATTCATCAGAAAAAACCCATACACCAGCTGTCTCGGCGATTTCTAATACTTTTAAAACTGCCTCATCACTCCATACTCCACCTGTGGGATTAGAGGGTGAATTAATAATAATGCCTTTCGTCCGGGAGGTTATTTTGGCTTTTAAATCATCCATCACCGGCTCGAATTGCCGGGCAGGATCTGTATTTACAAATATGGGCTTTGCACCGGTTACTGATACAAAATCTGGAAAGGATACCCAATAGGGTGAGAAAATAATTACTTCATCTCCAGATTGAAAAAGTGCCTGACAGGCGTTGTAAAGTGAGTGTTTCCCCCCACAGGAAATGAGAATTTGTGATGTGTCATAATGCAAGTCATTATCTCGGCTTAGTTTTTTTACAACGGCTTTTTTCAATTCCAGAGTACCACCCTCTGGAGTATAGCGGGTATGACCCTCATCAATAGCACGCTTACCGGCGTTACGAATATTTTCAGGCGTGGGAAAATCGGGTTCTCCTACGCTGAGATTAATCACAGGTTTTCCAGCAGCACGAAGTTCCGCAGCTTTTGCCGTCATGACAAGGGTAGCAGAGGGAGTAATTCTTCCTATCCTATCAGTTAACATAATATTAAAATTAGGTACTCATTGAATCGAGAAATTCACGATTGCTTTTGGTGTGTCCTAATTTTCCGAGGAGAAATTCCATTGCTTCTACATTTGTCATTTCATCTAACAATTTACGCAAGAGCCAAATTCGAGAGAGATCTTTTCGTCCCATAAGCTTATCTTCACGACGAGTTCCAGATCGTTTTATATCCATAGCAGGATACACACGACGGTCACTGAGAGATCTATCAAGCACCAGTTCCTGATTACCGGTTCCTTTGAATTCTTCAAAAATTACTTCATCCATACGACTACCGGTATCAATTAATGCAGTTGAAATAATAGTAAGGCTTCCACCATCTTCAACATTACGTGCAGCGCCGAAAAACCGTTTAGGTTTATGAAGGGCATTTGAATCTACACCACCCGTAAGAATTTTTCCACTATGTGGAATTACTGTATTATAGGCTCTTGCCAAACGAGTTAGGGAGTCTAACAGAATAACCACATCTTCACCGCCTTCCACCATTCTTTTAGCTTTTTCAATAACCATTTCGCTTACTTGTACATGCCTCTCAGCAGGTTCATCAAAAGTGGAGCCAATAACAACAGCATCCACAGATCTCGACATATCTGTAACCTCTTCTGGACGCTCATCAATAAGAAGAAGAATTACCTGAATTTTAGGATCATTAGATGTGATGGCATTGGCAATTTTCTGCATGAGTATGGTTTTACCCGTTTTTGGCTGTGCCACAATTAATCCACGCTGGCCTTTTCCAATGGGAGCTAGCAAATCAATTATTCGTGTAGAATATTCTTTTGCCGTAGTTTCCAGCTTGATATGTTCTTCAGGGAAAAGTGGAGTTAAATTATCAAAATATACGATATTTCTATTTTTTTCCGGGGCAACACCATTTACAGTATCCACTCTGAGTAACGCAAAGAACCTTTCATTATCTTTTGGTGGACGAACCTGCCCAGAAATTTGATGCCCTGTGCGGAGTTTAAATCGTTTTATTTGTGAATGAGAGACATAAATATCATCGGGACCGGGTAAATAGCTATAATCTTGAGAGCGCAAAAAGCCGTAGCCATCCGGCAGGACTTCCAACACTCCAGAAGCAAAAATATTACCCTTTTTCTTTGCCTGAATGCCTAGAATCTCTTTTATGAGATCCTGCTTCCGCATTCCGGAAAAATCGGTTGAGCCAAGATCACCTGCAAATTTTTGCAGTTCTTTTACCGTCAACCCTTGTAGTTCACTGGTATCCATATAATATCCTTTTGATTAAAATTGAATTATGAATTGAGAAAAATTTAATATTGGATTTATTGCGGTATAGGGAGTTATCCGCGTAGCCAAATATAAGGACTCTTTAATATTTGTCAAAGGATATTTTAAACACCTTGCTCACTGCGGGTCCAAGACAATGGGAACCAATAATTGCCATACCGTCTTGTAATTTAAGTTTTTCTAATCCCAACTGAATTGCTTTTTCTGTATTGGGGATTATTTCAAATTGATTTTTGTTAGTGAAATATTCACTTAAAACCTTTGCAGGCATGGGGTTTCTTCCCGGGGCCTCTGTGCAAATAATATGTTTATATACTTTTTGAAGTGTAGGAACGAGGGGTTGTATATGCTTCCGAGCTTGAATGGCTATTATTAAAACTGATTTACCCGTAATTCCTAAAGATGAATAATATTCCAGGAAGGATTGTATACTTTCAATATTATGGGCTACATCAAATATTACCAATGGATTATGCTGAATATGTTGGTTTCTACCAAACCATTGAACTGATTGTAAGCCATTTTTCAGGGCAATTTTTTGAATATCAAAATTATTGATATATTTCAAAGCAGAAACAGCTAATTGAGCATTTTCATGTTGGGTTGTGCCGGGAATATTTACTATTAATTCGGAGGGAAATTTGTCATTAACAAAATGAATTGGAGCATTTATTCTTTGCCCTTCTTTTATAAGCACAACCCCTACTTCATCTTCCTGTTTTGCGCTGATACAGGGGACACCCTTTTTTAATATGCCAGCTTTTTCAAACGCAATTTCAGATAAGGTTTCTCCTAAAATTTCAATATGATCAAGAGAGATGGAGGTCATTACTGTTGCCAAGGGTTCACAGACAGACACGCTGTCTAACCGCCCCCCCAATCCTGTTTCTAAAATTGCAATGTCCACATTTTTGTTCTTAAAATACCAGAACGCCATTGCTGTAATAGTTTCAAAAAAAGTAGCCTCTATTTTTTCAATAGCTTCTCTATATTTTTGAAGAAATATGTCAATTTCATTATTGGGAATTGGGATACCATTTAACCGGATACGCTCATTAACATTCACCAAATGAGGAGAGGTAAATAATCCGGTTTTGTATCCGGCGGTCTTTAATATATTAGCCAACATCGCACATACAGAGCCCTTGCCATTTGTACCTGCTACCTGTATTGAGGGGAGTCCTGATTGGGGGTTCCCACAGGCAGCCATCAATTCACGGGTACGCTGAAGACCTAATTTTATTCCCCTTGTTTCAATAGAGAGGAGATACTGAACAGAATCCATTAAACGATGGGAATTTGGGTTACATTATTTAATTGACGACCTAAAAATCGACTTCCTAATTCATCAAATTTTTGAGGGAAATCAGTTACAAAATACTTAACAGATTGCGATGTACTGGAAGAGTTTTCACAGTTTTGATTCTTTAAATATTCTTTCAATTTAATTCCAACTGTTTTACCAGAATAAATTAACTCAATATGGCTGGAAAGAACATCCTGAATTGTATTTGCCATGATTGGATAATGTGTACATCCTAAAATAAGTGTATCAATATTATAATCCCGTAATTCTTTTAGATATGTTTCAGCAATGTTTTTTGCAATAGCTGTGTCAGCCCAACCTTCTTCAATAATTGGCACAAATAGGGGACATGGTACCTCTTTAACAAAACAACCGCTGCCAAGCTTTTTGAACATCTTGGTATAGGCGTTTGATTGTATTGTGCTGAAAGTACCCACCACACCCACTTTTTTACTTTTGGTAATATTTATAGAATATTCAACTGATGGCGTAACCACATCAAAAAGTGGGATTTTATAGATTTGTTGCAGTTGTTGATAGGCAACCGCTGAAGCTGTATTACAGGCAATTACCACTGCTTTTGTTTCATGTTTTTGGAAAAAGTCCATTATATGTTGAGAATAGCGGATCACAGTCTCTGCAGATTTAGTACCATAGGGAACATGTGCTGTATCTCCAAAGTAAAGGAACGATTCATTTGGGAGTATTTTTTCCAGAGATTTGAGAACGGTTAATCCTCCTAATCCGCTATCAAATATCCCAATTGGAGAATTTGGTGAGGGTTTAATTGTCTCCAATTAGGGGATTTTCGTATTTATCTTTAAAATTAACCAATGCGGAAAAGATAGCCTGAGCAATTTTTTGACGATAACGGGACTGCCCCAGCAATTTACTTTCATTTTTATTACTGAGAAACCCAGCCTCAATGAGCACATTGGGCATAGTGGCACCAACCAAAACATGAAAACCAGATTGTTTGACTCCTCTATTGGGTGAAGTGAGAACTTTGTCCAACTCCCTTTGAATTTCAGCCGCAAGAAATTCACTTTCTTTCATGAAATTACTTTGTGCCATAGTTGCTATAATGAGCTTATCATTAGAAAGTTTTTCATAATTATGATATAATTCTTCCAAGGCAATCACTTCGTTTTCGCGCTGGGCGACTTCAATGGCATCTTTGGTTTTACCCGGCCGAAGCAGAAATGTCTCAAACCCTCTTACACTAGGGCTACCAGGAACCGAATTGGCATGAATAGAAATAAAAATCATACCCCCAGAATCATTGGCAATTTTTGTTCGTTTCCAGAGGGGAACAAAGACGTCTTCATCTCGAGTATAAATCACTTTTATGCCCATATTCGCCTGTATAAGCTTTCCTAGTTTTTTGGCAATGTCTAAGGTAACGGTTTTTTCCTGCAAACCCCCGCGTCCAACAGCTCCAGCATCTTTGCCGCCATGACCTGCATCAATAACAATTGTATCCAAAAGCCAGCGTCTGCGCATTTCTTTAATTTTATCTGCATTTTCTGCCATTTTAGTTCTGAGAAAAATCGAAATATGACTATCATCTGTTTCAATTTCAAAATCATCAACTTTGGATTTTAATAGAAATGAAATCTGTGCAGATTCTTCCGATTGGATAGTACGGACTCTCACAACAGGTTTAATCATTATTGATTCAGCCATATTAAGAGAGTCAACCAATGCACCGGCAATTGTGAGGTTTAGCCATCCTCCGCGTGTAATTGAAGCTGCTAACACATCTTTAGTAAAGCGCTTGGAGGTGTTAATTTCGATGATTGTTCCATTGACCTTATTTTTCACCGATAGACCATTTACATTGTAAAGCGGTGCAGTTGTCAAAATAAACTTTTCGGAGGAATCAACAAGGGCAATGGGCAGTCCAGATTTATTTAATATATCAAGAAATGGGGTGACTGGAATATAAAAATCATTCCCATCATAAATAACGGGTACATACATGTGATAGGTTTCATCATTTACCCGAATGAAGGAAGAATGTGGTGATAATACCAACTTTACATTTTGAAAGCGGAGTTCTAATTTTTCCTTATCATCATAAAATATTGTACGAATATTTTGTGTTTTGGCATATTCCACAGCAGAAATATACTTGGTGCCATTTATATCGTATAATTTGGTTTTTGAAATTAATTCTGCCTGTCCATTCAGCAAATTAAATAGCAATGTGCAGAAAATAAATGCTGTTATTAATTTAAAACGGTATTGATTCATCCTATAAAATTTACCCTATTTAAAATTCAGAAAACAATATCCAACTGGAGTCCCATTTCAGGTTTCCATTTCTCTGAAATTTCTTTTTTCCTTTGTGTTGAATATCGAAATGAAAGGGAGTTTGAGTCATTTATTTTCCAATTTACTTTTGAATAAATTGATATTCCCTCCAAAAAATAGGGTTGAATTCTAAATTCGCCTTTTAATCCTGGCTCAATTAGATAGAGACGGGAATCCCAATTGTCCGTATTAAAATAAACTGCACCCACTACTCCAGACCATTTTCCCTTTTGATACTTTAAAGATTGTAGCTGAATAAGCTCACCTGTTAGATTGCCTGGTTTTAGTTGAATAGATTTCCATTTTAATACTATCATTTTTTTCATAGTGACGGTATAATAATATTTTATGTTCTTTTGAAGATTGTAAATGCTGTTATTATTAAAAAGTTCGACAATTGTTTTTCTCCGGGCTTTCAATTCAAGAGTTACAACCCCCTTTTTCCTATATAGAAAACCAGTTAAAAAATCATCTCCTGATCTAACTGGAAATGAGAATTCATTCTGTACCTCCCAATACATATCTGCCCATCCATATATGGTGAATTTATTCATTGTTTTTCGGACTGATATCAAAATCCCCTTTTCATTTGATGTTTTCCCAAATCCGGTGGCAGGACGTCCGGAAACCGTTTCCCAGTTATTGGGCAGCAGACGAAATTGACCCAGCCAAATGATATCTTTACTATTGGAGAAAAGTTGAAAATATTGAGCAACCTCATTAGATTTTATGGCAGTTTCACCTGAAAAATGAACAAAATTATTTTTTAAATGATAGGAGAGCGAAAGAGCTAAAGAACCCTCTTTTGGTAAAACGCCCACCAGCATGCCGTCCAATTTTTCACCTGACAAATATATTCCTGATGAAAAGGCTGATTTTTCTACTCCCATGTAATAATTTGTCCCAGAAGTTTTTTTCAAAATAAAAACACCTCCAGGGTTTGAACTGGTTTCAGATCCTAAATAAGGTGAAATTTTCCATCTTATTTTTCCAGGTGATAATAGATTACCGGAGGATTTAATGCTGTTGTAATCGCTGCCAAATAAAAGAGAATTTCCAGTTTGAATACGAGCATTACCAATAATAATATTGTAGTCATTGGCCTGAACGGACAAATACCCTTTTCTATTTTGAATAAACTCTGCATAAGAAGATTTATCAATCCTCCAACCCATCTTAAACCTATCATTTTCCAACCGAATTTTCTGTTGCCAATTCTCATTATTTCCATTGGGAATTATTCGAATTCGTTGGACATAATCAGCAGAATAAAATTCTTCTGGTTCAAAATAACTTTGAATAAAATCTTCTGCATTTTCCCAGATATTTTCCTGTGAAAAGGGCAGACTTAAAAAAATTAGCCAGAAAAATTTAAAAGATGATTTTAAAACCATAAGTGATTCCAAGATTAGAGTGATGGAGAATAAATATTTGAGGTGAAATATTTCCGATAAAAAAATCACAGCCCACCATTAATTCCTCACTGCCACTGATAATACCAAAATTGATTGCCAAGTTAGGATGTAGGGTATTTTTCCAAAAAATTTGATAATCCAGAGGATACAACAGGTCCTTTACTAAAGAATATACAAATCGATTACGTTTGTTTCCATGGAAAACTGAAATGTGAATCAATTCAGGGATATCCTTGCTCAAACTTGATTGTGTTAGAAAACAACCATTTTTATATTCAATAAAATAAGAGAGATGATCTGAGTTAGAATATTTGAGGCGAAGTCCTGCCGAAAGGGAGTGGTGGCTAGAGTAGTTTTCTATGGAAATTAAATAAGTATTCAGCAAACCAGCCAATTTATAATGGGGATGCAGTGGAAATTCAAATTTGTTTTCCAACATAATTTCCTGGTAAAGTTTGTCCCCGGTAGTCACCATATATATTTCATAGGTTCCATAGGAAAATGGATGGGAATAATTTAGTGAAGCCAGTTTTAGATATGGTTGACCGAAGGGAAGAATCAGTGAGACTGATTTTTTATTTTGAGAAATTTGAACCGAATCTTGAATATTGGGCAGGTTAGAGCCAAGGTATTGAAACTTGAAGGCATTTTCAAAGGCAGGAAATGCTAAATGTGTGAGGACAATTAATAAGCAGATTTCTTTCATTTTGTTAGGGACAAACTAAAAAATATTGTTAAGAAAGTTACATAATATACACCTCCTAATCTATTTTTCTTCTATCAATTACACGAAATACTTTTTCGCCGGGCTTTACCATGTGGAATTTTTCCTGGGCGATCTTTTTGATGTATTCCACATCATTTGTGAGGCGATTTAATTCATCAGTGAATTCTGCTTCTTGCTGTATAAATTGATCAATTTCTGCCTGTATTCGATTCCGTTCTTTTCGTAGTTGGTACCATTTGACTATCCCCATATCATTAGAAATTAAAAATAATCCTCCAATAACGAAAATAAGAGGAAAAATCATTATTCGGTTTTGAAAAATGGTTTTTTTTCTATAATTCTTTTTTCTTAACATCCCAACAATGTTCTCCCAGCATACCGGCATTTTCCATTCAATTTTTCTTCAATTCTTAATAATTGATTATATTTTGCTACCCTGTCTGTACGGCAAATGGACCCAGCTTTTATTTGTCCTACTCCTGTTGCAACCGCAAAATCAGCGATAGTCGTATCCTCGGTTTCCCCAGATCGATGCGATATTACAGAAGCCATTCCGGCAGTTTTTGCCATTTTGATAGTTTGCAAAGTTTCACTTACGGTACCAATTTGGTTTAGCTTAATTAAAATTGCATTCATGGACTTTTCATCAATAGCGCGTTGTAATCGTTTCGGATTGGTCACTGTTAAATCATCCCCCACTAATTGGACTTTTTCACCCAGAGCTACATACAATAACTTCCAGCCTACCCAATCATTTTCATCTAATCCATCCTCAATAGATATGATAGGATATTGATTGCAAAGGTTTACATAATATTCAATCATTTCTTCTGAAGTGAGATATCTATTTTCAGATGCCAGTTCATATTTATTTGTCTCTGAATTAAATATTTCACTGGATGCAACATCCAATGCAATGGCAACTTCTGTTCCATTTTTATAACCTGTTTTTTCCACAGCTTCCATCAATAATTCAATAGCTTCAGTGTTAGATTTTAAATCTGGTGCGAATCCTCCCTCATCGCCAACATTGGTATTAAGTCCACCTTTTTTCAGAATAGATTTCAGTTGATGAAAAATTTCTGCGCCCATTTGCAATGCATGAGAAAACGAATCTGCACCAACAGGAAAAATCATAAATTCCTGGATATCTACATTATTGTCCGCATGACTGCCACCATTAAGAATATTCATCATTGGAGTTGGGAGGATATAAACATCCCCCTCATGTAGATACTCAAATAAATTCTCACCACTAGAAACGGCGGCAGCGTGAACAGTGGCCATTGAAACTCCTAAGATGGCATTTGCTCCTAGCCGAGCTTTATTCTCAGTGCCATCTAAAGCAAGCATTGTAGCATCTATTGATGTAATATCGAATGCATCCATTCCAACCAGTTTTCCAGCAATTATCTGATTTACATTTTCAACAGCTTGGTTGACAGATTTGCCACAATAGGCTGTATTATTATCCCGAAGTTCTACTGCCTCATGCTCTCCAGTTGAGGCGCCACTGGGTACTGCTGCTCTGCCAAAACTATTATCACTGAGATAAATGTCGACTTCCAGAGTTGGATTCCCACGTGAATCCAGTATTTGTCTGGCATGAATATTAC
>Ga0208391_1000985_pt1 | contig 14297 bp, 14 predicted proteins | sample Knorr_S23_td_Bot_FD_185612 | JGI IMG/M metagenome (GOLD analysis project Ga0208391, IMG submission 185612) | Marine microbial communities from Southern Atlantic Ocean transect - Knorr_S23_td_Bottom_ad_3770_LV_A (SPAdes) (version 2) | ecosystem: Environmental > Aquatic > Marine > Oceanic | place... | reverse complement strand
ACCGGAGACGTCTGTCGACGGGACATCGTCCACCGGCCCGGCAGCACCGGCGACGCCTGTCGACGGATCGTCGGGAGTCAGGTCACTCACGACTCGTCGACGATCTCAGCATCCACGACGTCCTCGTCGGACCCCGACCCATCGGCTGCGCCGGCGGAGGCCGCCTCGGCCTGGGCGGCTTCGTAGAGGCGCTGGCCGAACTCCTGGCTGGCCGCCATGAGCGCCTCGGTGGCCTCCCCGATGGCCTCGATGTCATCACCTTCGAGGGCGGTCTTGAGCGTGGCGAGCTTCTCGTCCACGCTGGAGCGCTCGTCGTCGGTGAGCTGGTCACCCTGGTCGGCCAGGAGCGTCCCCGTCCGGTACACGAGGTTGTCGGCCGTGTTCCGGACCTCGGCCTGCTCGCGGCGGACCCGGTCCTCGTCGGCGTGGGCCTCGGCGTCACGGACCATCTGGTCGATGACGTCCTTGTCGAGGGAGGACTGACCGGTGATGGTCATGGACTGCACGTTGTCCGTCGCCCTGTCCTTGGCCGACACGTGGACGATGCCGTTGGCGTCGATGTCGAAGGTGACCTCGATCTGCGGGGTTCCCCGCGGGGCCGGCGGAAGGCCGACCAACTGGAACTTGCCGAGCGTCTTGTTGAACTGTGACATCTCCCGCTCGCCCTGCAGGACGTGGATGTCGACCGACGGTTGGCTGTCCTCCGCCGTGGTGAACACCTCGGTGCGCTGGATGGGGATGGTGGTGTTGCGCTCGATGAGCCGCGTCATCACCCCTCCCTTGGTCTCGATGCCCAGCGACAGGGGTGTCACGTCCAGGAGCAGCACGTCCTTCACCTCGCCCACCAGGACGCCTGCCTGGACTGCGGCGCCTATGGCCACGACCTCGTCCGGGTTGACGTTCTTGGAGGGGTCCCGGCCTGCGATCTCCTTGACCAGTTCCACGACTGCGGGCATCCGGGTGGAGCCACCCACGAGGATCACGTGGTCGACCTCTCCCCGGGTCAGCCCGGCGTCCTTCACGGCCTGCTCGAACGGCGTCCGACAGCGGGCCAGCAGGTCGGCGGTGAGCTCCAGGAACTTCGCCCGGCTGAGCGTGTAGTCGAGGTGGAGTGGTCCGGCGTCGGTCGCGGTGACGAACGGCAGGTTGATCTGGGTCTGCTGGACCTGCGAGAGCTCGATCTTGGCCTTCTCGGCGGCCTCCTTGAGTCGCTGGGCGGCCATGGCGTCAGCGGCCAGGTCCACGCCGTGGTCGTTCTTGAACGACGTGACCAGCCAGTCGATGACCGCCTGGTCCCAGTCGTCTCCACCCAGCTTGGTATCGCCGTGCGTGGCCTTCACCTCGAACACGCCGTCGCCGATCTCCAGCACCGACACGTCGAACGTGCCGCCGCCCAGGTCGAACACGAGGATGGTCTGGTCGGCACCGTCCTTGTCCAGCCCGTAGGCAAGGGCCGCTGCTGTCGGCTCGTTGATGATGCGGAGCACCTCGAGGCCGGCGATCTGGCCAGCTTCCTTGGTGGCCGTCCGCTGGGCGTCGTCGAAGTAGGCCGGCACGGTGATGACGGCCTGGTCCACGACGGTCCCCAGGTAGGCCTCGGCGTCCCGCTTCAGCTTCTGAAGGGTGCGGGCCGAGATCTCCTGGGCGGTGTAGTCCTTGCCGTCGATGTCCTGCTTCCAGGCGGTTCCCATCTGGCGTTTCACCGACCGGATGGTGCGGCCCGGGTTGGTGATGGCCTGGCGCTTGGCAACCTCGCCGACGAGCACCTCACCGTCCTTCGCGAACGCCACGACCGACGGTGTCGTCCTGGAACCCTCGGCGTTGGCGATCACGATGGGGTCGCCACCCTCGAGGACGGCTACCACCGAGTTGGTGGTTCCGAGGTCTATTCCTACGGCTTTGCCCATGGTGTTGTCTCCTTCTTCCCAGTCTGCTGAGAGGTCTCTAAGGGGGGGTTCGCCCCGTCTGGCCCGGGATCGGGGGAGGGTTCCCGGGCCGACGGCGCAGGGTAGTGCTGCCTACAGCAACTCCACCCTTTAGGTTGTCCTCTAGTATAGCAATGTTGAGTGCCTCTATAGCAACATCTGACAGGAATGAAGTCTGGAAACCACCAACCCACCGATCCGGGCAGGTCCGATACCGTGGACCCTGCCAGTGACCTCGTCTCCCCGGGAATCGTCATGCCGACCCTGATCCTCCTCCGCCACGGCCAGAGCGAGTGGAACGCCACGAACCAGTTCACCGGGTGGTACGACTGCGACCTCACGGACCTGGGAGCGGCAGAGGCCCGCAGCGGTGCCCTCCTGCTGGCCGCTGCCGACATCTCGCCTGACGTCGTACACACCTCCCTCCAGATCCGGGCCATCCACACGGCGAACCTGGCCCTCGAGGCCCTCGGTCGTTCGTGGATCCCGGTGCGCCGCGACTGGCGGCTGAACGAACGGCACTACGGCGACCTCACCGGTCTGGACAAGGCCGCCACCAGGGAGAAGTACGGTGCCGAACAGCTCCAGGCCTGGCGTCGGGGCTACGCCACGCCACCGCCGCCCATAGCGGCCGACAACCCGTTCAACCCCAACGACGACATCCGGTACGCCCACATCGACCCACCCCTGGCCGAGTGCCTGGCCGACGTGGTCGACCGGATGCTCCCCTACTGGGACGAGGCCATCGCCCCGGACCTGCGTGCCGGACTCGTGGTGCTGGTTGCGGCACACGGCAACAGCCTCCGGGCCATGTGCAAGTTCCTGGATGGAATCAGCGATGACGACATAGCGGACCTGAACATCCCGACCGGCACCCCGCTCGTCTACGAGCTGGACGACGACCTGCGCCCGGTCGAGGCGAAGCCCGTCCTGGAACGCTCGCTGGATCCGGCAGCCGCGGCGGCTGCGGCGGCGGCCGTGGCCGGACAGGCGGGCTGAACCGCCGGCTCCGGGACGCGCAACGGGCGGGCCCCGTAGGGACCCGCCCGCCTCCCCCCCGAAACGTCCGGCTCAGCCGACCAGCACCGGCTCCGGGCCGTAGCCGGGCGAACCGTGCTCGGCCACGTCGAGGCCCGCCAGTTCCTCCTCGGCCGAGACCCGCAGGCCCACCGTGGACTTCAGGACCTTGAACAGGATCGCCGAGGTGCCGAGCACCCAGACGGCGACCACCACCACGCCGATGGCCTGCACCAGCAACTGGTCGAAGCCACCGCCGTAGAAGAGGCCGGCGTCCTCACGCCCGAGGAACGCATCGTCGTACCTGGCGAAGAGGCCGATGGCCAGGGTGCCCCAGGCGCCGCACACGCCGTGGACGGAAACCGCCCCCACCGGGTCGTCGATGCCCTTTCGCTCGATGAACAGCACCGAGTAGACCACGATCACGCCGCCGATGAATCCGACGACCACCGCCCCTGGGAAGGACATGGTGCCGGTTCCGGCGGTGATGCTGACCAGGCCGGCCAGGGCACCGTTGCCGGCCATCCCCACGTCCATCGCGCCGGTCTTGCGCCAGATCGCCGCACCGGCGCCGATCACGCCGGCCGAACCCGCCAGCAGGGTGGTCATGATGCAGTGGGCCACCCAGTTGTCCATGGCCAGCTCCGACCCGGCGTTGAAGCCGAACCATCCGAACCAGAGGACGAACACGCCGACGACCGCGAAGCCGACGTTGTGGCCGGGAATCGCCCGCGGCTTGCCGTCGGGTCCGTACTTGCCGATCCGTGGGCCGAGGAACACGGCGCCCATGAGCGCCGCCCAGCCACCCGCGCTGTGGACGATGCTGGATCCGGCGAAGTCGCTGAAGCGGGCATCGCCGATGCTCAGGTCCGAGAGGATCCCGTCGCCCTGCCAGAACATGTGGACGACCACCGGGTAGATGAACCCGCTCATCACCAGGCTGAACAACAGGTAGGCGGAGAACTTCGTGCGCTCGGCCATGGCCCCCGAGGCGATGGTCACCGCCGTAGCGGCGAACACCACCTGGAAGAAGAAGAACGACGGCGTGGCCAGCACGTCGCCGTCGGTGAACGACTCGGACATGCCCGAGAGGAAGAAGGAGTCCGTGCCGATGAGGCTGCCCCCGTCCGAACCAAAGGCGAATCCGAAGCCGACGGCCCAGAAGGCCAGTGCGCCGATCGCCATGTCCGCCAGGTTCTTGGCCATGATGTTGCCGATGTTCTTGGCCCGGGTCATCCCGGCCTCGACCAGGGCGAACCCGGCCTGCATCAGGAACACCAGGCACCCGGCGAGGATCAGCCAGAGGCTGGTCAACAGCGCCGCGTTGTACTCGGCGGGAGTCAGCTCCTGGGCCACAGCCGGGGTCGCCGTGAGGGCGATCGCGGCAACGATGCCGAAGAGGCCGAAGCCCACCTTGTGGACTCGGCTCCTTCCGGTCCTGCGGCTCCACAGCGTTGTTGTTGGTCTGGCCATGCTTCTCACGATTGCCCCTCCAAAGGTGGACGTCGGTTCGAACGGTCCGAACGTACGAGGAGTGGGTTTCGCCAACGTTCGCTGAGCATGACGACCGCGAAACGGCTACATGACAGGAACCTGACCACCGCCTGGTCCGGTGACACCCGTTCGCACCCGGTTCACGGCCACGAAACAGCGGGGAAACAGGCGATGCCTATGTTCAGGCCATGGACGGGAACCCGACGATGACCTGGCGACGGATGGGAGCGCCGCGATGGACCTGACCGACGTGGCCGTGGTCCGGTGGCCCGACGAGACCCGTCAGCTGGAGGAGTTGCGGCGCAGGGGCGTCCCGCGGTTGGCCCTGGTCTCTCCCCACGCACCGCCGTTCGCCCCCGTGGACCCCCTCGAGGACTGGGTACGGCTACCGGCCGCCCCCGCCGACGTCCGCGCCCGTGTCCTCACGCTCGTGGGTCGGGCCGTCCAGGACCTGCGTCGCCGACCGGAACTGACCGACGATCGGCTCCTGCGCTACGGCAGGTGGTGGGTGGCCCTCGCTCCCGCCGATGCCCGCCTCATCGCCCCGCTGGTGGATCGGTTCGGCACCGTCGTGGGCCGTGGCGAGCTGGCCAAGGCCGGCTGGCCCGACGGCCTACCCAGCCGCAACTCGCTGGACGTACAACTGGGGCGACTCCGCCGACGCCTGGAAGGGTCCGGCCTGACGCTGCGAACCGTGCGCTCCCGCGGTTGTGTGCTGGCACCGGGCACCTGATCGGCCGCTCGGACCCCACTGCGATCCGGCCGGGCTCGTGGCAGAACGGACCAGAGCGGACCGGTAGTCTCGGCGGGCCATGAACCCTCAGCGCCTCCGCCCCAACCACGCAGTCATCGGCCTCGGGGTCCTCGTGGCCCTGTTCACCGCCGGATCCGGCGTCGCCTCGCTGGTGAACGGATTCCACGACGACTCGCCGATCACCCGCGAGGTGTTCGTCAACGTGCCCGGGCCGCTGAAGCTGGCCTTCTACACGGTCATCCCGATGCTGATCATCTACGGAGCGGTGCTGTTCTCCCAGCGGGTCCAGAACTGGCAGCGGGGCGCCCCTGACAACCGCTCCACCAACTCCGGCAACGCCAGGCGGCGCTTCGGTGACTTCCGGTCGGGCGCGTCCATGCAGACGCTGCTGCGCGAACCCGCTGCCGGCATCATGCACGCCCTCATCTACTTCCCCTTCCTGATCCTGATGGCCGTCACCACGGTGCTCGAGATCAACCACCAGGTCCCGGAATCGATCAAGTTCCTGCACGGCGACGTCTACCGGGCCTACACGGCCGTGGGCGACATAGCCGGGGTGCTCTACCTGGTGGGCGTGGTGTGGGCGCTGCTCCGCCGCTACGGCCCCAGGCGCTTCCGGCCCTACCGGATCCGCATCAAGTCGAAGCCCGAGCACGCCGCCGTGCTCCTCATCTTCCTGGCGATCGGCGTCACCGGCTTCGGAGCCGAGGCGTTCCGAATCGCACTGCAGGGCTCACTCGGTGGCTACGGGGCCGAGGCGGAGACATGGTCCGTGATCGGCTACCCGCTGGCTATGGCCATCGGTGGTTCCGACCAGTTGGCCGGCAACCTGGCCGGATGGCACCAGGCCTGGTGGATCGCCCACGTGATGTCCTTCATGGCCTTCCTGGCGCTGCTGCCGATCACCATGATCCGGCACATGTTCACCTCGCCGCTGAACATGTACCTGAAGGACCGGGACCGGCCCAAGGGCGCCATGAAGGCAATGCCGAACCTCATGGAGACCGAGCTGGAGAGCTTCGGGGCCTCGACCATCGAGGACTTCACCTGGAAGCAGCTGCTGGACACCGACTCGTGCACCATGTGCGGCCGCTGCACCAGCGTCTGCCCGGCACACGCCACCGGCAAGCCGTTGGATCCACGCGAGATCATCCTGAAGACCGGCGAGGTGATGGCGGCCACCGGTACGCCGGTCGTGTCACCGCCGATCGGCACCGACGCCGAGATCTCGGTACCGGCCAACTGGATGTTCGACCGGATCACGACCGACGAACTCTGGGCATGCACGACGTGTCGGGCCTGCGACGAGATCTGTCCGGTCAACATCGAGATCATGGACAAGATCCTGGACATGCGCCGCTACCTGTCGCTGATGGAGTCCGACTTCCCGACCGAGCTGGGCAGCGCCTACCGCTCGATGGAGAACTCCGGGAACCCGTGGGGCCTGTCCCAGAGCGAACGGGCCGACTGGGTAGGCGACCTGGAGGGCATCCAGGTCCTCGACGGCGGCGACCCGCTCGAGTCCGAGTACCTCTACTGGGTGGGCTGCGCCGGCTCCTTCGACGACAAGAACAAGAAGGTGTCCAGGGCCATGGCGCAGTTGATGCAGCGCGCCGGGGTGTCGTTCTCGATCCTGGGTCCGTCCGAGATGTGCACCGGGGATCCGGCCAGACGCTCCGGCAACGAGTACATATTCCAGATGCTGGCCATGCAGAACGTGGAGACGCTCGGCTCGATGGGCGTCAAGAAGATCGTCACCCAGTGCCCGCACTGCTTCAACACGCTGACCAACGAGTACCCGCAACTGGGAGGCCACTACGAGGTGGTCCACCACAGCCAGCTCCTGGAGTGGCTGATCGACCAGGGCAGGCTGGACATGGAGGGCGCCCGCCTCGAGGAGCGGATCGTCTACCACGACTCCTGCTACCTCGGCCGGCACAACGACGTGTACACCGCCCCCCGGAACGTCATCGGCAGCCTGGCGGGAATCGAGATCGTGGAGGCCGAACGGTCGGGCACAGAGGGCATGTGCTGCGGTGCGGGTGGCGGCCGGATGTTCATGGAGGAGAACATCGGCAAGAACATCAACATCGAGCGCTCGCAGGAACTGCTCGCCACAGGTGCCGGGCGAATCGCCACGGCCTGCCCCTTCTGCTACATCATGATCGACGACGGGGTGAAGGCCGAGGGGATCGAGGAGGACCAGGTGAAGGTGGGCGACATCGCCCTGCACCTCCTGGAGGCCCTCGAAAACCGCGACGCCGCTGCCAGGGCCGAGGCCTGACCCCTCCCCGGCGACGGCCGGGTCAACCCGGTTCACCATCCGTCCGGCTCAGAGGTCGAAGAACCTCACCGCGTTGTGGCCCAGAACCGCTTCCTTCTGGTCGTCGGTCAGGTGCGCCGAACCCCTCACCAGCCGACCGGGCTGCTCCTCCCCCAGGGGAAACGGGTCGTCTGAACCGAGCATCACGTGGTCCGGACCCATCACGGCGACCAGCAGCCGCAGGGCCTCGTCGCTGAACACCGCCGAATCGACGTGGAACCGGTCGACGTAACTGGACGGCGGTTCAGGGCAGTCAGCGCGGACGAGGTCGCGTCGGCGCCAGGCGTTGTCCACCCGTCCCAGTTGGGCGGCGAAGTTGCCGCCACCGTGGGCGAAGCAGAGGCGCAGGCCGGTGGGCAGCCGTTCGAAGGCCCCGCTGAGTATCAGCGACAGGATGGCCAGGTGGGTCTCGGCGGGCATGCCGACCAGCCACCGCAGCATGTGGGTGGGCATCCGCTCGCCGGCCATGGTGTCCCACGGGTGTACCAGCACCGGGATCCCCTCGTCGGCGCAGTGGTGCAGGAACCTCACCAGATCCGGGTCGTCCAGGTTCCGGCCGCCGACATGGCTGCCGATGTGCACGCCCACGTGGCCATCGGCCACTGACCGCGTCACCTCGGCACAGGCCCTGTCCACGTCCTGGAGCGGCACCTGGCAGAGCGGCCTCAGACGGTCGGGGTGACCGGCGCACATCTCCAGGGCCAGGTCGTTCACGAGACGGGCCCAGGGCGCGGCGACTACGGGATCCGAGGAGTAGCCGAACAGCATCGGCGTGGCCGACACGACCTGCACGTCGATCCCGTGCTCGTCCATCCGGGCGATGCGTACATCGGGATCCCACAACGACGCCTCGACCGGACGGAACTCGACGTTACCCACCATGATCTGCCCGGTGCCGTCGCCGTCATCACGCAACCACGGGCCATCGGAGCCGAGCATCGACCCCTGCCCCCGGCTGATCCGGGGGAAGAAGTGGGCGTGGACGTCTACAGCAGGGCGGTCCATGGCCTCAGCCCGACCCGGGATGGACGACGCCACAGTTCGGACAGGTCCGGGCATCCAGATCGTCGGCGAACGCGGCGAACAGCGGCGGGAGGTCGTCGACGATCGAGGCCACCGCCACCTCCACCCTGTGCAGCAGGTGGTGGCATCCCTCGCAGAACCACTCGAAGCCGTCAACCACCCCGTCCGGACGGGCGAACTCGACGACGATCCCGATGCCGTCGGGATCGGTGCGTCGCGGTGAGTGGCGGACGTGTGCCGGCAGCATGAACACCTCGCCGGCCCGGATCTCCACGTCACGCGGCGGGCTTCCCGGCTCCTCCATGAGGCGCAGGACCATCGACCCCTCCAGTTGGTGGAAGAACTCCGGGTGTGGATCGTCGTGGAAGTCGACCCGGCTGGTCCCCCCACCCACGACCATCACGTCCATGGCGGAGTCCGTCCAGAGCAGCCGGTTCGCAACCGGTGGCCTCAGCTCATGGCGGTGGGCGTCTATCCAGGCCTGGAGGTCGAACGGGAGGAGCATGGTCCGGGCCTTCAGCCGGCGGTCCGGCGAAGGGCCGTGGCCTTCACCTCTATGAGGAGGTGCGGGTGGGGCAGGGCCCGTACGGCCACGGTGGTTCTGGCCGGTGCCACGCCATCGGCGAAGAAGTCGGCCCAGGCGCTGTTCCAGGCGTCGAAGTCGTCCATGTCGACGAGGAAGGCCGTGGCGTCCACCAGGTCGGAGCGGTCGAGGCCGACCGTCATCAGGACACGTTCGACGTTGGCCAGCACGGCACGGGCCTGGACGGCGGCGTCCAGGTGCACAGCGCCGTCCTCGCCCACCTCGGCTCCCTCGATCGAGTCGTCGACACGACGGGCGCTGGTTCCGGACACGTACACCTGGTCCCCGGCCGTCCGGGCGTGGGGAAAGGCACCCCGGGCCTGCGGCAGTGGACCGGGAGCCTCCGTCACCGGTTGAAGTTCTCCCAGTACCGGCTGGGCCGTGGGCCGTCCTGACCCCGGTACTTGGAGCCCAGTCCATCGGAGCCGTAGGGCCGATCGGCAGGCGTGGTCATGCGCATGAAGGAGATCTGGCCGATCTTCATGCCCGGGTAGAGCGTGATGGGCAGGTTGGCCACGTTCGAGAACTCCAGGGTGAGCTGGCCGTCCCAGCCGGCATCCACGTACCCGGCGGTGGAGTGGATGAGCAGGCCCAGCCGACCGAGGCTGGACTTTCCCTCCAGCCGGGCCACCAGGTCATCGGGAACCCCCACGCGTTCGGAGGTGGAGCCCAGCACGAACTCCCCCGGGTGGAGGATGAACGGGTCGTCGCCGGCGACCTCCACCTGCTCGGTCAGCGCCGAGAGGTCGGTCCTGACGTCGATGTGGCCCATGGTGTGGTTGCGGAACACCAGGAACCGGTGGTCCAGGTGCAGATCCACCGAAGACGGCTGCACGCACGAGTCGTCGAACGGGTCGATGATGATGCGCCCGGCGGCGATCTCTTCACGGAGGGAGCGGTCGGAGAGGATCATGCGGCGACGATGCTAGCCACGCGCCGGTACCGGCCCGCCGGGCCCACCATCAGGCACCGGCAGCGTCCGCTATGAGCGAGATGATCTCGAACATCACGGCCATCGCCCGGTAGCTGGTGATGGCGTTGGGCGATATCGACGGTCGGCATGAGGCACACCACGTCACCGCCGATGGTGTTGCGACCACGCACCGACCGGATCAGGTCCGTGACCTGGTCGATGCCGAAGCCCTCGATGCCGAAGCCCTCGATGCCGGCCTCGATGTTTGCGACGCCGGGCGCCACCGTCGGATCCAGGTAGTCCAGGTCGAAGGTGATGTAGAGCGGCCGATCGCCGATCCGCTCCGCAATGAGTTCCTTGACGCGTTCAGGTCCCATCTCGTCGTAGTCGACCTTGCGGACCACCTCGTAGCCCAGCGCGTAGGAGGGCTCCAGCCAGTCCAGGGACCGGACGTTGCCCCGGATGCCGACCTGCACCGAGTGTTCGGGATCCACGTGCCCGTCCTCGACCAGGTAGGCAGCCCAGTGGGCTGCCGACTTCACGGCACCCAGGAAGTGGGGGATGTTGTGGTAGGCGTCGGTGTGGGCGTCGAAGTGCAGCAGGCAGACCTTCTCGCCGCCGGTCAGCCGGGCCCCGGGCCCGGCTATGGCCTGGAGGATGCCGCCGGTTATGGAATGGTCGCCGCCGATCGAAACGGGTCGGCAGCCGGCGGCGTCGATGTCCCGGTAGTACTCGGTGATCGCCTCTATGCAGGCCTCGTTGTCGTTGGCCCGAGGCAGCGGCACGTCGCCCAGGTCCCGGATCCGGCACATCTCCCACGGATCGATCCGGAAGGCGTCGTGGACCCTCCGGCCGAGCGCAGAGATGTCGCGCACCGCCCGGGGTCCCAGGTGCTGGTCACGCTGCGTCGTGCCGTTGCCGGTGCTGTGCGGCACCCCGACGAGGGCGATGTCGGCGTTGGCGGGATCCATGTCGTGTTCACACCTGAACAGGGTGGGTATCCCGTGCCAGTAGAGCCCGTCCATCATCTTCTGCTGGTCGGTCCGATCAACCACAGGTCCTGCCTCTCTTCCCGAAATCGGGACTGATCCTCCTCAGAGTCGGGGGTTCCGTCCGAAGGTCTCCCGGATCAGCGGGAGGTAGTGCTCGAACGGGTTCGAGTCATAAGACGGGTCGAAGGCAGGGGCGTCGTACTCCGAACAGAACGTGGCGCAATGGTCATAGTGCTCGTGTCCGTCGAACAGGTCGCGGGTGTCACGGTCCATGCCTAGGTGGTGCCAGAAGTAGTACCCCTGGAAGATGCCGTGGTGCTCGACCATCCAGTGGTTGGCGCCGGACACGAACGGCTTCAGGATCGCGGCGGCAACGTCAGGATGGTTGTACGGCGTGAGCGGATCGCCGATGTCGTGGATCAGGGCGCACAGCACGTACTCGTCGTCGCGACCGTCGCGTTCAGCCCGGGTGGCCGTCTGCAGGCTGTGCTCCAACCGGTCCACCGGGAAGCCGCCGTAGTCGTCGCGGAGGTGGTCGAACTGCTCGATGATCCGGTCCGGGAGGGCCTGCTCCAACTCGGTCCGCTGGCCCATGATGACCATCCAGTCCTCCTTCGTGGAGGTGGACATATCGGTGAACGACGCCCGAGGCGCCTCGTGCAGGTCTGTCATTTGTCTTCTCCCTCAGGGAACCCATCCATCATTGCCGCTTCAGCCTCCGGATCCGGCCCCGATCCCGGGGTGGCCAACGACCACTGGTGGCCGAACGGATCGGACAGCCGTGCGTAACGATCGCCCCAGAACATGTCCTCTGGTCCCATGAGAAGCGTCGCCCCCGCAGCCACCGCCCGGTCGACTGCCGCATCCACGTCGACCACGTCGCGATGCAGGCAGATGGGCGTTCCGCCGATGGCCGTCGGCGATGATCCCTTCCCGTCGTTGAACTCGGGGAAGTCATCCACCACGAAGACCACGAAACCGTCGAAGGAGGTCTCGCCGTGGATGATCCGGCCGTCCGGCGCCTCGTGGCAGAACAGCTCCTCGGCACCGAAGGCCTCCGTGTAGAAGTCCAGCGCGGCGGCGGCACCGTCCACGCATATCTCAGGGACGACCTCGGTGCGCATGGGTCTGTGGGCTTCAGCCATGGTGCTCTCCCTTCGGCTCGCAGCGAATCTAGACCGCTCCCAGATTCCGGCGCCTGCCGGGGATCAGGCCTCGGTCTCGTCGTCGATCGGTCGACCCGAACCGGGATCGATGGGGAGGGGGCGGACCCTCGAACGGCGACGGCGACGGTCCGGGATCATGTCCCTCATCTCCTCCAGGCGACCGAAGCAGAGCAAGCGGTCATTGGCCTCCAGGACACGCTGCCCGCGTGGGTTGGGAATGACCTGGGCCCCCCGGTGGAGGGTCAGCACCGAAATGTCGCGATCCAGGAGCCCGCTCTCCCCGATGGTCTGTCCGACCCAGGAGCCGTCTTCACGTACCAGCATCTCAGCCACCCCGTAGCCGGTGCTCACCGACAGGCGCTGGCGAACGTCCAACTCCGGGAAGGCCACCTGGTTGTCGACGAAGTCCACGACCGCCCCGGCGATGTCCAGTCCCGTGGCCTCCTCGATGCCCTCGAGGCCCGGCGAGGAGTTGACCTCCATGACCAGCGGTCCGTCCGTTCCCTCCAGCATGTCCACCCCTGCCACCCGCAGCCCCATGATCTGGGCGGCCCTCACGGCCGTGACCTCGTACTCCTCGTCCAGGTCCACGGCCTCGACGGTGCCACCCCTGTGCACGTTGGAACGGAACTCGTCACCGGCTGCGATCCGACGCATGGCGCCCACCACCCGGTCACCGACCACCAGCGCCCGTACGTCCCGCCCCCTCGATTCCTCCACGAAGGCCTGGATCAGCACGTTCTGCTTTGCGCTCTGCAGGGTCTCGATGATGGCCGAGGCGACCCTGGTGTCCGGGGCGAGGATCACCCCGATGCCCTGGGTGCCCTCCAGCAGCTTGATGACCACCGGGGCACCGCCGACCCGTTCGATGGCCGGCAGCACGTCGTCGCGGTTGCGGGCGAAGGCCGTCGCCGGAATGCCGATCTCGTGTCGGGACAGGATCTGGATGGCCCGGAGCTTGTCCCTCGAGTTGGCGATGCCGTTGGAGGTGTTCGGCGTGTACACGTCCATCTGCTCGAACTGGCGCACCACGGCCGTTCCGAAGTAGGTGATGGATGCCCCGATACGTGGGATCACGGCGTCGTAATCGTCAATGGGCCGGCCCCGGTACTGAAGGTCCGGGTCGTCACTGGCCAGGTCGATGGCGAACCTGAGCGTGTCCAGCACATCGACCGCGTGACCCCGATCCATGGCGGCAAGGCGAAGCCGCGAGGTCGAATACGAGTTCGGCTGCCGGGAGAGGATCGCTAGCTTCAAATGGGCTCCGGGGTCGAACGGCCTGCGTCAGTGGCACCATTATGGGTGCCGACGGTCTCCGGTGCCCGGAGACCGTCATAGGAAGGCCAACGTGACCGAGGCAGTGCCCATGGGCGCAGACGAAATGGACACCGGAATCCGGGCGAAGAAGAAGCCGTCCAAGAAGTCCCCCGGATCCACCACCACATCGGGAAGGAAGAAGGCCGGGACCGTTGCCAGGGCGAGGAAGAAGCCGCCCGGGAAGCCGACCGGGGCACGGACCCAGCCCACCCTCGGCTGGCGCGAGTGGGTCGGCCTCCCCGACCACGGCGTCGAATGGCTGAAGGCGAAGGTGGATACCGGAGCCCGGACCTCGTCGCTGCATGCCGCCGGCCTGCATACCTTCCAGGTGGAAAACCGTGAATGGGTGCGGTTCCACGTCTACCCGTGGCAGCGCTCAACCGCCGACGCCGTGCAGGTCGAGGCCAGGGTGCTGGACCGACGCCAGGTGCGATCGTCCAGCGGAAACACCGAACGACGGCCGGTTGTCGTACTACCGGTACGCATCGGATCACGAACCGTCGACGTGGAGTTCACCCTGACGCGACGCGACCAGATGGGGTTCCGGATGTTGCTGGGCCGACAGGCCCTGAGGCGACGATTCCTGGTGGACACCGGCCGGTCCTACCTACTCGGCCAGCCGCCCGGGCCACTACGGCGGGCCAACCGGTCGGCCGATGTCGGGGACCGGGACGATACGACCGCCTCCAATGAGCCGGATACAACAACCGATGGCTGAGCACGGCTCGATCGTCGTCGCTGGCCACGAGATCCAGCCGGGTTGCGTGGACAGCTTCGAGCTGCCCATCGG
>Ga0208391_1000981_pt1 | contig 14323 bp, 12 predicted proteins | sample Knorr_S23_td_Bot_FD_185612 | JGI IMG/M metagenome (GOLD analysis project Ga0208391, IMG submission 185612) | Marine microbial communities from Southern Atlantic Ocean transect - Knorr_S23_td_Bottom_ad_3770_LV_A (SPAdes) (version 2) | ecosystem: Environmental > Aquatic > Marine > Oceanic | place... | reverse complement strand
CGACAAACCACGCAGCCTACCGAAAAAACGGCGGTTGAGTTAAACGCAGTTTGAGGAGTTTCAAATTTTCAGTTTCAAGTTTCAAGTCAATCGGCAATGAAGGTTTTCTTCAAACTTGAAATTTGAAACTTTTTTTCCAAAGCGGCGCACAGCGCGCGCACTCCAAGACGCTGGCGCGGAAGCCCCGCTCACTGCTTACTGTTTACTGCTCACTTTTTCTCCGGCTGAAACTCGAGGCGCATGATGGAGCCGGGCTTGAAGGTGGCGCGGCCGAAGCTCGGGCTTTGCGCCTCGACGCCGGCGGCAGCCCAGCGGTTCAGCACAAAAGTAAGCCGGCTACCATCGCTGAAGTGGGCGCGCACGCGGTGCTTGAGCGGCATGTCGGCGGCGGTCTTGCTTGTCGCCGGCTCGATCTGTTTCACGCGGTCGAGCGGCACGGGGAAACCGCCCTCGGGCGTGGTGACGTTGAGTTTGTCGCCCTCGATACCGTTGACGCGGCCCCGCATGCGGTCGTTGTTGATCAGCTTGACGAGGTCGTCCTGCGCGCCGATGGGATGGGTCGGCGGACCCTTGAACCGGCCGTCCCATTCCTCGACGCGCAGGTTGCTGATGCGCACGGCGCCCCGGCCCTGGTGCACGATGCGGATGCCGCTGCCCTCGCCGGTGAAGCCCTTGGGGTCGGTCCATTTGCGGATCAGCTTGCCGTCGATCGCCACGGCGATCAGACGCTGTGCCTTGTTGGCAAAAAACTCGAGGCGCGCCTTGGTTTTATTGCGGAAACTCGGAACGGTCGCCTGGCCGAGGTAGGTGAGCGGCGTGTGTTTTTTGACCGGCAAAAGGTTCACCGAGTAGCTGTTGACTTGGATGCTGTAAAAGCCGCCGAAGTCCGGCTCGTTCTCCTTGGTGGACAGGCTGATCGGTTGCAGCGTGTCGGTGTACAGCGCGAATGCCAGGTGCATCGCGCCACTCCACTCGAGGTCGAACGAGATGTGCGAGCTGTCCGGCAGGCCCAGGTCGCGGGCGATGGAGGCGGCCGCCTTGGCGTGGAATCCGCCGTTGTGATAACGCCAGTTGCCGGACTCACCGATGGTCTCGTTGCTAATTTTGCCGTGCGTCCAGCCGTCGTCACTTTCCGGCCCCTGAAAGATCGTCTTCAGCCCCTTGGGCAGCGGGGCGATCTTGCGGACGGTGCTGCGCAGCAACTGCATCCGCCCGGCGTGCCAGGTGTCGAACAGGAAATGTTGCGCCGTGGCACCGGCGAGGTTGCCGCGAAAGTGGTCGCCGTTGACGAGTTCCACCTCGCAGAGGTTTCCGGCGGCGAGTCGGCCAACGGCGGTGCCGTCCAGCGTGATCCCGGTGAGTTGGCCGGTGTTGAAGTGTAGCGGAGCCGTCGCGTCGGCGTGGCGCCACGTCACGCCGACGGCCGGGTCGTATGCGGCGAGAGCGCCGCGCAGCCAGTCGCCGTTCTTGAAATGGATGGTGGATTTGCTGTCGCCGGCCGAGCCGGCTTGGCCAAGGGCGGTTGTTGCGGCCAGGATGAAAACCGCGAATGGACACCAAGGGACGCGAATGGACGGCTTGAACTGAAAACTTTTTAAGACACGGATTGCACGGATGAACACGGATTTTGAACAACTTGAAACTGAAAACTTGAAACTTGAAACTGATAAAAAAAGCGGCGCAGAGAACCGCACTCCACGACGCTGCCGCGAAGCTTTACGCCCTTTTTCCTCTGCGGCCCTCTGCGTCTCCGCGTCCTCTGCGTCCTTTGCGTTTAAAAATAAACCCGTGAAAACCCGAGAAAGCCCACGACGCGGCCGCGAAAACGAATGTCTCATTTCGTCAATCATCCCAGGGCCAGAGTTGGTCGGCGCCGCCGGCGTTGGTGTCGCTGGTTTTTTGTGAGGTGCCGAGGTTGAACTGCAGCCGCCGGATGTACTGCGAGTCGAATGTCACCGGGCCGAAGTTTCGGCTGTGGCCGGTGAGGGTGCTGCCCTCCCATTGCTGGAGCTCGAACGACACGGCCGCGCCACCGGCGAAGTGCGCGCGCACTTCCCACGGCCGCTTGGCTTCCGGCTTGGCTTCCGGCTTGGTGAGCGCCACGCGGGTGATGCGCTCGAGCGGAATGGTGAGGTCCGCGCCGAGCGAGTTAATCACGACCGTCCGGCCGTCCATCGACTTGAGCTTGCCGGGCACCTCGTCGCGGTTCTTGAGAAAAACCATGTCCTCCGGGCCGTCGTTCACGGCGATTTGGATCGGGTCGGAATGGCCGTCCCACGCCGACACGCGGAGGTTGCTCACGCGCACAATCGGGCCGTTGAGCTGCGAGAAAAACGCCATGCCGGTTCCGGTGGCAGCGAAGCCGTTTGTGTCGCGCCATTTGCGGACGAGTTTGCGGTCGATGTAGAGCTCCATCTCGGCCTTGGGCTTGTTGACGCGGATCTCGACTTGCACGCGGTTCTTCGACCGCATTTCGGGGATCTGCCCCTGGCCAAGGTTGCGCACACCGGCGCCGTTCTGCACGCGCTGCAAACTGACGTAGCCCCGGCTGATGTAAAACATGTACGAGTTGCTGCGGTAATCAAACCGGTCGAGCGCCGAGGTGTACACTGGAACGATCAGGCTGAAGGTGCCGCTCCATTGCAGGTCGAACTCGATGCGCGACGAGTCCTTGAGGCCGAAGTCACGCCCAATCACGCCGACGCCCTCGGAGATGAAAACGCCGTCGCGGTACTTCCACGCCTTGGGATCGCGACCGAGTTTCCAACCGGTGAGAGTCGTCGGGCCTTCAAACAAAATCCGGAAACCCGGCGAGAGAAACGCCAGCGACTGCAGCACGCCGCGCGGCGCGGACAACTGCTCGTTGAACCAGGTGGAGAACTGGACGCGCTGCTCGTCCAGCGCAATCAAGTTGCCGAGCACTTCGTCGCCGTTGTGAAAGCGGATGTGCACGGTCGGCTCGGACGGGCGCTTCACCGGGCGGGCGCCCTCGAAGCGAATCCAAGCCAGGTTGTCCGGCCGAAAATCGACCGGCTTGGCCAAGTCGGGCCGCGCCCAGCGCACGCCGTTGCCGAGGCTGACCTGCTGCAGTTCGCCGTGAAGCATCGAGCCGTCGAGGAAACGCACGAGGTCGTCCTTGCCAGCCGCCTGGCCAAGCGCCTGGCCTAGGCCAAGCGCGATCGCCGCCAGCCAAAGCGGCCGGCGGAACCATCGCCTTAGCTGGGATGGATTACCGCTCATAGATCGGCAGGAAACGGTAGTTGAGCGCAAGCGAAAGCAGCGAGGCGGAGGTGGCAAACGTGGTGCCGAACTGGCCGCCCCAGCTTCCGTCCTCGTTCTGGTTTTGCTTGAGCGTGGCGATGTTTTTGCGGTTCCACTTGGCCCACTCCGCCGGCGAGGCGTGGAAGAATGCCTGCGCGCCATAGTACAAATAATAGTTCCGGTAGCTCGACGTCTCCGGGGCCTTGCGGAGGTAGCCGAATGATTTCCGGAAAGTCGCACTGTCCTTCTCCTTGGCCAGGGCGAACACCAGCGTGCCGATGGCCGAGCGGGCGGCGTTGGGGCCTCGGTTGGACGTGTAGCCGAAACCGCCCTCGGGCGTCTGGCACGTCTTGAAATATTTCAGGCCGGTCTGGATGGCCGACTCCGGCACAGTCAGGCCGGCGTTGCGCGCGGCGAACAACGCCACCATCTGTGCGCCGCTCACTGTGGTGTCGGCGTCGGTACTCTCCGGCGAGTAGCGCCAGCCGCCGCGCGGGTTTTTTTTCTGCGCGTTGATGATCAGGGCGATGGCTTTCTCGAGCGCCGGGCCAAGCCGGTCGTCCTCCACCGCGCCGTACGCCTCGGCCAAAGCCAGCGTCGCAAAGCCGTGGTTATACATCGTGGTGCCGATGTAGCCGGTGGTCTTGTTTTGCCGGCTGACGATGAAGTTGAGTCCGCGCTTGATCGGGCCGCTGTACGGGCCGTGGATTGGGTCGTCCCCGTGCGCGAGCATCGCCACCACGGCCAGCCCGACCACCGCCGGCGACGTGCCGTACGGCTTGTCCTTGAAATTGCCGCCGGCGATCTGGGACTGCACGATGAACTGCAGGCCCTTCAAGTACATACGCTCGATCTCTTTCGGCAACAGGTCGCTCGACTCCTCAAACAGTTTTTGCGCCTGGGCCGGAACGGCCACGGCCAGGCACACCGCGATGAGAAGCGAAAGCCGCGTCCGCCTCATCGCTTCCCGTCCCCCTCCATCACCTCCACCGCCTTGAAATAATCCTGCAACACCTCGCGAAACTCCTCCGGCAACCGTGCCGCCGCGCCGCTGCCCCGGCTGATGGTGCGTTCGCTGTCCTCGCGGCCGACGGCGTCGCCGGTCAATGCGGAGGCGGATTGGCTGGTCGTACCGCCGGCCTGGCTGCCGCCGCCGCTTTGGCTCTGCTTCATGCCCTGGCCCATCTGCTGTTTCATCGCCATCATCGCCATCATGAACGCCATTTCCTGCTGAGCCTGCGATTGGCCCTGCTGGCCGCTGTCGCGCCTGACCTCCTCGTTAATGAGGTTGATGACGTCGGACATGGCCCGGATGGTGCCGGTCTGCGCCTCGCTGGTGACCGAGTCGGTCTGCGGCTTGTCGAGCAGGTTGTCGGTGATCTCCATCGAGTCGAACGTCTCCTGCAACGGGTCAAGCATCGCCGGCTCGACGGTCTCGAACTGCATCCGGTTCAGCTCGAACATCGAGTCGGCGTGCATTTGCACCACCCGCTCGAGGCCCTTCGCGTAAATGCCGGCCTCGCCCTTATGCTGCTCGAGCAGGGCGGTTTGCTGCCGGTGCAGCAGCTCGCTTTCACGCAGGCGCAGCATGGAGAAAAGCAGTTTCATCAGCTCGTTCACCTTTTTCTCGCCGCCCTGGCCACCGCCCTGGCCGCCGCCGTCTGAGTCCTTTTTGGGTGGCTCGAGTTTCTTGGCCCACTCCTCGAAATTGCCGGACCAGTCGCCGAGGTTGCGGATGGCCAGCATGGAGATGTTGGAAGAAATCTGCTGCTCGATCTCCGCGAGCGACTCGCCGGTTTTCTCCGTCTCCATCTCGCGGCTGACCTCACCGTACTGGCCCTTGCCGGTGCGCTCGTAAAAGCGGCTGATCTCGCCCTGCAACTCGACCGCCTTGGCCTGCGTGCGGCCCTGCGACTTGGTGAAGCGGCCGTTGGCGCGGGTGTGGCGCTCCGGCAGATCGTCCGGCGTCAGACCGATGGTTTCCTGGATGATGTCCTTGATTTTTTTGCGCAGTGCCATTTCCTCCTTGCTGATTTTGCGCAGCCGCTGGGACAGCGTGAGGGCCTGAAGGTTGTCGAGGTCCTTGTTCACCTTGTCCTGCAAATCGGCCAGCTCGTCGAGCGCCTCCTCCTCCTCCTCGAGCGCGTCGGCGAGCTTCTCTTTTTTCTCCTGCGGCTCGCCGCCCTGCTGCGCCTCGCCGAGCTTGGACTGGGCCTGCTTCATCTGCTGGTCGGCCAGCTCGTTCATCTTCTGCATGTTCTGCGCCCAGTCGCGCAGCGTCTGCACGTCGAAGGCCGGATTGCGCATGGCCTCCATCAACGCCTTGGCTCCCTCCTTCGCGAGGTCTTTCAAGTCCTGCGCGTTCTCCCTCTGATCCTCGGCGGTTTGCTCGATCTTCTCGTTGGTCTTGCGCTTGGCCAAGGTGTCGTCGTCGGCCTTGGCCAACTCACGCGTGTCCTCGGCGATGTCTTCCTCGGCGCGCGAAACCTCCTCGAGGTTCTCCAGGATTTCCTCCAGTTTTTGCCGAACCATCTCGGCGTGATCCTCGATGCCGAGGATGTGCAGCCGATACGGCATCGTGCGGCTTGGCTTGCGACCGGGCAGATGGTCGGTCGCCCAGGCGGCAAGCTCGACGGTGGTGTCCCTGCCGATGCCAAGCACCGCCGGGCTGAAATGAAAACTCGCCTCAAACTCGGTCTCCTGCGTGCCGTTGGCCAAGACCGTGAGCGCGGCGGCGATTTGCGGCGGCGACTCCTCCGCCTGGCCAAGCGCACGCCACTCGATGCCGGCTTCCTTCACGCCGAAATCATCGCGCACGGTGGCGTTGAGCTCGAGCACCTCGGTCTCTAGGATGGCCAGGTCGCGGCCCAGCGTGCCGAGGTCGGGACGCGGCGCAATGTCGTCGATCGCCTCGACGTTCAACTGCCACGCGGCCGCCCCGGCGAGGTCGTGTTTGTCGCGCCAAGTGAAGGCAAAATGCGACGTGCCGCCCACCTCATGCGCCGGGCTGGAAAAATTATCATTGCGAACGCTCATCGGCTTGGCCACCTCGTCAATCGTCACCTGCGCCTGGTTGAGCTCGCGAGAGACACGGCCCTGGAACGACACCGTGCTGCCGCGAAGCACCGGCAGGAAAGCCGCCTGCACCGTCTCGTTTTGCACCGGGTGCTGCAAGTACGCGGGCAGCTCGATGCGGGCGTGCAGTTCGCGCATCGCCGGGCGTTGCACCGGGCGTATCTCGACCGCATGCCGGGCGTCGCCGACCTTCACCGTGAGGGCGCCGTCCTCGACCTTGCCGGAGACGGTGAAATTCACGTTGGTGCCGGCGATGTCGGCTCGTATCGGCTTGCTGTCGTTGAACCGTGCCGAGGCGGTGCCGGGTTTCCAAAACGAGCGGTACTCGACCGCGCCGTTGACGTCGAACGACTCGCCCTTGGCCACGACCATCTCGCCGGGAAACCCGGTGAGCCGAACGAGCGTGTGCCTCGAAATGTCGGCCGCCGGCAGACCCCAGCGCTGAAGCGTGTTCCAGCCAGCCTGCGGGACAACCGCCCAGGCGACGACCGCCACCGCAACAAGACCCGCTGCGATGATGGCCCGCTGCCGCGCCGGCCGCGGGCTGACCGTTTGCTTGAAATCGAGCTTCAGCGCCTCACCGGCGACCTGGCTAATCGCCGCCTCGTAAAGCGCGGGGGAGAAAATGGCCGGGCGTTTTTCCTCGTCAGCCAACTCGACGATGCCGAGCAGCCGGTCGCCGAGTCGCCGATACCGCCGTTGCACCAGCTTGGCCAAGGCGCGCGTGTCGCGCTTGCGGAACACCCATCGCGAGAGCCACCAGACCACCGAGGCGACCGTGATGCCAACACCGGCGGCGAGCAGGCTAAGCCGCAGCCAGCCCGGGCTGTCCCATAGGCGGTCGGAGAAAAAAAGGACGAGATACGAACCGAACAACCCGGCCGCAGCGAGACACACCGCCATCGCCGTCTCGACACGCCACAGCCGACGCTCCACCACGGCGAATTGCTGACGCAACTCATCCGGGAGATCTTTGCGGGAAAACTGTTCCTTGCGGCTCATGTCGACAAACAAAGCAAGCGGTGCGGCAGTCTAGTCATACACCGCCCCGACGCAATGCGGAATTTGCCTTCGAGAGTGATTAGAGGCTAAGGGACGGATAGTGCGTCCTTCAGCCAAACTCGGAGTTTTTCGCGGGCTGGGCTGGGGCGGAGAAGCCATGCGTCGTTGTGGTTGCGGAAACCGGTTTCGGCGAAAGTGATGTTTTCAGTAAGATCGGTCGATTCGATCCATTTTTTTGTCGCCGCAAGGTTGAGTTGAGCGCCGGTGATTTCGTGGCAGATGAATTGAGGGCGCTTGGCTAGGCGCTTAAGTCGGGCGAGGGCGGAATCGCGGTCGGAGGCGGGGTAAGGCCAAGTGCGGATACCATCGTAGTGACTGTATGGAATGAAGGCCCGCCATAGTTTGGCGGTTTCGTTATCGTACAGTCCAAGGTAGTTGCAGGCGATGGCACCGCGTGAGAATCCACACAGGATGACGCGGTCAGGGTCGCCTCCGTATTCTTTGCAAATCCACGGGACGGCTTTGTGGCAGTAATCCAACGTCGGCCGCGCGGTGCGATTTTTGGCGTCGCCCCACCAAGTGAGTGCAATGTCATCTCCGTTAACGTTGAGGTAAGGCAGGCATACCCAAATGAAGCCGCGTCCGCCGGAGATTCCGTAACCCATCTTGCTGCCTTCAGGCCGGCCGGTGCTAATGTCACCGTTGGCTCCGTGGTATTTGTTCCCGGCATATTCGATGAGCACCGGATAGCTTTTGCCTTGTACCCAATCAACCGGCAGATAGGTGACATGATAAACGCCAGTCTGCTCGTAGCCGGGGATAGTTTGCTTCACTCGCCTGCCGGCATCCGGTTGGCCGGTTTCCAGCCTAGGGATGGTGAGATCCAGTTCGACCGAGCGGATATCGGGCACCTCCGCGCGAGCCAAGGACAGGGCAGCAACGAAGCCAAGCATATTGAGCCTAGTTTTTGTCGAAAAAAACGTCACGATGGAAGCAGCACTTGGCCAAGCATGCCCTTTGAGGAAGAAGCAGAAAAGCCTGCATTTGTAGCAAAATATCCGGTTGCAATCGAGGTGGGGTGTGGTAGGTTCCCGCGCCCGCTTCCCGGCGGAGAGACTCCAAATCGTTTATTTTTTAAGAAAATGTCACAACATCCCAGCCTGAAAGTCGGTAGTGCCGCTGAAGCCAAGCGCACTGTGCTCACCCGTTATGAGCGCGTCGAACTGCTGCGCAAACGCGGTGAACTCAAGGAGGACGACCGCATCACCGGCCTGAAAAAGACCAAGCCGGAGGAATAATCGCCCCCGGTTCCGTTGCTCGCCCGCCACTGACCGCACCGCATTTGCCTCCCCCGTGGTGATGGTTCGCCTGCAAAAATTTCTCTCCGGGGCCGGAGTGGCTTCCCGCCGTGAAGGCGAAAAGCTGATCCTCGCCGGTCGCGTCACCGTCGATGGCCAAGTCGTCCGGCTGCTTGGCACGAAGGTTGATCCCACCCAGGACGAAGTGTCGCTCGACGGCCGCCCGATCCGGGCCAGGGCCAAGCGGTTCGTCGCCCTCAACAAGCCCCCGAAGTTTCTCTGCACCCGCCGCGACACGCACGATCGCCGGACGGTGTTCGACCTGTTGCCGGCGGACTGGGGGCACCTCTTCACCATCGGCCGGCTCGACGCCGACAGCGAGGGGCTGATCCTGCTGACCAACGACGGCGAGTTTTGCCAGAAGGTGGCGCACCCGAGCCACGGCCTGCTCAAGACCTATCGCGTGACGCTGGCCAAGCGGCTCGAGACGGAGACACTCAAGCAGCTCACGGTTGGCCTGCGCGACAAGGGGGATTTTCTGAAAGCCAGGAGCGCCCGCCTGCTCTCCGCCAACAACACCCGCAGCGAGGCGGAGCTCGTGCTGGCCGAGGGCAAAAACCGCGAGGTGCGCCGGATGTTTAAAGCGCTCGGCCTCCGTGTGTTGCGCCTGCAACGGGTGGCGGTCGGGCCGGTGAAGCTGGGCGAACTGCCGCCCGGCAAGTGGCGCATGCTCAGCCGCGCCGAGGTCGCGTCGTGCCTCAAGCCGCGCGGAAAATCGCCTCGACCCTCTCGGCGGAATTGACACCGGTGGGGCAACGTTTCACACTCGTCCCCCATGAAACCACTTGACCGTTTCTTCATCCCCGCGCTGACGTTGCTGGTTGCCGTTTCAGGCTTGAGCGCGAAGAACGTTGTCAGCGAAGTCACCCCCCCCGAGACAGGCACCGTCTCGGCCGACCGAGTCAACGTCCGCGCCCGGGCCAGCCTGATCGGCGAACGCGTGGCCCAGCTTCGCAAGGGCGACCAAGTGACCGTTCTCGCCAAAGTGACCGTCGCCCCGCCGCGCAAGGGCGAGCCGGCCGACTGGCTCAAGATCGCCATGCCGGCCGCCGGCCAGACATGGGTGCACATGAGCTTCGTCAAAGAGGGCAAAGTGACCGCCAAAAAACTCAACGTCCGCGCCGGGGGCAGCGAGCGCTTCAGCATCATCGGCCGTCTGGCCAAGGGCGATGCCGTGAAGGAAAAACGCACCGCCGGCGACTGGATTGAGATCGAGCATCCCGCCGGAGCCCATGCCTACGTCGCGGCCAAGTTCATCGAGCTTGGCCAAGCCGCCGAGGAAGCCAAGCCGGAGGAAACCCCCGAGGCCAAGCCGACTGAGGTGACCGAAACGGAAGAGCCAAAAGAGACTCCCGAGGCCAAGCCAGCTGAATTGACCGAAACGGAAGAGCCAAAAGAAACTCCCGAGGCCAAGCCAGCCGCCGAGGAGGTGACCGAGGCGAAGGAGCCGGAGGAAGCCAAGGGCGAGCCGGAAGAATCGAATGAAACCACCGAGCCGGGAGACTTGCCGGAGCCGCCAGCACCGGAAGTCGTGGTGGTCGATGCCCCCGAGTCCGGCGACGCGCAAAAGCCGCCGATGGGCAACCCGGAGGATGCCGAGGAAACCAAACCGGAACCGGCCCCCGCCGTCACCGACACGAAATTGCCGGTGCCGCCGCCGCGCATCGTCACCCGCGAGGGCACCATCAAGCGGCGCTTCTTCCGCAGCCCGAAAGCCCCAAGCCGGTTCGAGTTGCTCGACGACAACGGCCGCACCATCAACTATCTCTACTCGTCCGACTCCGGGCCGCTCAAGTCGGCCAAGGGCGAGGACGGTGAGCCCATCACCTTCAATCACCTGATGGGCATGCTGCGCAACCGCAGGGTCGTTCTCACCGGCATCGAGGCTGTCGATCCGCGATGGCCCTCGCTGCCGCTGCTCGACGTGCGCACGCTCAAGACGATTCCCTGATGCCGGCTGATAACCTGATAGACGGCCGCGCGATCGCCCGGGAGGTTCATGCGGAGACCGAGACCCGTGTGGCGGCGCTGAAAACGGCCGGCGTCGAGCCGGGCCTTGTCTTCGTTCGCGTCGGGGGGGATGCGGCGTCGGAGGTTTATGTCCGCATGAAGGAGCGCACCGCGGCCAGGCTGGGCATCCGCTCCGAGACGACCGTACTGCCGGAGGACACGGCGGAGGCGGACTTGCTCGAGTTGCTCGGCAAGCTCAACGCCGATGCCAGCGTGCACGGCGTGCTCGTGCAGGCGCCGCTGCCGCGCCACATCGACGAGGCGAAGGTGTTCTACACCGTGTCGCCGGCCAAGGACGTCGACGGCTTTCACCCGGTGAACGTCGGCAAACTGATGCTCGGCGAGGCCGGCGGCTTCGTCCCGTGCACACCGGGCGGCGTGCACGAGTTGCTCATTCGCTCCGGCGTGACGATCGAGGGCGCGGAGGTGGTGATCCTCGGCCGGGGCAACATTGTCGGCAAACCAATGGCGGCGATCCTTTGCCAAAAGGCTAGGCACGCCAACACCACCGTAACGCTCTGCCACTCGCGCACCCACGATGTCGCCGGGCATTGCCGCAGGGCCGACATCATCGTGGCGGCGATGGGTGTGGCCGAGTTCGTCAAGGCCGACATGGTCAAACCGGATGCCACGGTAATCGACGTAGGCGTGAATCAAGTCGATGACCCCGCCGCCGAGAAGGGCTACCGCTTGGTTGGCGATGTGGACTTCGCCGCCGTGCAGCCGATCGCCGGCAAAATCACCCCGAACCCTGGCGGCGTCGGCCCGATGACCATCGCCATGCTCATGCGCAACACCATCCGCGCCGCCGAACAGCAAACTGACGAGGGTGCCCGATAGATTTACAGACAGAATGCAAGCATCCCGAATACTCCCCGACCTGCAATGCTCCGTGCTGTGCGAAGACGTGCGGCAGGAGGCCAGCGGCAACTTCATCGCGCTGGGCATCATCGGCGTCATCCGTGTGCCCAAGATGCCGATCGTCGCCGGCAAACTGTGCGTGTTCACCCGCTGGGTCGCCGGCGTGGGCGAGTTCCACGAAAACATCCGCCTCATCGCGCCCGACCAGGAAACAGTCGTTCGCAAATGCGAGACCAAGTTCGTCCTGCGCGACCCGGCGCATCACGCGACCAACATCGCAGTGTTTGCCGGCACCAAGTTTGAGACACCCGGCGTGTACAACATCGAGGTGGTCGTGGATGATGTGATGAAGCTGCGCTACCCGATACCGGTGCTCGTCGTCGAGCCACCGCCCGGCGCGAAAAAGCCGGCCGAGGAAGACCCCGACGCGCCGAAGGAGAATATTTAGCCGCCCCGCTTGGCCAAGCGGGGTCATTCAGCATGATTTCAACGGAGCAAGCCGAGGAGTTGTTGAGCGCTGAATTCCCCGGCTGGGGGACGTTTACGCTCAACACTATTCCCGGCGGCCTCACGAATCTAAATCTCCTCATCGAGACTGGCAGCGGCGAAAAGCTCGTGGCCCGGTTGCCCGGGAAAGACACCGACCTGTTCGGCATCAACCGGCAAACCGAACACGCGATTTCACGCGTGGCCTGGGAGATCGGCATCGCCCCGGAGCCGGTGGCCTTCCTCGCCGAACACGAAATACTCGTCACCCGTTTCGTGGAGGGCGGTCCAATTGTAACGACCGACCCTGCGACAATCCGCAGCGTGGCCAGGTTGCTCCACCGGCTGCACTCGGCCCCGGAGGTTCCCGGCAAGTTTGATCTGCCTACGGTGATCGACTATTACATTTCCACCGCCAAGCGGTTCAACGTCACTCACCCCGAGCAACTCGGCGAGGCGCTGGAGTTTTCCAGAAAAATCATCGCTGCGCTGGAGCGTTGCCCCAAGCGCTTGGCCCCGTGCCACAACGACCTTATCGCTGCGAACTTCCTGCAAGGCAAAGACCGGCTTTACTTGCTCGACTGGGAATACGCCGGCATGGGCGACCCGTTTGTTGACTTGGGGAATTGCGCGGTCAACTTCTGCATGGACGAGGCCGGCTGCCTCACGCTGATGGAATCGTATCTCGGCCGGGAACCAAGCCCGGTGGAAATGGCCCAATTGCACCTGCTGCGGGTGCTGTCCGACCTGCGCGAAGCGATGTGGTCCTATGTGCAAGTGGGTATATCGACGTTGGATATCGACTTCCATGCCTACGGAATCAAGCACCTCGACCGATTCCTGGACAATGCCAAGTCTGACAGCTTGAAAACCTGGCTTGGTGCGGTTGGTGGTTAGCCGGTTGGTTGGTCGACATCCTGTTTGTCGATGTGAATCGCAATCTGCCGTTTCTCCAGTTCGGCGAACACCACCTTGGGATCAAACGCCAGCTCCGGAGCGACAACCCCCAAAGCAGAAACCTGGCCATCGAGAATCAACTGGGCGGCAATGGACATCGGGATTCCGACCGAGCGGGTGTAGGCTCGCAGTCGTTCCCAGCCGGCGACCGATCCATCCGAGGCCGGATGTGAATTTGTCAGGGTGTAGCAAGCCGGTTTGCCGTTCTCCGTCCCGGTGACCTCGACGTGCAGGGCATACCCGTACAGCTTGGTCGTGGTTCCTTGATCGGATTGCAGCAGATAACTCGCGATGGCATCCATCACGCCCACGTCGGCTCCCGCCACCTTCACCGTTTTGTTCTCCAGGAACCCCCAGTCATAGAGGGCGCGCAGCAGCTGCATGTTGGCCGGCGGCCACGTCCCGCGCACCTCGACCAACCGCACTCCCTTCTCCCTGAACGACCCGGGGATTGTCTGGGTTTCGGCGTGGGGAATGATGTACTGCGTGTGTGTCCCGAACGGCTCGGGCAGCGTCACCTCCAGCGGCCTCGCGAATGGCTCGACCTGTTTGAACGCGCCGTCCTCAAAAACGATCCGGCTTTCCAAGCCGGGCTCATACTCGATACGTGTCGTTTCAGTGATCGCTGGCGAAAAGGCAAACGGCCGGAACGCCCCGTGGCTGATGCGAATGGTGTCAATCGACTCCAGCCGGTCGTGCGCGTAACGGGCCATCACGTTGGTGATGCCCGGTGTCATCCCGAATCCCGGCACGTAGGTTTTGCCTGCCTCGACAAACGCATCATGAAACGCGAACTCCGGCCCGGTTCCGTTCAGGTTCACGCCATGCACACCTGCCCTTGCGATGCACAGTGTTGACTCGTGGTTGATGGAGATGGGAGTGCCGTCCATGACGAGATCGTAATCCCGCATCAAGTCAGCGGTCTGGTCGGTCTGGAAAACGTCGGCTTGGACAAAGTCAACGCGGTCGTCATCCAGCCAAGCGACCACCTCCCGTCCGCGGGCCTCGTCCATATCGCCGATCGTGACCCGGGTGGGTTTGTCGGATTGCAGAAGGTCGAGAACTGATTCGCGGCTGATTTTTCCGGCGGCACCCAAACAAAAAAATTTCATTGGTGAACAGTAATGCGACCGTCTCTGGCCGCTTGGCCAAGGCTATCGACGGGGAGGGGCAAAAACCAGCCCTGCCTGCTGACCCAGGGAATTGCGCAGTCAGCCTCTGGACGGACGAAGCCGGTTGCCGGACATTGATGAAGTCGGAGCCAAGCGCTTGGTTGTGCTGTGCGTATTGGCTCGGTAGCGTCCCGGGCCGAC